>JAABUV010004694.1_pt1 | contig 16128 bp, 26 predicted proteins | sample 5559971 | NCBI WGS metagenome assembly JAABUV01 (sample SAMN10711881, study PRJNA513362) | rock metagenome | isolation source: Antarctica rocks | place: Antarctica: Victoria Land, Knobhead nord | collected 2015-12-19
GAGGACGCGCTCACGGTCGCGCTGGAGGAGGCGCCCGAGCACGACATGGACTTCCCTCTGCGCGTGGACAAGCTGGCCAACGAGGCGCGCCATCGTCAGGAGGGGGGGTGTCAATTCCTGGGGATAATGAACCTAGGGTTGTGACCCTGAAATGTAAGAAGACCCCACCGTCTCCGGGGCTGCTGGCGGCGGGCCGCCGTGAGGGCCAGCGCGGCGCCCCCCGCATGTCCGGGCGCGTGCGCAGGCCGCTGCGCCGCGGCAGGCGACGCGGCGCGTGCCGCTGCCGCGCGTGCTGCACTGGCACCCGGCGGCGATGCGGCTCCCAGGGAAGAACAGGGCCGGCGCGCATCGGAGAGCTCGCGCCGCGCAGGTGACGTACCGCCGCCTGCGCGAGACGCTGGCCGCGCTCGGCCGCGCAGCCGCCGCGGGCGGCCCGGCCGCGCCGCTGCTGGGCGTGCTCTTCGGCGCCGCGCAGCCGCGCTTCCTGGACGCGCCGCCGGCGTGGACGCCGCGCAACGCCGGCCTGGACGCCAGCCAGCGCGCCGCGGTTGGCCGCGCGCTGGCCGCCAAGGACGTCGCACTGGTGCACGGGCCCCCAGGTGTCTCCGCAGGCCTGGTCTGCGAGCTCGTGACTGCATCTCAGTTTGCATTGCCTGACAGTCATGCCTGACACTGTGTACAGCAGAGTCTCGGGTTCGTTCAAGGTGCAGTTTGGTGACCAGGCTGCTCCAGCGGGATCTGCTACACGATAACTCACCCAGTGGCAGAGCGTGCACCAGAGCATTGCCGTGCTTGGCAGGCACGGGGAAGACCACGGCGGTGGTGGAGATTATTCTGCAGGAGGTCGCGCGCGGCAACAAGGTGCCCTGCTGCAAACTGTGTCCGTTCCTTACATGTTGCTTCTCTTGCTGGCGCCTGTGCAGCCTGCAGACCATGTCCAGTGTTGATGAGGCGCATAATGCTTTACCAGCATACTTCAGGCATCACACGCATCAACTTAATGAACGAATGGCACTTGCGTCTGGCTCATGTCGACACAGCCTGCATGGCCTGCGCTGCGATTGTTTGCAAAGGCGCCCAACCGCCTGCTGCTGCGACCGGCATGCCATGCGCCCCGCTGTCATGCGCTGTCGTCAAGGTCGTCATGTGTGGCTTTCCAGCAGGGAGCAATGATGATTGGAGGCGTATGGCATTCCAGCCGTCAAGCGTTTGCGCGATGACTGGCAGGTGCTGGCCACCGCGGCATCAAACATCGCGGTCGACAACCTGGTGGAGCGCCTGGCCGCGGCCGCGCCTCGCCTGGCCCTCGTGCGCACCGGCCACGCCGCGCGCCTGCTGCCCTCGGTGCGCGCCCTGCCGAGCGTCAACCTCCTCGCTGCTGTGGGTCACACAGCAGCGGCGGCTAGCAAGCTGACTCTGGCACATGCTGACAGAAGCTTGGAGGCGATCTGGGTCATCCCCCTTGCTTCTATGCAGTGCGCTCGTCCGCTCCCAACCTGGCGAGCAGGGATGCCGTGCATGCACCAGCCCCTGGCGCTGACAAGCCTTTGGCGAACAAACCTGACCAGATGTGCATCTTATCAGCTCATGGTTCACTCCAACAGGAGTGAAAAAGGGGGGACAGGCATGGGGCCAGGTGCTCGCTGCCTCATGCGGAGGCTGGTCCCGCCGCAGGTGCTGGCCGCCAGCCTGGAGGCGCAGGTGCTGGCCTCGGACAGCAGCGCGCTCGCGCGCGACTGCCGGCGCGAGATGAAGGCCGCGACCGCGCGCCTGCTCAAGCTGGGCCGCAAGGCGCGCTGGCCGAGCGTCAGCCTTCCTTCGTGCTACACCGCGACTACCTCCAGCACCTGGCTGCAGCAGAATGTCTAGGTGGTGTGCTGGGGAGTGCATGTTCAGGTACGTGCATGCTTCTCTGCCCGCCGGCAAGACACGAAGGAAGGCTGACGCTTTGGCGCACATAAGCCTGCCCTGCGCGCGCGCGCCAGGACTATGCTGAGCGGCGTGCGCTGCGGGGCGAGCTGCGCGCGCTTTCCAAGGAGGAGCGCAGCCGGCAGCAGAAGGCCATCGGCGAGGCGAGCCTGCCTGGCGCGTGCTTGAGCTGGTAGATGTGTTGCAAACACAGCTTGGCAGCTGCCCTGGTGCTCTGGTGCTTTGTACACAGTGTCCAGAGCATAAAAATTACAGGCTCATGAGCAGAGTCCTGGAAATGGGTTCCCAAGCCGTCAGCACGGTCCGCACATAAACAGCTTACACAGCACTGGTGCAACGGCGCTGGCTGACCCGGGGGCGGCCTGCCCCAGGTGCTCGGCCGCGCGCAGGTGGTGTGCGCGACGCTGACGGGCGCGCTCGCGTACGACCTGCGCGAGCTGGCCTTCGATGTGGCGGTCGTCGACGAGGCCGCGCAGGCGCGCCGCTGAGCTGCCCGGCGGGACATCTGCGCGCCGCTGCCAACCAGCATCCAAGACCGCATGCCAGCGCCAGGAGCTCCACAATGCATGTCGGACTGGTGCAAAGTACTGATACATAAAGGTGGGTGTCGGGCATGCAGAGCAGCCAGCAGGTCGTCTCCATGCGAGCACAGCACCTAGAGCGGCCTGTGATGATCGATGTGCAAGGTCGTCTTCATGCGAGCACAGCACCTAGAGCGGCCTGTGATGATCGAAGTGCAAGGGTTAGGGTTAGAATAGACGCTGGAGCTTCGCAGAAGTGCACTGCTCATTGACCTGCTTGAATGCGGCAGGCGCTGGAGGCGGCCACGTGGGGCGCGCTGCTGAAGGCGCCGCGCGCGGTGCTCGCTGGCGACCACCTGCAGCTGCCGCCGACCGTCATCAGCGACGCCGCCGCGCGCCAGGCGCGCCCGGCCGCCAGGCCCGCTAGTGCGGCCATGCAGGGGCGGCCGCCAAGCATGTTCACTTCGTATAGTTGTTGCTCCTTCAGCTCGCTCTCGTGTGCGCTGCCCCGCCTGCTGGCGCGCTGAGTCAGACCTGCGCTCCCAGACACCAGCCCAGGGTTCCTCGGCGGGGCACGACAGGCAGCATCCGTGCCTGGTCACAGAGAGAGCGGCAGCGCCCCAGACGCCTGCTGCTCAGCGCCCTTTCCCGGTCACCTTCCAAGCGTTCATGAAAGCGTGTTGGAAGCCGTACATAGAGACCCTAAGACCCTAAGGACGACACCCGGCGCGCAGGGCCTGGCGGAGACGCTGTTCGAGCGGCTGCAGGCGCTGCACGGCGGCGCGGCGAGCGAGATGCTGACGGTGCAGTACCGCATGCATGCGGACGTCATGGACTGGGCGTCCGCCGAGCTCTACGGCGGCCGCCTCACCGCGGCTGCGACGGTTGGCGGCCACACCCTGGCCGACCTGCCGGCGCGCGCCCCTGCCCGCTCACACTTGGCATTGGACAACTGATGTAGCGCTGTGCAGGCTGTTTATGAGCCACTCGCATCCAACTGTGCTATCAGAGTAGCAGTGAGTGCTGCAGAAGGCGCGCGGCGGCTCTTTTGCAGCCCTGTTGTGGTCTGCACAAGGGATGGGCCCCGCCTGGGGCGCGATGCCGGGCAAGGCGGGGCACAGCGGCGAACCATCGTCATCTTGCTGCTGGCTTCAGTTGGATGCTGACACCCGCTCCATGAGGCTGGCAGGGCGCAGACGCGGGGGGCGGTCTGCACAGGGAGGGACCCTGCCTGGGGCGCAACGCCGGCAAGTCACAACGGCGAAGAAGCACCGTCCTCTCGCTGCTGGCTCCAGTCGGGTGCCGACACCCGCTCTGTGGGGTTAGGGTTAGGTCATACCCTACCTTTATGTGCAGGGCATGGACGCTAGCGCGGCCGCGGAGCTGGGCGTGCTGGCGCTGATCGACACGGCCGGCTGCGGCATGGAGGAGGTCGCGGAGGAGGGCGGCGACTCGCGGTCCAACCCGGGCGAGGCGCGCGCGGCGCTCGCGCATGCGGGCCGGCTGCTGGCCGCGGGCGTCGCGCCGGCCGACGTCGGCGTCATCACGCCCTACAACGCGCAGGCGCGGCGCCCACTTGTAGACCTCGTTGGGGTTTGGAGGAGACGTGCCTTGTGTAGTTGGGCCAGGTCACAGCGTGCTCGTGCGCCGCTGGCAATGCTGGGGAGGCGTTCGGCAGAGCGGCGGCAGCGGCACAGGCGCGAGTGCGCCCCGCCCAGCGCGGCTGCAGAGCCGGCGCGCTGCGGCGCCGCGGCCAGGTGGCCGCGCTGCCGCCGCTGGCGCGCTACGAGCGCCTGGGGCGCGCTGGCCAAGCACTCTTGTGCGTTCGTGCGTGCGAGGGTGTTGAGAGGGTGTCCGCTGGTGGCTGCTGCCACTGCTGGCACGCTCCGAACACCCATGGCTCGCTGGCCAGGCGCTCTTGTGCGTGCGTGCAAGGGCTTTGAAGCCCTAGAGGGTGTCGGCAGGTGGCGCTGCTGCGCGAGCTGCGCGGCGGCGCGCTGGCGGCCGTGAAGATCAGCAGCGTGGACGGCTTCCAGGGCCGCGAGAAGGAGGCCGTCATCATCTCCATGGTGCGCTGCAACGCGGAGGGCGCCATCGGCTTCCTGGCCGACCGCCGGCGGTGCGCGCCCGCTGGAGGGTGTGGCAGGCCCTGGGCGCAGTCGGGTCATGATGCAGGCCTGTGGCGACATAAGGCGCCATCTGCTGACTGTCCGACCGTCATCGGTGCGCGCCCGATGCCGCGCTTCGCCCGCCCTGGACGCAGTCAGGCCCTGATATGATGCTGTCTTTTGAAAGTCCCCTGACGAACTTTGCTCAGGTCTTGAAGTTGTGGCGCATTGCAAAGTATGTGTTGCGGCGATGCGCTCGAGGCCTGGCACCTTCTTTGCAGTGTACAAATGCCTAAACCCACTTTTGCATACGGGACCGCTCTCATGCCTGCGTCCTGACGCGCTGCAGCATGAATGTGGCGGTGACGCGCGCGCGGCGCCACTGCGCGCTGGTGTGCGACTCGGAGACGGTCGGCCGCGACGCGTTCCTGGGCCGCCTGCTCGCGCACTTTGAGGCGCGGGGCCAGTACCTGAGCGCAGCCGAGCTGGCGGGCAGCTGACTGCGGTCGAATTGGTGAGTGCCTAAGGGCGTCCAGCCGGCGTGCGCTGGTGCGCGGCCGAGCTGGCGGCCGGCTGAGGCTGCGCGCGCGGCCAGCTGCCGCCTGCTGGCTGCGCGGTGTGCGGCGCGCGACCAGCTGCAGCTGCCTTGCTTGTGGCGAGCGCTGCCTGAGGGCGCCGGGTGGAGGCCTGGGCATAGCGCACACGCGTGACGGCTGTTGGCCACGCGCGTATCCGCCCTTTATAGAATGTCTGAGCATGTGCCAGATGGACAGCGTTCGCTCGCTGGCTGCTGGATCATCAAAGCAGTCGCACCATGCCCTCCACGTTTTGTGCAGCTGCAAGTGGAGCGAGCACAAGCGGACAGCTGACGGCTCGCTGCCGGCAGCTGTTGCCTCCGCGCGGCAGCACATGGCATCGTACTGGCAGCTCGGGAGGACATGCGCTCTTGGATGCAGGGTGCTGTGGCACTTGTTACTCATGCCTGGTTCCGCCAACTTAGACCCTTGCCAGGACCTGCAACCGTAGGGTATCTGGTTACACACAGATCAGAACACACCGAGCAGAACAGTTGACTGAGTAGACGGACACCCAGAGCGAGGACCATGTCCTCGCCCACCTCTCGTTAGTCAGCCCAAAGCTCGCACGCGCGCTACTCGTAGGCATGCCCTAGCGCGTCCACGCCCTCATGCCGCCCGATGAACCAGGGCCGCTCGTTGGGGCCCAGCAGCGCCGGCGGGAGCGCGAAGGGCACGGGCACGCGCACGCACAGCACCGTCCCCGCCGGCGCGGCCCCCGCGAGCGCTGCCTCTTTGACCTCGAGCGCGGGCGCCGGGGCTGGCGGCGCTGACGCTCCCAGGTCCGCCTGCAGCGTCCAGAACTCGACGCCTGGCGGCTCACCCTGACCCTTCGGCTCACCCGGATCCGGCTCACCCTGAACCTCTGGCGGCGCTGCACCAGGCGCGCCCTCCGCAGCGGCAGCCGCTCCGCTCGCAGCGGCCGGAACAGCGGCGGCGGCGCCGGCGGCGGCCGCAGGTGCAGAGGCGGGCGGGCGGCCAGCCGCGCCGGTCCCTGCGGCACTCCCCACGGGGGCGGCTGCGGCGGCGGCCGCCCCGCGCACGGCAGGCCGGTATCCGATGCCAAGCGCGACCAGCGGCGCCGACGGCGCCTCGCTGCAGCAGAAGCCCCGGTGCCGGTGCGCCTGGTACCTCTGCGCAGCGCGGGTGGGCGTCAGGGTTGGGTAGGTTACGGTGACTGAGCGCAGCTGCAGGTGTGAATCCACCGCCAGCAGCAAATACGGGCGCCGCCTGCAGCGTTCCAGCTGTGCTCCGGCGGGCCAGGGAGGAGTCAGCGCCACGGCCGGCCGCGCGCCTGCTCCAGCGACGGCAGCAGCAGCACGCCCAGCTCGAAGCTGCGGATGTGCAGCTCCTGGTCGGCCGGCTTGGGCTTCTTGTTCAGCTTGCCCCAGGCTGCCTTGGACAGGTTGTGCGAGGTGAGGATGAAGTACGCCAGCCTGACGCGCAGCATGGAGAGGGGTCAGGGTTGCCCTACCCTACTTTTCCCCTACCCATATCCGTGCGCAAGCACGGCGTCCCTCGGATGCATGCCAGCACCGCTGACGGTGCGCGTGGAGCGTGCTGTGTACAGGCAGCGATGCAAGAGCGGCAGCGCAGCTAAGCATTCAGACAAGTGGACGCGCTGCCGCTGTAGGCTGGCAGCGCGCTGACTGACTGCACACCGACGCAAGGCTCAGCGCGCCGGCCGCGGGCGGGGCACCTGTCGCCGCGGTAGCGGCAGTAGGTCTTAATGTGCGGCATGGCGGCGCCGCGCCCGGACGCCTCGCCGCCCCAGCGCGCCCACAGCGGCATGAGCGCGTCGATGTACACGCACTCGCGCCGCCCGGGCAGGCTGCCGCCCGCCTCCCAGCCCTGGTTGCTGGTCCGCACCTGCGCGGCTCCAGCACGCCTTCAACGCCTCTGCGGAGCTCCGTGAGCCGCCGCATGGGATTCTGGAGCACCCGCAGGCGGGGGCACTTCAACAAAGCAAAGCTCGTGCCTCGAGGTGCCCTGCCATGCTCATGCGGCAGAGCCAGTGCACCATCCAGCCATCAGCATAAGCCCCAGCCTTGCAGCCTAGATGTTGTGCGCCCTCCTTTCTAGACCAACTGCGAGCGCCCAGCAGGCAGCCATGGGCTGCGGCGCATGCGGCAGCACCTGCTCGATGGTCGGGTAGACCAGGCGCAGCCCCGCGGCGCCAGGCAGCGGCGGCCCCAGCGCGCTGAGCTGCCCATCTGCGGCCGCGCAGCGCGTTGGTGGCGCGCCCGGCGTGCCGCGTTCAGACTGTGGGGCCCTAGATAGGGGAGTGCGTCCCAGGCAGGGCGTTGCATACCTAACGCCCTTGAGATAAGGCAGAGGTCACAGTCAACAATGCGGCAGCATGCTGACACGCCGCGGGCGGCGGCCTGCGCACGTCCCGAGGGGCGGCGCGGGCGCACTGGCGCCGCGGCACTGGCCGGCGGCCATGCTCTCCCGCATCTCAGCTATCCAGGCCGCGTCCACCTTGCCGAGCGAGGAGAAGCTCCACGCGAGCGGCGCGCGCCGCATCGCCTCCGGGAACGCCTCGCGGCTGAGCAGCCCTGGCGGCGCGCGCGCGCAGGCGGCTGGGAGGCTGCAGGCGCGCGGGCGCGGACGGCTGCGAGGCTGCGGCGGAGGGTGGCTGCTGTGAAGCCGCAAACGCCGGGCGCCCTGGCGAGCGGCATGCGGCCAGGGAAAGCACGAGGGCCGTGGCGTGCGCCTTGGCATAGGGCTGGGATCAGGGTACAGCATGCTCAGGGTACATGTCGGTTATGGGCTTGGCCATCTCGCAGGGGAGCGCCTGATGCACTCTGCCGCTGCTGCAGCCCTGCAGGGGCTCCTCTGGGTCGGCAGGGGCGCACCGCGCGCGCGCATGTGGCCGTACTTCCACACCTCGCGACCTGCGCTGGCAGCGCCGTCACAGCGCTGCACAAAGTTTGAAACGTAGCATCACGGAATCGATGGCAGCATTGCACGATCGTGCAGCGAGCCGATCACACGCCGATCAGCATGCCGTGCTCACGAGCAGCACGCCGACGGCGGGTGATATGCGCGAGTTGAGCGCGCGCAGATCTGCGACGTGCTTGCCGATGGGGTTGGCATGCATTGGTGCTGGATAGAGCAGTCTGTGCTGTGCTGTGTGTGCCAGAGTGGGTCGCTGCTTGCCGATGGGGTTAGCATGCATTGACGCTGGATAGAGCAGTCTGTGCTGTGCTGTGTGTGCCAGAGTGGGTCGACATCATGGACGAGTGCCGCGCAGTTGATAGACAGGCAGCTGTGCACTTACAATGTGATCTGTTGTGCTCAGGCTCACGGCCCTTTCAAGGCAGGGGGCATGCGCCAAGGCGCGCCTCTGTGCGTGCCCGGCACGGAGGGCAGCAGCGCGCCGCGCGCGGACGAGAAGTCGTGGCGGTCCACGAGCGCCGCGGCGTGCGCGGCGTCCGCGGCCGGCAGCCGCAGCTTGGCCAGGTAGTCGCGCAGCGCGGCGCCGAACTCGCTGCGCGCCGGCGAGTCCGCGTCCTGCGCGGCAGGCACGTTGCCTGGTGCAGGCGCGGGGCAGCCACGCATGCCATGTATGCAGACGCGCGGCATCACCCCAGGCGGGCGCCACAGGCTGGAACCCTGGTGCAGCTGCAGGCCCTTGATGACCCTTGCACACCGCGGGCCGCGCTGCGCCCCACGGCGCGCTAAAACCGATGATCGCCCCGGGCTTCAGTGATCATGGAAACCAGGGTGAAGGAGCCCAGGCGGCGCGCCTTGGGCGGGAAGTCCTGCACCCAGGCGCCCTGCGTCTTGCAGCAGCAGTCGCCAAAGAGGAGGTTGGCCGTGTGGACGATCACGCGCAGGCCGGCCGGGTACTCTGCCAGGAATGCCTGCCGTGCAGAGCGCGCCCACACTCCAACATTCGGTCTTTATTACCCTATAACAAGTTTTCTGGAGCAGCACACCATTGGCGTGTAGTTAGATGGAGCTTGGCCGCTGCGGCGATGGCGCCGCAACAGGCGAGCCTGCAGAAATTTTGAGAGGGGTAGAGGTACGACGAAGAGTCGACGTACACATGCAATGTGTGCTTGTCAGCTCCGCCGTCACCACAGCAGCGGCGGGTGCTGCAGGTGTTGTCGACCATATAGGGCAGCCTCCTCTCCTCCTCGACACAGAGCGCTGCATACGTACGACATGTGTGCCAGAATGTGCTGCGCAGTATCTTCCGCAATACCTACCCCCTTGGTGCCTCTTTCAAGTATGCAGTCTCAAGATAAGGTGTAGGGTAGGGTAGGGTACAGACAGGGGCGCGCCTTGGTGTGGTGCGTGCCGTACGGCGGCATCTGCGGCGCGTGCACCACCCAGTTCCTGTCGAGCGCCGCCAGGCGCATGCTCTCCCGGCTGCGCGGCAGGCCGCGGCGCCTCAGCAGGGGCCTGCTGCGCTTGCTGCCAGGTGGGGCGGCGCACGCACACAGGAAGCGTGCAGCTGGTACGCGCGCCTCTCCCACCGGGTCGCGCAGCCCACTTGCATCAAGCAGTTCGCCTGAGATGGCATGCAGCTGGTGCCAGGCTTGCAAGAACTCCTGCCAGAGACAGCAGCTCGGGCCTTGCAGGGGCACAGCAGGGGTCGTGCTTGTGCGGAGAAATACGTTGTAACTGTTTCGCAAAGGCATGCTCGGGCTGCAATGTGCCAGCATTGCGCACAGCTCAGGGTGCTGCGTGCACAAAGCCGTGCAGGCAGTGGCAGGTCCCCGGCAGCATGTGCAGGAGTGTGCTGAAAGCACTTCAGCAGCACAGTGGGTATGGGGCAGCACTTCTCTGCGTGCCGGTCGCCGTGCACAATGACCACGCGCAGGCCGTCCCGCAGCAGCGCCGGCGCGGCCTCCAGCTGCCACCCGATGTCGATCATATAGTTGCTGACCAGCACCCAGCGCAGGCCCGGCGGCAGCAGGTCGCGCATCCGCAGCCCCAGCGCGCCCCTGCCGCGCCCGGTCCTGCCAGGTTATGGTAAGGTAGTGAAAGGTCATGCATCCTGGCCGGACTCGCGCAGCGCCCCATTTGATACGCCCGCGCTGGGAGCGCAGGGAGGCGGCACACTGCGCATCTGCAGGGCCGTGGCTGCAGAGCAGCACACACCGAAGGCGCCCAGCCCGGATCTTATGAGCGCGCCATGCATCGGCGCCAGCACAACATGCGCCAGCCGCGACCGCATAGGGCCTAATGAGGGCACTGAAGTGACAGAGCAGTAGAGTCGTGATGAGTGGCTGCCTGCTTGGGTGGGCAGAGAGCGCACGCATTGGCGCCGGGCTCCAAGCCGCGCACGTGGAGCAGGCCGAACGGCATCTGCTGGTCGTCCGCCGCGCCGGCCGGGCTCGGCGGCGCCGGCCCTGCCTGAGGCGGCGCGCCCTCATCCCGCTCCAGCAAGGCCTCCGGGGAGCCTGCGGCGGGACCGGCGTCCAAGCGCGGCCGCTTGGGCGGCGGCGCCGCCGCGCCGGCGGCCGCCACGGTGACCAGCGTGGTGGCCTGCCGGCTGGCCACGTAGAAGCGGTGCCGGCCGTCCACCAGCTCAGTCTGCGCGCGCAGACCGCCCTTGTTCGGAGCACCGAGTGCACCAGCTACATGCTGGGCCGCAGCCCTGTTTGTGCATGCGCATGCTGCCCCTCCACTTCTCCCCCCCGGGCCCACTGCTGAACTCCGCACGCTCCCTCGGATGCACCAGCTACGCGCTGGGCCGAGGCCCTTTTGCGCACGCGCACGCTGCCCCTCCCCTTCCCCCCTCCCCCCCTGGCCCACTGCAGAGCTCGGCGCGCTCCCTCTCTGTCTGGCTGGCCCGCCTGCGCATATGGCAGGAGCTGGGAAGTGCACTCAGGCGCTGCACACAATCAGAAATGGGCCTCTTCTACGAGCCCCTCGCTTATGTCACGCCGTCCCTGAGAAGGAATATGCAGGGACCGGTTGTGCTACTTCTTCTGCAGCACGCAGTGCTGATAGCAGTGAGGGGCAAGGCTCCGCACATGTCCCTCGTCAAGCAGGTACACCGCGCTCCACTGCCCAGGCGCGCCCTCCTTTTCCACCACCAGGGCTGCAACAAAGCAGTTTGCATATCAGCTGGAGCAGAACAGCCGCCTGGCTCCAGACAGGTACATGGCGGTCAAATTTGCAAGGCAAAGGGACCTGTGACACTGCAACAGCAGGTTCTGTGACGTTAAGCAAGCAAAGAGTGTGCATTGACCCAGAGGCATGCATGTTGCCTATAACAAGATGGAACGCACGGTTCTTGCTGAGCACGTGCAAGCGCAGACTGGCGCCGGCACATGACACGGCAAAGTGCGCCTGTGATATGTAGGGGTCGTTCAGCCCATGCTGGCCTCGCCCAATGATGTGCTCTTCCGTCCCGCACACATCCAGCTGGCTGCCATCCTGGAAGTGGAGCTCCAGCGTTGCTTCTGTGTTAACGGTGCGGTCCTGCGCAAGGCAGAGTGCATGTATCGCTCACTCCCCGTGTGTTGCTCGCTCCGCAGCGGAATCGGGCTGTCTCAGCGCTGTGCTGCAATTGCCCGTCCACCCACAGGTGTGAGAGCTCGTTACTTATAGAGAGTGCCTGCTAGCCTGCTCAACGTACGACTCAGCTAGCAGCTCACCCCGCCAAGGGTAGGCCGCCCAGGTGGCCTGTGGAGAGACACCGGCTGCTCTTTTTTTTCGTTAAGCTCCTCTGCCGAGTACAGCTTGAGCTGCTCTTACCGAGTGCAACACATAGCTATCAGGTGCAGCTCAGCGCGTATTGTTGTGGTGCAGCAAGCTGTTTTGTAGCTGGTGCAGGCAGCGGCGCTGGTCATGGCGGGGAATGGGGTGGAGCTCCTGTCGCTGCAGGCGAGCTTGCCTCCCTGGCCAGCTTCTAGCCTGTTGCCTGTTGCGAATGCTTTGACGAGGAGGCTGCAGACAAAGTGTTCCCCCTTGCAAAGGACGCGCTCGGGAGCAGCCGCACTTTGCTGACACACAGTGCAACAATGCAGCGTTCTTTGTTACTTATGAGTACTATAGTACAAGCAGTGTTGACTAAAAGCAAGTCCATGGACAGAGCTGACACATGACGGCTGGCGAGTGCGCTGCAGGGCAACATCAAGCGCGACCCCGAAGGCTATGCGGACGAGTTCCAACTGCAGGTCAGTATGCACGCATGCCTCAGTGAGTTGCGCTGCGCTCCTGCCAAGCTGTCTTGCGTCCATGCATCAGCATGTGACGCCTGTGTGGGGGTGCAGCTGCGGCACTACCGCGCGTGCCTGGACATCTTCAACATGAAGCCCAGCAAGGAGTCCCGCGAGTTCGCCGAGCTGGTGGGCTTCATTGCGCAGGCGCGCCCGCCCGAAGTTTGGGCCTGCTCCCTCCACCCGCAGGGCGGCTTGGACAGCCTCAGCGGCAGCGAGGTTTGCTTTGAGCCGTTTGCTATGTGTTGGTAGAGCTGCATGTTGCCAATATGGCTATGTCGGGGGCGTCTCCTCACACCTCTGGGAAATTTCTGTGACGAGCCAAGGCATATGGTGCGCGTGTGGCGCGCGGTATGTCCTGCAGACTCAACGCGCCGTACTCTCACGCTGCTCTGTGCGCCCTTCTTGAAGCTCACAGTATACTGTGAGTCAGGCTGAGCAGCGAGCGCGCGCAGGTGGTTGGCTGCTACTCCAAGGAGGTGGCGGGGTTTGCGGCGGAGCTGATGCGGCTGCTAGACACGCACCACGACGTGCTGGACTCTGCGCTGCGCCAGGCGCTCGTCAAGGCGCTCATCCTGCTGCGCAACCGCGGCCAGGCGCGCAGCCGCGCTCTCGATGTTGCACCCTTACAAAGGGATTGCTGGACTTAGGGCGGTGTCTCGCATCACCATCGTGTGAGGGCTTGATTTGCATGCAGCTCGGCATGGTTTCACGGCACAGCAGGCTGCTCAGCGCTGCGCCCAGCATGGTGATGCATGCATGTGGGCGGCTTGAGCACTGCCGTGCGAGTGGCACGGCAGTGCTCCCTTGTTGCTCTCGCTGCCCCGAGGCTCCGCGCATGCGCTGCCCGCGCACTGCATGCAGTTTCCTGCGCGGGAGGCGGGCGCGCTCGCGGCGAGGGCCGTGCTCTCACGCGCGCAGCAATGCCCGCGCCCTCACGCGCTCGGCGAGGCCCGGGCTCCCATGCGCTCGGCGCGGGCCGCGCTCTCAGGCGGCATGCGCGCTGGGCCGCAGGTGGAGGCGACCGAGCTGCTGCCGCTCTTCTTCCGCCTGTTCCGCTGCCCGGACAAGGCGCTGCGCCGGCTGCTCTTCCGCCACATCATCGCCGGTGCGCGGGCAGGCTCGCAAGCCGCCTTTTGCGCGCACTGCCCTTGATTTGCAGCAGGCAGGTGTCGGGCGTGCGCCATGCCCTCGTGTGGCGCCCATGCAAACCCCTGTCCGAGGTGCTTGCATCATCGCCCACATCGCACGACACGGCTTAAGCCTGAGTCTAGTGCCGCAGAGCAGTCCAGTGGGCTAGGGCACTGGGGGCGGAGGGCGGCGCTGTGGAGCCTCGTGCAACATGAGATGCTTTGCTGACACCTTCTTTACTGCCATGCCTCCACGTCAAGGGCGCCACCGTGCGCCGTGCACTACCTGCGGCCCTGTCTTGCATGCGGGTGTGCAGCGCGCAGCCGCCGCAGGAGTAAGCCTGCTGATGCGGCCGCGCAGACGTGAAGGGCGCCAACGCGCGCCAGCGCAACGACCGCCTCAACCGCGCGCTGCAGAACTTTCTGTACGCCTGCATGGGCGCCGAGGGCGAGGCCAGCGCCAAGCCCGCGCTCGCGGTGCTCACCGAGCTCTGGCGCCGCCAGGTCTGGCGCGACGCGCGCACCGTCAACGTCATCGGTGCGCGGCGCGCGCCGGCGGCCCCCATGCTTTTGACATGTGGGGACACCCGATGAGTGGGCGCCTTCAAAGAGGGCACCAGGGCCCGCTGAGCCTGCACTCGAATGACTTCAGGAGCTGCGGCGCGGCCGCGCTTCACAAGCGCATTGCCATGTCACCGATGCGCAACGTGCGCACTGCCCGCCCGGCTGCGCGAAGCGCTTGCGCGGACCGCAGAGCCCGGCGGCGCGCCCCAGATCGCGCTCGTCCTCACGCCCGGCGCGCCGGCGCAGCCAGCGCGGCGTTCCACAAGAGCAGCCGCGCCGCGCTAGCGGCGCTTGTCCTCATTCCTGGCATGCTCGTGCAGCCAGCGCGGCGTTTCATGAGAGCAGCCGCGTGGCGCTCGCGGCGGTCAAGTTCTTCCTGGGCCAGGACGAGGCGGCCGGCGGCGCGAGCGACGACGAGGACGACGACCCGGAGGAGCGCGTGGCCGGGCCCACCAAGGCCGAGCTGTACGCCGCGCACAAGAAGGCGCGCCGCTGGGATTAGGGTTAGGGTATGACAACGTGAAGGGTTAGGGCAGGGCATGCGTCGCCGCGCCCGCCTGACATCGCTCGGGTGCACCGATGGTGCACCCAGAGGTGGGTGCCTGTGCCTGCGTGCCAGGAGCGGTGTGCAGGGTGCGTGGACGTGGCCCATCTGGCAAGGAAGCCGCGTGCAGAGTCGGGGCGCACGCGCCGCGCCTGTGCCTCGTGCCTACCGCCTGCTATGTCATGTGCTGCTAGGATGGCTGCGCTGTACAGCCACGTCGTGGAGGGGGGTACGCTGCTCTGACGCAGGCTCCCCTCTGACCTTCGTCTCCCCACTGACTCCTCTCCGACTGACTCCCCTCCGACACGCCTTCGACTGCCCTCTCCACTCTCTCTGTGACGCCCTTCCCGACTGCCAGCCGCGCGCGCGCAGGGCACCACGGCCTCCAAGAAGAAGAAGCAGGCCAAGCTGAAGCGCGTCATGCACACCGTGAAGAAGCAGGCGCGGCGCGAGCGCGCGGATGGCGCGGAGGGCTTCGCCGCCATCCAGCTGCTGCACGACCCGCAGGTGCCCCCGCCCCGCCCTGCTCCGTTTGCGCATGGAGCCGAGGGCTTTGACGGCGCGCTGCATACATAGTGGCGATGAAACGCCGCTTTGCGGCGCATGTGGTGTCGGCGTGCTGCGGTGAGACATTGCAGCTCTTGCCGTTCAAGTGCATGGGCTGATGGGAAGCGCCAAGCCAGTGTGATGAAACGCAATAGCACGTATTACCTGAGCCTCGCGCTGTGATAATCCACACGAGATTTCTGACTGGCTTGTGCAAGCACCATAAGGTTCAGGGTGTTCAGGGTGTGTTAGGGCGTGCCGGTGTGATGATACATCATGTTGCCTTCCTCATGAGCGCCTCCGGCGCCCTGATTCGTAACATGAGATAGCTGACTGGCATGCCAGGTCTAGAGTCCCAGTCCGGGGTGTGCTTGTCGGGTTGAGGTCATGTTGGGTGAGCCAGATGGGTGCTGCCGGAGGATGCCCAGGGATGCTGGCAGCAGCCTGTCCTGCGCGCATGGGGGACCAACGGAACAGCGGCCATTTGCGGGACAGTCGCACATGATGTTTGACTCGGTTGTTTGTGCATTGATGGCGACCTCTGGGTGCCCGACACTGCGTTGCAGTGTGGTCCGCGAGTACGCACGGGAGGCGCAGTGGTGGCTGAGGACAGACTGAACTGAGCGCGCATCAGGCAGGCTGCTCAGGGCAGGCGCGCGCGCGCGGCGGCAGACGTTTGCGGAGAAGGTGTTTGCGCGGCTGCAGCGCAGCGGCGGCGAGCGCTTCGAGGCGCGCCTGGCGATGGCCGCGCTGGTGTCGCGCGTGGTCGGCGTGCACCGGCTGCTGCTCGTCAACTTCTACCCCTTCCTGCAGCGCTACCTGCAGCCGCACCAGCGCGACGTCACGCAGCTGCTCGCCGCGCTCGTGCAGGCGCGCCCTCGCTACCTGCAGCCGCAACCCGCGCGGCGTCATGCAGCAGCTGCTCGCCGCGCTCGTGCAGGCGCGGCCTGCAGCCGCACCAGCGTGGTGGTGTCACGCAGCTGGTCGCCGCGCTCATGCAGGCGCGCCCGGCGCGCTGGGCGCGTCG
>JAABUV010004695.1_pt1 | contig 16122 bp, 20 predicted proteins | sample 5559971 | NCBI WGS metagenome assembly JAABUV01 (sample SAMN10711881, study PRJNA513362) | rock metagenome | isolation source: Antarctica rocks | place: Antarctica: Victoria Land, Knobhead nord | collected 2015-12-19
CCGACGGCCCGCCAGACATGAGCATGTCCGGCGCCGGCGCGGACTCGGCCCGCCGCGACATGCCGCCGGCGGGCCCTGCAGGGATGGGCACGGCCGTGGGACCGCCGCCGCCGGCGGGACCGCTGGCACCCTCGCGCGGGGGGCCGCCAGCGCTGCGGCTGGGGCCCGCCCTGCCGCCGGCGCCGTAGGCCTCGAGCTCAGCGCCGCCGCCGCCGCCGCCGCCGCCGCCCGCCGCGCTGAATTGCGCCGCAGCGGACGCAGCGGCGGCTGCCTGGTGCGGCGTGAGCGGCGACACACGGTCGGCCTCCTCCTCCTCATCGCCCTCCTCTGACTCGTCCTCGTCCGCGCCCTCGTCGCCCTGGCGCCCCACGCATCACATACCATTACCTTGGGCTGCTTGTCATGTTCTGCTTGTGGTGGTTCTGCTTGTTGTGATGTTTGCACGCAGTTGTGCAGCATGCCCAGGCTACAGCCGCTCGCCTCGCCCGCGATCGCGCCGGCACGACGAGCCGAGCACATTACAAGCAGGCGGCCTACATATCAGAAGCATGCACAGGGCGTGAGTATTAAGCTTGCCTGCGCTTGCGCCAGTGAGACCAGCTCCTCGTCATCGGCCGCGGCCGCGCGCCGCGCGCCGTTCCGACCCGGGACAGGCGCGCCAGCGCGCTCGGCCTCGGCGGCCACGCGCGCGCGCTCGCGGCGGCCCAGGAACATGAGCGCCATGTCGTCATTATCGTCTAAGATGGATTCGAGGCTCTAAAACGAGCACACGCGCTGTCAGACCGCCGTGTGGGTGTAAGAGGGCCTGCGCTACGCAACGCTGCATGCGCGCCACAGCGAGACAGCGAGACGATGCATGCAGCCCCGTTGCCAGGCGGCCCTGACCCGGCAGTGGGAGGCTGTATAGCAGTGCGCCGCTGAACGCGCACACAGCAACAATGGAGCTCAAACAAAACGGGCGGCGGGGCGGGCGGCGGACCTTGCGGCAGAGGCGCATGCGCCCGAGCAGCTTGTTGAGCGTGCTCTTGCAGTGCCGCAGCACGTTGAGCTCGCCGCGCGACAGCTTGTGCAGCAGGCTGCGCAGGCAGGGCAGCAGGCGCGCCTCCAGCGCGGCCACCTCGGCCTCGTAGCTGCGCACCGCGGTCGCCAGCGCGCCCTCCACCGCGCGCAGCTCGTACCTGCCGCCGCGCGCCGTCAGGGTCAAATTAAGAGCTTAGCTGCGCACCGCGGCATACCCTACCCTAACACAACCACACCCTACACTACCTGCGCCGCGCCGCAGCAGGCGAGACCAAACCAGTGGGTGGGCGGTTTGCGCTTCCACCCGGCTCTGGTCAGCCACCAAGCGGGCGGCACCGCCCGCCGCTGCGATGGGCATGACCGGCATGCAGGCGTGCACAGGCGCTCGCATCGGCTGACCAGCGCCGGGCGGCCCGGCGCGGCGGCGCGGGCGGGGCCGCACGGCAGGTTGCGGTCGGTGGCGAGCGGCGTGGCGCGGCCGGAGCGCGGCATGCGCTCGGGCTTGAGCCGGGTGCACAGGTCGCGCACGAACGAGTTCTCGATCGCCGGGAAGCTGCCCACGGTCAGCGGGTGGCCCTGCATGGGCGCGCTCAGCAGGAATACCTGCGCGCCGCCAGGCCGTCGGCCACACGGCCGCTACCTGCGCACAGAGTGCCCCGGGGTGCTGGGGGGCAGGCTCTGCTGAATGATGGCCCCGGCATCGCTGTAGCACGGCACGCAGGCAACCATGTCCCGAGACATTGAGCAGGGGCCGTGTTTAAAGGCCCGTTTGAAGGCCCTCCTGTCCGCGTCACACCCAGGGCATGCGGCGCCGCGCGGCTAGCCTGCAGGATGGCGATGCATGGGCGCGCCTTGTCGTGACAGATGATCATGCGCAGCGACTCCAGGTTGACCAGGATGGCCTTGTCGCGGATGAAGATGGTCGAAGGCGACGGCGTCGGCACCTGCGCCGCCCGCGCGCGCGCTCTCAACAACAGGTCTAGGGTAGGGCATGCTCTGGTGGGCGGCGCTTCCAGGGGTGCCGCGGGCGGGCGAGCCGGCGCGCGCGCGGGCCGGGCGCGCACCATCGGGTCCAGGATGCGGACGTCCCGGTAGTTGACGCCCAGCTCCGACACCAGCCGGTGCTTGTCCACCTGCCGCACACCGGGCACAGTCATGTTCGTCAGGCTGCTTTGACCCCGTGGCAGACTCCCGTGACCTACACGGTATAGCTTCTGCTGAGCGCAAGCCGTGCTCACACAGGTTTGCGGTGAAGCGAGCAGGGAGTGAGCAGGGCCGGCTACCGCCATGCAGCACGCACTGGTGAACAGCATTGCCCAGCGGACTGGCCGGGGCAAATTGCGCAGGCCGGCGAGTGGCTGAGCAGGGCATGCAGGGGCGCGAGCTACTGCCACCCAAGTGAGGCGCGCCACGAAGCAACGCCGCCACTGGTTACTGCACACGACGCGTCTGTTGAATAGACTGCAAAGCACACACAGGGGCTGCGACCGGACTCCCTCGACAACATATCAGCAAAGCCCTGCACTCTTTTCAGCGAGCCCTGAGCATGGCCCAGTGTCTGCACCGACGCTGTTGTGACCCGCCCACAGCTCTGCTCTTGCCTCAAGCTGAGACCTGGCTATGCTACCTCAGCGCCGTGGCCGTGTCAACGGCTTGCGCTGTGGCTGGCCAGGGCAGCGAGTGGGGCTGTTGAGCAGTGGCGCTGGAACACCCGGAAACAGCGCTTCACTTTGAGGCACGCCCGTTCAGCACAGGCGCCGTTCACAAGGTGCTGCAGAGCTATCGCGCTGCACTAAGTGCGGAGTGCACACACGCGAATGTGCTGTACCCCACTGCAGAACACTGGGAGTCAACGCGCGTGGAACGGAACAGCACAAGGCCGCCGCAAACACAAGCATACTGATGCGCCACGGCCCTCCCGCCTTCTCTGTGCCTTGCAGCCAGTGTTATTTTCAGGAAGGACGCCCGTGTCTCTGCAAGCCCGGCATGGACACTCCAAGCGCAGAGCGCTTTCCAGCGTGGATGCGCGCCTGAAGGTAAGTTGGGTTGCCGTTGGCGTCAATGTGCAGCCACTCCCGCCGCGTGCTGCCGGCGCTGGTGCTCAGCGGCATGACTGCCAGGTCCCCGAAAGACGGCAGCGCGCCAAAGTTGGACGTCTTGGGCCGGTCAGGCGCGACAGACGGCAGCGCATCATAGACAGACTCTGTGTCAGAGCGGTTGTTTGTGAGCTGTCGCAGCAGCCTGGCCACATGATGCATGGCGCTCCTGTGCTTTGCTACCGAGTCCCACTCAGGTTTGTCAACACAGCCTTGTTACTCATTCCAGTTCGCAAGATGCTATTGTTCCACTGCAACACGCACGTTTTCACGCACACGCATGATAAGCCAGAAGAGCCTGATTGATATTAAAATATCAAACATTAATGCTTGGACTGGAGGCGTGCACCCTAGCAGGGTGGTGGCAGAGGGAGGCAACAGGCAGACTACAACGCAGCACGGGATGCCAGCAGCTACTGCCCCTCCTGCGGCTCCCGCAACCCGCCGCGGACGGTGATCGCGCGGTCCTCGTACCACCGCGGCCACAAGTCGCCCCAGCGCGCCTTGCGCGCCAGGCGATACCCGGCCGGCCCCAGCCACGCGCGCTTGTCGGCCGCCGCCACCACCTGCTGCACCAGCTTGCCGCGACCCGCAAGCCCCGGCCCCGACCCTGACCCTAGCTCCGGCCCCGCGCCGCCTCCGGACGCCGCGTCGCCGTCCGGCGCCGCCGTCCGCCGCGCGGCAGTGCAGAGGTCGAGCACGACGTGGCCGCTGCGTTTGCGCGGCGGCCGCACGATGCGCGCCCAGCCGGCGGCGGCCGCGGCGGCCGCGGCGAGCGCTGGCGCGTCGCGCTCGCGCCAGACATCCTCCGAGCTGCGCCACTCCTCCGCGTCCCTGTCCTCCTCCTCGTCACCTTCTTCCTCCTCGTCCGCATCGGCCGCCTCTGCCCGCTCCGCCTCTGCCTCCGCCGCCGCTGCGCAGTCCCGCCGCGCTTCGCGCGAGCTCTCCGGCTCCCGGACATCGCGCCGCCCCTGCGCCTCGCCTCCGTCCTCAGCCTCCGCCTCCTCGCCGCAGCCGCCGCGGCTGCCCGGGCCGAGCGCGGGCGGCCCCGGCCGCGGCCCGCCGCGCCGCCGCGCCGCCGCGGCCGCGCCGCGCGCCGCGCGCGCGGCCTCCAGCTCCGCCGCGAGCTCCGCGGCGAGCGCCGCGCTCGGGCCGCCGGCGCGGCCGATGGCCACGTCAGCTTTGGCGTCGGCGGCCCCGGCCGCGCCGGCCTCGTCCTCGTCGTCGCTGCCGCGCACCGACCCCACCATCAGCTCGCGCAGCGCGCGCTCCAGCGCCGCATCCTCCTCGTCCTCCTCCCCCTCGCTGTCCGCGTCCGCGCCGTCGCCGAGCTCGGCGTCAAGCAGGCCCTCCAGGGTTTCGGCCCGCGCGGCCGCCGCGGCCGCCTCAGCGGCGGCGGCGCGCTGGCGCCAGGCACGTGGCAGGAGACCTGCCGGGTCCTCGGGCGGCGGCGGCGCCTCGCCGTCGCGCGCGCGCGCGACGCGCACGTCGGCCGGCAGCGGCGGGCGTGGCGCGCGGCGCAGCACGACGTACGAGAAGCGTTCGTCCTGCGACACATCCCAGGTGCCCACCGAGTCGGTGGGCAAGCTTGACCTCGAGCAGGTCCTGCGATGCGCGGGGCTGCTGGCGCAGCGGGCATACCAAAACGAGCACTGACGTGTGGCATACGTGAAGGAGGCGCGCGTGCGCGCCAGGCGCGGGCCGGGGCCTGCCTGGTAGGTGCGCGCGCGGCCGCCGCCGGGGCGCGTCTTGGCGCCGACGCCCAGGCCACTGCGCTGGAAGCGCTGCGCGAAGTGGCACCAGCTGCCGGTGCCGTCCATGGGGCAGCCGCCGTCGTGCGGGCAGGGCGCGATGACGTGCGCGGCCGGCGCCGCGCCCGGCCCCGCGCCCGCCGCCCGCCGCTGCTCCTCGCCCAGCACCTGCGGCGGCCGCGCTCCGTGGCCCACTCGCGCCCACCCTGACCAGCATCCTGCTTGCCACCCTGCACACCACAGAACACGGCGAGCGACGCGGAGCCTGTCAGCAGGCTGGCGGCGATTACCGGCCGCCCGGCGCAGGGTTCGCGCGCACCTGCGCGCGCGCGTCCCGCACGGCCGCCGAGCCGGCCGGCGTGCCGGGCTCCAGCAGCACTAGCGCGCCGCCCGTGCGCGCCCACAGCGCGGCGACCGCGCGCGCGCGCTCGCCCGGCCCGCCCAGCTCGCCCAGCACGTATGCGGCCACGACCAGGTCGTACCTGCGCCGCGCCGCGCCCGAACCCTCACGAGGCTGCCAAGCGCGCCCAGCACAGCGGCGGCCACACCAAAGCTTGCGCGCGGAGCCCTCCGCGCGCCAGGCTACGCCTGCACCTGAGCCTTGGCCGGGGCAGGTGCGCGTCGCAGACACAGGTCGTCGGCGTATGGTGGTCAACATGCCTACTTACGTCTGAACGTGTGACTGACAGTAAGCACCGAAGCCATGCCGTCGACAGGGACATTCGTGTATGCATGGAGGCCAAATCGCACTGCCGGCTGAAGCCGTCCGCCTGGGGGCGCCCGCGGCGCTTCGGCGCCTCGCGGCCCCGCCGCCGCGCGCCAGCATCGGGGTCCAGGCCCAGCACGCCCGCCTGGCCCCCCGCGCCCGGCGCTGCGGGCAGCCGCCGCACCCAGCGCACGCCCGGCGCCGCCCCCGGCGCCGGCCACAGTGCTGGGGCTACAGCAGCGCCTGCTGCGCCAGCCGGCTCGCGCGGGGGCGCGCCCGCGCCGGGCGCCGCGCCGGCCCGGTCGGGCTCCGCCGCATCGCCGCCGCGGGCCGCCGCGGCGGCCGCGTCGTGCAGCGCGGCCTCGACCTGGCGGCCCAGCCATGACATGGCCGGTGAGGCCTCCACCGCGAGCACGTCGCCCGGCTGGCCGTCCCAGACCTCGCGCGCGGCCCAGACCGCGGTGCCCGGCCCCGCGCCAAAGTCGAGCATGCTGCGCGGCATGAAGCCCGGCAGGCGCAGGCGCAGCTCATCCAGCACGCGCGCGACCGCCGCGTAGCACGCCGGCAGCCGCGCTGCCGCATAGGCGGCCACCTGCGCGCACGGCCTCGCTTTGGGCGGCCAGCCCGCGCACATGCTTGTGCGGTGTTTCCAGGCGGCAACGCACTGTGAACTGTGGAACTGGTGTTGTGCACATGCAGCTCGTCGAGCGCGCGCCCCAGTCCCGCTTACTACCCCGTCAGATCGGCCCCCGCACGTGCAGCCACCTGCACGCCAGGCGGCAAGCACAGGGATGTCCTTTGCAGCTCAGCGACTCGGCGACTTTCACTGCGCTTACGACAGCCGTAAGTGCGCATGCAGCGCCACGCAGACCCTGGGCAGGGCAGGCAGGCTTACCTGGCCACTGTCATACTCAACCCGCGTCGGCGGCGGCGGCGCCAGGGCCGCCGCGTCGCGCCGCGCGCCCGCGCCGCGCGGCTGCAGCCCCGCCTGGCTCGCAGCGGCGCGGCTGCGGGAGGCGGCGGCGCGACGCGCGGCCCCGCCGGCGCCCTGCTCGTCGCCCGACGTCTCGTCATCCTCGTCCTCGGAGTCCGACGGCGCGCCGGCGAGGGTGGCCAGCGAGTCGGCGAGCCGCATGGGCCCCGCTAGCTCCAGCAGCCGCGCCTGCCGCCGCCACTCCACCTCCTGCGCGTGCGCCGCGTGCCCGTCAGGCCCCGCTCTCCGGGCCGCAGTGCTCCGCTGCTGTATGCTCTGCCTTTTGGCCTGAAGCGGCTGGCAAGCCTGCCTCCTTGTCACGCAGGCTCGTCGGGACACGCACGCCAGCTACAAGGCAGGGCAGCATGCCTGCAGCCCACTCGCTGCTGCGGGAGGCCGCCCGTGCCTGGGTGTTGTGCACAGGCGGGCGACACACAGCGGAGAACAGCTGGCAGTGTTGCAGCTGTGCCAGCCGCGCGGCGGCGCGCCTGCAGGCGCGGCCGCTTCGCGCGCGGCGCGGCGTCCGGTGCGGCCAGCGCCGCGGCCGCGTGCACGCCGCCGCGGCTCTCCGTGCGCGAGCGCGCCTTCAGCTCCTGCGTCAGTGCGGCGGTCTGGCGGCGCAGCAAGCGCATGCCGCCGCCGGTGCGCAGCGCATCTGCCAACGCATCCTCCAGCTCGGCCGGCAGCTCGATCAGGCCCAGCGTTCGCCGGCTGACCAGCTCCGCCACCTCCGCCGGCACCTCGCGCAGGCCGCCCTGCGGGTGCCGCTGGAGCAGCTGTAAACAGGGCGAGGTGCACAAGCATACGCGCAAGCATGTTTTGCATGCCGTTGCATATTTGCGGCGCGGCGCTGCCGCCGCCACGCTTACACCGCAGCAGAGGAAGGCTAAGAGCGATGGACACAGGGCGCGCCTGGGCGCCTGCAGCGGCCTCGTGCTGCGCTGCCGAGTGCGCCCTCCGCCCTGCAGCCCGCAGCACGGTGCGGGCCGTGCGCCTCATCGCAGCGATGACCTCGACGCCCCGCAGGGGCCCTCCTCTGGTGCTTCTTGTAGCTTGCCGCAAGCTGCTTGCGCCTCTCCCTAATAAGCAGGGTGTGTATTTTTAGCTAGGCAACTAGCAGAGCACTGTGCACAACACTGCCCGCAGGAGTGATCCTGGCTGCTGGCTGGGGTCAGATGGCGCACCTCGCGCACGCCTCCGCCGTGGAGCTGGGCGAGAAGCTCGCGGGCGACGCGTCGCTCGTGCTGCCCGCCGACCTGCAGCGCAGCCTGGAGGGCCGCCACGACCAGGGCCTGGTCAAGCAGTACCTGGTGGCCCTGCTGGAGCGCGACAGCGGCGTCTTCCTGGAGCGGCGCGCCCCGGGCCGCGTCCGCCCGCGCTGCGGCAGGCTGCTCGCTGGTCACCCACCAAACTTTGGCCTCCTTGCCTCTGCGCCGCCGTCCACCCACCGAGCGTCGGCCTCCTGTCCTCTGCGCCGCTGTTCACCCGCCAAGCACCGGCCGCCTGTCCTCTGCGCCGCAGTGCAGCAAGCATTGGCCTCCCGTCCTCCGCGAGGACTCGAGACGCCGCACTCCAACAAGTACACGGTGTGCTGCGCGCTCAGGTACGGCGGCAAGCTGTCGGCGCGGGAGCGCGGCCTGTTCCAGGGCCTGCGCGCGGACTACGAGGTCGACTTCCACCTGCGCGTGCTGGAGGACGCGGAGGAGGCGCGCCGGGCGGCGCCGGCGGCGGACGCGGGCGCGGGCCTGGGCGCGCAGGCGCGCAACCGGCGCTGGGCCGCGCTGCGGCGCCTGGAGCAGGGCGGCGAGTACTTTGGCGAGGCGCGCGCCGCGCCTGGCCTGGTCCGGCATTGGTTGCACCGCGGCCACGTGCTGCGCCCTTACACAGGCTGGTGATGTGATAAAGCGGTGAGTGGTCGCGGCAGTTCACTGGAGCGGCAGGTTCAGCGCACGTCAGCACGAACAAGTGCAAGTGCTGGCCGAGCCGCCGCCGAGAGCGAGGACTGCAGCTCTCACGCATGTCGTGCTCACAGGAGGCAATGCGGCGGCGCGCGCCGCTGCTTTTCCAGCAGTACTTGGGCGCGGGGTACCAGCCCGCGGCAGGCGCAGCGGCCGGCGCCGGCGCTGGCGGCCGGCTCTCCGACCTGCTGCTGCGCCAGCACGACGAGGCGCTCACGCGCGAGCGCCTGCAGTCCGAGCAGGACCGCGAGGCGGAGGTCGAGCAGGAGACGGAGTCTGAGTCCGACTTGTCAGAGGAGGCTGGGGAGGCTGAGGCGTCTGAGGGGACCGAGGCGGAGGAGCGGCGGGGCGCGGGGGCGGGCGGCGAGGACGGCGCGCGGAGGCTCGGCGGGCAGGGCGACGTGGCGGGGCGCGCGGGCGTCAACCGCGCGGCCGCAGCCCAGCATGCGCGGCCGCATGGGCGAGCCGCGGGTGCTGGGGCGGGCGCCGCTCCGAACGTGGCGCCGGCGGCGCCGGGCGCAGCCTGCGGCGGCGCCAGCCCTGAGGGCGCGACCGGCGGCGGCGCCAGCCACGATGGCGCAACCCGCGACGGCGGCGCGCGTGAGCTTGCCGCAAGCGCCAGCGCAGCGGGCGTCACACCCAGTGGCGACGCGCGCGGCAGCGGCGGCGGCGGCCCGGGAGAAGAGCCCCGGCATGCCGGTCGGGCGCCGGGCGGCGCGGCAGCGGCGGACCGGGAGGATTTCCTCGAGCTGATGCGCGCGCGATTCCTGTCTGGGCTGGAGACGGACGTGGACTATGGTGCAATCGACGTCGACGCCGGCCTGGATGAGGACCTGCATGGCCTGGCTGACCAGGACGCGCAGGACAAGTACTTTGACAGCGAGTGACCAGCGCCGACACCGGCAGCTTGTGCTGCTGGCTTCTGCAAGCCGCGTCACCCCTTCCCGCCACATGTTACCCCTTCATCCGGGTCTTCCTGTACCTGTCAGCTTATGCTTTTGCCGCGTCTCGTGGAGGCATCACCAGGAGCATGCAGCCTGCTCGCTAGCGTGCCTGTTGGTCGTGCAACCAGCTCTGTAGCACTATGTCTGTGCCATGCACAGAGTGCATGCTCATGCACAAGACCAGTGGATGAGGCTGATGTTTGTAACAAGTCCTGCAACTGCCACTTGTTCTTTCAGTGGTTGAACTGACAACACGGCCTCAAGATGAGTCGCATGCATTGATGCCCTATGCCCGAAACTGCGACGCATGTGCCAGCAATAGGCCAGCAGAGGGGTGTTGACAAAGCGCGGGGTCAACACCGGCGTTGCCTGTCCTACCCTGTACCTGAACCTGGCACCCCCTCCTAAGAAGCACGCTGAAGGCATACACTCTCCTAAGTCTGCAAATGCACCTGTGATGAGCTGACACTGCAAGCCTGCTCCTAAACGGGAACCCAACAAAGTGACTGAAAACCATTAGCAAGTACTTGCATCGACCAGCAGCTTGTGATCGGGCAACCATCTCACCCACTATAAAAACGCATGCAGATGTGGGTACACGCTGCAGTGACGATAATTTTTGTGAAAAGCACTGCTCCCCTGAACACGCAGCCCTAGAAACCGATGCGGAGCAATGTGTCAGCCAGCCCTTGCTCACTCGCCGATGGCACGCCAGTCAAACGCGATGGGCGCGGCCAGGCAGTGGTCGGGGATGCCGAACGCGGCGCACAACGCAAGCGCGGGCCGCCCGCCGCGCGCCGCCAGCGCGGCGCACAGCGTGTTGACCTCGGCACGCAGCGCGGGCGCCTGGTCAGGCGCCAGCGCGCCTGCCGCCAGGAACGTGCCCAGGTCGCGCTCCAGGCGCGTGAGGCCGTACAGGCGCGCCAGCGCGGTGAGCGCGGGCCGCGCCGCGGCCGGCGCGGCGCCCAGCTCCTCCACAAAGCCCTGCGAACAGGGCGCGCGGCGGGCTCAGTGCGCAGCCTTGGGCCGCGTCCTGACCCCTGAAGCTCCTGACGGCTGTGCCAAGGCCGCATCTAAGTGTGAACTCGGCCGTGCACACACCTGCGCAGTCTGCGCGCCCCCGCTGCAGCCGGCACGGCGCCCACCAAGCCTGTGAGCCCCTCAATTTGAGTCTGCTCCAACCACAAGAACACTTATGCTGCACAGCCCTGACATGACTCACACCAGCTCACAGGTTACTCGCCGCCGACCCAAAAGGTGCACAGCAGCAAACTCGGGGCTGCTTCATTTCTGAAAGGGTTACAGGGTCTTCCCATGTGCGCGCACCTCAAAGGCAATGCGGTCCACGTGCGCCCAGCCGAGCGCAAGCACGCGGTCCAGCGCGGCCTCGTACGCATCGTTGCCGGCCGCCGCCGCGGCCTTCTTGCCGCGCGGCGCCGCCGCCCTTGCCGCGGCGCCCATCGCCGCGGCAATCTCCGCCGTCAGCGCCGCCTCGCGGAAGCGCAGCAACGCCAGCACCGACTCGGGCGCCCACGCGTCCGCGGCGCGCGCCGGCGGCGGCGGCACGGCGCCGCCGCCGCCGCGCGGCGCGCTGTCCAGCAACGCCTTGGCCACCTGCGCATGCACCCCGCCTCTTAACCCCGCCTCCAACCCTGGACATCGCTGCGGCCCCCGTGCTGTCCGCCAAGCCGCCACGCCCTCCTCTGCTGCATCCGCCCCCTGCTCGGCACACAATCTCTCCTCTGCTGCATGGCCACCCTGCCTGGGGCACACCAAACACGCGCTTGCACCGGGTTGCGCGCCTGCTGCATCATGACCGTGTTGTCGCCCTCGAACGTGACGTCCACGTCCATGTCGCTCTTCAGCGGCCCGATCTTGTTGGCCGCCAGGAAGCCCTGCCCGCCGCACGCCTCGCGGCACGCCTGCCGCACCAGCGCCCACCTTCCACACGCCGCCTCACGAGCACGCCTTGCCCATGTGCTGCATGCGTGTCGCACGCCAGGCAGGCGCGTCGCGGGCCGAGGCACGCCGCGCCAGCCTGCGCCGCTCCGACGCAGCGACCTGGTGTGCGCCGGACAGCGCCGCGCACACAGCATGCCCGGCAGCGCGCGGCGGCAGGGCGAGCAGGGGCGGCGCGGCGCAGGGCGGCGCGGGGAGCAGACCTGCAGGATCTCGACGCGGGACCAGGTCGCGCCCGCCTTCAGGCCGGAGCTCATCACGTGGACCGCCTTGCCGTCCTGCGGCCGCTTGCGCATGTACAGCGCCTGCGCGCGCGCGCAGCAGCAGGCGTCAGCGCGGCGGCGGGAGCCAGAGGCGCCCCTGCGCGCAGCCGGGGTGTCGGCCCGGCGGTCGAGAGCGTGGGCGCCCCGCCGGTCACAGGTCCGGGCCGCCCGCAGATATGTCGGCTGCACGCCCCGCTGCTCGAGGAGAAGCACAGCCTCTGTCGCACGCCTCGCCGCCAGCAAGGGCGAGCTCGTGGATGGTAGCCGCACGCGCCCGAGCCGGCGCGGGCGTGCATGCACTCAGGGTGCACACCGCAGTCGGTCAGCATGGACTACCGCTCTGGCGTCCAGCCACATGACATCCTGGCCACCCCAGCAGCTCATTAAACCGCTCTTGCTTCCAGCCACATGACGTCCTGGCGGCCCCAGCGGCAAAAACACCCCGCCCGCGCGCCCCCGGCCCGGCGCCCGCGCGCCTTGAGCCGCAGGCCCAGCAGGTGCATCGCGTAGGTGGTCGCCAGCGCGGGCAGCAGGCGGCGCTGGTGCGTGAGATAGGTCATCACGACCTTGCCGTTGAACTGCGGGCGCATGCAGCCGTAGCGCACGGCGATCGTCACGCCGATCTTGCACGCGTCGATCGCGCCCTGCGCGATCAGCATGCGCCCTGGCGCCCCCGCCAGCACAAGCTTCAGGCCCGAGGCTGCCTTGGCATCATCTACAATCGCCTAGCAGGCTCTGATTATATAGCACTGCAGCAAGCCAGCTCTGGAAGCGCATGTTGTACTCGTTATGCCTCTCCAAAGTGGCCAGCTCATACGTAACTCTTACAAGGGGTGACCGTCCAGGGGCGTGCTCCCGACTCTCACCACAGGCATGCCGCCGAGCGGCCGCGGGGCCGGGGCGCGCCGGTGGTCAGGCCGCCGACCATGGTGCCGAAGCGCTGCGAGACGGAGGGGATGGCGCTGCTGTACGCGCCGTCCGCGCCCACCGACGCGAACGCGTCCAGCAGCGCGTCGCGCGGCACGCGCACGCGGTCAAACCACAGCTGGCCGTTGTCGACGCCTGCGCGCGCGGGCGCCCACCTGTCGTAACGCGCAGCATGCCTGCTGCCAGCAACCCCCGCTCACTGATTTTGCCAGGGCCCTGCATGCGCTCCGTGCTTCCTTGCTTGTCAGCCATGCGCCTTCACGTCAGTCATGCGCCTTCACGCCGGCCAGCACCTGTCCTCTTGGACCGCTGTGTCTCCGCTCAATGAGCACAGGGCAGCACCAGCCTGCAGCCGACCTCCATGCACCCGAGGGCCACACGGGACGTCTGCCTGCCTGGCTACACTGACAGGCCTGCTGGCAAAGCGCGTTGCAGGCATGCAGCCTGGGTCAGCAGGGCAGCAGTGAGGCATGCTCACCCTGCAGGCCGGCCTTGGGCCCGTTGTCGAGGATGCGCACGCCGGGCACCGGCTCGCCGGCGTCGCCGCGGATGCGCACCACAAACACGTGCGGGCCCTGCCACTGGCCGCGCACGGTCAACTGAGCAAACACCGTGCACACCTGCGCGCGCGCGGCCGGCCGCCCCTCACGCGCAGGCGGCTGACATGCTCCTCAAGCGCCCGCCAAGAGCGCTGCCAGACGCGCGCTGCAGCGGCGCCCGCGATCCTGGCAGGGCGGCGGCGGGCAGCGCTGCGGCGAGGGCGCGGACGGCGCACCTTGCCGTGCTGCGCCGCGCCGCCGATCCAGAACTTGCTGGCGGTGTTGGTGGGCGTGTGGATGACGAACTCGCCGGCCGCCTCGTCGTATTCCGCCTGCGGCCGCGCGCGCGCCCATCACGCCGGGCGAGGGCATGCCTCAGCCTGGTGGACAGGCCTTCCTGTCCTGCTGCTGCTACCCCTGCTCAGGGCCAGCCGTCGTGCGGTGGACTACACGCGCTGCCTCCCTCTGTGCTGCGCTGCGCGCCCGTCTGCCCTGCGTGTGGGGTGCCCTGTGAGTGCGGCTGCGCAAACGCAGCAGTGTGGCGGGTGCCACGTGGGTGCAGGCGCGCTGACGCTGCAGCGAGCAGGGCCGCGCCGTGGTCTCGATGCCCATGACGTTGGAGCCGTGGCCGAGCTCGGTCATGCCGAAGCAGCCCGGCAGGTCCAGCGTGTCCAGGCGCGGCAGGAAGGCGGCGTGGTGCTTCGCGGTGCCCAGCTTGGCAATGGTGCCGCCGCACAGCGTGAAGTGCACGCCGGCCTTGATGCACAGGCTGTAGTCCACGGACGCGAGCGTCTCCAGGCCCGCCATGAAGCGCAGCGGGTCTGCATGAGCACCCGCGCGCGTGACTCGCTGTTCGCTGGCGCGCTCGCCACATCCCGTGCGAAGCAAGAGCGCTCAGGTACTCTCTGTGTACACAGTTGGCAGCTCAAGGCCTGTTTCAGCGGCAGGGCCGCGCACCCTTGAGGTAGTCGAACACGGAGAAGAAGCGCTGCGCGACGAAGAGCTGCAGGCGCCGCAGGGTGAGGTCACGGAACTCGTACATGCTCAAGTGGTAGTCCGGCTTGTACAGCTCGTCCTGTGCACACGCGCAGCTATGCTCAACACCCAGGTGCGCCTGCTTGCCTATGAAAACAACGTTGCGGTCACGCTGTGGGACTCTGGGACCACCTGCCAAGCACAGCACCGTGTAGCGTCCATGGCTACAGGTGCTTGGCTTGCAGCGTGCTGTACTCACGCGCACCAGGTCATAAATGTCCCTCCGCCGCACCTTTAGGTGGTCCAGCATGCGCGCGCGCAGCTCCACGTTGTCGCGTGTCAGAAACAGGTAGACCTCGCCCGGGTCGAACTCTGGCAGCTCTGACGCGACCGGCGCGCTCACCAGGTGCCGGGTAAGCACCGCCACGCGCTCCTGTGCCATTGCAACCAACAGCAACGGCAAATCAACTCAGAACTTGTTTGTGCAGCAAGTGCTGGGGCACAAAAAACAGGCTCGCCTCAGCCAAGTCAGCACCCTACCCTCTGTCTACTAGTTTGGGCATGGATTCTGCTTCTATTATCAGCGCACACGCCTATAAACTGTACCAGACTGCAAGCACATAAAGCTTGATGCCGCAGCGGCACTGCAAGTTGCATAACCCTCTGAGTAGCAGTTGGTGACATTCATGGCTGTACTTCAAGCGCATCTCTTAGCTACGCGTTGCGGTGCGCGCCGTGCATGAGGGTGTGCACTGTGTCACTTCACAATATAACTCTGAGAACCTTTGCCTTGCTGGACTTTTCAAGATATCTCCTGCGTGCTGTCTACTAAGCCTTGGAATAAGCGCAGATGAGCATCCTGTCGCCGTCAGTCACAGTGAGACTGTTGCATGCCATGTTATGCGAACCACATTACATCATACATGGCCGCCCACGTCATCCTCCACGCATCAAACGCAGCACGGCATGGTCTATGCAGCATCCGCAGTCCGTCACAGGCTTGACCACCGCACTGCCGTGCAAGGACCTGCACCAGGCATACGCGTGTTTAAACGATGCTGAAAAACTCCACAGACACTGTGCTCATCAAGCCAGGCTAGATTGCGTACTAAGGTGAGAAGGCACTGTAGAACAAAACACCTCATCACAGATACTGCATGCCGCAGCACTTTTAGCAGCAAGACGTCTTCAGGAAAAGAAGACTGCATCAGCTACAAATCAAGGCAAGCACAGCATAAGAGTCTACAGGCCCTTACCTTGGGACGCCAGCTACGCGACGCACGCAGCCACCACAGGCACAGACCTGCCGCTGCCGGAGCTGCAAGCCACCCAGCTACCACCAGACATGCTAACAACACTTGCACACCTCCATCAAACATGTGTCAGATGGCTAAATTACAGAATACTTTGTCAATACACGTCATCGCACCACATGCTTGGAAGCAGTCCTCCTTTCCCCTGCAGCCATAGGACTATGTCCATGCACACATGCAATGCAATGCACTACAGCACACTCCTAAAAGCATAAAATGATAGCAACATCATAATGCATGGATAAACGTTGCTTGGCACTATCCATGTAGCTTGGTCCAAAGGAAAGGACCAAGAAATGGGTCACCCAACAGTGCAACTGTGTAGACGGCTCCTGTGTGCTCGCAGCAGCTGGCTTCTGTGCCTCCTGCGCTCGATACTTCCAGCGCGAATCTAACACCGAAAAAGCTGCAAAGAAGCGTGGCAACGCAGTCACCTACTTTGCAACCTGTGCCGCCAGCAACCAGGTACATGCCTTTTGCTAAATGCGCATGTTGGCTTGCCCAAGGCCTCCATGCGACTCGCCCCCTGACGCAGCCTGACGACCCACTCGCACGGACAAACGTCGCTCGTCAGATTGAGCTTGCCAATGCACTGCATCGTGCTATTGAGCGAGCAGAGCAGGGCACGAGAGGCGCTCAACACGCGGTGATCGAGCACACCCTCACGAATCGTGGCGCCAGCCTTGTCGCATGCGTCT
>JAABUV010004696.1_pt1 | contig 16122 bp, 14 predicted proteins | sample 5559971 | NCBI WGS metagenome assembly JAABUV01 (sample SAMN10711881, study PRJNA513362) | rock metagenome | isolation source: Antarctica rocks | place: Antarctica: Victoria Land, Knobhead nord | collected 2015-12-19
CCGAGGGCCGGCGGGTGGCCGAGGCCCGCCGCTATCTGGAGTGGTGGGACAAGGTCTCCGCGGCCCGCGACTACCACGTGACCCTCCGCCGGGGCTCCTTCGACGCCAAGCTCGGCTCGACCTTCGGCGGCGCCCCCGACCTCGGCGTGATCGTCGAGGTCGCCGGAATCGCCTACGGCCCCTCGCCGGTGATCCGGAACAACTACCGGCCGATCTGGGATTACACCTTCTCCCGCCCGATCCGCTGGAAGCTCGGCGACCCCGTGACCGTCAAGGTCATCGACCACGGCTACTGGTCCGAGACCCCCGTGGTCATCCTCAGCAGCAAGAAGGGCGACCCTCTGGCCCTCCGGATGCTCTCCGACACCATCAAGCCCACCAAGGGCGGGACCACCACACTCGTCTTTGCCTCCGATTTCAAGGTCCCCGACCTGCCCAAGCCAGAATGACCCGGGGGGGCCCGGTTCGAGAGGGCCAAACCCCGCCCGATCGCCGCCTTCAGCACCAGTGATGGGCTGATCTTGGTCTGGTCCGACGACAAGCGGCCTGAGCGCGAACGCGGGAGCCATCCGGTTGACATCCAGTCTGGATCCTTGCTGAGGCTGGTGAAGTGGTCGGACGGCGTGACGACCTATTTCTCTCCACTGGCCGGATCACTGAACCCGGCCGCCTTCGGGAATCGATGGACATCCCCCTCGAACAGCTCGTCTACGGCAGCTTCCCGTTCTGGGATCGGGGCTATGACGTCCTGGCGCAATCGCCTGGGTGCCGGCCGGAGTGGATCTCGGACGTCCTCGGAGCTTGCCGGCGGTTCGGCGAGGCCCCCGCCGGGGTTGAGCCTTCCCCCTCCCTGTTCGCGCTCCGGCTGGCGAGCGGCCCTCGGGCGGTCGTGGGGGTCGAGCCGCAGGGGTCCGACGACCGGGGGCGGCCCGGGGCCCTGGCGTTCCACGCCCTCCTGATCCCGGAGCGGGACTACCGCCGGGCCGGCTCCGACCCCTTCGCCTTCGCCGGGGCCCTCCGGGGCGACTGGTCGGTCGGGGTCCTGCTGGAGGCCCGGTCCTGGGCGGTCGATGCCCCCTCGCCGCCGAGCCCGACGACCGACCCGCGAGCCCGGAGGGTGGCCGGGGCCCTGGCCCAGGGCCGTCGGGTCGCGTTGGAGTCGGCCAGGCCGATCGAGGGGCTGGCCCGCGAGGTCTGGCTCGCCCTCCCTGGATCGGCCCGGAGGCGGGCCTCGGTGGCGACCTGGGCGTTCGGCAACGGCAACCGCTTCGACCTCGTCGCCCTTCCCCGGCTGGCGGGGGTCGCCCTCGACCGGTCCTACGTCGACCCCGCCTCGATCGACGCCGGGCCGGCCGATGGCCCCCATCCTTTCCATGGGAGGATCCCGCGACCGGGCCGTTGGACCCTGATGGCGGCGGTGGGACTGGCGGTCGTCGTCGCGGTCGGGCTGGCCTGGCGGGAGGCGGGGGGGCCGCGAAAGCTCGACAGCCCGGGCGATCCGGCGACGGCCCCGGATCCGGCCGGGCCGCCGGTCGGCCCCGAGGAGCGGGCCCGGGTCCTCGCCGGCCTGGAGGACCTGGCCGACCAGTTCGAGGCGTTCGAGATCGGCCGGTGGGGCGACCCGGCCGAGCTGATGGCCCGGATCTCGGACCGGCTCCACTACCGGGGCCCCACCCTCTCGGCCGCCGACCTGGCCCGGCTGGCCGCCGATCCGGACCCCGACCGCGACCGGGCCCTGGCCTGGCACGACCGGATCCGGGCCTTCGCCGACGACTGCCCCCTCCCCGGAGACTTCCCCCGGATCCCGCTCCGCCGCCAGCTCGCCGAGTTCGCCCGCTCGTTCCACCTGACCCCACCGGCCCGGGTCGAGGTCATCCCCGCCGCGATGGCCGCCGCCCTCGCTCGCGAAGGCCCGATCCGCCCCACCCCCCTGGCCGCCCGCTACCCGGCCCTCAGCGACTACGCCCGCTTCCTCGGCCGACTCCCCCGACGCGGGGAGTAGCCAGTAGCCAGTCGCCCATAAGAAGGTGACAATGGAGGCCGGCTCGGCCGAGGGTCTTCCCCCTCTGGATGCCGACGACCGACTCCCGGCTATTGAGTCCCGTGCCCGACACCGAACGTCAAGACCGCCAGTGGAGCCGCGCGGCGGCCCGCTACGACGACCTGTTCCTGGACCCGTTCCGGCCGGGGGTCGAGAACCCGCTGCTGGGGGCGATCCGGGGGGTTCCCGACCCGGCCTCCAAGGCGGTGGCCGACCTCGGCTGCGGGACCGGGCCGCTCCTGCCGCACCTGGTCGGCCGGTTCGGTCGGGTGGTCGCCCTGGACTTCGCCCCGGGGATGATCGGCCAGGCCCGGAAGCGGCTCGGGCCGGACCCGGACGCCGCCGACGGGGTTGAGTTCCTGACCCGGCCGATGCACGACCTGGACGAGTTCCGGGGGACCTTCGACCTGGCCGTGGCGGTCAACTCGATCGTCATGCCCGACGTCCGGGAGATCGACCGGACCCTCGGGGCGATCCGGGCCAGCCTCCGCCCCGGCGGCCTGTTCCTGGGGATCCTGCCGGCGATGGACGCGATCCATTACCACACGATGTTGCTCTGCGACGAGGCCCTCGACCGCGGCCTCGACCCCGAGGAGGCCGAGCGACACGCCGCGTTCCAGGGCGAGCACCACTTTTATGAGTTCGCCTTCGGCCGATTCGGATTCCAGGGGCTCCGCCAGAAGTTCTGGCAGCCCTTCGAGATCCATCATCGATTCGCCAAGGCCGGCTTCCCCGGGGTCGAGCTGGAGAAGGTCCTCTACCCCTGGGACGAGACGATCACCGGCGGCCCAGCCTTCGCCGACCACCCCCGGAGTTGGGACTGGTCCTTCCGGGCCCGGCTCGAAGGTTAAGGACTTCCCCGCTTCGCCATCTCACGCCCCCCCACGGAACGTCCCATGCGCCCCGAACATCCCCACCAGCGGACTCAGGAACAGTCGATCAAGGCGAGGAAGCACCAGCTCTACGAGGACGACGAGCCGCTGTTCTCCTCGGGCCCCCACAAATCCTTCGGAGATTGCCTCCGCGAGACGTCCGCCGACCCGCTCTCGCTGCTGGTCAAGGCGATCCTCTGGGTCGTCGGGACCGTGGTCATCCTCCTGCTCATCGCCGCCCTGGCGACCGGCGGAGGCAAGAAGAAGCCCCGCCCGAAGCAGGCCCCCGCCACCTCCGCCGCCCCGTCCCGGGTCCGATCGGCCTGACCAAACGAACCCAAGGACCCCCGCGCCGGGCTGGCGAAACGAACCCAACGACCTCGGCCACGGCCCGGCCGAACGAACCCAAGGACCCCCGCGCCAGCTTGACCAAACGAACCCAAGGCCGCCGTCCGAACGAACCCAAGAATCCCCACGTCTGCTTGTGACCGTCCCCGGGAAAAACGAACCCAAGGCCGAGGCCAACCCAGCCACCCGGAGCCTCTGGATCGCCCATTCCCCGTCCTGATGAGATGACGACCGGAACCATTCCATCGTCCTGGCGGACGCTCGACGGCCCCCGACCGGACGAACCCAAGCGCCCTCGCCCGCCACGGAGAAACCCCGATCGGATCCCGCCGGGTCGTCGGCTTCTCGGATGGTCGCTCGCGGGTGGATTCCACGCTCGATGCCCCCCTGCCCTGGCCATCCCCCACGAGTGGGGAGGGAGTCAAAAGGTCATCGCTCATGCCGGACCCCTTCGGCCTCGCGAGGCCGTCGGATCGCCAGCGACCCGGGGAGGCCCCTCCGCCCGTCCTGGATAAGATCGCGAATCCGGGGTCGGTCGTAGCACACTATTTCCACTTCCGGTCCAATAGAACCTGAAGGGAAGGTGCCGTCTCGGGGTGCCCGGGCCCCCGGACACCCACCACGATCGCCAGCATCCGGCGGGCTGGAGCCCCAGCGTATCGCCCTGGTCGTCCGCCAAGCTGATTTTGCAGAGCCAATTCCCGGTCTTGCTGCCAAAGTGGCAGATTTCCTGTCGGCAGAATCAGGTGGGTGGACCACTCGGTCGCGATCGAGAACAAACGGAGAGTTGACACCAAGTCTCCCCCGCGCGGGCGAGCGGGCCGCCGCCGATCGCCGCCACGAGTCCGGGCGCGAGCCGAGCCAGCTCGGCTCCGAGGGGCCGGGACGGGACGGGTCGGGGACCTCCACGGCCAGGCCCGCCCGGGTCGCGGCCAAGGCGAACGACCGGGCGGCCGGGGCAATTTCGGGGTCGCCGGGGTGGGCGTCGGCGACGAGCAGGATCCTCATCCGGGGGCGTCTTGCGATGGGTGGGGTGGATGATTCATTACAGCACGGGGAGGCCATCCGAGAGCCGCCCGAGCGCAAAGGCGAGGGCCCGCCCCGCCGATCCCCGGTGGATTCCGGAGGCCGGCGGGGCGGGCCCGTGCGAGGGTTGAGGGTCGTCGGGCCTGATCGGCTCAGGTGCCGAACTCGGGCCTCCGCGTGTTGAGCTGGGACTGAAGCCGCTGGATGATCGAGGAGTGCATCTGCGAGACCCGCGACTCGCTCAGGTCGAGCGTGGCGCCGATCTCCTTCATCGTCAGCTCCTCATAATAGTAGAGGATGATAATGAGGCGTTCGTTGCGGTTGAGGCCCTTGGTGACCATCCGCATGAGATCCTTGCGCTGGAGGCGGCGGGTGGGGTCCTCGCCCTTCTTGTCCTCCAGGATGTCGATCTCGCGGACGTCCTTGTAGCTGTCGGTCTCGTACCACTTCTTGTTGAGCGAGATCAGGCCGACGGCGTTGGCGTCGGAGGCCATCTTCTCGAACTCGCCGGGGGGGAGTCCGAGCCGCTCGGCCAGCTCGGGCTCGGTGGGGGGCCGGCCGTGGAGGGCCTCCAGACCCTTGCGGGCCTCCTCCATCTTGGAGTGCTTGGAGCGGACCAGGCGGGGGACCCAGTCCATGGTCCGGAGTTCGTCGAGCATGGCCCCGCGGATCCGGGGGACGCAGTAGGTCTCGAACTTGACGCCCCGGCTGAGGTCGAAGGCGTCGATGGCGTCCATCAGGCCGAAGACGCCGGCCGAGATCAGGTCGTCGAGGTCGACGCCCTCGGGCAGGCGTTGCCAGATCCGCTCGGCGTTGTACTTGACCAGGGGCAGGTACCGCTCGACCAGGCGGTTGCGCAAGGGCGTGGTGGGGTGTTCCTTGAACTCGCGCCAGAGTTCGGTCACATCCACGTCCAGCTTGGTTGTCATCCCTGACCTCCATGTCGGCGGCTTGAGAGGAGCCACGTCCTTGTGCACGGGGCGGGCGGACCGGTTGGTCTCGCCCGCCGGCCGGGCCGCCTCGATCGGCGGACCAGCCCGGCCCTCGCCTCGGCGAAGGCCCTCCCGCACTCCTCTCGCGGTCCAAGGAACCCATTCCCTCTGTCACTATCGGCGAATCGGCAGGGCCGGCATGAGCGGCACCTTCGGAATGATCGGCGAGGCCAGCCTCATCGGGCGGGACGCTCGGGGGCCCAGCGGGCGGCCAGCGAGGCGAAGAAGCCGGGGCGTCGGGACCTCGGCGGCCTCCGGTCGCGGCCGGCGAGGACCCGGGCCAGGCGGCGGACGTCCCGCGAGGCGGCGGCCCCGGGGTACGCCACCGCGAAGGGCCGACGGGCCCGGACCGCCAGCGGGACGTGCGGGTCGGACCGGACGAAGCCCAGGCCGTCGACGACCGCCCCGAAGAACTGCCGGCTCGACGCCGCCAGCCGGGCTAAAACCTCCTCGGCCTCGGCCGCCGATTCCGCCTGACTGACCACCGCGCGGAGCGTCGGGGGCGCGGCCAGGCGTCGGAGGCGGTGGATCGCGGCGTGGGCGTCGGCCACCGAGGTCGGCTCGGGCGTGGTCACGACGATCACCTCGTCGGCCGCCCCGGCGAGCGTGGCGATCGACGGCCCCAGGCCCGAGCCGGCGTCGATGATCAGGAAGTCGGCCCCCGCCTCCAGCCCGGCCAGCTCCGCCACCAGCCGCGCCGGGGCGTCGCCCAGGGCCTCGACCAGCGTCCGGGAGGCGTGGGCCCCGGGGACGACCCGGATCCCGGCGGGCCCCTCGACGATCGCGTCGGAGAGGGGTCGGTCGCCCGAGAGGACCTCGCCCAGGTCGGACCCGGGCGAGAGGCCGCAGAGAAGGTCGATGTTGGCCAGGCCGAGGTCGGCGTCGATCAGGACGACCCGCGAGCCCCGCTCCCCCAGCGCGACGGCCAGGTTCAGGGCCAGGTTCGAGGTCCCGACGCCCCCCTTGCCGCTGGTCAGGACCAGCGACCGGGCCGTCGGCCCCGCCTCCGGCGCGGGTGGCTCGGCCAGCGCCGAGGCCCCCGATCGCGCACGGACCAGTCGTCGGAGCCCGTCGGCTTGATCGGACATGGGGTCCCCTGGAATGTTGATGGGAAGACGCTTTTTCTATCAAATCTTGGTCGATCGATCAACCGCGAATCCGTTCACCGGCGAGGCTGTTTTCCGGGCAATCCGACCGAAGAACCACGACCACGCCTCCGAAAAGCGGGACAGGCACCTACGCTTCGCTCCGGAGCCAGTCCCCATTTCCCAGGTGAATCGAGACAAGATGGCCCGCGAGGCTGTTTCCCGGGCAATCCGACCGAAGAACCACGACCACGCCTCCGAAAAGCGGGACAGGCACCTACGCTTCGCTCCGGAGCCAGTCCCCATTTCCCAGGTGAATCGAGACAAGATGGCCCGCGAGGCTGTTTCCCGGGCAATCCGACCGAAGAACCACGACCACGCCTCCCAAAAGCGGGACAGGCACCTACGCTTCGCTCCGGAGCCAGTCCCCATTTCCGGGGTCGATCGAGGACGAGACGCTCCCGAGTTCACGAGACGACCTCGTGGCCCAGGATCAGCCGGGCCAGCCGGGCGCGGCCGGCCGGCTCGATGTCGTCGGGGACGGCCTGACCGGTGGTTAAATAGCTCACCGGGCGGTCGGCCTGACCGAGGACGGCGAGGACGCCACCGAGGCCGTCGGCCTCGTCGAGCTTGGTCAGGATCAGGCGGTCGGCGTGGACCACGGCGAACCGCTCGACGGCGGCCCGGAGGCTCCGCTCGCCGGCCACGGCGCTGAGGACCAGGTGGACCTCGTCGGGCCGGGCGGCGGCCAGGAAGTCGGCCAGCTCGCGAATCTTGACCTCGTCGCGCGGGCTCCGCCCGGCGGTGTCGATCAGGACGAGGTCGACGTCCCCGAGCTCGTCGATGGCGCGTTGCATCTCCGAGGGGGCGTTGGCCACGGCCAGGGGCAGGTCGATGATCTCGGCGTAGGTCCGGAGCTGCTCGACGGCGGCGATCCGGTAGGTGTCGACGGTGACCAGCCCCGGCCTCAGTCCGTGAGCCAGCTTGAAGTTAGCGGCGAGCTTGGCCACGGTGGTCGTCTTGCCAACGCCGGTGGGCCCGACCAGGGCCACGACCCGGCGGGTCCCCGCCACGGCGGCGATCGGCGGGGCGATCTGGATGGCCGACTCGACGGCCTCGCGGAGCGCCTCGCGGACGGCCTCGGGGCGTCGGGCGTCGTCGGGCTCGATCCGCTCGGCGACGTGGCGGACCAGCCGCCGGGCCAGGGCCTCGGGGACGTCGGCCTCCAGGAGCCCCGCGTAGGTCGGGACCAGCTCGCCGGGGAGGTCGGGCAAGAGGTGGTCGAGCCGGCCGTGCCGGCTCAGGTCCTCGACCATCGCGTGGAGCCGGCTGAGCTGCTCGCCGAAGTGCGAGTGCAGCGCCGCGCCGGGGGCCGTGGCCGGCGGGATCGCCAGCTTGACCTCCGGCCCGGGCGGGCCCGGGGCGTCGGAGGCGGTGACCTCGACCACCTCGCGGGAGCCCAGCCCGAACATCCGGCGACGCCGGACCTCCCGCGTCCCCAGGATCACCGCGGCGCCGCCGAGATCCCGGCGGACCTGCGCCAGGGCCTCCTTCAGCGTCCCCGCCCGGTAGGTCTTCGCGCTCACCATGCTGGTACTCGCCTCCGGATCGTGGGGCCCATGTCGGATCGGCAAATCTCAGATTGCGGACAGACCATTGAACTCAGAGGCGATCCGGAACATTTCCTTGACCTGGCAATGAAAGATGGCCAATGGACGATGGTTGATGGGTAAGCCTTGACCTGGCAATCAAAGATGGCCAATGGACGATGGTTGATGGGTAAGAAATCCCCGGAGATTTCCCCGGCATCGGCATCGTATGCCGTCTCGCTTATCGATCATCACTCATTGGCCATCAACCATTTCCGATCCAGGACAGCCTCTCACATTCATGAGATCATGGAATAGGCCATCACGATTCCCCCACCCCCGCCATCGCCCCGGCGGCCGTGCTGTACGAGGTGACGGCGGGCGGGTCGTCCTCGGCCACGGTCCCGAGCGTCTCGACGGGCGTGTCGCGGGGAATCTCACGCTGGCTGAGGACGACCAGCCGGGGGAGGTCGACCCGCGTGAGATCCTTCATGACCGGGCGGGCCTCGGCCGAGCAGAGGACGATCGGCGGGTGGCCGGCCTCGACCAGCGGGGCGACGGCCCGGGCGACGGCGCGGATCAGGCCCCGGGCCACGTCGGCCCCCAGCGCCGCGGCGGGGCGAGTGTCGTCGAGCCCACCGACCACGCCGAGCCGGGCGTCCAGGGCCCGGGCCAGGGTCGCCACCCGGAGCCGGCCGTCGGCGCCGAGGTATTGCTGGGTGATCCGCCGGGCCAGGCCGCGACGGACCCGCTCGATCAGGACGTCGATATCCTTGGTCCGCGCCGCGTGGACGGCCAAGGTCTCCAGGATCGTCTCCTGGTCGCGGACGCTGACCCGCTCGCGGAGCAGCCCCTGCAAGACCTGCTGGACCTCGCCGGCGCGAAGCAGGCCGGGGACGACCTCGTCCACCAGGGCCGGGGAGGTGACCCGGGCCCGGTCGAGGAACCGGCCGACCTGGTCGCGGGTCATCAGCTCATCGGCATGCCCCAGGACGATCTCGCCGAAGTGGCCGGCCACCACGGCCGATGCCTCCAGGACCCGGCAGCCGGCCGCCGCGGCGACCTCGCGGCCGTCGGCGTGGATCCAGACCGCGGGCTGGCCGGTGACCGGGTCGACGCCGTCGCGCCCCTCGGGCCGCGAGCCGAGCCCCGCCGGGGGGACCGCCAGGAGCCGGCCGGCGTAAGCGACCCCCTGCCCGACCACGGCGCCCCGGATCTTGAGCCGGTAGTCGTGCGGGCCCAGCCCGATCTCGTCGCGGATCCGGACCTGCGGGACGATCAGCCCGAGGTCGCGAGCCACCCGGTGCCGGATCGCCCGGAGGCGGTCGAGCAGGTCGCCCCCCCGGGTCGGGTCGGCCAGGCCGATCATCCGGTAGCCGATCTCCAGCTCCAACGGGTCGACATGGAGGAGGTCCTCCATCCGGTCGGAAGCGGGCTCGGACGCCGTTGAAACTTCCGGCGGATCAGCCTCACGCTCGGGTTCGCCCGCCCGACGTGCCGAGAGGACGAAAGCCGACGTCCCGAGAGCCCCGGCGAGCGTCAGGAGCGGTAGCTTGGGCAGGGGCGTGAGCGCCAGGATCCCGAGGAAGGCGGCGGCGGAGCCCAGGACCATCGGCCGGCCCAGGAGCTGGCCGGTGACCTCGGAGCCAAGGTCGGTCGGCTCCGAGCTTCGGGTGACGATCAGGCCGGCCGAGAGCGAGATCAAAAAGGCGGGAACCTGGCTGACCAGGCCGTCGCCGATGGTGAGCTTGGTGAAGACGTCGACGGCCTCGCCGACGCTCATCCCGTCGTGGAACACGCCGAGGAACAGCCCGGCGCCAATGTTGACCAGGGTGATGATGACGCCGGCCACGGCGTCGCCCCGGACGAACTTGCCGGCGCCGTCCATGGCCCCGAAGAAGTCGGCCTGGCGGTAGACGGCCTCGCGGCGGCGGTGGGCCTCGTGCTGGTCGATCAGGCCGGCGTGGAGGTCGGCGTCGATGGCCATCTGGCGGCCGGGGAGTCCGTCGAGCATGAACCGGGCGGCGACCTCGCTGATCCGGGTGGCCCCCTTGGTGATGACCACGAACTGGATCACCACCAGGATCGCGAAGAGGATCGCGCCGACGACCACCTGGTCCCCGGCGACGAACTCGCCGAAGGCCCGGACCACGCCGCCGGCGGCATCCAACCCCTGGACGCCGCCGTGGGTCAGGACCAGCCGGGTCGTGGCCACGTTGAGGACCAGCCGGGTCAGGGTGGTCGTCAACAGGATCGTCGGGAAGGCGCTGAACTCGGTCGGCGACCGGATCGCCAGCGTGGTCAGCAGGACCAGCACGGCCAGCGTGATGTTGGCCGACTGGAGGAGGTCGAGCACCGCCGGCGGCACCGGCACGATGAAGACGAGGATGGCGCCGATGATCGTCACCGGCAGGACCACGCCCGCCAGGCGCGTCCAGGCCGAATTCGGGTCGGGGCTCTCGTGCGCGGGAGGCATCCGTTCCTCTCCTCCACCCCGGGGTCCGACCGAGGGCGGGCCGCCGAGATGTCGCGGCGCCGGGCGTCCTTGCCCGGCGAAGCCGCGACGGCGGGCCGTCGGTCCTGTGCGAGGGTCGCGACGCGGGGATGGTGCGATTCGAGGGGCGGAGTCGGTCGGATCGGCGCCGGACGTGTGGCCGGACGATACCGCCGGGGGCCTGGCCTGTCCAGGCCGAACGGCGGATCGATCAGGCGTCGGCCGGCCAGGCCGAGCCCAGCTCGGCCAGCAACTCGGGCGGGACCAGCGGCGAGCGGAGCCGGGCCAGGCCCAGGGCCAGCCCGGGGGAGTCGAGCAGGGCGAGCTGGGCGGCCCCGGCCGACCGGATCATCCGGCGGCCGGTCGCCCCGTTGGCCGAGGACCGGACCGTGACCCGCCGGGGCGGAGGCCCGCCCCCGAGGATCACCACCAGGCCCGAGGCCCCGGTCACCGCCAGGCTCGCCCCGGTGAACAGCTCGGGGGCGTCGCCCCGGAGGGCCTGCGCCTGCTTCCGGCGGCGGGACCGGAGGCCGGGGTCGCCGTCGGCGGACCGGAGGTCCTCGCGGTGCTCGTCGGGCGTCATCCGGAGCATCGCCTCGAACCGGCGGTGCTGGAGGACGAAGTCGACCAGGCCCAGCGCCAGGGTCGCCGCCGCTAGCCCGAAGGCCGTCGACCGCAGGATCGCGCCCGAGGCCCGCGCCAGGGCGGCGGGCTCCAGGCGGCCGAGCCCGTACAGATCATGGAGCCCCGATCGGATCGCCCAGGCGGCCACGGCCACGACCACCGCCGCCTTGGCCACCGACCAGAGCCCGCGCCCCGCCCGCTCGGCCGGGCCCGCCCCCGAGCTCTCCTCGCCCAGGCGGAAGCCCCAGAGCCGCGAGAAATCCGGCGCCAGCATCCCCGGGGCAAGCAGGCCGCCCACCTGCGCCTGATGGGCCGCGACCGCGGCGGCGACCGACCCGCCCAGGATCCCGAGCAGCGGGCCCGAGACGCCCCAGGCCGCCCCCCGGATCCGGGCCACGACTTCGAAGGCGTCGGCCGAGACGCCGAGGTCGCCCGACCAGCCATCGCGGACCAGGCCGACCAGCGCCAGGGCCAGGTCGTCGCCCCAGACCCCCAGCAAGGCCGAGGCCGCCAGCAGGCCCGCCGCCCCGGTCAGCTCCGGGCTCCGGGCCACCTGGCCCCGGGCCCGGGCTTCGAGCCGCCGCCGCTTCGAAGGCTCCTGGGTGCGGTCTTCGGACATCCGGATTCACCTTGAAAAATTGTTAATACTTGATGGGTGATGAGAAATGACCAGTGGGCAATGTGTAAGGTTACTGAGCATCACCCATCACCCATCACCCATCACCCATCACCCATCACCCATCACCCATCACCCATCACCCATCACCCATGAGTCATTCCGCATCGGTCATTTCCCATCGGTCATTTCCCATCGCGATCGGGCCCGATCATCCGGCCCACCCCCACGGGAACCCGACCTGCCAGGCGGACCCGAGCGTCGCGGCCAGGGTGACCAGGCCGAGGGCGGCCAGGGCCAGACCGACCAGGGTCCGGGCCGGCAGCGAGAGCGAGAGGAGTTGCAGCGAGGGCGCCGCCCGCCCAAGCAAGCCCAGGGCCAGGCCCGCGATCGTCAGCGCCAGCGCCGGCGGGGCCGACGCCCGGAGGGTCAGCGCCAGGGCCCGGCCCACCCGCTCGAACGCCCAGTTCGCTACCTCGGCCGAGGGCGGCGCGCCCCCGGCGGGCACCACCCGGTAGCTCTCGGCCAGGGCCCCGACCAGTTGCGGCGGGCCGTCCAGCGCCAAAAACACGCCCAGCGCGACCAGGCCATACAGATGCCCCAGCGGCGTCAGGCCGTCGCCAGCCTCGGGGTCGAACAGCGCGGCGGGCGAGAGCCCCGACTGCCCCCCGACCACCTCGCCCGCCTGCCTCGCGCCCGCGATCACCAGGGCCCCCGCCCACCCCAGGCCCGCGCCGATCGCCAACTCGGCCAGGCATGCCTCGGCCAGGACCCACGCCGTCGGCGGCGCGGTCAGGTCGGCCGCGACCACCGGCGCGACCAGCGCCGCCAGCGTCCCCGCCAGGATCAGCCGGGCCCGGCCTCCCAACCCCGGCGTCGCCAGGACCGGGGCGGTCCAGGCCAGCCCCAGGGCCCGCGCCAGGACCATCAGCCAGGGCCCCGCCAGCACCACCAGCCGGGCGACCGCTTCGATTCCGGGCGTCATGGCGGGTCCTGGAGGGGAGAAATCGCGGATTGCAAGGATCGCGGATTTCAGAAGGATCGGGACGTTCTGAAAACTGAGATGATTGATCTGACATCATCGATCTTCAGAGCCGGTCCGGGATCGACCCGATCAGGTCGACGGCGTAGGCGACCCAATGGCCGATCAGCCAGGGCAGCGCCAGCAGGGTGGCGGCGAGGACGGCGACCAGCCGCGCGACCTGGCCGACGGCGGGCTCGTGCATTTGCGTGAGGGTCTGCCCGACTCCCACGACCAGCCCCACCACCAGCGCCACCGCCAGCAGCGGCCCGCCCAGAAGCAAGGCCATCCGGAGGGCCTCGCGCGACCAATCGATCACCTGGGACATCTCCATCGCCGGATCCTCCTTGGTCGCTATCCGGGATCGAAAATGGTGAATGGTTGATGGTTAACGCCGGACAAGAGCCAAGGGATCCGAAGCCACTTCGGCTGCTTTTCCGGAAATTCCTTCACCCATTGCCCTTTGACCTTATCGCCCATCGCCCATCGCCCATCGCCCATCGCTACCACTCAGAAAAATGACCGGATCGCCTCTTAGACGGCGAACGTCCGCAAGAGCGCCGTGGCCACCAGAAGCCAGCCATCGGCCAGGACGAACAGGACCAGCTTCAGGGGGAGGGCGACCAGCGAGGGCGGGAGCATGAACAGGCCCATCGCCGACAGGACGGCCGAGACCACAAGGTCGATCACCAGGAAGGGCAGGTAGATCACGAAGCCGATCATCAGGGCCGTGGTCAGCTCACTGAGCAGGAACGCCGGGGCCACGACCCTCAGGGGGTAGTCCTCGGCGTCGTCCGGCTCAACCAGGGAGGGTTCGGCCAGGGCGTGGAGGTCGCGGAGGTAGTGGCCGTGGTTGGTCCGGAGGATCTGCCGGCACATGAAGGTCTTGATCGGGCCCGAGCCCTCCTCCCAGGCGCGGCTCGGCGAGATCTTCCCGGCCAGGCAGGGCGCGACGGCCCGGTCGTAGACCGACTCGCCCACCGGCTTCATCACCAGAAGGGTCAGCAAGAGCGCCAGCGCCGCCAGAACCTGGTTGCCGGGGACCTGCGGGCTCCCCAGGGCCTGGCGGAGCAGGACGAGGACAATATTGATCCGGATGAACGACGTGAACATGAGCAGGGCGACCGGCGCCAGCGAGACCAGGCCGATCAGGGCGACGCTCTTGATCCCCTTGAAATCGTCGATCGTGAACGTCAGGGGGAAGCCGGCGAGCGGGGCGGCCTTGGCATCGACCGGCTTGTCGGCGGGAACCGGGGGCGGGGGCTCGACCGCCGTCGCCTCGACCCGGGCGTTGGGCCGGGGGACGCTCGGGCTCGGGCTCGCGGCGGGCCGGGGCCGATCGGGCGCGGCGAGGGCCGGGGCCCCGAACGCCAGGGCCAGGGCCAGGAGGATCATGGGAACGATCCGGCTGGTCATTCGTCGTCTCCGATCCGATGGTCGAAGGCGGGCGACGGGCGGGCGGGCTCGACGGGGGCTCGGGGCCCTCGGCGGGGGGCCAGCCGGGCGAGTTCGGCCGGGTCGGTGACCTCGCCGAGCGTCGAAGGGGGACCCTGTGGGCCGGCCCCGAGGATCAGGACGCGGTCGCCGACCCGGAGGAGGTAGACCGATTGCTTGGGCGAGAGCGCCGTCCGGCCGACGACCCGGAGCGGGCCGGAGTCGCGGCCCGGGAGGAACCGCTTCGAGGCGAGGCTGGCCCCGCCAAAGACGGCCAGGGCCGCAGCGATCCCGGCGGTCCCGAGCCACCAGGAGCCCGGGCCGGAGGGGGAGCCCGGGGTTGATGCCGGCCGCTTCGGGACGACCAGTCGCGAATCGACCGGCGGCCGGGGCAGCGCCAAGGCCGGGGGATCGTCCTCGGCGAGGGATGGGATGGGGGCGAGGGCCAGGCCCAGGGCGGCCCAGGCCCCCGCGATGGCGATGGGCCGTTGGCGGGTGCGCGGCATCGGGTCGATCCTTCAGGGTGGCCGCTCCTCGGGCCCATCGGCCGAGGAGGATGGGGCGGCGGCGCTCCGCGCCGTCGCCGAGGGGATTTCGGGGGGCCGGGTCAGGCGACCATGTCGGCCGGGTCGTCGAAGGCAACCTGACTGCCCCGGCTGAGGCGGCAGAGGGCCTCGACCAGGGCGCGCTGGGCAGCGTGGACGGCCGGGAAGGCGACCGGGCCGTGCGAGGCGAGTTCGGCCTCCAGCCTCGCCGCGGTGGCGGGCGGGAGCTTGGTGAGGATCAGGCGTCGGACCCCCAGGCCGGTTCCAGCCAGGGCGTCGAGCACGTCGAAATCATGGACCTGGCCGAAGACGGCGCGGAGGTCAGCGCCGTCGAGCTGGGCGAGGTCTTCGAAGTCCACGAGGTCAGACAAGGATGGCCTCCTGACCGTTGGGGTCGGGAAGGGTGAGTTGTCCGTGGTCATGGAGGCGTCGGAGCCGGTCGGCGAGGTCCGCCTGGGCGGCCTCCGCCTCGTCGAGGCGGAACGGGCCAATCCGGGCGAGGCGTCGTCGGAGGTCGTCGGCCGCTCCGGGGTCCAGGGCCCCCAGGACCTTGGCCCCCACCGGCCGCGCCGCGCCCACCAGGGCCAGGGCCCAGGTCGGCGCGTCCTCGGCGTGGTATGCCTCCCTGATCTCTGTATCGTCCATCTTCACGAGGTCTTCGAACACAAAGCGGAGCCTGCGGAGGCCCAGGCCGTAAAATTCCTCAAGGACCGCACGTTGTTCCTCCGGCGCGATCCGTTCGAGCCGGGCGATCTCCAGGGTGACGGCCTCGACGGCCGAGCGGTCCAGTTGCGCCAGGAGCTGCGAGGCGAGCGGCTGCTCCAGGCTGACCACCAGGATGGCCGCCTTCCGGAGCGGCCCGAGTTCTTCCCGGAGGTCTTCGCCGCCATCGGCGGGGCCGGGACCGGAGGACGGGTGCGACCCGGAGGCCGGGGCTTGCTGCGGTTCGGCTCGGCTCATTGGAGTGCCCCCCCCTGCCCGATCCAGCGCTGGAGGACGCCGGCGGCGGCCTCGGGGTCAAGCCGGATCAACTCGCGGACACGTTCGGAGGGGCCGGGGGCTGGGCCTCCGGCGACGAAGCCGGGACGCCAGGCCGACCGCGAAGGCCGGGCCGCCGGCCTCCGGGTGGCCAGGCGGACCAGGGCGGCGGCCGAGGCCAGGGCGATCGGGATCCCGACGGCCCCGGAGACCACCAGCCAGGGCCAGGGGCGGCTCGGCTCGTGGGCCGGCGAGAGCAGCAGGGCCCGCGAGTTCGACAGGTCGTCCTGGACGTTGTCGATCTTCACCTCGCCCAGGATGTCGCGGGGGATGGTGACCTCGACGGCGTCGTGGACCAGCTTCTCGGTGGTGGCCTGCATCGGCTTGAGATCCTCCGGCGTCGGGTGCCGGCCGGGGGACTGGGCCCGGAACGCCAGGAGGTAGAAGCTCCGGGGGA
>JAABUV010004699.1_pt1 | contig 16106 bp, 16 predicted proteins | sample 5559971 | NCBI WGS metagenome assembly JAABUV01 (sample SAMN10711881, study PRJNA513362) | rock metagenome | isolation source: Antarctica rocks | place: Antarctica: Victoria Land, Knobhead nord | collected 2015-12-19
TGCTTTCATATTGCTCTTTACGCTAGTAAAACATCTGCGATGTATTTTTTCAAGATCATCAGAGCAATGTTGTTTTTCTTTTGCATTTTGACTATCATGATGACTATTAGATCGATTTTCGCCTTTTTCAATGCATTATTCATCGAATCTCGCATTTTAATTGTCTTTAAAGTTCAGTTCTCATTTTTGAGATTAACAATAAGTCTTCTTTCATGATATGATATTTCTTGTGATTTTGGCGAGAATTTCTTGATGATCAGATTTCATTTGCCTGCATTTGCATTCACATTTGCATTTGAATTTGTGTTTGTGACTTGAGCTGCTTTTTGCACATATGTGAGCTTCTGCGTTGGTTTTTGCGAATTTTGCATGACTTGCAACGTTTGCGAATTCTGCATCTTTTGCAAGATTTGCGAATTCTCTGTTATTTGCTTTGCATTGATTTTCTTTTTGATGTTTTCAGCATTTTGTTGAATCAATTGTAGAATGATCTTCAGTTTGTTGTTTGTTTGACTTTGAAGTCAATCAATTTGCTTCTGAATCGAGTTTTCTATGCTTTCATCACATGCTCTTTGAATGTAGATTAAGTTATGATTTATAGTCTTTTTCTGTTCTGATATTGCTTGTCTTAGCTGATTGACTGCAAATTCAATTCTTTCGCGCAGTCTCTTTATCTGCATCTCTTTAAAGATGACATCATAGCACTTGCTCATACTAACTTTGATTCTAGCTTCTTTTTGCAAACTTTTCATTGCTTTTCGCTTTTTCATTTCTTTGAATTTCACAATCACTCATGTTTGCTCTTTTTGCTGCGAATTTGCATTTCGCAAATTGATTGTATTCTTGTCATTATGCACATTTGCATGTGAATTTAGCATCAATGCATCAAGTGAACTAAACATGTATTGTGTTTTTCTATTTGCTGATGTGAGCAATTTTTGTTGATTGCAAAATAAATCGACAATGTCGTTCTGCAGTTGTTTACTTGTTGATGAACTAATGCTAAGTTCATCTCATAAATCTATTTTTATTTCTAACATTGATTTTTTAATTTCTATCGTTGATGTTTTGAATTCTGACTCTGAGCTATTGCTTCTGCTGAGTTTCACATTATTATTCGTGAAACGAGATAAGAACGAGCGCATAAAGTGATTCTTTATATTTCTTTTCATAAAGATTTTTTCTCGTTTCAAACTTCTGACTTCTAAAAATTCACTTGATCTCACTTAAATATTTCTTTAATCTCTTACTTAAAGCATTTCACGTAGTGTAAGATGATGAGATCTCTTTACATGAAACTGCGTAGTAGAAGATAATAAGATAACATTCTATTGATGATAGAATTAATTGCTAAGAAACAAAAGTGAAAGCTTGCAAAGTTTTCATCTTTTGTCAAGTCATTATTTCTATTCACTCGTTAATTTCTTTAATTTAATCTTGCAAGCTAGTCTTGCAAACATGCATCATTCATAGTCAATAAGATGCGTTTTCACAATTGCATTCTCTCTTAAAGACTTGATTTCTGAATCTTTATAACATCATATTGTCTTCTTGTAATTGATAGCATAATCATGACTTCTTCAGTGCTTTAGCATCTGTATAGAAATGTCGTGAGTTAATCATGTTAACAAGCATAAACAGAGCTAGTGCAAGATTGTTGATATCAATTTTTCAGCTTTACTTTCTTTCTTTCTTTCTTTTCTTCTTGTTTCATCTCAGCATACTCTTTCGTGAATACTGTTCTTTCAAACTGACAAAGCATGAAATCTGCTATGCATATCTTGTATAACTCGCAATTCATGATATGAGTTTCTTTCGTTGCGACGTTGTTATGATGCAAGTCAGTTCATGAACTAACATGAATGACATAGCAATATCAACATCATCATCATTATTATCACTATCATGATAAGTAGTAGCATTTACACTCATTGAAATCATGCTAACATGCTTGTAAAGTTTGCTCATTTTCTTGAGATGTACATTCTTCTTTGCATCATCATCGCTGCAACATCTGTTGCATCTGCTTCTTCTACTTTCTTCACATCTGTTATGTTAATGATTAAATTCATGATCTTTGATAGACATATCTATCTTTGCATGTTCAATAAATGCTGATGTATGTTAAATCATTATGATCAAAAGATTTGATGCTGTCACTGCATTCATCATCTGAACGTAGTGATGATTCACACATGTCATGTTCTCATCAAGTGTGCTCGCAAATGTGAGCATTGCTTTGAAGAAAAGCACGATTACATGATGAATTTAGTCTCGCGCTTTCTTCAGCTGAAAATGTATCATGCTGCGCGAATGATGACTCAACATCTCATCACTCACGTTTGAAATTATCTTATTCTTCATCTTTGACAATGAAAGAGCGAGTAGTTTTCTCTCTCAGCATGTGAGATTGTATTTAACAGTTGAGTAAAGATTTTTATTTCTTTCGTTCTCATCACTTTTTATCATCATCACATCGCTTCATCTTCATCTTGTAAGTATCAACTGAAGCAAGCAATGCATGATGAGATTCGCTGATGAATAAATAACTTTCTTCTTCACTTCAACGTTTTTGCTTGCGATCATTGATTGCTTCTTTTCTTCGTTCTTTCATGATGTTCATCATCTTCTTTTTTAGAAAACATATATTATATAAGATTTTATAATTGTAATTTAATATTAATTTCTTAAACTTATGTCTTTGCGCTTTTAATATTCTTTCAATCATGATTCTTACATGATTTGTCTTTCTTTTTTCTCTTTGACTTCTTTGCAGTCAACTGATGTACTTGTCTTTCTGTCTTGTAGTTCTTAATGATTTTCTTTGCATTGCTAAGATTTTTCATTGATTCTCAGAAGTTTTTGTAGAGAAATGAATCAACTCATTGAACTAAATATTCAATCTTTTCTTTCTTGATTCGCTGATCAAGTATCTTCTTTATCTTTTATTTCTCTTTCTCTTTTATGAGAATAATCTGCAACTTTGAATTCTCATCACGCAAGTGTCAGAATTTTAATAAAGAGACATGAAAGATCAAGTGAATTGCATTATATCTTTCAAATAATTTAAGTTTATACGCTTGCATGTTGATCTTCTTCAATATTCTGAATGATTTCAGTTGTCTGTGATCAATCTTCTTCTTTGATCAAAGTGTATGAATGTTTATACTTTGCAAAAGCACTTTGTCTTTCATTTGAAAACTTGCAGCTTTATGATGAGCATTATAATACTTTGCTTGCTGCTCTGCTACTCATTTTCATAGTTTCATTAAATATTTTCTGATACTTTATAGTTATTTTGCTCACTTCATAGTCAAGAATGTCTTCTTCTTTAAAGTTTTGTTTTCAGATGTTTCTGCAAAGCTCGCAATGTATTTCTTTAGAAGTTCATGTAAAGTTTTTTCAATACTAGCGTGTACGTTGTTATTATATACAAACATCATCATTGACAAAAGTTCTGATCAGTTATTCATCTTGTAATTGAAATACACTCACAAATAATGCTCAAGCATTTGATTCTGTCTTTCTGTTTGATCATCGATTTGCGAATGAAACGCAGTGCTTAACTTTCGCTTCGCTTCAAGATGTCAACATAAAGTGATTTGAAAATGATTGATAAACAGTGAGTCTTGATTCAATATAATGCTTCGCATCATTTCATGCTGAGATATGAATTCTCATCATAGCAGATTTGCAAGTCTTTCAATGTTCAAATCTTTGATCGTTAAAATATAAATTACGTGCTTGATCAACTTATTTATCATTATTAATATAGCATCGCTTGTTTTTTCAATGTATGAATTCTTTGCAAAAAACATGTTTATTATGAAATTCATGATCATCATGTAAAATGAATCTACGCTCTCTGAAGATATAGATGTCAGCTTCTCATAGAGTTTATGATGATGCATTTGCATTCACTGACAGTCTAAACAAATGTAAACATATTTCATCATTTTTTTGAGCATTTTCAATCAATAATATTTTCTTCTTATCGCAGTCTTGATACGAGCGCATGCAAAATGATCTGTCTTGAAATCATCATGATTCATACGCAGAATCTCATTTCTTGTAGCAGAGTCATTGAATACATAAACTGCAAGATCACGACGTAGCAGTTCATCATCTTTTATACTTCATTTCAAAAGCTCATTTTTTCTAGATGCAAATCGTTGACATCACTTCTCATTCACAACAAAGATGTTTCTTTGTTGTAACTTCAGTAATCACATAATCATTAATTCACTCATCTTCAAATAAAATCTTTTCAACTTTATAATTTGATGAATCAGAAGTTAAAATGATACAGTGTTTAAAATTCTGCAAGATTTAACAAGTACTTTCTCATTCAAACATATAACTTAAGTATCTGCAATAACTATGTCATTCAGTTGCATCATCAATGCTGCGAGTTTGATTGCTGTTGAAACTTCTTCATTTTCTAGCAGCTCAGATTGACATTTTTAATTACGAAGTTTGTTTCACAAAGTAAATAGAAAATAATCATTATTATTCTTGCTATCATTCAATTTCATGATGTCGAGTCTTCTTGATGATGCATTCGCAGAATTTAATTTGTCTCTGTGATATTCTATATGAAAGTCAAACGTAGCTAATTTCTCAGTTCAATGCATTTGTTATGCATTGAGCTTCTTCATTATCATAAAGTAACAAAGATTATTATGATCTATTATCACACATATGAATTACTTGCTACTTTGAAGATAGTGTCATCAGTTTTTAAAATCAAGAACTATAGCATATTGCTCTTTGTCATGCATGTTTCATCGTACTTCAACTTCTTTGAACTTATAATTATAGTATACAATGAAATGTCATTGATCAGTCTTACTCTTCTAACTAAGTACATCTTCGACTTCGCGATTGAATGCATCAATCTTCATACAAAGATTTGCATTTCAATCGTAGTGTTTCAAAATGAAAACATTGACAAAGACTGCTTTCAATCTTTCAAAAGTTTTTCTTACTTTCAACATCATTGCAAAAAGCAAACACATCACTCTCTTCTTTGCATTCTTGATTAAATTTGTTAAAAGCATGATGATTTGAAAGAATTCTTTTATAAATTGTTGATAAAATCTTGTAAATCTTAAGAATATGAAAATGTTCTTTGCAGACTTAAGCTCAGATCAGTTAATGATTACGTTGATATGAAACTGTTTCATCTGAATATTTCTTTGTTTTATCATGAATCTCAGAAAGATAACTTCGCTACGATTGAAAGTGCATTTCAACAGCTTGATATACAGTCAATATTTCAGTAGCACGTGAAGAATCTTACACACATGCTCTCAATGCTGCTCTTTCGTCTCAAAGTATATTAAGATGTCATTCAAATATATCACGCAGCAAATATTTATAAATAATTTAAGCGTGTGATTTACATAGAATTGAAAGATTGCAGAAGCATTTATCAGTTCAAAGAGCATCATCTGATACTCAAACTGATCATAGCATGTATGAAAAGTCGTTTTTCATTCATCGCTCTTGCAAATTTAAATGCAATGATAAACGTTGTAAATATTAATTTTGATAAAGTGTCTTGCATGAGCAAAGCAATTCAGCGTCTCAAACAGTAAAGACAATGAGTAATTGTTCTTTACTGTTATTTCATTGAAATCATGATAGTTCATGCATAAACGAAGACTTTTGTTCAACTTCTTTACAAACAACACAGATACTTTTGCAGAACTACTTGATGAATGAATTCATTTCTTCTTTAGCATGCTGTTTAAATAGTTTCATATCACAGCAAGCTCATCTCATGTCATTTTATAAATTGACTTGATGCAAGACATTTTGCTCTTCATCAGATCAATAAAATGTTTCATCTGATCATGCGTGTTCAAACTATCAGAAAGAATTTTAGAAAACACTTTCTTGAAATCTTGAATAGCAAAGAATATCTTTGATTCTTTCGCTTGAAGCGCATTGCATTTTGCAGTCTGATGATTTTCATTCTGCAATAAGTCATTTGTAGATAGCAGTTGATAAAGCAAAGCTACATAAGTCTCTTTTCTTCTTTTAGCTGCAAGCATTATCAGCTCGACAAATTTCAATGTCTTGCACAGATTAACTCATATTTGCTTTGCACGTTGAGTGCTGTTTTCTTGATATGATCAATGATGCTTACATCAGCGAATATTCAAGTCAATCTCATTTAATCATGAATAATCAAGAATCATATCATATTCTTGCATGTTTACAGCATGAAACTCAATGTTTCAGCTCTTGTGAACTTTCTTGTGATTAATCAACTTGATATTGATCTGATGCATATCATATTCTTGCATGTTTACAGCATGAAACTCAATGTTTCAGCTCTTGTGAACTTTCTTGTGATTAATCAACTTGATATTGATCTGATGCATATCATAGCAAAGAATTCAACAATCATTAATCGTCTGAATCTGTTTCAGAGTTGCATGATTCTTTGATAATTTATACTCTTTTACTCACGATTGCAATATAAAATTTCGCTCGATTTCAGAGTCAATAAGACAGTGAACTTCATGCATTCTTTCAGAAGCATTTATCAATACTAATATCATCAATGCATGTGATAATCATCTTTTCATAGTTATATTTAATAATTCAATGATGAACATCAGACTTTCTCTTTTTTCATTTCTTCATCATGATTGCAAGTCTCTTGTCTGAATGTGTAATTGAAACACATTAAATTATTAATCTTGTGTCTCATCTTCTTGCATAATCAGCATGTAAGATTGAATGAAGTAACATCTTGCTTGAACTCACTGAACTTGAGTGTCACATCATCTTTAGACTGCATGTTTGAAGCAGAGAACTTCAAATTCTTCATTGCAGCGATAAACTTCATCTTTTCATGCAAGAATCAAGAACTCTTTTGAGACGTTGCATTCTCACTTTGCTGCAAATGTAACTTCGACAATGCATCAATGTTTTGCAAATGCAAGTCAATGTTTATAAAATGCTTTAACAGATCAACATAATTGATAGAAATGTATGAAATGTGAAGAAACTCATTCATGATGATTTCATTAATCTTCATTTGCAAGTACATCATGCAAGTCTCATTGAATATATGATAATTCAAATTTGTGTACAGTCTGATAAAATATTACTTGAAATTCACAACATTTTGATCAACTCGCTGCTTTGCAATCTTGAATCAATGTTCTGTTTGAAAGTTATGAATTTCAAAATTGCTAAGTTTAGCACGCAAGTATTCAATGTAGTACTTTCAATTAAATATCTCATCATAATTATGCATGCTCATCACATGATCTTGTCACTGATTGCAAGACTTCTCTGACAAGTATGATGCAAATCATTGCAGCTTCTCTTTTTTCATGATGAAATCAAATGATGTCGCGACTATGAAGTCTTTGCAATCTTGCAGTCAGAACATCAAGAAGTTGTAGTTCGTGACACTTTACTCTTTAGACTTGCAAGATCAATTAACATGCTTATGTGCATTGCTTCAATAATGATCATCACTATGTTAATGTCGATGATCAGAAATTGATCAAATTTTTTGCTTAAGTTTTGATATGTAAAGTTGCAAGACAAGCAATACATTTTGCATCTTCAGATTCTTTAACTGCTTACATACTTCGCTTATTGATTGTCAAGAAATATGATTTATCTGTTCATTAAATTCTTGTGACTTGAACTTCTCATCTGCATGTTTGAATGCATGATTCTCAGATCTGTTCTGATGAGATGATGAATTCTCAATGTGAGAGAAGTTATCACTTCTTTTGATCATGCAACTTCTAATGAGTCGTTGCGCGTTTAACATCTTTTACTGAGCAGCTTCGTGCAAATGAAGCAATTAAAACTGTGAGATGATGAGATCTATTTACATGAAACTGCGTAGTAGAAAATAATAAGATAGCATTCTATTGATGATAGAACTAACTGCTAAGAAATGAAAGCAAAAGCTTGCAAAGTTTTCATCTTCTGTCAAATTATTACTTTTATTCACTCATTAATTTCTTTAATTTAATCTTGCAAGCTAGTCTTGCAGATATGCATCATTCATAATTGATGAGATGCATTCTCACATGTAAACAGTAATTTTAGTGTAGAAATCTTTTGATTTCTATTTCAAAATCTGCAATAAATCATCTTTTATTATTGATTTATGTCAGACGAAAATAATATAAATTTAGTTTATAAGAGTCTATTTTACTCTTTTGATAGAAAATGCTTGATGCAATTGCTTTATATCTCAGATATCAAAATAGTCATGTTATTTCGCTCAGAATAGTAATGATTGATTTCAACTTATTGTTTTGCACATCAAGAAAAGATAAAACAGATAGTGATTTGATAAGAAATGCTGTACTTCTTTGAAAAAACATTGTTTCTTGTGCAATCTTTGAATGCAAAAGAGAGTTTGATTTTGATTTTTGCTTCAGCATGTAATCTTTGAGAATTGAGTCAACTTGACTTGACTCGTCAAGAATTCAAGCTTGATGTCAAAAAAGTTAAATATAGAAATTTTTTCAACTTTTGCATTATCTTTTTGATAGAAAGTCATGAAGAGAAAACATGAAGATCATTTGATAGAAAGTCATAAAGAAAAACATGAAGAGAAATATGAAGAGAAACATGAAGAAGAATATGAAGAGAAACATGATGAGAAACATGAAGAAGAATATGAAGATTGTTTGATAAAAGATCATGATAAAAAAACATGAAGATTGTTTGACTTTGATAGAAAGTCATGACAGAAAAACATGATAGAAAGTCATGAAGAAAAATTATGTAAACTGTTCAATCAAACTATTTACATTTATTTAATATCTTGTTGAGTTAAATTGAGTTTTCGAGTCAAGTTGTCAAGTCAAGCTTCTCAACTTGACTTGAGTTGTTGAGTTCAACTTCTCAACTCAACTTAACACTTTTTCAAAAGAATTTTAATTCAACTCAACATTTTTCAAGTCAAGTACTTGACTTGAACTTAGTACTTGACTTGACGTGATCAGTTTAAATGTAGCAAAAGAAAAAACAATGACAAGAAAGTAATGATTCAAAGATGATTTATCATTACTTTGCAAGAAACATGAAGTTTTAGTGAAAATAATGAAAAGAAAAAAGATGAAAAAGATATAAAAGAAGTCAGTTGATCGAATCTTTTAAAAAATCGAAAACATGTTGATGATGCAACAAGATTTAATAATGTTGATTCACAAGCTCGAAAGCGAAGACATTGCATTGCATGCAGTAAGCTCAAAAGCTCAAGCAGCTCTGAAAAAGTTTCAAAAATGAGTGAAGAAAATTGCAAACTCAGCGCATGTAATGCATTGAAGCTTCGCGATACTGATACATGATGTACACATCACATTAAACACAAGTAATCAAAAGACAATCATCAAAAGATTGATGAAAGACAATGCAAGACTTCATGAAGATTTAAAGATGCTGAGAATAGCTTGACTTAAGAAGATAGTTGAAAGTGAGAAGATTCACTTATCACTCATCATAAAGATTGCAATCAAAACAATGATGAATTAATTATTGAACATGAGCATGCTAAACTCATATCAAGAATACTCATGCAAATTGTTTGAAAAGAATTGTCATATCACACAGTGCTACAAGTGCTTCAATTTTGATCATGTGATTAAATCTTGCAAAAATGAAGAATGTTGCTTCAAATGTACAGATAAACATCACATCAAAAGATGCGTTGTATTGATGAATAAAAGACGATGCGCGAACTGCAATGATAATCATGAACTCTGAAAATGCTCATGTCTTAAGTGAAAACTACAGATAAAGCAATCAGAAGAAATCTTTTAAAACAGATCAATCAGATATTCTGAAGCATTAAAATACAATCATTCATTCTTTTCTTTCTCTTTAAACTTCTTAGATTCAATGAATTCATCGAGTTCAATGAACATCTTGATGATGACAAGCAGTCGAGACATCAATGAGTCAACATGACAAGTGATGAAAGTCAAGAAAAGATGAGTTGATCATTCTTCATGCGTGATTAGTGACTCAGAAAACATGACGTCTGAACAGATACAGAAATATCAAATCAAAAATGTGAAAAATTCTCAGTGATTGAAAGCATACAAAAAGTTATCTCAGCGCAGAGTCAACAGCAGTTACAAATATCTTTATGACAAAATAACTCTTTTTGCAAATTCTACAATACAACATCAGAAAGTCACTAAAAATTCAGAAATCATTCTTGATAAACAGAGAAATTTGCAAATTCAACATAATAATCATTCAGAAACAAAGTTATAACATTAATGTTTCATAAATGTTTAACTCAATTCACAGCTTCTTTCATTTAGTAAAGAATTCATCATTTTAAACAAGAACATGCATTTACATCAATAAACATTTAAAACTCAATCAATGAACAGTGAAAATTATTGAATTAAACATCTGCTTAATCAAGCTGTTAACTAGCAGCTCAGACGATGAAATGCTGATGCTACAAGTCATAAACATTTATAACTCATGCTCACTGTTCATCATTTTCATGAAAGAATCATTTACTATTTCTTGTCTGAACAAACTAATCAAAAATGATTGCAAACAACTGATTGTAAAAGACTTCAACATGCATTACTCACATTGAAAAGACAGAAGATGCTTCACTCATCACACAATGACTAATGCTTTACTAAACATCATTACGAATGTAAGATTAAAGTTACTGCTTGAGTTAAACACAATTACTAGAAAGACTTACAATCAGCTCACAACAATAAATCTAGCGTTTAATAGCAAGAAAATACAGTTCATGATATATAAATGCAAGATGAGAACTGATCTGCATCAAGAATCTGATCATCTTTTGATTGTCATGAAGTTATGTTTATGCACATTCTTCATGCAGCTTACAACTCGTTGACTATGAAAGAAAATGAACATCAAAGCATTAAATGCTCATTTAAGAATACATTTTTTCATTGATCATTCTTTGAATGACAAGACAGCAATAAATGACAGAGTAGTTAAGATCACTCATATATTACAAGAAGTCATCAAGAAATCTACTTCTTGAGCAAAATCATTAAATTGAGCATAAGACTTTTGAAATCAGAACTGCTTGAAAGTCGTGATGAAATCATGATGACTATGAATCATATGAAAAATGCAAAGTACTTTAAAGACATGAAACGATTATCTGAAATACAATGATTACAAAAACAAGATCATTAAAGAAATAAAATATTTACATTTTAGATTTCAAATACATGAGTTGAGCAATGAATCAAAATTGCTTTAATGCTTCGTAAAATGAATCAAAATTAAAGATCAGCAATGAAACTCATCTGTACATGATGCTGACTACGAATTTATTGTTTAGCTACAGTAAAGTCTAGAAATTATCAAAAGTTTGAATGATATCAATGCGCTGCTTGATTGCAAAGCGCTGTGCATTAATTGCATGCAGAGTTTTCATGATCTTGCAAACATTGATAATCTCAATACGCATGCTACAAGCAATTTATACACAAATGAGAAAGTCAAATAAAACGCAAAACTACAAGAAAAATCGCTTATGAAAATCATTCAATTCAGTATCTCATCACTGCGTTTGTGATGATGAGAATTGAAACAGAACATTCTCATGTTTGATCTGTTGAAGATGATTAGCAGAAAGAACTCAAATCATAAACATTTTTTAAATCTTCATGTTAACTACGTATAAATTTCGTTAAGACTGCATGTCTGTTACTACGACATGAGCAACTCATGAGTCTCATTAAGTTCAACATGAACAAACTTGTGAATCTCATTAATATCGTTTAACAAATGTTCAGACATGAGCATTTTATATGCAGATGATACATTAATGAAAAAACTTCGTTAAGAAAAGAGAAATACAAGCAAGTTAATAAAGAATGATTGAACTACGCTGTCTGATTAAAGATGTAACATATGAACATTTTTGCAAAACATGATCAATCTACATGAGAGAGATTTTTACAGATAATGCAAAACAGATGAGTTGCACGTTTTACAAACGAAGTGAATGTCTGCAAGATGTGATATACAATGATGATGATTGTTAATAAGATTCAGCTTGACTGAAGATTATCAACAAGCGAAAATGACTAGTTGACTTGACTCGATCAATGTTGATCGCTAGAGAACAAGAAGATTAAGCAGAAAAAAGAAAATAAATAGATCGTTTTTTCTTCTGTTTTTCCCATCATCTCTTTCTGTTTCTTCATTTCTTAGAATTCAGTCAGAAACGCGCTTTTGTCTCACTCACTCACTTCATAGACTCAGTCGCTTAGATAAAGAAAGTGCTTGACATCTCAAAGTGACTTTCAATGAGAAGAAAAATACTGAATAAATCGCTTTCTTTCATTTGATCTACGCACGTCATCATATCTGTTTGATCTTTTCGTCAAAGATCTTTGCTGAATGCTCATAGTCACTCTGCAATGAGAGTCAATTATACATTATCTGAATGACTTTCTAATCATACAAGTGAACATGATCGAAGCTCGTAGATACGAGAGTGAATTCAATGATCTGTGCACTCAGTTAAAGTTTAACGTTAATCTTAAAAAGAATCTTACTGACATCACGTGCACGTTTTTGAGCATTGAACTCAATTTAATCAATATGATGATTCATCTATCATCTGATAAGCATCAGAAGATAATTCAGCTCGTCAACAGCACATTGACAAAGAGCTCATTATTGTACGAGAAACTACAAGCATTACTAGACTTTTTGTCTTTTATGACAAAAGTCGTGATTTCTGAAAGAGTTTTTCTTAAATGACTGTTCAACGACTTAATCATCATTAAATCACGCAAGCAAAGCATTCATTACTTGATGTGACAAGATTTACTATGATGAAAGACGTTTCTTTCAAAGTGAAATGATGTATGTCTGCTTCGCAAGCATGAATTCAGACATTCTTTATATCTTTGAATCAATGCTTCAGATTTATATAACATGAGAGATTACTATCTACATCATTTTGATTTATCATCAGCTGTTAGTCAAGCATTTTTCAAATGATTTAACACACGTTTGAGTAGCAAGCATATCAATATCAAGAAAATGACTGAAATTCTTCATGCTTTGACAGCATGACTTTCCTCTTTTTACGAAGTGCAATCTCACTATATATGATGATAACACGATCATTGTTATCGACATAAACAAGATCTTCATGCGCGAAGAGACAATGCTGTCGTTGCGATGAATAGTTTTGCTGATGATCGCGCACGATATCTGCATACATGCTCAGTGAATTTCAATCATTGAAAATCGTCTAGTCAATTTGCTTTCTTGAGCGAAGTTCAGTACTATTGCTAACGAATTTTCTCAGTTAGCTACACTTCAATTAATCAACGCGAGTCATCAAGTTCTTGATACAGCGAGATCTTTCTTAATCGCTCAGCAGTCAAATATCTCTGATGAGATCTAGCAACGTTCATCAAAGATATCTATGATACAGCAAAAAGAAACTACTTCATATTTTGCTTCATGATCATCAGAATCAAATACTCAGCTTCAATTTCAAATCTGATCAGCTGATCAGCGAGTCTAGATGACAAGATGATCAAGATCAATATCATTAAGTCATATTTTACTGATTTATGATCACATCACATTGACATTGAGTACTCTGATATTGAGATCGAAGCATTTCATCACTCTACATTACAGCAAGTCATAGTTGAAATTCAAAGACTTCAAGAGAATGATCAGACTCGTAAGCGAAAATCTATAACATGAGATCTGCTGCTAATGTTACTACGTCAATTTGATCAATCTATCATTGAAGAAGCAACATGACATGCATCATTTTGTTTGACGTTTGCTGAATTTCTACGTATAAGCGAGTTTACATGAAGTCAATTGAATAAAACATCTGACTTCAAACAGTGACATTTAACTAGAAGTTCAATTATCTTTCAGAATGATTCTTTGCAACTCATTCTATTGAGCTTCAAGATCGACTTTTTCAGATGCAAGATGACATTGATCATTACTGTTGTCAACGACGAAGCGTGCGTTAAAATCTCACTTATCAATCTGTTTTCAAGATTTTCTGCATTTCTGCTGATGTCTCTGTTCAATTCAAAATATTCATACATATGAACTCAAGTCATCGAGATTCTGCGTAAAACGTTAATCACACTGAGCATAAAAGATTGCTACTCAAGTCACTTCTTTCGTCAAGATGCTGTCATTTCAGCTTGTTGAACAAAGCTTTCAAAGAAAGAAATTCAGCTGCTAGAAAGATGAAAATTCAACAGCTATTATTTATATATTGAAGCTCACTCAAGCTACATACTAAATGTCTTTAAAAGACATCAAAGATAGTCACTTTCAATCAGTCAACTAAAGTCAGTTCTCGTTGATCTCAATACTTTGCATTGACGTTTCTGAGATTTGAGAGTGCTTGACATTTCAGAGCGACTTTCGAGACAAATTTTGATTCTGAAGATCATCAGAAGTTATTAAGTTTGCTCAAATACATATAATATATATTCATTCAAACGAAGATGATGCTCGATAAAAGATTCAGCTTGACTGAAAACTATTGACAAGCGAAGATGACTAGTCGACTTGACTCAATTAATGTTGATCACTAGAGAACAAGAAGATTAAGCAGGAAAAAGAGAATAAATAGATCGTTTTCTCTTCTGTTTTTTTCATCATCTCTTTCTGTTTCTTCATCTCTTAGAATTCAGTCAGAAACGCGCTTTTGTCTCACTCACTCACTTCATAGACTCAGTCACTTAGATAAAGAGAGTGCTTGACATTTCAGAGCGACTTTCAAGACAAATTTTGACTCTGAAGATCATCAAAGATCATCGAGTTTGCTCAAACACATATAATATATATTCATTCAAACGAAAATAATGCTCAATAGCTTGAGAATCTCATTTCTTCACTGAACTCTGACTTTTAAATGTCTTGATGATAGAATTAAACTCTAGTCAAAGACATCATTTGTATAGCTTGAGAGAACAGTAGCGCATGTCAATGTGATTAAAGAAGAAATCGACTGTGATACATATGCATATCGTTGACGAAACATCTTCAACTCATGCTTAAGAAGTAAACTGTTGAAATTTGAGCAGTGAAAGATTTTACTCATCTTGAACTGTGAATCTGCTGCGAGAAAAACTCTTTGAGTGATCTTTCAAATCTAAGGAAAAAATCAGCATAAAAGTCGTGTCTTATATATGTTGCATGCAACATATGCAACATATTTTTGATAGATTATTAACGATGCAATCGTAATGTGCAGCGAAAAAGCACTCAAAAACAGCGAAATTTGAGTGTACATGAACAGTCAAATGACTTTGCAAAGACTAAATGCAAAAAGCAACGTCAATGTGAGATTATTTGATGACATACGACAAAATTTAATCAATTTACGTCAGAAACAGTGTCAAATTTGCATACAGTGAATATTAAGTTGCAAAAGCATTATTGAAAATGAAAAAGCTGATCAATTGATCAAAATTACTGCTCAAGAAGTATTAATTATCAACAACATGAAAGCAATCATCATAAGCTTCGTCAAAAAGCAAATTTGCAAAGAAATGAAATTACAATGATTAAAGATCTGAAAAAGCAGTATCAAAAAGAAAAATCAGTATTGAAAGAACATATCAAATGTGAATCTAAGTCATAAATCACTAAAAGAGCTGAGAAAAATTGATAGACTAACGTTTTCAATCTTTATTTAGCTGAAAATGAGACATGATTATTTCAAAAGTTATTTGCATCAATTATCAGAGAATAATTTAAACAAATGCTATGAAATATGTAATGCAAGACAAACGTTGAAGCATTTACTGCTGAACTGCAGACATTATAAAGCAGAGCAGAGAAAGCTTAAGGAAAAAGTTCAACTCAAAAACACAGACATAATATTGACATTGTTCATCATCAAGATTGAAAGAATTGCAACATTAAAGTATTTGAAAAATACTTGAATTGCAACGAGAAAATGACTATTAGAAATGAAAGAATAGAATGTGAAAAGTGCAAAAAGATGAAGAAAAACGAAAGTATAATTACAAGAATTTGAGCGAAAGCATTTGTATATGCAAACTATTAATGTGATTGATCAA
>JAABUV010004700.1_pt1 | contig 16106 bp, 12 predicted proteins | sample 5559971 | NCBI WGS metagenome assembly JAABUV01 (sample SAMN10711881, study PRJNA513362) | rock metagenome | isolation source: Antarctica rocks | place: Antarctica: Victoria Land, Knobhead nord | collected 2015-12-19
CCTCGCGCAAGCCGGTTGGCTGCTCGCGTCCCTGCCACCACACCAGATACCCGCCGGCGGCACCACCCGCATCACCACCCCGGAACCCGACAAGAGCCAGCTTGGTAGGTGTCGAAGTTGCCCTGCTCGACACGCCCGTTCTTCAGGGTGATGTCGCCGTAGAGCGCCGCCGTGATACCGAAGATCACGGCGCCCTGCACTTGCGCCTGGACGGTGTCCGGATTGACCACGGTCCCGCAATCCACAGCACAGACCACCCGGCGGACGCGCACGTCGCCCGCCTTCGACACCTCGACCTCGGCGACCTGCGCCATGTAGGTTCCGAATGCGAATTGGAGCGAGACGCCGCGGCCGACCCGTTCCGGGAGGGGTTGCCCCCAGCCGGCCTGTTCCGCCGCGAGTTCGAGCACGGCTTTGGCCCGCGGGGCGACGTCCAGGAGCCGCAGCCGATACGCAAGCGGGTCCTGCTTCGCCGCTGCCGCAAGCTCGTCCATGAAGCTCTCGACCACGAACACGTTGTGCGAGGGCCCGACGCTGCGCCAGAAGGCGGTGGGGATGCCTTCAGGCTCCACCCGCAGGTATTCGACGCGCAAGTTCGGCAGCGCATAGGGCAGATCGACCGCGCCCGCGGTGGTATCGGGGTCGAGGCCGTCCTTGAACGCCGGCGGCAGCCACCGCGAGATGACCGAGGAACCCGCGAAGCGATGGGTCCAGGCGACTGGCATCCCTGCCGCGTCGAGGCCGGCGGACATGCGGTCGAAGTAGGCCGGCCGATACATGTCGTGCTGGATGTCCTCCTCGCGGCTCCACACGACCTTGACCGGACCCTCGACGTGCCGGGCGATTTGGACGGCCCGCGTGATGCCGTCCACCTCCAGCCGCCGGCCGAAGCCGCCGCCGATCAGGTGGTTGTGCACCACGACCTTGTCGGCAGGCAGCCCCGTAACCGCTGCGGCGGTTGCCTGCGCCCGGGCAAGAACCTGGGTGCCGACCCAGACCTCGCAGCCGTCCGCGCGGACATGGACGGTGCAGTTCATCGGCTCCATCGTCGCATGGGCCAGGAATGGGAGCTGGTAGCTCGCCTCCACCCGGACGATCGACTTGGCCAGTGCTGCCTCGAGGTCGCCGGTCTGCTGCGCGACCGATCCCGGCTTCAGGGTCGCCTGTTCCAGGACCCGCAGGACGCCGGCCGTGCCGAGCTTGGCATGCGGCCCGTCGTCCCATTCCGAAGCGCTGGCAAAGCAGCAATGCCGCATCGTAGTCGCCCTCCAAAGATCGCGCCCGCGACATGCCCCAGAGTGCCGAGAGCTGATACGCGGGGGTGCCAAGCTGGAAAGCCAGTTCGAGGACCCGCGCCGACACGGCCGCGAGCTGCGGGACTGGTCCAGTGGTGTCGAAAATGGCCGCGGCCAGCCATAGATTGAGCCGCATTTCCAGCACAGGCTCGGCCAGTGCGGCGGCGCAGATAGCCTCAAGGGCGCGCTCCGCCCGGCATTGATACTCCTCCACCAAGGCGAGGCTGAACCAGAGTGGGGACGATGCAGCCGTCAACGCCACCCCAAGCAGTGCGTCTCCGTCCGGTGTGAAGGCCCAGTCAAGCGCCGCACGCACGTCGTCGATCAGGTGTGCGTAGATGGTGCGCCATTGCGCTTCCGACTTACTGTCCCAATCGCGCTCCGCCCCTTCGAGCAGCAGGCGGAAATACATGCCGTGTCGTCGCAGCAGCGCCGCAGCCTCGTTGCCATTTTGGGCCTTCTCCATCGCATAGGCGCGCGTCGTTTCAAGCAGCCGATACCGTGCGGCTCCAGCGACAGGGGTTGCGACGACCAACGATTTGGCGACGAGGTTGGCGAGCTCCTCAAGTAGTCCGGTCTGCTCACCCACGTCGGTCCCGGCGACCGCGATGGCAGCCGCCGCCGTGAAGCTGCCACGAAACATCGCCAAGCGGCAGAGCAGCCGTTGTTCATGCCCGGGCAACAACTGGAAACTCCAGTCCAGCGTGGCCCGTAATGTCTGGTGCCGGGGCAGAGCGGTTCGCCGCCCGGTGATCAGCAACGCAAACGAGTCATGCAGCCGCGATGCCAGGCCCTGCACCCCGAACATGTCGACGCGGGCGGCCGCAAACTCGATTGCCAGCGGAATGCCGTCGAGCCGGTGGCAGATATCGGCGACGCTTGGGGCATCGAGGTCCGAGAGTATGAATGCATCATTCGCCGCCTGTGCCCGCTCGGCAAACAGCAGCCCAGCGGGCGAGGCCAGGACATCGGCTGCCGTGATCACGACGGACCTCACCGGCAAGCCGAGTGGCGGCAGGCGATGCACCCACTCGCCGGCCGCGCGCAACGGCTCGCGGCTCGTGACCAGGATATGGACACTGGGGGCGGCGGCCAGCACTCCTTCCGCCAACCTGGCGACTGCCTCGGTCAGGTGCTCGCAGTTGTCGAGCAGGAGCAGCATCTGCCGTTCCCGCAGCAATGCAATGAGGTCCGCGGCAGGATTGCGCGAGAGCACCTGGATCTGGAGCGCGGAGGCGACGGCGTTCGGCAAGAGCTGCGGATCGACGAGCGACGTGAGGTCGACAACCAGGACATGGTGACGATAGCTGTCGGCAAGCTGCTCGGCGACAGCCATGGCGACCGTCGTCTTGCCCATGCCGCCCGGGCCCGTGATGGTCACGAACCGCTGTTGCTGCAGGCGCCGCACCAGGTCACCGATCACGGCCTCGCGGCCGATCAGCCGAATCGGAGAGGCCGGGACGCCGGACGCTGGCGGGTTGCCCGTTGGATTGCTGCGATGGGCGTCCTCCGCCATGTGCGTGACGTCAGCGACGAAGCGGTAGCCTCGGCCCGCCACGTTGACGACGTATTGCGCCGCGGCCGGATCGTCGTGCAGCGCCTTGCGCAGGGCCGAGATGTGGACCCTCAGCGCTGCCTCATCGACGTGAAGGTTCGGCCATACCCTGGCGACGAGGTCCTCCTTGCTGACCAGCTCCCCCGCCCGCTCCACCAAGGCGAGGAGAACCTCGAACGCACGGCTGCCCAGCCGGACGCGATGGTCACCGTCGTACAGGGCCAGCGCCGCCGGCAGCAGTCGGAACCGGCCGAAAAGCAGCGTCTGGCTCTGATGTTCCAATCCCACGCTGGACCGTAGCGGAAACGCCATTGCAAGTCTTTACACCGCTTAGCTCACGTCAAGCCGGCGGTGGGCACATTCTGGGTATGGACGCACCTCCGACAGCGTGTCCTCTGCCGAACACAGCAATCCTCAAAAGGATGTATCACATGGAAAATCCCGTAGTCCTCATCACTGGCGCCCTGACCGGCATCGGATATGCGACGGCACTGGCCTTCACCCACAACGGCGCGTGCATCGTCGTCTCCGGCCGGCACGACGAGGAGGGCAATGCGTTGGCGCAGGAGCTGCGCGACCTCGGCGGCGAGGCCGAGTTCGTCCGTGCCGACGTGCGCCACGACGAAGAGGTGCAAAACCTGGTCGATCCGGTTATGGGCCAGAAAGCCGCGCCCGGTGCGTCCGTCTATGCGGCCAGCAAGCACGCGGTCGAGGGAATGACGAAAGCGGCGGCGCTCGAGACGGCGTCGTCCGGCGTGCGGGTTAACGCGGTGGCGCCGGGTCCGGTCGAGACCGGGATGCTGAACCGGTTCACCGGCAGCGCGGAACGGAAAGCCAGCCTGATCGCGGGCATACCTGCCCAGCGTGCCGGAACACCCGATGAGGTCGCCCAGACGATCTTGTTTCTCGGGTCTGATAAGGCGCCGTTCCTGACGGGCCAGGTCATCGCTGTCGATGGCGGCAAATTGGCTTCATAAATTCCGATGGGTTTCGGCTACCGAGACGTAAAACAAAGCAATCAGACTGCTTAGGACCTTCCACCCGATCGCGACCTAGCCAAAGTCGGCTCGGATTTAAGTCGTCGTTGCGAGCCGCAAGGTCGTCAACACCTGAGACGCCCTGATCCCACCTGAAACATCGGCAGGCGGACGCAGTTCCGGTTCACGCAGCCCGGCATCAGACCTTCACGGTAGAAGCTCGATAGATCTCGTCGATGGATTTCGCCAGCATCGCGTCAAACGCAGCGTCACTCATCGAATGCGTCAGGCCTTCGGTTAGGGCCCGAGAGAAGCTCGCGATCATGCCGTGATTAGCGACAAGGCGTTTACAGGCGTCAGCCCGTGCGTAGCCGCCGGAAAGTGCCACAACCCTGGCCACGCTCTTGTGGCTTATGAGATCTGAGTAGAAGCCCGGGACTTCCGGAATCGTCAGCTTGAGCATCACTCGGCGGCCATCCGGCAAGGCATCGAGCGTCCTGGTCAGCTCCGCCAGAAGGATGGCCTCCGCGCCGGCCTTGTCCGGGCTCTTGATCGAAACCTCCGGCTCGATGATGGGCATGAGGCCGTGCCCGGCAATTTGCGCAGCGACGTCGAACTGCTGCGCCACCACGGCAGCGATGCCGCCTTTCGAGGACAGATTGATGACGGAGCGCATCTTGGTGCCAAAGACTCCGAGCCTCACCGCCCGGGCGAGCAGCGCGTCGAGCGCCGGCATCGGCCTCATCAGGCTGACACCGTTGTTCTCAGCCTCGAGCCCCTTGTCAACCTTCAGGAACGCGACGACGCCCCGCTCCTGCCACAGGAAAGCCGGAACAGGCTGTCCCTGCGCCTGCCCGTCCATCGTGGCCTCGAACAGGATGGCAGCGATGACCTTCGCTCCAGTGAAGGCTGGCGCGGTCATGATGCGCACGCGCATATCATGCATGAGCCCAAACATCTCGGCATCGCCGCTATAGGCGCTATCCGGGATGCCGTAGAGGCGCAGGGCGCCGGGCGTGGACCCGCCGCTCTGGTCAAGTGCTGCGATGAAGCCACCCTTCTCGGCGATTTGCGCTGTCATCTTGTCATTGGCCATGATCGTCATCCTTGCTTGAGACCGGTCCGCTCAGGGAAAGCGTGTGCGGCCTCGACCGATTGCCTCAGGGCGATGAGAGTATTGGCATTGCGTTCAAGATTTGCGCAATGCCGTCAAGCAGCGCGCCGCACGTGACCGGAAGACTGAGTTTCGGAGGCGCCCCGACTACTGACGATCGCCTGCACGCCGGAGCCGCGGACCCGGTTGACAGTCACGGCGGGCGCCGGAACCGGCAAACTGGGCCTGGATGACGGTCTCCAGGTTGCGACAAGAGGCACGAACATCTTGAAGTGCTGCACCGATTGCCTCGCGCTACTCAGCGGCCGGCAGGGCCGTTGGCTGGACTGGCTGGCGCGTTTGAAACAGGCGCTGCACAGCGGCGTAGAAGACCGGGGTGAACACCAGCCCGAACACGGTGACGCCAAGCATGCCGAAGAACACCGCAGTTCCGAGCGTCTGGCGCATCTCGGCGCCGGCTCCGGTGGCGCTCATCAGCGGCACCACGCCCAAGATGAAGGCGAAGGACGTCATCAGGATCGGGCGAAGCCGGGTCCGCGCGGCTCCGGCAGCAGCCTGGTCCGGCGACGTGCCCGCATCCTGTGCCTGCTTGGCGAACTCCACGATCAGGATCGCGTTCTTCGACGCCAGGCCCACAAGCACGACAAAGCCGATCTGCGCCAGGATGTCGACGTTCATGCCGCGCAGCAGCAACCCGGACACCGCCGCCAGCAGGCACATCGGCACGATCAGCACGACCGACAGCGGCAGGCTCCAGCTCTCGTACTGCGCGGCCAGCACCATGAACACGAACAGCACCGAAGCCCCGAAGATAAGGATCGTGGTGTTGCCCGCCTGCTTCTGCTGGAAGGCGAGGTCCGTCCACTCGAAGCCCATGCCGGCCGGCAGGCGCTCGGCGGCCAGCTTCTCCATCGCCGCCAGGGCGTAGCCGGAAGACACACCTGGCACCGTGCCGCCCTGCACCTCCGCCGCGGGGAACAGGTCGTAGCGCGGGACGCGGTAGGGGCCGGTGACGTCATGAAAACGCGCGACCGAGCCGATCGGCACCATGGCGCCGGCCGCGTTCCGCGTCCTGAAGCGGGCGATGTCGTCGGTCGTGGTGCGGAACCGCCCGTCGGCCTGCGCCATCACCTCGTAGGTGCGGCCGAGGTAGTTGAAGTCGTTGACGTAGGCCGAGCCGAGATAGACCTGCAACGCCTCGAATATCTTCTCCGGAGCGACGCCGAGCTTCTCCGCGCGCACCCGGTCGATGTCGGCGAAGACCGTCGGCGTGCCGCTGCTGAACTGCGTGAACACGCCGGCCAGGCCGGGCACCGCGTTGGCGGATGCGGCCATGTCCTGCGCCGCCGCGGCCAGTGCTGCGGCGCCGGCGCCCTGCCGGTCCTCAAGCATCATCTTGAAGCCGCCGGAGTTGCCGATGCCGCTGACCGGGGGGGGCGCCAGCACGATGATGAAGGCGTCCTGGACCACCGACAAGCGCTGGCGCAGCGACGCCAGAATGGCGGGGCCGCTCAGCCCAGGAGCCCGCCGGTCCTCGAACGGCCGCAGTCCCGAGAAGATTGTGCCGGCATTGGACGCATTGGTCAGGCTCGCCCCATCAAGGCCGGCGAACACGACGGCGTTGCGCACGCCGGGCGTGTCCAGGATGATCTGCGTCGCCTGCCGCACCACAGCGTCAGTGCGAGTGAGGGACGCGCCCGGCGGCAGTTGCATCACGGTGATCAGGTAGCCCTGGTCCAGCTCCGGGATGAACCCGGTGGGCGCGCGGCTGAACTGCCACGCCGTAAGGCCAATCAGGCCGGCATAGGCCACTAGCACTACGGCGGTCATGCGGATCAGCCGCGCCGCCAGCCGGCCGAAGCGCTCGGACAACCACTCGAAACCGCGGTTGAACCCAGCGAAGAACCCGCCGATCAGCCGCGCCGGCAGGAACCGGCGCCCGACCGGGACGTGCGCTTCGTGCGGCTTGAAAAGCAGTGCGCACAGCGCCGGGCTGAGCGTCAGCGAGACGAAGCAGGAGATGACCGTGGACGCCGCGATGGTCACCGCGAACTGACGGAAGAACTGGCCGGAGATGCCGGAGATGAACGCCGACGGGATGAACACCGCGCACAGCGTGAGGGCGATCGCGAGCAGGGCGCCGCCGACCTCGTCCATCGTGCGGTGCGCCGCCTCGCGCGGCGACAGGCCGAGGCGCAGGTTGCGCTCCACGTTCTCGACCACGACGATCGCGTCGTCGACGACGATGCCGACCGCGAGCACCAGCCCGAACAGCGACAGGTTGTTCAGCGAGAAGCCCAGCGCCGAGAGGATCGCGAAGGTGCCGACCAGCGAGACCGGTATGGCGACGATCGGGATGATGGAGGCGCGCCAGGTTTGCAGGAACACGACGACGACCACGACGACGAGCGCCATCGCCTCCAGGATGGTCTTGACCACCTCGTGCACGGACTGCCCGATGAACAGGGTGGTGTCATAGGCGATGTCGTAGCGCATGCCCTGCGGGAACTCCGCCGACAGGCCGCCCATCGTCTTGTAGATGTTCTGCGCGGTGGACAGGGCGTTCGAGCCCGGCTGCTGGAACACCAGCAGCGCCGTCGCCCGCAGCGAGTTCAGGTAGCTGTTCGAGCCGTAGTCCTGCGCGCCCAGCTCGACCCGCCCAATGTCGCCCACGCGGGTGACGCGGCCGGCGGAGTCGGATTTGACGATGATGTCGGCGAACTGCGCGGGCTCGGTCAGCCGGCCCTGGGTCTGCACGTTGAGCTGGAAGGCGCCGGGCTGCGGCAGCGGCGGCTGGCCAAGCACGCCGGAGGAGACCTGCACGTTCTGCGCCTGCAGCGCGGCCACGACCTCGCCGGCCGTCAGGTCGTGGGCGGCGACCTTGTCCGGGTCGAGCCAGATCCGCATAGAGTAGTCCCGGCCGCCGAAGATCTGCACGTCGCCCACGCCGTCGAGCCGGGACAGCGCGTCCTTCACGTGCAGGGTCGCGTAGTTCGACAGATAGAGCTGGTCGCGCGAGCCGTCCGGCGACGACAGGTGGATCACCATCAGGATGTCGGGCGAGTTCTTCTTTACCGTGACGCCGAGCCGCTGCACCGCGTCCGGCAGCCGCGGCAACGCCACAGAAACGCGGTTTTGCGTCAGGACTTGGGCGGTGTCGAGGTTGGTGCCGAGCTTGAACGTCACAGAGACGATCAGCTTGCCGTCACCGGTTGACTGGCTGCTGAGGTACAGCATGTTCTCGACGCCGTTGATCTGCTGCTCCAGCGGCGTGGCAACAGTCTGGCTGAGCACCTCGGCGGAGGCGCCGGGATAGACTGCGGTGACCTGGACCATGGGCGGCGCGATCTCGGGATACTGCGTCACCGGCAGGGTGAAGTAGGCGACCCCGCCGACAATGGTGATGAACAGCGACAGCACCGTCGCGAAAACCGGATGGTCGATGAAAAAATGCGGGAAGCGCATGGCCGGGTCTCCTCAGTCCTGGGACGCGGTGGTTTGCACGGTGGGGGCGATGGTGCCTGGCTGCGGCGTGACCTTGCTGCCGGGGCGCACCCGCATCAGGCCGTTGATGACGACCTGGTCGGTGACAGCGAGGCCGCTGGTGACCACGCGCAGGTGGTCGTCGTCGAGCGCCCCGATCTCGACCGGCTTCGGCGTGATCGTGCCGTCGGCCGCGACCACCATCAGCAGCTTGCGCGACTGGTCGGTCACCAAGGCGGCGTCGGGCACCAGCAGCACCGGGCGCGGCGCCGAAACGGGCAGGCGCAGCCGGGCGAACTGGCCCGGCGCGATCAGCAAATCGGGGTTCGCCAGGCTGGCGCGGGCGTGCATGGTGCCGCTGCTGCGGTCGATCGCGTTGTCGATGAAGTCCAGCTCGCCGCGGCGTGGCCACCCCGTCTCGTCACTGAGGCTGGCCAACACGCCTTGGTCGAGGCCGGGCTGCTTCGTTGCCAGAAAGCGCTGGTAGGCGAGGTAGTCCGCCTCGCTCATGTCGAAATCGAGGTAGATCGGGTCGAGGGAGACGATGCTGGTGAGGAGTGTGCTGGAGCTCGCCCCCACTCCGCCGCTGACCAGGCTGCCGATTGAAACATGGCGCATGCTGATCCGGCCGCCGAAAGGGGCAGTGATGCGGGTGAAGTCGAGGTTGAGCTGGGCCGCGTGGATCGCCGCCTTGGCCTGCTCGACCGCTGCCATGGCGGCCTGCTGCGCCTGCACGCGCTGGTCAAGCAGGTCGCGGGAGGCGAAGTTGTCGCGCGTCAGGTCGGACGTGCGCGCGACCTGCTTGTTCGCCAGGTCGAGCCCGGCGGTGGCGGTCTGGTATTGCGCCACGGCCTGCTGCAGCGCGATGTCGTATGGGCGCGGGTCGATGACGAACAGCAGGTCGCCCTTGTGCACGACCTGGCCGTCGGTGAAGTGGACCTCGGTCAGGTAGCCACTGACCTGGGCGCGGAGGTCAACCTGGTCCACGGCGGAGAACTGCCCGGTGAAGTCGGTCCAGCGCGCGACGCTGCGCCGCAGCGGCGGGCTGACGGTCACCATGGGCGCGGGTGGCGGGACGACGGCCGCCGGCGTCGCCTGCTGCTGGCGGAAGGTCCACGCGCCGCCCCCAGAGGCCGCAAGCAGCGCGACCAGGGCGACGGCCGGCCATGTGCGGCGCCGGCCACGGTGACTGGCCGGAGCCGTCGCGGGATTGGCGAGAAGCTGGTCAACGGACTGCATGGAGCCGGTCATCGTATTTCCTAAACGAGGTTCAGGCTCTGCATCGGCCTGCCCGTGTGCCGGTGCGGTCGGTGGCTTGCGCAGTTATTTTGGATGGACAGGCAAAGCCGATCGCTTGTGCTTTGCGACCGCAGGACCACTTTCACTATGACGATCGTCATTGTCTCATAGCACAATGATGCTCGTCATTGAGAAACACAAGGGGTGGCGGACGTTATGGGCGTGCCAAAAGAACAAGCCGTGCGGAACCGGCAATCCATCATCGACACGGCGGCGCGTGTGTTTCGCGAGCGCGGCGTCGATGGCGTCGGTGTGGCCGACCTGATGAAAGAGGCCGGATTCACCCACGGCGGGTTCTACAACCACTTCAAGTCGAAGGACGCCCTGGCCGCCGAGGCCTGCGCTTCGGTGCTTTCCCGGGCCATCGAGGAGATGGCGAGGGTGATCGAGGCCGATGCCAAGGGCCGGAACGGATCATTGCGCGCCATGCTGGAGACCTATCTGTCGCCCAAGCACCGCGACGATCCCGGTCAGGGCTGCCCTATTCCCACCCTGGCGACCGATGCGTCGCGACAGGGAGAGCTGATGCAGACCGCCTATGCGGAGGGAATCGAGAGGTTCATCCAGACCATTTCTTCTTACTTCGCCAGCGCAGGAGAATGCTCCGGACAGCCCGACACGGCCCGCGCCAGCGCGATTGGACTGCTGACACAGTTGGTTGGAACGCTCATGCTGGCCCGGGGGGTCGGGGCGGCCAATCCTGGGCTTTCGGAGGAGATCCTGGCGGTCGGCAGGTCGCGCCTGTCTGACTGAAAATTCGTTCTAGCGTTCGGAGGCGCTCATTGCGGCCGTGTCCGTTATCTCCCGATCCAGATTGCGGTGCCGGTTTCCGCATAGGTGACGAACCGGACCAAGCTCACGCCGGAGATGCCGGCCAGGGGCGCGCTGATCACGGACAGCCCGGGCAGGACCCGGGCGAACAGCAGGACCTTGACGCCCGCGGCGGCTGAAGGCGTCCGCCGTGCGGCGGACGCAGGAGTCGCGCGACAAAGGCAGCCGGCAGACCAGGCCCAGAACGCTGCCGTCGTGGCCGCCCGGCAAAGAACCGCGCGACGTCGCCCAGGACCGCACCGGCCATTGCAGCGGCGAACACGAAGGCTCCGGTTCCGACGCTGCCATGCCGTGTGGCCAACAGGCTGCCGACAAAGATGATGGCTGCGAAGCTGGGAACGGGGATGCCTGGCGAGCCTGCCAGCACGCTGGCGAACGCGATCAGCGGTCCGGTCGTGGCCAGGTCTGCCGCCGATGGCATGAGCATCCTTCTCCCGACGTGCCCGCGTTCTGGTTTGATGCCGAGAATGCCGCATCGAGCGGTTTCTGCTATCCTACTCCAATTTTGGCCCGGCGATCGAACCATCCCTGCGCCAACGCCGGCTGAAGCCGGTCAACCCGCCAAACGTTCGATCAGCAACCCGAGCAAAGCGCGCAGCCGGGCCAAAGCGTCTCATGTCGCGGTGATACCCGACCCACGTGTCACGGCCGGGCGGCTCCTCCCCCAGATGGACGCGCTCGACGCCTGGAAGCGAGTCGCCGAGCGGCTGGGGCAGCACCGCGGCCCCCACGCCCAGGGCGCAAATCCGTCCCTGCACATCACGGTTGTTGCTCCTTGAAACGATGTGGGCCCGCGGAAGCATACGCTTCAGCCACACCGCGTCGGCCATGCCTTCGAAGGCGGTGTCCATGGTGATCAGCGGCGTCCCGGCGCCATCACCCGCACGCGGGCGGTCGAACCCGGAAGGGATGTAGACGGCATAGGGAATGTGCATCAGCCGGCGGGCTACCGCCTCTGGCTCCTCGAATGGCCGGTTCTTGAACACGATATCCGCCTCGCGTCGCGCCAGGCTGCGATGACCGACGCCGGTGATGAGCTCCACGACGACATGCGGCTGCATCTTGGCGAACTCGGCAAAAACCGGCGCCAGGATGCGTGCGCCAAACCAGTCGGACGACGATAGCCGCAGCATGCCGTCGAAATGTTGGTCCTGACCGGCCAAATGGCGTTCGAGCGCGAGCGTCTCCTCCTCCATCCGCTCGGCATGGCTGAGAACCCCGGCACCCTCATCGGTCAGGACAAATCCTGCTTCGGTCCGCTGAAACAGCGTTTGGCCGACGGCTTGCTCCAACGCGCGAAGCCGCCGCCCCATCGTCGGTTGGCTCTGCCCGAGCTTGCGTGCTGCCGCGCCGAGCGTGCCTTCCCTGGCAATTGCGAGGAAGATGCGAAGGTCGCCCCACTCCATGTCCCGCACTCATTCATTTCTGAATGGACCGTGTGCGCCTTTGTCGGTGTCCAAACAAGCGGCCCGCGCCCAGGGTGATGCTCAGGATACGCCGGGAGAAGCGATGATGGCGCCAGGATCGATGATGGCAGCGGTGCTCGAAACCTTCGGCGCCCCGTTCCGGGTCACCGCGGTGGCCCGTCCGACGCCCGAGGCAGGCCAGGTGTTGGTCCGCATCGCCGCGAGCGCCGTCAACCCGATCGACGTGAAGATCCATTTGGGCGAGGCGGCCCATGCGCGTCAGCCGCTTCCCGCTATTCTCGGCATCGACCTGGCCGGTGTCGTGGAGGCGGTCGGACCCGATGTCGCCGGCTTTCGCCGTGGCGACGAGGTCTATGGCATGACCGGCGGCGTCGCGGGCCTGCAGGGTTCGCTCGCCGAGTTCGCGGCGGTCGACGCCCGGCTGCTGGCGCCCAAGCCCGCGACTCTGTCGATGCGCGAGGCAGCGGCGCTGCCTCTGGCGTTCACCACGGCCTGGGAGGGGCTAGTGGACCGCGCCGCGATCAAGCACGGCGACAAAGTCCTGATCCAGGGTGGCGCCGGCGGGGTGGGCCACATCGCAATCCAGATCGCCCATGTGTTCGGCGCCCAGGTCTTCGCGACCGGATCGGAGCGCGACAGGGCGCTGATCGAACGGCTCGGGGCAACCGCGATCGACCGCGGGGTTCCCGTCGAGACGTATGTCGCCGAGCGCACCGGCGGCGCTGGGTTCGATATCGTCTACGACACGGTGGGCGGCGTAGTGCTCGACGCCTCGTTCACAGCGGTTCGCCGCTTCGGCCATGTCGTGAGCGCGCTGGGCTGGGGCACCCATTTGCTCGCTCCGCTCTCCTTTCGTGCCGCCACCTATTCCGGGGTGTTCACCTTGTTGCCGATGCTGACGGGAGACGGCCGGGCGCACCACGGCGAGATCATGCGCGAGGCAACGCGGCTCGCCGAAAGCGGCAAGGTCACGCCAAAGCTCGACCCGCGGCGGTTCACCCTCGAGACCGCCTGCGACGCCTATCGCGCGATCAAAGCGCATGACGCCGACGGCAAGCTCGTCATCGACATTCTCCGCGAGATGCCAGGCTCGCGCATCGGCCACCAAGCGTATCGAGAGCCGCTTCCGGCCTGATCGGGTTGGACAATGCGGCACTGGCAGCACCAGGCAATCAGGCCCGCCCACCAGGAGACCTCGCGATGCCTATCGAGTTTCGGTCCCATACGGTCGGCGATGTTGAGGTGTTCTACCGTGCGGCGGGCCCGGTCGATGCGCCCGTCTTGCTGCTTCTGCACGGCTTTCCCACCGCCAGCCACATGTTCCGGGACCTCATTCCACAACTCGCCGGACAGTATCGCCTGATTGCGCCGGACCTGCCGGGCTTCGGCAACACGGTGGCGCCGCCGCGTGGAGCATTCACCTACAGTTTCGACAACCTTGCGTCGGTGATCGAAGGCTTCACCGAGGCGCTGAATCTTGAACGCTACGCGCTCTACATCTTCGATTACGGGTCGCCCGTCGGGCTCAGATTGGCCATGGCGCATCCAGAACGGGTGACCGCCATCGTCAGCCAGAATGGCAATGCCTACCCCGAAGGGCTCAGCGGCGCCTGGGTGCTGTGGCGCGCCTACTGGGCCGCGCCGACCGCTGAGCACCGTGAGGCGTGCCGCGCGTCGCTGACGCCCGACGCGATCCGGACCGGCCAGTACCTGCATGGCGCCGATGCTGGCCTCGTCTCGCCGGACGGCTACACGCTGGACATCGCCTACATGGCGCGGCCCGGCGCCGAGGAGATCCAGCTCGACCTGATCCTCGACTACGCGGGCAACCTGGCGCTTTATCCCGACTTCCAGGCCTATTTTCGCGCGCACCGTCCGCCATTGCTGGCCATCTGGGGGTGCAACGACCCGCACTTCGTGCCTGCCGGCGCGCTCGCCTATCGGCGCGACCTGCCGGATGCGGAGGTCATGTTTCTCGACACCGGGCATTTCGCGCTGGAGACCCACGCGGCCGAAGTGGGCGACGCGATGCGCCGTTTTCTGCCGTCGCGAAGCGCGAACGTGGCAACGACGGCCGGCCGCACGGGCGCAGTGCGGTCTACGGCCAACCTTCTCCCAGTTTCGCCCTGAACCAAGGAACGATGGACATGAACCGCATCGACAACGTCCTGCTTCAAGTGAGCCGATCGGACCGGGTTGGTCTCGTCCTGATGCGGATCGCCATCGCGATCGTCTTCATCTGGATCGGCTGGCTCAAGTTCGCGCCCTACGAGGCCGACAGCATCACCCCGTTCGTCGCCAACAACCCAGTGATGTCGCTGTTCTATGAACACCCGGAGCAATACCGGCCGCATCTGACCCGGGAAGGCGAGCTGGTGCCGGCCCAGCGGGCCTGGCAACAGGAGAACCATACCTACGCCTTCGCAGACGGCCTCGGCACGGTCGAGATCACGATCGGCCTGCTGGTGCTCTGCGGCCTGGTATCCACGACATGGGGGGCGGCGCTAGGCAGCGCAGGCGCGGTGCTCGCATTCGCAACCTCATTCATTACGTTGTCGTTCTTGGTGACGACGCCAGAGGCGTGGGTCCCCAACTTGGGCGACGCGCAACATGGCTTTCCCTATTTGTCCGGCAGCGGACGTCTGGTCGCGAAGGACGTCATGCTGCTGGCCGGCGGGCTGCTCATCATCGCCGACTCTGCCAAGGCACTACGGTCAAGCTACGCCCAAAGGCTGCCGCGGACCGGGACCGTTGCCGGAGTGCGAATTTGATGTCGCCGGACGCGGTCCTGAGAAGGCCTGCCCGTCGAGACCTTGGAAAAGCCGCACACGGGCTTTGCCAGGCGTGTGCCGGTCCAAGTGACAATCGATGGCATGCGGCGTGCGGCGTGCGTTGGAGCTGGAGCCGCGAGTGGCCTTGCTCGACATGCTGCGGGAGCGGCTGCAGCTCACCGGCGCCAAGAAGGGCTGCAACCGCGGCGAGTGCGGCGCCTGCACCGTGCTGCTGGACGGACTGCGGGTGAACGCCTGCCTCGTGCTCGCGGCGCCTCAAGCGGCGCTCGACCTGCCATTGCGGGCGCTCGTGCGCGCGGACGCTGACGGACGCACCCTGGTGGCCTTTCACCCGATTGCGCCGAGCGCTGCTGGCCGCCGGCGTTCCCGGTGCCCTCGCGAACCGGCAGGAGCCGGCGCAAACCCTTCTGATGGAGGCGATCCAACCATGAGCGAAATCTTGGCCCCCCGATGGCACTGGCAACAGTTTCGGTCCGGCAGCGTTTCGACTACCTGCCTGTCAGCCTCTTTGGCTCCGTCATGGGTCTGACCGGGCTTGCCGTCGCATGGCGGCTTGCGCACGCGCGATACGGCGCTCCGGAGTGGGTAGCCAACGGGATCGGCGTCGTCGCGGTCACGGCGTTCGTCCTGCTGGCGGTCGGCTACGCAACGAAGATCGTGACGGCGCCGGCCGCCGTGCTCGCCGAGTTCCGCCATCCGATCGCCGGCAACCTGTTCGGCACGGTCCTGGTCAGCCTGTTGTTGCTGCCGATCGTCCTGGCGCCGGTGAACCTGCTGGTGGCGCAGGTGGTCTGGGGCGTCGGCGCGGTTGGCATGGTGGTGTTCGCCTGGATGATCGTCAGCCGGTGGATGAGCGACCGGCAGCAGGTGGCGCACGCGACGCCAGCCTGGATCATCCCGGTCGTCGGCATGCTCGACGTGCCGTTGGCCCTCCCGTCGCTTGGCCTGCCGCCTTTGCAAGGCGTCATGGTCCTGGGTCTGGCTGTGGGCCTGTTCTTCGCCGTCCCGCTGTTCACCTTGATCTTCTCGCGGCTGGTGTTCGAGCCGCCCATGCCGGACGCGTTGCAGCCGACGCTGCTGATCCTGGTGGCGCCGTTCGCGGTCGGCTTTTCTACTTAGTGTCTGTCCGGGATCATTCCTTTGTTTGGCATAGTTTCCGGACCATGAGGCGGATAGAGGCCAGGCGCAGGTAGGCGAGCGCCCTGCGGTTCAGGCACTCCCAATCCTTGGCCAGCCTGCGGCAGCGGTTCAGCCAGGCAATCGTCCGCTCGACGATCCAGCGCTTGGGCAGCACGACGAACTTGCCGGCGTCCGAGCGCTTGACGATCTCCAC
>JAABUV010004702.1_pt1 | contig 16102 bp, 25 predicted proteins | sample 5559971 | NCBI WGS metagenome assembly JAABUV01 (sample SAMN10711881, study PRJNA513362) | rock metagenome | isolation source: Antarctica rocks | place: Antarctica: Victoria Land, Knobhead nord | collected 2015-12-19
GCCGCAACGACAACAGGCCCTGCCTTCGTGACGGTGTAGGTTACGGCAAAGCGCCCGTCGCCTTTGTTCGTCACGGCGCCTGCGCGCCCGGCCGCCTCTCAGCACCGGGTGGAGCGCAGCTGCACACTGAGCCTGATAGCGGTGTAGGCCAGGGGTGTTCAAGGCGTGGAAGGAGCCTCGGGAGCAGCAGGACAGGCACCGCCATTCTGCTCATGCCATGTGCTAGAGGCCCATGCCATGTGCTAGAGGCCATGGCAAGAGCTGGTGTGTGCTCAAAGCAGCTGCAGGAGAATCAACGCGTTTGCGATGGTAATGGGCGTATACCTTGCACGCGCTCGTCGTCCGCCGCGACCTCAATGATAAAGCCGGCGTCGCAGACGCGCAATGCGTGGCCATGGCGGTCGCGGGCCTGGACGCTGAATGCCGCGGGCTGGCCTGCCACGCACTGCCCGGGGCCGGGGCCGGGGAGCACCCGGGGGTCTGATCAGGCCATTGCTGCATGGCCATGCCCGCATGCATGACTGCGGGTGCCAGACGCCAGCAAAATGTGCATCACGCCGAGCCTGCATGTGGACTCTGGGGGATCCGAGCTCCCTGAGAGCGTTTCTGGTCGCCTGACATAAAAAGCATATCGCGCATGAGACCTCTGCCAGATCAGTGTGCAACGTCACAAAGTTGCACCCCGGAAACACAGGCCCGTCCGCGTGTGCCACATGCATCTGCCGCCGCCTGCATCCCTGCCTCGCCGGCAGGGCCTGGCGCGCCTGGCGCAGGCCGGCGCCCTCAAACGCGCTGGCGGCGAGGCATGCAGCGGCCGGCTCCGCACAAATAGTGAAGGGGCTGCCGGCCACGTGGCCGCCGCCACCGAGCGTGACGGCCACGCGGTGTGCTCCGGCCTCCGCCCAGCCCAGGCGCAGGCGCCACGCGCGGCCGCCGGCCGCCAGCGCCGCCGGCACGCGTCGGCTCGCGCCGGAGGGGCCTGCGCGACGCGGCCGCGCGGGTCACGGCCGCGGCGCGTGCTCAGGTGGGCAAGTTGGGCGGCGGCGGTGCGGCGCCCGCCTCTGCCCAGCGCGGGAGAGCCCCAGGCGCGGGCAGCCTCTGTGCGCCTGTAGCATGCGGCAGCTCATGCCGAACTATTTTGGTCGGGTAGGTCTTGCGTTCGGCCAGGGCACGCGGCAGCTTGTGCCGGACTGGCCTGCATGGCGCGGCTGGGGGCACTTGCAAGACACGCGATGCGCAGGCTTTATGCCACATCACACTTTTGGCACTTGCAGGTGCGTCCTCGGCTTTGAAGAGCAACCACAGTGAGCGCCATGTCCCCATGACGCAATCACAGTATGCACAGGTACCATGCATGCAGCCCGCATGCAGAGGGCAGGAGGGGGAGGGCCGCACCCGTCACGTGCGCCTGCACAACCTCCGTGCCCGTAAACATGCGGCTGGTCTCCTCGGCATCCGCGGGAGCGATTGTGAAGTCGGTGACGGCGCCGACCGCGACCGGTGCGCGTCCCGCCTCCGCCTCGACTGCGCACTCGTGCGCGCGGAACGGCCCGAACGCGACTAGCACCTCATAGCCGCCGCCGCGCAGCGTCGCGCCGTTGACCCTGCGCGCGCCCGCTTATGATCAGCAGCACCTCGCGTATGAGCCCTGCTTTTTATTTACAGCCAGCGAGGGCAAGAGAGGAGCTGCTTCCTCATGTGTATTGCTGTGCATATGCAGCTGGACTGAGCCATACGGTCTTGTGGATCAACGCATCAGCGACGGCCAGCCCCTATTCACAGCAGCGCCCCAGCTCCCTGGCACATGCCCACACCCCTGTCCTCTATGCATCAGCGCAGAGGGCACCTAGCGCCTGCTAGCCTGCAACAGCACCGGAGGCGCATGGGCGGGAGCCCCATACGGCTCACGGCCGCGCGAGCGCGCCTGGGGTGCAGCAGCCAGCGCCCGGCGCGGTCCGGCGCGAAGCGCACGGCGTACGTGCCATTGCCGTTGCACGCCACGGCCGCGGCCGTCGCCTCGCTGCTGGGCGGCCCCGCCAGCTCCACCACAACGTCCTCGCCGCCGGCGGTGCGCGCATTGCCGTAGCGGTCCGCCGTGTGCAGGCACAGGTGCACGGGCTCGCCCACGGTGAGGGGCCCGGCGCCAAAGCCCTCGCCGTCCAGGCTGCACCTGGGGCGGTGCGGGGGCGGGCTGTCAGTGGGGCTGTGCGCGCTGCATGTGGGGTGGGGCTGCCAGCGCCCCTGGGGGACTGGTCATCCAGGCCGGTGGCCTTGGGTCGTAATGGTGGGGTGGAGCCCACTGTCTGTCACCCAGTGAAACAATGGGTGGCGTCAGGCCGGCACACAGCATTGAACCCCATGGAGCAGAAGCAGCCGTCACAGGCACCTGGCCGCGTCGCTCGTGCCGGGGGCCACGTGCAGCACGCGTGGCCAGCCCGCCAGCGCGACGTCGCCCTCGGCCGCCAGCTTGGGCGCCCAGTGGCGCTCGCGGTGCGCAGCGGCGGTCGCCGGGCTGGATGCGACGAGCACGTTGTCAAAGTAGTAGCCGGTGTCCATGGTCCAGATTTCGACGGCCGCCGCGCCAATCTTGCCCAGCTTGCCCAGCGGCGCGTCGTCCACAAAGTGGTGCGGGTTGGCGATCTTGCGCGGCGCCCAGGGGCCCTGCAGGGCGCAGCGGGTTTCGTCATCCCAGACGCGCCAGCACGGTGTGAGGGACACCAGGCGTGAGGCACAGGGCTGCGGCCACTTGTTGGACATGCGAGACTGCTGGAAATGTTATTGTGTTTGCATGCTGCTCGACATGCCCAGCCGTGCGGCGCTTAAGGCTGCGCTGCACGACCCGCTCACGAACGGCCACGACGCGACCGATGGCGTGCGCTGCCGGACGCCCTGCTACTGCGCCACCCCGCGACCCGTGCGAAGGCCCCACATTGTACTATATAGGCGCATGTCGTTTAGGGCTTTCCAAGGTGCTGCACACCTTGTACTCGGGGTTGTCGATGAGCGGCGCGGACCACTTGCCCTTGTGCGCGGGGTTGGGCTTGAGCGGCCGCGTCCAGGGCCCGCAGCCGGGCGCGCCCTTGCACTTGGGGTTGGGGATGCTGGGCGCCTCCCACTCGCCGTCCTCCTCGGTGTCCCAGTCCTCCGGCTGCGCCGAGTCTGCGCGCGCGCGCGGGGTCCGGGCGTGAGCGCCCCGGCAGCCGCATGCCTCAGAGCGCGCGCTGGGCGATCCCACCTTGCCGCGCTCCCCGCAACTCGGCCATTCATCTGTGTCGAGTCTCCGTGTGCGCCATGGCATGGCCATGCTCGCTGGTGTGACCACACAGAGGTTGGGCGCATCACGCGCACTCGCTCCACATGCAGGCGCCGCGCTGCGGACCTGGCGCATCTGTCCAAGGAAACCGCACATCACCTGCCACCTCCTGTCCAGCTCAGGCTGCAAAGCAAAGGATCTCTACCCACTCATGGTGTCCAGATGTCCCACACCAACATGCATGCAGATGTGGATCATGAGTTGCATGTCCTGGGCGCGCGGCGCTGGTGCATGGGGGTGCGCCAGGGACCCTACCAGGGTCCGGCATGTCCGCAGGCTCATGGTCCAGCCAGCCCTCGGGCTTCTCCGCGTCCTCGTCCGGGATCTGCCGCGGCGCGTCCTCGTCCCAGTCGTCCGGCTTGACTGCGGCCGAGTCCGGGATCCTGCGGAGGAAGCATGAGCTTCAGAGGCCCTGGTATCACGCACACACCGTGCGCACTTGCAACCCTCAGCAGAGCCTCAAACCAGCCGCTCGGCCCACTGCCCAAGGGCCGAGAGCTTCAGACACACCACACTCGTGTGCCTGAGCGCAACAGGCAGTGCTCATGGATGAGCAGGAGTGCGTGCGTGTCCCGCCTCCCAGCACGTGGGCTACCCCTCCGCGCCGCACCACGCACGCCGGGGGTCCGAGCTCTCCTCACATCTGTGAGGTCAGCGCATGCAGGGGCACGGCTTCTGTGCTGGCTGGCGCTGTAATGAGCACCCTGGGGGCTGTCCCAGGGCGGCCAACTATGCATGCATTCCCACGCTACTTAACTTGTAAACCACACGGCAGTCATGCTGTTCATGAATGTGCATCACGAAGAGCTCTCTGGCAGGCAGGCATGCGCACTTGGGCATGTCCACCCAGGAGGACGGCTTGGAGTCGTCCGGGTCGTCGACCTCCTCCGGCGGGTTGATCGCCGGCTCGAAGTCCTCGAATAGGCTGCCGCCCTTGCGCTCCGCGCCGTCAACAAGGACCGCGTACCTGCGCGTGCGCGCGGCCCCTGCCTGACCAGCCTGGCGCTCAGCCTCAGCGCAGAACCTGGTTCTGGCTCAGCTCCCCGCTGGCCAGGTCATCGCAGCAGCCGAGCGACTGGCAGCACACCCACGCAGGACTGTAGGAGGTCTGCTGCTGCACCCCAAGTTCCCCTGCAGCGCTTGCAGCGGGGTCCGGGCGCGCACGAGTTGTTGGACGGGTACAGGATGGCGGTGTACACGTGCGTGCCCTTGTCCAGCTCCACAGACGGCGGGAACTTGAGGTGCTTCTCCTCGAAGCTGCCGTTGGGCGCCTGGTGCCGCAGGATGAGGTGCACCTGCGCGCGCCGCGCCGCCGAGCTCGTGCGGGCATTGGGAACTACGTGGGGATGATCATCTCCTGCGGCAGCCGCTGCTCATCCTGGCTGCACAGCACGTTACAGATCTGACCAGCAATACACAGAGCAGCATCAGCTCAGAGACGGTCCAAGCGGCAAGCGCACATCCTGCTCATGGGGCTCCGCGCGCGCGCCTTGTTTGTTGAGCCGCACTTGTCCGGGCCGAACATGATGCTGTACGGCGTGCCATCGGTGAGGTCGGCGGGGTCAAAGTCAGGCGTGGCTGTCAGGAACTTCAGGTACGCCCCGCCACAGGTGAGGCCCTCGCTCAGCTTCAGCTCGTACTGGAGCACGAGCCCGTCCGCCGGGTCCACCTCGGTGGGCAGCTTGGTGGTCAGGCCGTAGTGCTTGGCCTTCTCGGGCACCTGCGGGCGACGGCGGGCGGGCTCGGGCGACGGATCGGGCCAGAAAGTGCAATCCATGCTGCCGTGGGCAATCGGCCCGGCCTGCTGCATCTGAGCAGCCCCGGTCCAAAGCCCAGAGCAGGGCGGTGACCTGCGCAGCACGGCTGCGCACGGCCGCCGGCGTGCCCAGCGCCGGGGGCCTGCGATCTGCGCGATGTAATCGGCCGCGATCAGCCGCCGCACCTTCAGCGCGGGGCCATCCAGGCCAGCCGGCGTCTCCGTCTCAAAGCGCCCAGAGTACTTCTCGTCTGAGGAGTACACCCAGCGGCCATCCCAGCCGGGGCCAAACTCCTCAAAGAACACCACCTCTGCCAGGCCCAGGCAGGGGCTGACGAGCAGCAGCCCAAGCGCTGCGAACAGGATGCGGTGCGAGCCCATCGCCACAGATCTGCGCCAACACAGCAAAAAACTGCCTGCTTGTGCTGCTAGCCTGTTCTGCAGACTGTGATTGGGCGAGCCCTGGCCAGGGGTGGAACGCCGGGGTGGCCGAATACGAAAATGCTGTGCTTTAGCGCATGGCTTTGCAGACTGCGCCTTGCGTACTCGAGTACAGCAGGTGTGCGTGATATATGTCAGCGGATTGCTGCCAAGGCATCTGCAATGATCAGCGGCACCATTGGTGCACTTGTAAGTGTCCTTGACAACCGAGGCTGAGCTTGAGTGACAAGTGGTGCACATCGCAGCAAGCATGTTCCAAGATGATCTTTTGTTGAGAGTACACCCGCATGTGATCCAGCGCATGCTTGAGCCTGGCCACCGTAGCTTGCAGCCAACCGTGCACGCAGGCTGCTGTGTCGTATGAGTGCTCACGCTGCCGTTGCTTCAAACCAGATGCAGTATGTGCATGTTCCCGCGTGGGCAATCTTTGCAGTGCTTGTGGCGCTGAGCAGCGGCGTGTACCTGAACACGCTGTTTGCCAGCTTTGCATTTGATGACAGCTTTGCTGTGGTGCGCCCCCGTGCGCTCACTCTTCGCTTGGTCTGGTTTCCTGAATGAATCATGTTGTATGTTGTATAGTGCAGTCTGTGACGGGGGCGGTGTTTAGTGCTGCACGCGTCTCACGCAGGCTCTTGCCGCTCAGCACATAGGCTTATCCAGGCGCTACTGACTCGGCTGCCACTGCGCAGATCAGCAACGGTGATGTGACGGACCCCAACAAGCCGCTGCACATCCTTTTCCAGAACGACTTTTGGTACACATACACGCACGGCTTGCAGCACGCTGCCAGTGTGCTTGAGGGAGTGCCCCAGTGAGGTGCCAAATTGCCACAAATGTGCGCAGGGGCACGCGCATCTGGAACGAGCAGAGCCACAAGTCATACCGGCCGCTCACAGTGCTTGCCTTCCGGCTGCAGCGCATTCTGGGCCAGCGGATCTTTGACGGTGCGCTTTGCGCTTTCCAGCAGCTGCTGCACAGAGAAATGCGGCTGCAGGGTGCAGCCACGAATCTCCTTGCATTAAACTCGGTGTCAGCAACATGTTTTTGCTTGAGCGTCATACACAAGGGGCGAACCAGGCCAGCCAGCTGGCCAAGCCTTTATGCCGCTCCCGTGCGCTGCCAAGGCGGGCTCTCGCGAGGAGCGGGGGCACGCGCGCGCCCGGCAGGGCTGGGCTGGCGCCGGGAGGACGCGCCGCAGTGGCGCGGCGTCAACCCCATCCCCTTCCACGCCGCCAACATCCTGCTGCACGCGCTCGTGACCTGCCTCGTGTTCCGGCGCGCGCCTGGGGCCAGCGCCGCATGCCTGCCCCTGCCGCCTGGTGTGGGTGAGCCTGTGTGGCCACCCCGGGCGCCACCAGCGGCCGTGCCAGGTCGAGGAGGCCAGTGCAACTGGCGCGCCTCAGCATGCACCTCCTTAAAGCCCCACCTCGAGAGGCGCAAGTCCGTCATGCTGTCGGTAGATGCCCAGGGGAACCTTGGACGCTGGATGCACGCCAACATGCCAGGCCGGGTAGGATCATCATGCTGTCAGCAGGCTGAGAGCTTGTCAGGCGGGAGCCGACGGCTGGTGCGCGCCAGGCTGGCGCTGAGGCTGTGCGCGGCGCGCGACGGCGGCGAGCCTGGCCCTGGGCCCACTGGCTGGCCCCAGGCGCCCGGCGCCAACGCCCTGCGCTCCGCTGGTGCGCCGCGCTCCAGCAGCGCCGCTGTGGCCAGCGTCTGGCCGGCAGGACACGCGCATGTGGTGCGTGCCGCGTGTATCCTGATACATGCTCCGCTGCATGTAGCATACCACTCGAGCGCTCGCTGGGTGACACCGGGGCCGTGGCTGGGCATGATCGTGCGACACGGGGCCTGCGCTATGCTGCTGCACAGCATGGCCCTGCGGATAGCCATGGTGACGGACAGGTGACGGACATTGTGTGCCGTCACAGGGGTGCCGGCCAGAGACGCCGGGCGTCAGAACGGCGGCGCGGCCGCGGCCGGAGGCTCCCTCCGCCTCAGGCGCGGCGGCACGGCAGAGGCCGTGGACCAGCAGCCCGCGTCGGCGTCAAAGCTGAAGGCGCCGCCCACGCAGGCGCGGCGCCGTGTGAGCTTCTGCGCTCCCAGACCTGCGGCACCATCACTGATGCCATGCAGGCTTCCTGCATCGCACTGTCTGGCATGCGGCTTGTCTTGATCGAGCTGCTCGCATAAACCAAAGCCATGTGTACAACGCCGCTGAAAACAGAGGCAGAGGCAGAGCATGACGCACGCAGCGGCTGTCGCCTGAGGACAGGCTGCTGGTTCCATTGGCTGACGGCGCGCAGCCCAGCACTGCGCTGCTCAGCGGTGCCTCCTCCCTGCCGCGCCAGGCCGCCGAGCGCGGCGCGGGAGCGCACTCGGAGGCGCAGCGCGCGGAGGCCGCGCTCGCGGCGGCGCTGTTCGCGCTGCACCCGGTGCACACCGAGGCGGTCGCGGGCATTGTCGGCCAGGCCGAGCTGCTGAGCGCGGCGCTCGCGCTCGCGGCGATGCTTCTGTACATGCGGGGCGCCGCCCGCGCCGGGCGCGCCCCGCGCCGCGCGACTCCCGCAATGCCGTGTGGCTAGCTGACAGCCCATGCTACTGGCCGCGTCAGCTCATATTGATCCGCGACGCAAGCGTCTGGTAGAGTTATTGCGCGTGCCTGGCAGCACAGCAGAGGTCTACAGCAGCGTGTGGTAGTGCTCAATGCAGATGAGCTCACATCCGCGCATACCATCAGGGCTTTGGGTCCTGGCAGTGGGCTGTTTGGCTGGCCAGGCTGCATAACAATGCTCCGCCTCGTGGTTGGAAGCCCCTTGCGCCTATAGTGTTGTAAATTGATCAGTTGTGCGCAGGCTGGAGAGTGCGGACCTGCGGGGCGGCTGGGATGCGCATGGCAGTGCCGCTGGCGTGCAGCCACACGCGTCCGGCCGCAGGGAGGCGGCGCACTGGCCGCTGGTGTGCGGCGCGCTGGCCACGGCGTTCGCTGCCGCGCTCGCCAAGGAGATCGGGATCACTGCGGTGAGCTGTGCGCCCGCCAGGCGCTTGCCTGCCGGCCTGTGCTGCCGCCGCTTCAGACTGCGGCCGCGCCAGCCAGTGACATGCGGGACCACGGATGTGCGGCAGAGCTGCAAGATAGGTGCCTGCTGGCGCGGCCTCTGGTGTCCGCGCGCTGTGAGAGGGCAGAAGATCCTACCCTATGCTCACAGCATGCCGCCTGTCAGATCGGCGCCATGGCGCTGTACGATGCCTTCCTGCTGCCCTGGCCGCCAGTACCGGGCGCTGCGGCGGAGCAGGCGCCCTGCACAGCGCGCGCGCCTGCGGCTGCACCACAGCTGCCCCGCTGGGCGGCGGGTGTTGCTGCGCTGGGGACCTCGCGCAAGGTGCGCATCCCCGACCCTCCAAAGTTATGACGGTAGATGTCATGTGAGGCTGCTGCGCAAGCATAGACCAGGGCACTGATTAAGTGTTGATGCGGACAGATGCGTCTCATTTCAAGTGCAGGGCGCGCAGGGCCAGGTTGCAGCGCATGCTCAGAGCCAGCTGCACATGCTGCCGCGTCGGGGTTGCGCGCATTTTGTATCACATCAGCGCGCCTTGTCCCAGGCCGGGCTGTGTCCCAGGTGGCGCGGCTGGCAGCGTGCACGGCAGCCGTGGGCTGCTATGTCGGCCTGCGCTCGCTGCTGGCGGTGGACCAGCTGGTACGCATCTTCCGCAAGGTAGGGCCCTACCTTAGCCCTATACCCTGTTCTGCACCGTGTGTTTCAGCTGCTGCTGGCAGCTTTAGGAACCCCAGGAACAGGACACGCTGCAAGGCTGCAAAGAGCTCCGGGTTTGGAGACGGGGCTTTGCGAGGACGCGGAGGACGTCGAGCAGCGGGAGCTCGCCTGCCACTCGAATCGCGTGGGTGGCCCGGCACCAGGATGCCCGGAAGCGCATGTGCACGGGGCGGCGCTGCTGCTGCTGCTGGTCTGCGGCAGCGCCCGCGCAATGCGCGACCGCATGGGGTAGCATGTCCTGACGGCCGTGCGCGGGCTAATCATGAACGCCGCGGCGCGCAGGTGGAGAACCCCATACCTTTCTTGGAGCCCGGCGCCGCGCGCCTGACGACTGGCTATCTGCATGCCAGGCGCGGCCCCTCTGCTAGGTACACGGACCTGCTGCTAGGTGCATGCGCCCGCTGCTAGGTGCATGAGCCCGCTGTTATGTGCATGGCCCCTTATTAGATGCATGTGCCCGCCGCTAGATGCATGGGGCCTGCTGCCGGCCAGGTACATGGGCCTGCTGCTGGCGCCCGTGCAGCTGTCCGCGGACTGGTCCTTCGCATGCATTCCGCCGGTGGCGTCCCTGCGGGACCCGCGTAGCCTGGCGACGGCCGCGCTGTACGCCTGGCTTGCGTGGGTGCTCGTCGCCGCGCGGCCCGAGCAGGCGCGCGCAGAGCACGGCTGACCTGCAGGCCGCTCCTGTCCCCCTCGGGCTGTGCTGCGCGCCGGGCTCGCGTGTGCGCTGGCCTTGCGCAGCCTGAACAGGGTAGGGTTCCGCCACATGGTCATGTGGCAGCGGCTGTGGGCTTGTGCATTGGTGGCGCTTCCCGACCGCGCGGTAATATGCATTGGTAGCGCGTCCCGGCCGCCCGGTATGCCCGGCTGCTGCAGGGGCCGCTTGCTGCATGGCTGGGTGAGCAGCCTGTATTGGTGTGCCGCCGAGCGGCAGCTGCCGGGCGCCGTGCTGGCCGCGCCCGCACTGGTGCCCCTCCGGCGAGCAGTGTCGCGGCGCGGCTGCGACGAGCTGCGCGCCTGCCGCACGCGCGCAGGCCGTGCTGGAGGCGCTGCGGTCGGCGGGCTTGGCGCGCGGGCCGGCAGGCCCGCCGCCAGAGCACACCCCGGCGAAGGCATCTGCGGCAGCCGCGCCGGCGCCCGGCCGCGGGCGGCGGCGCGCGCGCTGGCGCCTGGTCGTCGCCGCGGGGCTGCTGGCCGCGCCTTTCTTCCCGGCAGCCAACGTGCTGTTCCCGGTCGGCACGTTCATCGGCGAGCGGTTGCTGTACGCGCCGTCGGTCGGCTTCTGCCTGCTGGCGGCCGGCGGCCTCGCGCGCCTGGCCGGCCCGCACCTGCCGCGCCTGCTGCTGCTCTGGGCGCCCGCCGGGCCCGGCGCGCCCCACACTGCTGATGTGTGTGCGCATACTCTGCGTATTGGGAAATCGCCCACTTGTTCATGTCACCGCCCTGGCCAAAGAGAACATGCTGCAGCTGGTTGGTTGCAGTGCGACCAGCTGATGACCACCCGTCTGGTGCTATATGCCTCGCGGCAGCCTGCGCCGCGCGGCGCCACCTACCCGCGCGTAGCCAGCCACTGAGAGGGCGCCGCACAGGCAGAGGCGGGGGCCTGCGCGGCGGCGAGCGCCTGCCAGCGCGCGCGCGCGGCGCGGCGGCGCTGGCGGGCGCGCTGCTGGCGGCGTACGCGGCGCGCACCTGCCTGCGCAACTGGGACTGGGAGACCGAGGAGGCCCTCTTCCGCGCCGCGCTGAAGGCGCGCGCCGGCACCTGACGCGCAAGGCCAGCCTGCCCCAGCGCAGCGTGGAGCAAGGCGTGCGCGAGCAGGCAGACCTGCTCCCTCTGTGTCGGCGTGCACGCTTTTCGCCACAGTCACTTGGCGGCGCTGCGCGCATCCGTTTTGTCGCAGCGCGCCCTGGCAAGCACCAGCAGGCGTGTCTGTTAGCTCGACGCATGCGCCGCCGCGCAGGTGTGTCCAGAAAGCGCCAAGGTACGCCTCAACATGGGCATCCTGGAGCGGCGCTACGGCCGCTGGGCGGACTCGCTGGCCCACTTTGAGCGCGCGCGCGAGATCGAGCCGGGGTGCGCCGCTCGCCGCGCAGCGCCTGGCGGGGCGTCCTGCTCGCGCATGGCGCCGCAAGCTCGGCACGCTGTGACGCGCAGCCTGTCCTCGCACCGTTGCCATGCTTGCAGCTGCTGGAATCACAGACTTCCAAGGCCGCAGACCTGTATGTACGTCGTCGCGGCACGTGCGCGGCATTGTGGCCAACTGCAATCTGCAACCTTGATTCTGTGTGATGCATGTATAAATACATCAATCACCAGCTTGGTCGCAGTCTCCGCAGGCAAGCACGGGCGCGGGCCGCGCAGGTACTGCGAGCCCGTGTACTGGCACGGCCTGACGCTGGTCAACCACGGCACGCAGGCGGAGGTGCTGCGCGGCGTGGAGGCGCGCCCCGCCCTGGCCCGTGGCAGTTCCTTGGCAGTGGGAGCCCCACATGGTGAGCTGCACAGCTACGGGTGCACACCGCGTGTCTGGCAGAGCCACGGCTGTGGCTAGCGTGTTCCCAAGTTTCCAGGATCACAGGGCTGCTGGCTGTTGCTGGTGCAGGGCGTACGGCGCATGTGGGGCGCAGCACGCGCGCGCCAGGGCCGGCAGGTCCCGACAGGCGCGGGGTGGCACATGGTGCAGGAGCACCAGGCCGCGCGCGTCCGGCTCTCACGTTCCCCGCCTGGCGTGGCGCCCCAGGCGGCCAGGCGACGCCGCGGCGTGCTGCCGCGGTCAAGCCCCGCCGGGGCGGCGCCTGCGCGCAGGAGCTGCAGGAGGCGCTGGACTGCAAGTGGGTGGCGGCCGAGGCGGCCGAGGCGCTGCGCGCGGTGTTCCAGGCGCTGCACGCGGCCGAGCCGCGCGGCGGGCGCTACCTGCGCGCCTGGGCCGGCGTCCTGCTGCGCCCGGGGGCGCGCCACGCGCCGCGCCCCTGCGCGTCACCCTCTGTTCAAGTCCCTAAGCATAGACCATCCGGACACTTTGCGGCTTATCTAACATGTACAAACCATGCTGTGTTGCACCCGTTTGATGAGCACGCAGCAGTCCCTGCCCGCAACCTGCTTACGGTCAAGCCACCCGCGCATCCCGGGCGCGCGCCTCGCGCCCCGTCGGCGCAGCGCCGCGCGCGCGCCCAGCTGCGGCCATGTCCCACACAGGCAGGAAGCCCTTGGGAGGTTCCCTTTCCTTTGCACCACACGGGCTCTCCTTCCCCTGCGCCCCACGGGTATATGTACCCTACGCTATACCCTATAACCCCACGGGCGCTTTGGGACCGGGCGCAGGTGATGAAGGTGGAGGCGGGGTGCCTGGCGCTGGAGCAGGCCGCCGTCGGCGCGCCCGACGAGCCCGTGCCGGGCGACCTCGAAGGTGGGCCGGGCTGCGCGCCCAGCATGCAGGCCGCCTTTTGGCAGCGCTGCACCTCACCGCACAAAGAAGTAAGGGGATGCATTGGAAAAGAAAAGCGGCAGTCAGCCAGTCAGAAGGAGGAGCTGGACTGCATAGACCAAGTTGGTGCCTGCCTTGCTCAGGCTCGTGCCAGCGCTGCTGCGCGGGAGGGCGTGCTGCTAGTGCGGTGCGTGTCATGTCGACACTGGTTGTCGGCACTGGGCAGGCTGCTTGTGTGCATGCGCCCTATTGATCAGCAGTGTACGGAGTGAGGGCCTGCATGGCAGATAGCAACACATGCCAAGTGTGGACGCCAAATATATAGTGTCTTCTCGTACGCAACAATGCTGCACCGCTGGGAACACTTCCTTGCAGTTAATGTTAACAACATCCCCGTTGCCTGCGCAGAGGTGCTGCAGCCGTGCCTGGCGCACCTGCCGGCGCCGCCCACGCCGCTGCACGCGCCGCCCGCGACGGTCGGGCAGGCCGTGTCCGCCTGCCTGCACGCGCGCATGCGCCTGCTCCTCACGCTCGCCCGCCATGCGCCCGCCTCTGCCGAGGTGCGCAACCGCACGAACGTAGACGCGCATCCGAGGCATGCGGTGATCGCGCTGCGAGGCGCTGCAAATAGCATAGCGCTGAGCTTTGCTGCTCTGTTGCACGTGGAGTGTGTATTGCTTATCGATCAGGCAAGCCACAGTTGCAGCATGTCACTTGTTTTTGGGCTCAGGTTTGCTGCCTAGCCCTGCACACCAGCGGGCAGGGTTGCTCAAACAGCCACTGCATGCGGCAATTGCCATGTATTGTCACAGCTAGCAGCGTGTGGCATATGCGCAGGCAAAGACGGCAGTGTACGAATATGTGGGGCGCTTGGGCAGCCGCTGCGTGTGGCAGCAGACGCCCAGCGAAGCCGAGACGGTGGCTGCGGCGGACCGGGGGCTCATGGCGCCGTCCGTCGGCCAGAACCCCGAGGTGGGGCCTGCGGGAAGGCTGTGCACCGCGCCTTTTTACAAGGGCTCTTCTGCATCTCAGCTCCTGTCCCAACCTGCGGTGCATCCAGCACTCTCTTGTACTACGATGGCACCATGGCCCTGCGCCGCGCCCGCTCGGCAAAGTGCCCCGCTCCATCCTGTCTGGCCAACCCCCTGCCCGGCAACGGCCCCGCTCTAGATGGCTCGGCGGCGAGCGCGTCGCCGCGCAGGCGGCCGTGCCGCACATGCAGCTGCTGCATCGCTTCCAGCGCGCGGACGCAAGCGACGGCTGGCTGCAGCGCGCCTGGGCAGACGCGCTCGCCGCGGCCGGGCGGCTGCCGGAGGCCGCGATGCACTTCGAGGCGCGCCCGCCCCCTTTGGCTCATCCGGGTTGACACTATGGGTCGTTCGCTTCCAGCGCGCTTAATTTGGCGGCGGATTGTGCTCAGCAGTTTTTCTCGGCAGCTTTCCCACTTCAGCATGCCCAGGTGCGGTAGAGTGGGCGTTGCCCACACGGTGCAAACGCGCCCTGCTGCGCTTCGCGTCCACCTGGTGCATGCAGGCCGAGCTGTCCAGCCCTGCCATGCTGCAAATTGCGATGGGCGGTCACTGCGCAATCGCTCGGGCTGACAGGCGGCCGGGACGCTGCTGACGGAGCTGCTGAGCGGCGGCGCGGGCTTCCAGCCGCCGCTGGGCATCGCCGCGAACGGCGGCGCGGGGCGCGTCGATGCGCCGGCCGTCGCGGCCGCCGCGCTTGCGGCGTTCCAGAGCGCGCTGCAGGCGGGACCCGCTCCTGACACGCATGGGCCAGCCAGCGCAACTCCTGTATTGTCATCGGCCTGAGACAAGGCGCTGGCGCCCGGCCACACGCCCGCAGAGACTGAAGCGCGCGTCCTTGTGAGCTAAAAGCATGTCTGCACATGCACCATTGAGCAGCTGCGTCTGGCATGCCATCCTGTTGCATGGCAGGAGCCATGCTCCGTGTGCGTGATGCCTGTACCATCTCCCCAAAGCCTAGGGCCGCCGGGAGTCTCAGCCGCGCGTCACGCAGGCGGGCGCGCGGGACGCCTGCCGCGTGAGCTATGCCGCGTGCGGCACGCACGCGGCGCTGGCGGCGCTGCAGGCCGCGGCCGCCCCTGGCAGCGCCGGGGCAAGGCGCGCCGCGCAGGCTGCGCATGGGTGCCTGCATGCGCTGACCGGGATGCCAGACTGCGCGGGGCACCCCGCGGCCGCCGCCGCCGCCGCCGCCGCCGGCAGCAGGGGCGCTTGATACAGCCGGGCCCACGGCGCGCGGGTGGCCGCTTCGCACTGGCTGCGCGGGGCGCCCCTGCTCCAGCTGCGGCGCACAGAGCACAGGCAGGGCGGTGCTTCAGCAACGCGCGCCGCACTTCAGCCGGCAGGGGGCTGGGATGCCTGCCACGGCCCGCTGGGGCAAATGGGATGCAGGGACAGGCGCCGGGCATGCCCTGCGTGCGCTCATATGCTGAGCAGCGAGGCTGCTGCCCTTTTGCCAGGCTTGCCGCGTTGTGTTCTGACTGGGATTGACTAGGGTAGGGTTTAGGGGGCAATGCAGGCACACCTTGTCCATCAGTCATGCTGGCATAAACATACCTTGCTCTGCACTCTGTGCACCTATGCCGGGACTGCCATTCCACCATGGAGTCATTATTGCCGTTGTGCCATGCATCGAGCTGCACCCTGACTCTCATGGTATTTGCCTGAAAAGCATATGTCCAACCAGAGGAGCAGCGTGCCGCTCAGGTTAAACCTCTGCACAGTCAGCATCCTCAGTGCACACAAAGGGCCACTCAAGTTGCATCAGTACGTGGGCATGCAAGTACACCACCCACACAGGGCGAACAGGTTGAACCATGCTGTGCTCATATCCGACCTACGGAAGTGTTATAAGCAACGATTTACCCAGTGCCGTTTGTCCCGGACAACCAAGTGCCATGACATGATTTGCGCGCCATGCAGCCTGACCTGCATAGGCGCTAGGCAGGTGCATGCGCCTGCTTGCACATAATGAAGCGTAAGCCCTCAGCAGCGCCACCAGACTGTGCAGCGCCCAGCTGCGCCCGAGGAACGCCCCAGATCTGCTCACAGGCGCCTCTGCCGCCAGGACCAGGGGCACATCCAGGGGGTGCTGGGAGGCGCCGCGGGGCGCTTCAGAGCCCCTCGAACAGGCGCAGGTGGTCCTCTGTGCCCTCACCCTACACCCCTACGCCACCGCCCTGGAGGACGGGGTAAAGCCAAGGGGTGCTGGGAAGCACCGTGCCTCAGAGGCCCTCGAACAGGCGCAGGTGGTCCTCTGCGCCCTCACCCTCCACCCCTACGCCACCGTCCCTGCAGGACATGGCAAAGCCGAGGGGGGGGTTGGGAAGCACCGTGCCCTCAGAGCCCCTCGAACAGGCGCAG
>JAABUV010004703.1_pt1 | contig 16089 bp, 20 predicted proteins | sample 5559971 | NCBI WGS metagenome assembly JAABUV01 (sample SAMN10711881, study PRJNA513362) | rock metagenome | isolation source: Antarctica rocks | place: Antarctica: Victoria Land, Knobhead nord | collected 2015-12-19
CCCCCCCGGCATGCAGCATCCAGGAGTGCGCGCACTGCACATCCTGAGCCAAGGGAGCGAGAGGTAAGGGTTAGGGTTGCCTGGTGCCTGGGTGCCTCCGAGTCTGCCTCAACAACCGCGTGTGCTGCGGAGTCGTGGGCTTGCAGGTGTGCAGCTGCGCGCCTTGGCACGCAGGGGCGTGGATGTGCGTGTGGCGCTGCCGGCTGAGCCCTGAGCGTTGTGCGTGTGCGCCCGCAGGTTCACCGGGTGCCCCCGGCGGGCCCGGCGCAGGCGCTCCAGGCCAGCAGGGCGCCGCGGGCGCGGGCTCGCAGGCGGGAGGCTCGGGCGCCGCCAGGGACGCCGCGGGCGGGGAGGGCGCGGCCGGGCCCGGCCCTGACAGCGAGGCCCGGGGCGCGGGGGGGAGCGCGAGCGGCGGCGCTGGCGGCGGCGACGCGCGCGGGCCGGGCTTCGCGGCCAGGGTGCGCGCGTTCGCGGAGGTGGTCAGGCACGAGGTGCGCCCCGCGCCCATGCCCTGGCGGCTTCTCCGGCACTGTGCCGTGCGCCGGGGTGTGGTACAATGCGCTGTGAGCACAGAAGCTTCCTCGTATGTTGCAACATTCGCTGCCGCCGCTGGCACGGACCTGGTCAGCGCGCCGGGCCGTGCACGCAAAGCAAGGCGCCGGGCGCGCGGCGCAGGCGGAGGCGGCAGGTGTGGTGCTCGTGCACTGGCGGCATAAATTAGGCGCCGGCGCGGCGCGCAGGTGGTGGCGGCGGTGCTGCCGCAGAAGCCCACGGTGTCGGCCACACGCGCGCCACCGGAGGGCGTGCGGCCGCCGGCCGACGCACCGCCGGCCGGCAGCGCGGTCGCGGTTGTGCCGCAGCGGGAGAGCCGCTGGCAGAAGCAGTGGCAGGACATGCGCTCCCAGGCGCGGCCCCGCGCGCCGGGGGCGGCCGTGCGGCCCCAGCGGCCGCTGCGCGGTGCCTGAGAGACTGATAATGAGCCGGCTTTCTAGGGCGGTTGCTGTTGCGGTTGTCGCTGCTGAATGTGCCGTCTAACCAGTGGGTGCAGGCGGGCCGGCCGTGCTGTGCAGCCGTCCCGTGTGGGCGTGCGTCGGCAGAAGCTTTGACAGTGGCGTGTACCAGCTGCTCTGGCTGTCGGCGCGTCCAGCCCTCTCAACAGTGTTTCTTGACCGGCCGAGCCCGCCGCGCGCGCAGCTGGGCGCGCACCCGCTGTTCCGGCGGCTGGCGGCGCTGGGCGAGCACCGCGTGTTTGCGCGCGGCAAGGAGGTCGCGGACGACCTGCGCGAGCGCTGGGAGACGTCCGACTCGCCGCTCGTGCAGCGCATCCAGGCGCGGCGCCGGCTCTGCCTGGTCACACATTTACGGGTTAGGGTACAGTGTATAGGTTTTAGGCCGCGCCTTGCCCCGTGGCGCCGCCGCGCACCAGCGCCGCGCCCACGCTCGAGCATGCCGCGAAGGCGGCCCATGCCCGGATGTTTACACATGCGGTGCTGCAGGTCGCTGCCCTGTTCGCGCCCGCGCGCCACCGCGAGCTGGAGCTGCTCGGCGCGCCGTGCGCGCAAGCGGCCGCTTGTGGCGCCGCGCGCTCTAAGGCTCTGCGCCGGGCCGCAGGACGCGCGTGACTCGATGTTCACGGAGACCGAGATGGGCCAGGCGCTGCGCGAGATCCGCGCGCGCGACCCCGTCTTCGACATGGTCGCGTTCCTGCGCATGCTCAGGCGCGCGCGCGTCGCCGCAGCGGCGGCTGCCCCACTGACCTGTTCTCATAGTATGTGCCTGGCACGCGGGCCGGCTCTGCAGGTCTGCAGGAACGGTTGCATTTGCGAGCGCGCTTCTCGTTCCGGCTGAACAACAAACACAAGCCGCAGTGTGGGCGTGCATGGGCATGGACGGCTGTGGCTGCCGCTGCCCGCATTGGCCGGCCCGCTACTACCCGCTTGAGGGAAAACCCTGCGTAGGGGCCCTGACCGCGCGCGCGCCGCGCCGGCAGGGCGGACGTGCCGGTGGTGACCCGCGCGTACCTGGAGGGCGAGCTGGCCGTGCTGCGCGAGCACTGCGCGCCCGAGATGCTGGAGCGGCTCTCCGGCATCATCCGCGCGGAGCAGGCGCAGGCGCGCCCGTTCGCCCGCCGCAGCCCGGCGCCGCCGCAGGCCGGCCGCCTAGGAGGAAGGCGTGCTGGGCGCCGGGGTCAAGCGGGTGCGGGGACCGCCCCGTCGGGGTACCGTGGTCGCTTGCCGCGAGCGCCCGAGTCCAGAGGAGAGGGAGTCAGCCTCTGCTCGGAGGGCGTGCGCGATCCACCATGTGGTGCGCGGAGCCTGCTGGGCGTTGCGCGGCGGCGCCGGCGGCCCGCCCATACGCCGCGTCACCCTGGCTCGGACACCGGCGCGCGTCGGCGTATACCCTATACCCTGGCTGCCCTGCGCGCAGGGCGTGTTCCGCGACCCGACCATCCTGGACGTCAGCGACGTGGAGCTCGTGGACCTCAAGTTCCTGGAGGAGGACCCGGTGGTCGTGGTGCAGTTCACCTGCCAGCAGCTCAACTGCGCGCGCGACAAGTGCGCGCCCGGGCCGGCGCGGCGCGGCGCGCACCGCCTGCGCGCGTCCCGACTCGCAGTGTCCCAAGTAGCCTGTTCCTGGCTTGCGGTGGCCTGGGAGGCCGCGCGCCCCTGGCCGGCGGGCGCCGCAGCCGCCTCATGCCCGGCGGGCGGCGGCGTGGCCTGTGCACCTGCATGCCTGCGTCACGCCTGCGCCGGGCCTTCGAGCAAACAGACACGCCTCTTGCCCTGCGTGTCTGAACAGGCTGGAGTTGTGCGGGGCGGGGCGCGCGTGCGGACGCGCCGCAGGCGGGTGACGGCGCCGCGCGCGCGCTCCAGGTTCGGCAACGTCGTGGAGGGTGCCGCGGACGAGGTGCAGCGCGTGTACTACTACTGGGCGCTGCAGCAGGACGCGGCAGGGTTTGTAGGGTCCGACGGCAGGGTGTACGCGCCGCGGTGGCAGCTGCGCGAGATGATGATGCGCGGCGCCCACAACCTGCTCTGAGCGCCGCGCCGCCCTGCCTGCATGGAAGCAGGCCTGCCGGGGCGCGGGAACGCATGGCTTGCTCGGCGGTGTGTGCGCGCTGTGTTGCGAATAGGTTTGCGTGTCGGGCACCTGCAGGGACTGGCGGTGTAGGTTCTTGCTTACAATGAAACTCAGGAAACCACTTTCACAGGTCGATACTTAAATAGCAATAATATATTCGAAGCATATTATTAAGCTTGTGCCCGCCGAAGGCGGCAACACGCCTCATTTGTGCCAGACGACACAGGCGCTGTAGCAGGCGCCAGGGATGCAGGGCACCAGCAGCCGGGCGCGGTTAGCGACTTTGCACAGGTCACCTACGGGCAGGCGGCATGTGGCGCACATGCCACGGGCCGCTGCCTGCTCGTGGCCTGTCATGGCACCAGGAGGTCTTGTGAGGCCTGATGTGCACGCCATCAGGGTGCGGCACAGCAAGATACAGCCGATTGGCGTATGGATTGGGCGCAGCTTGTGATGTAAATTCGAGTGCGCTAGGTGCCAGAGTGCTGCGGCACCTGGGGGTGCCTGTCTTGAGCTGGCGTAGCCCGGCCGCAGACACGTGCCTGATTGGGGGGGTGGGGGGCGTGGCAGGTGCCCAAACAGGCGCGTCTCGTGCGGAGGCGCGGCCGCGCAGGCGCGGGTGGGTGCCCGTCAATGCAGCGTGCACGTCTGCCTGTGCCGCTCCTCGTCCAAGCCCGCAGTGGCCGTTCCGCTCCCCGTGCTGCTGCCAAGACGCACAGCCTGGCCGGCCGCTCCGCCTACTTCCAGCGCACCGGGCAGCTCGGCGGCGGTGCAGAGTGCTGACGGCGCAGCCGCCCCGGGCAGGGGTCGCCGCTGCTGCCGCTGCGGAGGCGAAGCCCGTGATACTGGTTGCGGAGAAGTTGGGGAAGCCCGGTGCGGCCCCGCCAGCAAAGTTGGCTGGACACGCCGCTCGGACGGGACCGCCTGCGTGGGCGCGTATCTCTGCCGCCTTGGCAGTCGAAAGCACCACACCCCTGCAGTTTGCGTGCATGGGATGTCTGTGGAAGGCGAGCCTCGCGCTGGGCGCTGTGCGCTTGTTTGGGTCCACGCGGCACCCGACGCCGGACGCCTGTCGGAGCGCGCTAGCGACACGGGCCGGCGGCGGCCAGGCCTGAAGCTGCTGGAGGAGTTTGGCACCGTGGACGCCAGCTATGATCTGACGCCGGAGCAGCTCATCGAGCGCATCCCCAGCTGCGACGCGCTCATCATCCGGTCGGCCACAAAGGCGCGGCCCCGGCGGCTGGCCGGTGCGAGCAGCCGCGGTGCACAGGCTCCCGGTTGCGCACTGCGGCAGGAGCGTGCATGCGCACGTGACTCCGTGACAGGCGGCCGCTCACGGCACCGGCCTCCAGGGCGCCTGGCAACCTGGTCGCGTAGCGCCCTCTGCGCAGGAGCCGTGCACAGTTCGCTTAGAGGGCATGTGGACATGCCGCCAAGGCGCCAGGCGCTGAGGGGGTGGGGGCGCCGCGCAGGTGACGCGCGCGGTCATCGAGGCCGCCAAGGGCCGGCTGAAGGTGGTCGGGCGCGCGGGCGTGGGCGTCGACAACGTCGACCTGGGCGCGGCCACTGAGGCGCGCGCCGCCCGCAGGCTAGGGCAGTCGCGTACTGCACACCAGGCGCCATGCGATGCTGCCACCAGGCCGGCCCGCACGCGCCCACGCCCTGCGGAGGCGCCTTCTGCTGTCACATTAACGCCGTGCAGAACAGGACATGTGCGCGTCGTGGCGGGCCGGAGCGCTGGGGGCGCCTGCTGCGAGGACGCCCGGTTTCACTGCAGCGGTTCGGTTGCGACGATGCCGTGTGTATGGGATTATAAGGCGTGCATGTCCGCGGCCCTCCTCGCTGAGGCCGCGCGCCCCATGAGGCACCGCCCAGCAGCGGCGTCACGCCTGATAGGGATGGGACCCTATCCCTAACCCTAAACTTATCTCGCGCGCGCAGCACGGCTGCCTGGTGGTCAACGCGCCGACGGCCAACACGGTGGCCGCGGCGGAGCACGGCATCGCGCTCATCGCGGCGCTGTCGCGCAACGTGGCGCAGGCCGACGCATCCATCAAGGCCGGGCGCTGGGAGCGGTCCAAGTACACGGGCGTGTCCATCGTCGGCAAGACGCTGGCCATCATGGGCTTCGGCAAGGCACGCCCGGCGTGCTTGCGTGATACTAGGGTTAGGGTTAGGGCAGAGTACATGGGCGTGTTCATCGTCGGCAAGACGCTGGCCATCATGGGCTTCGGCAAGGCTTTGGCAAGGCTTCGGCAAGGCTTCGGCAAGGCGCGCCCCGGCGTGGCTTGTGCGATAGGATATAGGGTGTAGGGTTCGGGCAGCACTGCAAGTGAGCAGCGCGGCGCGGGCGCGGCGGCGCGCAGCTCGCAGGGCCCCGCGCCCGGAGGCCGCGAGGTCCGCCGCGCGCGGCATTTCACGGGCGTGCGGCGTATGCGCGGCCGGGCTGCCAAGCATGGGAGCGGCCCATATGGGCGGCTGGGAGCAGGAGCTCCAGCGCTCATGGGGCCTGGGCCCGCCGTGCCTGGGCCAGAACAGGCGGGCAGGGGCTCAAGCGCGCGCGCGCGCCTGCCGTCACGGCCCGGGCGGCGCGCCGCGCAGGTGGGCAGCGAGGTCGCGCGGCGGGGCTTCGGCATTGGCTTCGCCAGCGTGATCGCGTACGACCCGTTTGCCAGCGAGGCCAAGGCAGCCGCGCTCGGCGTGCGCCTGGTCAGCTTCGACGAGGCGCTCGCCGCCGGCGACTTCTTCAGCCTGCACATGCCGCTCACGCCCGACACCAAGGCGCGCTGACCCTAGCCCTAACCGCGCACGCCCAGCCGCCCGGCTTCCGCTGCGGGGGCCCCGGTCTATACCCTAACCCTAACCCTACACCTAGAGCAGCAAGCCCAGGCGCCCTGTGCATTCGGGGCCGCCGAGCACGCAGAGGCGAGCCCGGGCGGAGGCGCTGGCGAGCGGGGCGCATGCGCGTCAGCCGCGCGCGCCGGCGCGCAGGGCATCTTCGGCGATGCGGCATTCGCCAAGATGAAGCGCGGCGCGCGCGTGGTGAACGTGGCGCGCGGCGGCGTAATCGATGACGCGGCGCTCGCGCGCGCGCTCGACGCGGGCGTCGTCGCGCAGGCCGCGCTGGACGTCTTCATGCAGGTCGGCGCGCCTGCCCGGGCCGCGCAGCCACCCCGGCCCTGTCCTGTCCTGCCCGCCTCGTGCGGCGCTGCGCGGGGCCTTGCTGTGCGCGCGACTGCCGCACGGCGCGCTTTCACGGAGGGTGTCCTCCTGGTATGCCCACTCCAAATGTACGCCCGTCCTGGCTGTGCCCCGTGCGAGGCGCTGGGCCGCACCTCGCGAGCGCCGCCGACGCCGCTGCGTCGGAGGCACCGAGCAGCGACGCGGCGCGCGGGCCTCTGCACACCCGCCACCAGGGCATCAGCTCCTGAGAAACTCGCTATGCAGCCGCCGGATGAGGCGGGCTCGTGGGCAGGCGGCCGACAGGCGGCCGGCGCCGCCGCGCCCGGCGCGCATCCGGCGGCGCCGCCGAGCGCGCGCGCCGCGCGCAGGAGCCGCCGCCGGAGGACCACCCGCTGGCGCGCCGGCCGGACGTGGTGTGCACGCCGCACCTGGGCGCCAGCACGGCCGAGGCGCAGGAGGACGTGGCGGTCGAGATCGCGGAGGTGGTCGTCGCCGCGCTGCAGGCGCGCGCCCGCGTGCCCTCCGGCGTTATCTGGCCCTTGACGTGAAGGCGGGCTGCTGGGCGGGCACCGGGGCCGGCGCGACGCAGCGCGGCGACGGCGCCGGTGCCGGCGCCGGGCGCGCTTGCGGAGCCGCCACAGCGCCGGGCTGCTCTGGGGTTAGGGCTAGGGAGGGCGCGGCAGCACCGCTCGCCGGCGGTGCAGGCCGCGCGAGGCCCTGGGCGCGCGCAATGCAAGGTAGTCGCGACCGCGATTAAACCGCCCATGGTGCCAGACTCAGTTTAGTAAATTAAGTACTTTTGCCTCTTTTACCCCCTAGGGCATTGACCAGCTAAAGGATTGCAGAGCGCTGTGTCTGAATCAGCAGCGCGCGCGCGCGCAGGGCAAGGTGGTGGCGACCGCGGTCAACGCGCCGATGGTGCCGCCGGAGGTGCTGGCGGAGCTGCAGCCGTACGTGGCGCTCGCGCAGGGCCTGGCGCGCGCGGCGGTGCAGCTGGTGGCCACCGACGCGCGCGGCTTCAGCGACGTGTTCATCTCCTACGCGTCCAGCCGCGGCGACGAGCTCGACACGCGCCTGCTCCGCGCCATGGTCATCAAGGGCATCCTGGAGCAGGCGCGGCGCTTGGGTTGGGGTAGGGTAGGGTAGGGTAGATCCCCATCCTGGAGGAGGCTCGGGGCTTGCTCGCGCTGCGGCGCCGACGGTCGGCGCGCACGTCCATGCGAGCGCGCCTGCGCCCGCCACCCACTGAGCGGTCCCCAGCGGGACGCTCCCGCCGCGGGGCGGGCCACGCTGCGTGCTGCGCGGCACACGCGCGCCGCCGGCGCGGCCGCCGGCGCTGCCTGATGCAGCGCGGTGTCTCACTGCGCAACAGGGTTTAGCCTAACGCCATCTCGCTGCGCGCGCAGATCACCACGAGCAGCGTGAACCTGGTCAATGCGGACCTGCTGGCCAAGACGCGCGGCCTGCGAATCACCGAGTCGACCGTGCCGTCCGAGGGCCAGGCGCGCCCGCGCCGCGCTCGCGCCGCGCACTGCTGCGCGCATGTCTGTCTGTGTTACCTGGCTTTTGCCTCAGCGGCACGCGCGTGCCGCTCAGGGAGCACATCTTTGGGCATCCCAGCAGGCGTGCGCCCCGCATGCGCGCCAGCGCCAGGCGGGCCGCGCGCGCTCGCGCCAAGCCGCCGCCCGGGGAGCGCCGCCCGCCGCCCAGCACTGCCCGCATGTGCTGCAGACCTGGGCGCGCGCATGGATGCGCGCAGGCCGCCGGAGTGCCAGCAGGGGCGCCACCCTAGATGAAAATACCGTAAACACCCTGGAGCCTAGCCGGCGCGATGCGCGCCGCGCCGCGCGCAGGAGGTGCTGGCGTCCATGCGCGTGGCGCTGGGCACCAGCGACACCAAGTTCAGCGCGGCGCTCAACCCGGAGCGGCGCGTGTCGGTGACGGGCGACGTCAAGGCCGGCGCGCCCTACCTCACCCAGATCGGCGCCTTCGACGTCGAGCTGGCCATGGAGGGCTTCATCCTGCTGGCGCGCCCCGCCGGCGCCCGCCCGCATGCTGTGTCTAGGACCGGCCCGAGTTCACTATATGGGCGCTGTCCTGCGCGCGCCGCTTGCACCCAGGGCCGCATCGGACTCGCCCGAGCGCGGTGCTGGGGAGGGCGGTCGGGGCGGCCTGTTTATGCCGCCGCATGTCCGCCCACAAGACGTCGAGGGTAGCCTTGTATGACAGCGGCAGCTGGCTGCTGTTGTCATGCGCAGTACGTCAGTTGACGCAACATGGGCATGCCTGGCCGGCCAGCCGAGCAGCTGGGTGTACATCAGCCACTGGAGCTGCTGTGGGGGGAGCCGCTATGCAGAGCACATTGTCAACAGCACCATCATGCCGGGAGGTTACGGGATCACAGAAGCGGGTCGACTGCCGCTTGTGCGACTGACGGGCCGGCTCCTGTGCGCGCAGACGCGGCAGCGCGATCAGCCGGGCATCGTGGGCGCGGTGGCCAGCCTGCTCGCCGCGGCCGACGTGAACATCAGGTGCGGCCCCGGGCGGGAGCGCCCGCGGACATGCGCGGCATCAGGACCGGCTGTCTTTAGCGGGTGTTGCTTGCCTGCAGCGCGCTGGTGCGCTGCCTGCGAAGCGACACTGCCCTGCGGCGTACATTGTTCCTGGGTCAAGCCTGGCATGGGCAGCACAGGTGCCGGGCTATCCAAGCTGCCCGCTGGCTAGACTGGCCACGATGCTCTAGCACGCTTGCATGTGCACGAGAATTTGATCATATATATGTCCTGCTTGCCATTCAACCACTGCATAGCTATTCAACCACTGCACTGCTGCACGTGGGCCAAGAAGCCCGAGAGCGACCCGCGCGCGCCCGCGCCCGCCCGCCCGCGCGTAGCTACATGACGGTGTGCCGCGCGGCGCCGCGCACGGACGCCATCGTGGCGCTGGGCATGGACGAGCTGCCGCCCGCGCACGTGCTGGAGGAGGTGCCCAAGCTGCCCGGCATCGTCGAGTTTGCCACGTTCTCCGAGTGAGGCGGCCGCGCCGGCTCCGAGACGAGCATGTCAGCCTTTGGGCCAGAGGCTTTGGCCCACTGATGCGTCGTCTGTGCATGCGGCAGCTGCCACAGCTGGTTGCACAGGTCGCGTTTGCCAGGCTCGTCGAGCGACAGTGCCGCCAGAGGTGCGCTTGGGGCCTGGCGCGCCGCACGCTGCGGTGTCGAGCGGCAGCGCGGCGGGGCCGCGAGGGGTGGGTGGCCGCCTGTAGCAGGCACTGTGGTGTTTAGGAAGGGGGTTAACCGGGGGCCGCAGGCACAGTTAGACGGTGCCAGTGACCCGTGTGCATGGCAGCGCCTCCGTGTTGCGGAGGACGGCATGGTGCACATGTTACCGCAGTAAAGTATTGGACTGGAGAGTACAGTGATGCGCTCGAGAACACAGTGGCGCGGTCGAGGCGCGCTCGATGAGGACCATGTCAGATAGTGCAACGCATGCCCAGCGACTATGAGCTCTGTCTTGCTGTTTAGACGCACACCTGTTACTGACGTGCTTTCCGCCTCAGTGCATGCATGAGATGTTGGGTTCCAAGGCCTGAGGGGGCAGCCTGACGATGCGCACGGGCCTGGCAGGCGCGCATGGTGGCGTCAGAATGCCTGAGCAAACGCATGCCGTGTTTGGATTTGGTTTGCTAGTGACGGTGTTTGGGTGCTAGGACCGGGTGTGTGCCAGAGCCTGTGTTACGGTGCAGCGCTCCGGGCAGCACAAAGCAACGAGCGCCAGCCTGCAAACCCTGCACGTTGTGGAAGCCCCATTACAACCGCCGCCCACATGCGGCCAGCCACCGCAATGCACAGGGTCAGCCTGCGGAGTGAGTGCAAGCAGGCCTGTGCTCTGCGCCCACGCCCGCCACGCGCCCCTCACAGGAAGGCGGCCTTCTGCTCGTCCAGCCACCGCAGGTCCTCCGCGCAGCCGTGCCGCCGCACCAGCGCGCGCACCTCCTGCGCGCCCCCAGGCTCCGCCGCTCAAAAACCCAAGGGCATGTGCACGGGCTGGCAGGCGTCGGGCGCCGCTAGGGTATACGGTTAGGGTATATGGTAGGAAACCTACCCTAGTTACCCTATCCAGCGCGCGCACCTCCTGCGCGCCCCGCAGCGCGCTCCTTAAGGACCTAAGGGACCTAAGGGCGTGTGCACGGGCTGGCAGGCGTCGGGCGCCGCTGCCGGCGCGAGCGCACAGGCCCGGCACGCCGGCCCCAGCATGCGCCTTGCAGTGAGCAGCCCCTCGCAACCTCACATGAGCGACCAGCGCCCGTCGTGGCCCCGTCAAGGCACGCATGCTCAGAGCATCCTGCACAGCCCGCGCCGCGCGCATGATGGCCTTGCCGCCCTGTTCACGCCACAGCTGCGACCAGAGCCTGGCAGGCCCCGCAAGCCCCGCGCGTGCTCCGCGCCGCGCCGCCGGCGCCTGCCCCACCAGAGCGCGCCGGGGCGGCCGGGGCGCTCGGGTGGAAGTTGTAAAGTAGAACTTTTGTGTTATCTTACAAAGTTCGCGGGGCGCGCCTCGCCGGTCAGGGCGCCCTCGCCGCCCTCGGTCAGCGCGGCGATGATGGCGTCCAGCGCGCGCCGGTTGCGCTGCAGCATGGCGCGCACGTTGCCGGCGGCCTCGTTGAGCATGCGCTCCATCTCCACGTTCGCCGCGTACTGCACCTCATTGTACATCTGCGAGTGTGACAAGGGTCAGGGTAGGGCAGCCCCTAGTCACCGCTGTAAGGCGCAGCCGGCTAGCCGTCAGCGCGCGGCCGCGGGGCGCGCGGCCCATGCTGGCCGGCGCCGCGGCCCTGCGTGCAGCCGAGCGCATGCGCAGCCTTGCACGGTTATGGGGTATAGGGTTAGGGTATAGACATCCTCCCGCGCGCTCCGCACCCTGCTGGCTGGGCGCGCGCTCCTGCTGGGCAGCTACCCAGGGGCATCACGAGCGAGCCTGTCCCTGGCAAGCAGCGGGGAGCCGCGACCGCGGTCCGCCCCGCCAGCGATGGGGCCCAGGGTGCGGCGCCGCGCGCGCACCCGCCCGGGGAAGATCTGGATGAGCGTGCTGTCGCCCTTGTCGAAGGGGATGGTCAGCGTGCGTGGGCCGATCGCGGGCGCGTCGCTCATGGCGCCCGCCACGACCAGCTTGGTCACGATGCGCCGCGCCATGATCAGGCGCCGCTGGTTGATCGTGCTCAGCTCGTCCATGCCGTAGACCAGCTCCTCCGCCGCGCGGCCTGCCGGTTAGGGTACAGGGTAGGGTGCCGCGGCCTGCCAACCGCACCCTCCTCACCAGGACCGGGCGTGTGGACGCGCTGGGAGTGTGCAGCACACAGCGCTGTCCCCTCGGCCGCGAAGCCTGCGCGCAGCGCGGGGTGGTGCGAGAGGCACGGCCACACTTCCCGGCATGGCGCCTGGCGCGGGCGGGCCGGGCGGCGGGCCGCGCCGGCAAGCACGGTGAGCAGCTGCTCCTCCAGGTAGCGCCGCGTGAACATGCGCGTGCGCTCGCGCTGCTCATTGGGCGTGGTCACCGTCTGGCCCAGCGGGTACTTCTCGCGCGGCACCGTGGTCACCTGCGCGTGCGGTTAGGGTTGGAGTGCCCAGGTACCTGCGCCATCGCTTGCATGGCCTTAATTAGGGGTAGGGTATGGTTAGGGTATGGCTGACGCCAATCGCTCTGTGGGCGCCTGCGCACTCTGGGCGGTCTGCAGGAGCCGCGTGAGGCGCCACGGCGGCGCTCCGAGGGGCCACGTGCGGCGGCAGGCAGCTGGCGCGGGCGCGCGGTGGCGCGCCGGGCGCGCGGCGGCGCGCCGGGCGGGCGGCGGGGGGGCGCGCCAGCACGACCGGCTCGATGGCGGGCAGGAGCGAGCAGACGAGCGCGGTGGCGCCCTCCTGCACGGCCAGGCGCAGGTTGCGCTCGTCGCTGTACGGCTCCCGCCGCGGCCCCAGCCGCTCCTCCTCCAGCGCCTGCGCGCGCGTGCGCAAGGACTTTGAGGGGGTTTCTGCACATGGCGCTGCCCGGTTTGCGCAGCGCGGCGCCTCCCGTGGCCTAGTCGGAGGCTGCTCGGCGGCGTGCGTCGGCGCTCCTGTAACAAGCGCCCGCTCAAAAAGCCTACGGGATGCAGACCCTCTCTTCGCTGCCACCAGGCCCTTGATACAAGAGCGCCAGCCAAAATCGGCACTGAAAGGGACATGTCAAGGCCCTGGCATGTCCGCTTGCGCGGCCCTGCACTGCAAAGCAGGCCGCCCCGGCAACCGGCGCGGCGGGCGGGCGACGGGGCCGCGGGGCGCGCGTTCGCAATGTCGTGGTAGCCGACCGCCTCGCGGCCGGCGCGGCCGGCGGCGAGCGCGCCCGCGTTGACCAGGCTGGCCAGCATGGCGCCGCTGAACTCGCGCGTCTCGAAGCTCAGCTCGTGCAGCTGGGCCTCTGTCAGCGTGTGCGGCCGCGGCCGCCCGTCCTCCAGCCGCTTCTCCAGGTGCACCTGGGCGGCGCGGTCCCCCGACTGTTCAGAGCGTCGCAGGCGCGGGGCTCGCGGCTCGAGCTGACGGGTCGACCGCCAGCGCGGCCGCTGCCATGGCATCCTTGGCGCGAGGCCTCGCGATGGCCACATGCACCAGCAGACCCCTCGCACACGGTTTCAATGCGCCTCACCGGCGCCACAAATCCTATACCCTGGAGGCCCTACGCGAGCGCAGCAATCGGCGGCGACGCCTCGCCCAGGCCCTGCGCACCTTCAGGACCTCGATGCGCCCGACGAAGTCGGGCCTGCCCACGTAGATGACGCGGTCGAATCGGCCGGGCCGCGTGAGCGCGGGGTCGAGCACGTCGCGCCGGTTGGTGGCCGCCATGACGATCACCGCCGCGCTGGGGTTGAAGCCGTCCATCTCGCTCAGCAGCTGCGCGCGCGCGACCAGACAGGCTGGATCAGCAGCCGCGCGCGTACATGGGCAGCTGCCTCGCCCAGCGGCCGCGCGCGCGCAGCGCGTGCGCGCCCGGCGCTTGCGCCTGCGCGCTGCTGGCGGCCAGCGCGCATGCCGACGGCCACTCTAGCCCCTCGGCTGCCTCCGCTGGGCGACCCTCGGAGGCACGGAACACCGGGGCATCCCCATCGGCCTTGCTACGGCCCGCTCCGTAACCTGTGAGGCCGGAGACCGTCGCAGCTGCAGCGCCTGCCGCGAGCCGAACAGGCACCGCGTGCGAGCGAGGCGAGGGGCGAGGCGGGCAGCTCCTGGGCCCCGCCGCCCGCCCTTCGCTTGATTTACATCACACCCTTACATGTTTGGTCCAAATCCACCCCGAGCTCCCCGCGTCCGCGAGGCAAAGGCGCGCGCCTGGTTGAGCGTCTGGTCGCGCTCGTCGTTGCCCATGGCGCCGCCGCGCACGCGCCCGACCGCGTCAATCTCGTCAATGAAGATGATTGCGGGCGCGAGCGTGCGCGCCTGCGCGGCCGCCGCGCGCATGTTGGAGCGCATCGAGAGGCCGCTGGGCCGCGCGGCGGCCCGGGGCACGCGCGGCCTCCCAGAGCTGTCCGCTTTTGTCAGGTCCCGGGCAGAGCGCATAACGCGCCGCGGCGCAGCCGCCCGCACAGCACAGGAATCAGCCGGACATGCGTCAAGATGCCGTGCAGGGGACCGGCCCAGCGAGCGATGCTGCACATCCGCGCACGCCCGCCGGGCGGCCAGCCCGACGGTCAAGGGCAGGCGCGCACCTGGGCGAAGAGGTCGCGCACGCGGCTGGCGCCCACGCCCACAAACATCTCCACGAACTCCGACGCGTTCAGCGATAGGAAGGCCACGCGCGCCTCGCCCGCGACCGCGCGCGCCAGCAGCGTCTTGCCTGCCCGCCGGCAGCCGCCCGCATCGGCGCAGGCTTTGCCACAGTCTCTGGACGCACGCAACGAGGAGCCGCGCCAATTCCACGCTGGTGCGCTAGTCCGCGGCACGGGCTGTAATGGACACGTGCGAGGGAGCTGCGACAGGTCAGCAGAGCACCGCAGCGCGACGCCCAGCCCGCAAACGAGCGCAGCAGTCCTCAACATAAAGGAGGATGCTGCAGGCCGAGCGGCGCGGCCCAGGGGTCCCTTTGCTGCACGCTCGCTCAGCGCCTGTTCTCTCATGCAGCGCCGGACCGGCCGGGGGCGGGCGGGCGCGCGGCGGCGCGCCTGTGCCGGGCGGGCCGCAGAGCAGGACGCCCTTGGGGATGCGCGCGCCCGAGCGCCGGAAGCGCTCTGGCTTCAGGAAGAAGTCCACCACCTCCTGCAGCTCCACCTGCGCGCGCGCGTGCGGGCATCGGCTGAGCCTGTCCCGCCCCCCCCCCCCCCCCGGCCACCGCATTGAATGAGGGTTAGGGTTGCGACAGCATTTATAGTTGGGGTTACGACAGGAGCAGCGCGCGGCACCCGCTGGGCGCTGGACAGCGGGCGACCGCGCGCCTTGGCATCGCCGATGCCGGCCACGTCGTCGAACGTGATGACGCCCGCCTCGGTGTACTGCAGCTTAACGCCCTTCATGTTGCGCTGCGCCTGGCGCATGCGCACCGCCATCTCCTTGGCCACCTCGCGCTCGGTCTCGTCCTGGGCGCCCGCCTGCTGCACCTTGACCGTGCGCAGCCGCCCGAACTCGGCCGCCTTCTCAAAGTCGTTGGCCTCGCCCTCCGGCGCCTCCTTGGCCTTGCGCAGCGCCTCGGCCTGCTGCTCCGCCTGCGCGCGCGCGGCCGCGCGCTGAACTGGCTGACATAACGTATTGTAGGGTTGAGGGTTGAGGATAGGATAGGTGGCATGCAGCGATCGCGGACAGGCGACCTGAGCAACAAGCCCTGGTCATGGGCGCAGCGCCCAACGCCCTAGTCGCCCTGTCAGCCGGGCGCATGTCGGCCTCGCGCGCCGCCGCCCCACGAGCTGACCACCCGCGCCGCTGCGCTCACCCACGCATGCCACATGCAGGCTTCAGCCCCGGCGCCAGGCATGCACGCGGCCGCAGCCTGCGCCGGGCAGGGCGCCGCCCGCTCGTCGCAGGGCGCGGCGCTGGGGCCGGCGCGCGCCTCCGTGTTGTAGGTGTACACGGGCCCGCCGCCCGCCTTTGCGGCCTTCTCGCGCTCCTCCTTCACCAGCTTCCTGACGTACTCCACGTTGAAGGGCACCTGCACGCGGAGCACGTGCATGGTCGACCCATCGCCGCGCAACCACAGGCCTCGCGCGCCCGCCGGCACGGCGCGGCCAGCCTCTGGGCGGCGGCAGGGCGCAGCGCTCGCCGGGCTGATGCGCTGCGACGGCGGTGACGGGTGCGGGGCCAGCGCTGCCGCTTGTGCGACAATGCCGTACGCCGCGTGGCAGCTCTGCCCCGGGGGCGGCTCCGTGGCCATCGACTGGCGACCTTGTAACATTGGACGAGCCGCCGGATCAGTGCACGTCAGAGCTCCTCGCCCCACAACCGCACTCTGGCGTCGCCGAGCAGCATGGCCCGCTCGGCACGCTGGGCGCCCGCGCCGCGCCCCAGCCCGCCTGGGCACTCCAGCCGCAGCCCGCGAGCCTGCAGCATCGGGGCTTGCAGCCGCGGCCCGGCGCGCAGGCAGGCTGCGCTGGGGCGCGCTGGGGTCAGGGTTTGGGCCGCGCTGGGGCCAGGGTCAAGGCCGGGGCGCGCCTTGATGCGCTGCAGCTCGGCCGTGATCTCCTCCACGCTCCAGCCCATGCCGGCCAGCGTGCGCGCCTCCATGGCCAGGCCGTCCGCCTCGCGCTGCATCTCCGCCTCCTTCTCTTTCCGGATGTCGGCCGCCAGGATCTTCTTGCGGTCGTCCAGGTCGCCCT
>JAABUV010004705.1_pt1 | contig 16086 bp, 14 predicted proteins | sample 5559971 | NCBI WGS metagenome assembly JAABUV01 (sample SAMN10711881, study PRJNA513362) | rock metagenome | isolation source: Antarctica rocks | place: Antarctica: Victoria Land, Knobhead nord | collected 2015-12-19
CGAGCTTGTCGCTGTTCCAGTAGCCGTAGAACGTCGTCGCGATGCCCAGAAGAGCGAAGAGCCAGATAAACCGGCCCCCGGCGACGAGCGCGCCGATGCCGAGGAGCAGGGCCCAGATCGCGCCGAAGAGGGCAGCGGTCTTGAGCCCGTTGAAATGGTGGTGCATGTCAGGGAAACGCGGCGGTGGTCCGCGTCGTTCCCCATCGCGCACGAGGTGCCGACCACCGTCGCGCGGGGTGCCGGAGTCAGGAGTGGTCGGCGCAGCAGGGGGTCGGGTCGGCCTGCTCGAACGGCACGACGACCGCGCCAGCGGCGGGGACGCACATGGAGCACGAGCTCACCGTCGAGCTACACCGGACGGACGAAGCCCTGCGGATCGAGCCCGACCCCGGCACCCACCGCGAGCTCCGCGTCGCGAGTGGTCGACCACCCGCGTCGACGACCACGGGCCGACACGGGTCAGCCGGGCAGGACCCAGATGGGGTTGCTGTAGAACCACAGGTCCGTCCACGGGTCGGCTCGGCCCAGGACGTCCACGGCCGGTCCGGCAGGGTCGGTCGATGCACCGTTGCTGCCGGGCTGCAGGCGCTTGCCGTCACTGCCGCGCAGCCGCAGGTAGAAAGGGTCGACCGATCGACCGAGCGGGTGGGTCAGCTCGACCCGGCCGGAGCGGTCGGATACGTCGAAGGTCCTCACCACCTTCGTCCCAGGCGCGCGGAACGTGTCGCGGTCCGGGGACGCACCGGTCACGGCGCCGAGGATGACATCGACCTTGGCGAGCCTGGGGACGAACTCGGCCCAGTTGGGCAGCGATGCCGTCTGGATGCTGATCGCCAGCTCGAGCGCCTTGCCCTTGGACGGCATGACGACCGCGCCGAGGGAGTAGCCCTCGGCCCTGGTCCCGGCCTCGCGCACCTGGACGTCGAGGCTGTCCAGGAGGCCGCCGTGGTCCACCCACACCCGGCCGGCCCGCAGGCCGTCCATCACAGCGGCATACGAGAAGTCCTTGGACCCCACGTGGGTCCGGCTGAAGTAGCCGGGCCAGAAGTCGCCCGCCGACTGGTTCGGGGTGCCCCCGTGGACGGGGTCGTTGTAGCGGCCGTTCGTGGTGAAGTCGCCGCCCGGGCCGCGGACGCTGGTGTCGAGGTAGACCGAGTGACTGTCGGAGTTGGCCGTGACCCACCACGGCTTGCCCTCTGCGAGGAGGCTGTCCCACAGGCCTCCGACGGTGGCGGTCATCCAGTCGAACCCGCCCCAGGTCACATAGCTCTCCGGCGGGTAGCCGGCGAAGCTGTTGGCACTCTGCGGGTTGTCGTAGAACCCGCGCCCGGCCCCAGGGCCCATGGGCTCGGGGATCCCCGCGGCCTGGTGGCCGGGCGCCCCCTCCATGCCGAGGGCGACGCTCGGCTGGCGGTCGCGCCAGCCGCGGATCTCGTGGGGCGAGTCGACGCCGCGCCGGGCCGGGTGGTTCGCGAAGAACATTGCGCCCTCGACCCTTCGGGACGTCACGGAGGCAGCGAGGAAGTCGAGCCCCTCCAGCGCGTGCCGCTCGTTGTCCAGGGTGCTGTCGGTCCACGCGTTGACGGTCCCGTCGAAGGACTTCTCGAACTCCTTGAGGACGGCGACCTCCTGCTTGCCCGGGTGGACGAAGACGGTGCCGTGCTCCGCGCCAGGGATGTTCCACTCGAAGCCCTGGAAGACCAGGACGTCGTCCTCGAACGCTGCGCGGGCGGCGACGATGTCGGGGTTGACCTTCTCCACGCCGATCCTGCTGTGGGTCACGCTCCCGTGGTCGGTGATGACGATCCAGTCGAGGCCGAAGGCGGCGGCGTGCACGGTCTGGTCGGCGACCCGGTACATCCCGTCCGAGCTGTACTTGGTGTGGATGTGGTGGTCTCCGGCCAGCCACTGGTAGCCGTGCCGGGGCGCTCGTCGGCTCTGTCGTCGTGAGTCTGCCGGCGTCACACCAGCCGCCGCGGATGTGGCGCCGAGGACGGAGGCCCCGGCGATGCCGGCACCGAGCAGACCCGCCCGCTGCAGGAAGTTGCGGCGGGCGAGTGGACCGGGGGCGAGCGCGCTGTCCGGCACCGTCGGGTCGAGGTGCGTGGCACCGGCCGGGTCGAGGTCGCCCTCGTGCGGGTGTTCGTGACCGTGGTCCACAGGGCTTCTCCTTGGTTCGGGGTGACGGAGCTCGAGTGCGCGGCCCAGCGGTCCCGGATCTTCGAGGCGAAGGAGGGTCGGCACTCAGCCGAGCCACCCGAGGAAGATCTGGGGCTGGACCGACAGGACGACGAGGGCGAAGGTGCCCAGCGCCAGCGCCACCGCCTCACTGGGATGGAGTGCCAGCTGGTGGCGCCCCGCTGCCGGAGCAGGCTCGAGGAGCACCCGGACCCAGCGGAGGTAGACGGCCACGCCGAGCACGGCGTTGAGAGCAGCCAGCACCGCCACGACCCACCATCCTTCGGCGAGCACGGGTCTCAGCGCCACGACCTTGCCGATCAGCCCGAGGAGTCCCGGGGGCAGGCCGGCGAGCGACGTCAGCGCCAGGACCAGGGCACCTCCGGCGAACGGTCGGCTGCGGACAAGCCCCCGGTATGCCGTGAGCCGCCGGCCCGCACGACCTCCGCCGGCGCTGACCGTCACCCCCACGACGGTGAACGCGACGAGCGTCGCGACGAGGTAGGTCACGAGGTAGCCGGCCGACGCCCGCGCGCCCAGGCTGGAGATGCTCAGCAGCGGCAGGACCACCCAGCCCGCCTGCGCGACCGTGGACCACGCGAGCAGCCGGAGGACGTCGTGCTGGCGCAGCGCCATGACGTTGCCCAGCGTCATGCTCGCGATGGCAAGGACCGCCGTGCCGATGAGCGCGGAGGTGCCGAGAGACGTCAGCGCGCTGATCACGACGAGGAGTGCGGCGAGGGCGGCGACCTTCGAGACCCCGGCGAGGAAGGTGGCCACCGGCAGAGCGGAGCCGGCGTAGGCCGTCGGTGTCCATGCGTGGAAGGGGACGAGCGAGAGTTTGAAGCCGACGCCGGCCAGGACGAGCACGACGGACAGGGCGAGCAGCCCGCGTTGGGGGGTAGTCGTCGCGGCGAGCGCGGACCCCGACACGAGGGCGGGCGTGCCGGTGGCGGCGAACCAGCAGGCAGCGGCCAGCGCCAGCATGGCGAACGACACGATCGAGGTCATCAACAGCTGCACCGCGCCGGCGATCGCCCGCCGGGTGCCGGGCAGCGCGGTGAGGGCCACGACCGGAAGCGTGGCGAGCTCCAGCGTGACCAGCCACGAGCCCAGGTCGCGGGCGGCGGCCACGCCGACGGCCCCGCTCGTGGCGGCGAGCACGAGGGCGACGGTCACCGCGGCGCGGCCGTCCTGGCGCCGCTGCCCGAGGGGCCACGCCAGGAGCAGCGTGACAAGGGCCGCGGCGGTCGCCGCCAGCTGGAGCGTCGCCGTGATGGCGGAGACGGAGTAGAAGCACGTGCCGCCCTGCGGGAGGCACAAGGTCGCGAAGCGGTCTCCGGTGCTCGAGCCGAGGGCGCCGACCGTGCCGAGCGCCCCGACGACGAGGCTGCACAAGGCAACTGCGTGGTGCGTGCGCTCCAGCGTCGGGACGGCGACGTCGAGCACGAGGACGAGCACCGCCCCTGCCACCGGCGCGACGACCGGCAGGAGGACGCCGAGGTCGATGCTGATCATCGCCCCGCCGAGGCCGTCGTCGAGGAGAGGGGCAGGTGGCCGTCGGCGGCCACGCCGGTGATGATCATGGCCGTCTCGGTCGACGTCAGGGAGAGCAGCGGACGGGGCAGGACTCCCCCCGCGATGACCGCGGCGACAAGGACCGCGATGACCCCCCACTCACGGCCGCGGGCGTCGTCGCCCACGACCGTCGAGACGCGGGCGGCCTGCTCCGTCTCGGGCCGGCCCGCCCAGACGAGCCGCAGGACGCGCAGCGCGTAGCCGGCGGACAGGGCGATGCCACAGACCGCGAGGACAGCGCAGAGCCGGAAGAGCGGGACGGGGCGGCCCTCGGCCGGGGACCACGCGGCATACACGGCGAGGAACTCGCCCCAGAAGCCGACGAGGCCCGGCAGGCCCAGCGCGGCGGCGAGGCCCACGACCAGGGCGTAGCCCATCCGCGGCGAGGTCTCCCGCAGAGCTGCTCGGGCGATGGTCAGGTCGGCGCTCCCCCAGCGCTCCTTGAGCCCACCCACGACGAAGAAGAGCAGGGCCGAGACGAGGCCGTGCGCGATGTTCGCGAAGAGCGCCGCCTGCAGGCCCGTCTGGGTGCCGGACGCCAGACCGAGCGCCACGAAACCCATGTGCGCCACGGACGAGTACGCGACGAGCCGCTTGAGGTCTCGCTCGACGAGGCAGGCCAGGCCTGCCCAGATGGTCCCGACCGCGCCGCAGACGGCGAGGTAGGGCGCCACCGTGGCGAACCCGTCGGGCACGGTCGGCAGGGCGACCCGGATGATGCCGTAGCTCCCCATCTTGAGCAGCACGGCCGCGAGGAGGACCGACGCCGCCGTCGGCGCGACCGTGTGGCCCGGCGGCAACCACGTGTGGGCCGGCCACAGCGGGACCTTGATGCCCAGGCCGGTGACGAGGAGCGCGGCGACCAGGACCTGGGTGCCGCCCGGGATCCCGGCCCCGTGCCTGGCCGCCAGGACGGTGAGGTCGGAGGTGCCACTGCTCGTGACGAGGACGAGGATGCCGAGGAGCATCAGGGTCGAGCCGAGGACGGTGAAGAAGACGAACCGGTTCGAGGCGTCGGCCCGCACGGCCTCGGAGACGTGCGCGTCACCGAAGCGGCTGATGAGGACCCACATCGGGATGAGGACGAGCTCGAACGCGACGAAGAAGCCGATGGCGTCGCGGGTGAGAAACGTTGCCAGGGCTGCGAACTCGACGAGCAGCAGGCAGGCGTAGTAGGTGCTCGTCGTCCCGCCCCCCTCCACTCCACGACCCGGCTCACGACCACGGGAGTGCACGACGACAGCGACGGTCAGCGCGCTGGCCAGGAGAGCGAGCGGGATGCTGATGCCGTCGACCGCGAAGTGCCAGCGCAGCCCCAGCGCGGGCACCCAGGGAGCGTCGACCTCGGGTCGCAGCCAGGCGAGGAGGAGCACGAGGACAAGGGTGACGACGCTCGCAACGAGCGCGATGAGGTTGCCCTGCGCTGCGGGTGCGGTGCGGGAGGCGCCGTCGGGAACGACGGTGCGGGCCGCGCCGAGGAGCCAGGCCCCTGCCACCGCCGGCACGAGCAGCGCAAGGATCAGTGCCACACCGTCACCCCCACCACGGCCAGGCCCACGACCCCGATGACGAGGGCGACCAGGCCGGCCGATGGAGCCCCCCGGTGCATCCGCTCGCCGGCCCGGCCGAGGAGGGCGGTCACGCCGGCAGCACCACGCGGGTAGGCGTCGACGACGTCGCGGTCGAGGACGACGACGAGGCGGGCGACGGCGAGGACCGCCCGGGCGACGCCCAGGTATGCCGTGTCGGCACCGAAGCCTCTGTCGCTGCGCTCCTGCCAGCGCGGCCCGAGCCGGGTGGCAGGGTCGGTCGCCCCGGAGGTGGCGGAACGGACCGCGAGAAAGGCGAGCCCGACGAGGGCCAGCGAGACGACGGTCAGGCCGACACTGACGTGCAGGCCTCCGGTGACCGGAAGGAGAAAGACGGCTCCGACGACGGTCAGCAGGGCGAGCCCCGACACGGTGACCGCGGCGGCACCGGTGATCGGACGACCGGTGTGCCCAGCGGTGGCGTCGTCGTCCCCGGCCGATGCTGCGGCGTCCGGACTCTCGGCCTGACCCGTCTGCGCCTCGGTCTCGGCCAGCTCCACCTCCTCGGCCTGGGTCGCGCTCTGCGTCGCGCCTCTCGCCTCGCCCGCCGCCTCGCCCGCCGTCGCACCCGCCGCCTCGCCCGCCGCCTCGCCCGCCGCCGCACCCGCCGCCTTGCCCGCCGCCTCGGTGGTCGAGGCGTCGTTGGCCTCACTCACCGGGGCGGTGAGGAGCAGCCAGGCTCGGGTGCAGTAGGCCGCCGTGAGGGGGACGGTGACTACGAGCGCGAGGAGGACGACCCAGGCGGTCGGGGCGTCGGGGCCGCCGAGCTCCTCTGCGGCCACGGCCAGGACTCCCTCCTTGCTGAAGAAGCCGACCAGCGGCGGCAGCCCGGCCAGCGCGCCGAGCCCGATGCCGATCGACCACAACAGGGCGCCGCGCCCTCGTGCCCTGCCTCGCAGCGCGACGAACGCCGTGCCGCCGGCCAGGACGGAGAGCCAGCCGACGGCCAGGAAGAGCAGCGACTTGAACAGCGCGTGGGAGAGCAGGTGGCCGAGGCCTGCCCCCGTGCCGTTGCTGAACCCCGCGAACGCCAGTGCCGACAGCATGATCGCGACCTGGCTGAGCGTCGAGTAGGCGAGCATCCGCTTGAGGTCGGGCTGGGCGAAGGCAAGGACGGCGGCCCAGACCATGGTCACGGCAGCGAGGACACCCAGCAGCGTGCGGGAGGCCCCGTCCACGGCATACATCGGGTGGAAGCGGGCGATGACGTAGGTCCCGGCAGCGACCATGGTGGCCGCATGGATCAGCGCGGAGGCGGGCGTCGGGCCCTCCATGGCGTCGGGGAGCCAGTCGTGGAAGGGGACGAGACCGGACTTGCCCGCGACGCCGACGACGATGCCCACGAGGGCCAGCGTGAGGAGTGGACTGCCGGTGGTGTCCTGGAGCGCGGAGCTCGCCCGGGGAAGGACGCCCCAGTGGTCGAGGACCGTCTCGAGACTCGTTGACCTGGCCGCCACGGCGAGGACGACGAGGCCGAGATAGAAGCCGATGTCCGCGACGCGGGTGACGAGGAAGGCCTTGTGGGCCGCTCGGCGGGCCGACTCGCGGGTGCTGACGTGGCCGATGAGGAGGTAGGAGCACCAGCCCATGACCTCCCACCCGACGAGGGTGAGGATGAGGTCGCCCGACTGGACGACGAGGAGCATTCCCGCGAGGAAGAGCGACACGGTCGCAGCGAAGACCGGGTAGCGGTGGTCGTCGCGGAGGTACCAGATCGAGAACACCTGGACAGCCAGCCCGACCACCGCGACAGCGAGGGCGAGAACTGCCGAGGTGCGGTCGGCGATGAGCTCGAGCGGCACCGCGAGCTCGCCCGTCGAGAGCGGTCCGAACGTCGAGATCGTCTGGACCCGGTCGTTGGTCGAGGCGAGCTGGAGCACCGCGCAGAGCAGGACCGCCGACGACGTCCCGGTCGCGACGAGGCCGGAGAACGGTCGGGAGCGGCGCAGTCCGAGGCCGACGACGGCTGCCAGCGCGGGGAGCAGGACGATGAGCTGGACGCTGAGAGCGGTCACCTGCGGACCTCGGTCGAGGCGGTGACCACGCCCGGCGCCTCGGGCGGCTCGGGCGCCTCGGAGTCCTCGGAGTCTTTGGTCTGCGGCGAGGTGGTCAGGTCGATGTGACCGTTGAGCCGGAACATCGCGAGGACGACGGCCAGGGCCACACAGATCTCGGCCGCGGCGATCGTGATGACGAAGAGGGTGAGCACCTGGCCGGTCTGCAGGGAAGAGTCGTCGGCCGCGCCGACCGCGACGAGGACGAGGTTGGCGGCGTTGAGGACCAGCTCGACGCCGATGAGGACGAGGACCGCGTTGCGTCGGGCGAGGATTCCGTAGGTGCCGGCGCCCACGAGCACCGCGGCGAGGGCCATCGCGAGCCAGAGGTGCATCACCGCTGTGGCTGCTTCGCGAGGGGCAGCGCGCCGGCGACCCTGGCGATGGCGAAGGCGCCGATGAGGGCAGCGAGGAGCAGGAGCGACAGGAGCTCGAAGGGCCAGACCCAGGTGCCGAAGATCGCCGTGGCGACGGCGTGGGTGTCGCCGTTGCGGGGTGTCACCGGGTCCCGGCCGACCAGGGGGATGAGCATGGCCGCAAGGAGTGCCGCCGTTGCGGCTCCGAGGACGGCGGCAAGGATCCTCTGCAACAGTGGCGTCCCGAGCTGCCGGTTGACGCCGATCGGGGCGCGGGTGAGCATCAGGGCGAACAGGACGAGGACGACAACCGCGCCGACGTAGACGAGAAGCTGGACGAGGGCGACGAGCTCGGCGCCCAGGACGACGTAGCACCCCGCGAGGGTGCCGAGGCAGACGACGAGCCACAGCGCCGAGTGGACGAGCTGGCGCGTCGTGACGGCGAGGACGCCGCTGGCGGCGGCGATGGCACCGATGAGAGTGAAGACGATGTCCCGGGTCGTCACCCGTCCTCCCCGGCCTCGCGGTCCTCCGAGGCCGCTGGGCGGGGGCGCGCCGTCCTGGCGGCGGGAGGCTCGCGGAGCGTCCGGGGAGGCTTGCTGGCCGCCGCCACCTCGGCCGGCTCCGCTGACGCGGGGTCCAGGGCGGGCGGCGGCGGAACGGTCTGCATCCACTCTCCCAGCCGGTCCTTCTCGTGGAGCAGGTCGCGGATGTCGGTCTCGGCGTACTCGAACTCCGGGCTCCAGTGCAGGGCGTCGAACGGACACACCTCGATGCAGATCGAGCAGTACATGCAGAGCGAGAAGTCGATCGCGAACCGGTCGAGGACGTTGCGCTGACGCTCGCGTCCCCCCTCGGTCGTGGCCGGCAGCGTCTCCTTGTGCGAGTCGATGTAGATGCACCAGTCCGGGCACTCCCGGGCGCAGAGCATGCACGACGTGCAGTTCTCCTCGGTCAGCGCGATGACGCCCCGGGACCTCGGCGGAAGATCGGGTCGCGTGTCGGGATACTCCGCGGTGTGGCTCGGCCGCGCCAGCGCCCTGGCGGTGGTCGCCAGTCCCTTCACGAGCCCGGGCAGTATGCCGGCCTGCCGCCGACGCGTCTGCGGCTCCAGTTGGGTTGGTGGCCGGCTCTGCTCGTGCTGGTGGCCGCCGGCGTGATCGTGCCCGGTGGCATGATCGTGCCCGTCATGCTGCGTCACTGGAAGACCACCACTCCCACGCCCGTCAGGGCCAGCTGGACCAGGGCGAGCGGGACGAGCCAGACCCAGGCCAGCCGCTGGAGCTGGTCCTCACGCAGGCGGGGCCAGGAGACCCGGAACCAGATGATGACGAGGGCGACGAGGAGGGCCTTGAGCAGCGTCCAGACCCACCCGAGCGCATCGTCGAACGGGCCCTTCCAGCCGCCGAGGAAGAGTACGGTGAAGAAGAGTGACATGACGACGATACCGGCGTACTCCGCCAGGAGGAAGAAGGCGAACCGGAGACCGGTGTACTCCGTGTAGGCACCGAAGACGATCTCGGAGTCGGCCACGGGCATGTCGAACGGGGGCCGCGCCAGCTCGGCCAGTGCGGCGACGAGGAAGCAGACGGCGCCGGGCAGCTGCCACAGGAGCCACCACGCACTCCATTGCGTGACAATGCCCGTCAGCGACAGAGTCCCCGCTGCGAGGGCGACCGAGGCCACCGAGAGGACCATCGGCAGCTCGTAGCTCAGCAGCTGGGCGCCAGAGCGCATGGCCCCGAGCAAGGAGTACTTGTTGGCGCTCGCCCAGCCGGCCATGAGGGTGCCGAGGATGCCGATACCGGTCGCGGCCAGGACGAACAGTGCCCCGGCATCGACGTCGGCTGCAACGACGCCCGGTGCGAGCGGCAGGACGCACAGGGCAACGAGGGCCGGGACGAGGGCCACCCCGGGGGCGACCTTGAAGACCCACCGGTCCGCCCGGGCCGGCGTGATGTCCTCCTTCTGGACGAACTTCACCCCGTCGGCGACGAGCTGGGCCCACCCGTGGAACCCGCCGGCATACATCGGGCCGAGGCGGCCCTGCATGTGGGCCATCACCTTGTGCTCCGCCTGCCCGACGAGGAGCGGCAGCACGAGGAAGGCGGCCAGGGTGGCGACTGCACGAAGGACGACCTCGAGGGCGCTCACCGCGGCCCCCACTCGGGAGGAGGGACTCCCGGCGCCTGGACCCGGCGCCGGCCGCGCGCGGCCCTGCGGCCGTCGCCGCCCTCTCCCGGCTCCTTGGCCCCCGGCCACGGCTTGAGGGCTCGGGCGGCGAGGACGAAGGACTTGCGCAGCGGGTTGCCGTCAAAACCGTTGGGCAGCAACAAGGGCCGCAGACCGAGACCGCTACCGTCGTCAAACCCGGCGACGTCGATCCCGAACATCTCGTGCACCTCGCGCTCGTGCCAGGCGGCGCCCTTGAAGACCGATGTCAGGCTCTCGATCGCCGCGGCCTCCGCCAGACGGGTGCGCAGGAGGTGGCCACGGGCGGCCCCCCGATGTGAGACGTCGAAGAGGTGCAGGACGATGTCGAACCCCGGTGCCTCGTCGTCATCCGTCTGGTCGACGGCGGAGAGCCAGTCGAAGAACGTGTAGCCGGTGTCGCGCAGCTCGCGAGCAGCGCGGACCCACTCCTCGGGAACGACGTCCAGGCAGGGCTGCTCCCTCACCTGTGCTCCGGGTGTCGACGTCATGGCTCGTCGTCCCCGAGCCCGAAGATGTTGTCGGCGAGCGTCTCCTCGGCCGGGGCGCTGCCGGTCCGGCGCCTCGGCGGCAGGGGGCGGGTGGCCGGCGGGGGGGCGGCGGGCGGGGGGGCGGGAGCCGCCTCCGGCGGGACGGCCTGGGTTGCCCCGGCACGGGCCACGGGCGGCGTTGCGGCACGTCGCTCCTCACCGGGACGGGGCTGCAGCTGGTCGCCACGGCCGGGGACGTCCTGGCCCTCGGGAGTGACGAGCGGGCGGGTGACCTCCGCTGCCGAGGCGAGTCTCCCCCCGGCATACCGGCGGGCGATGGCCCTACCGGTCACCGTCTCGCCGGCGATCTTCTCCTGGAGCTTGATGATCCCCTGGAGCAGTGCCTCGGGCCGCGGCGGACAGCCGGGGACGTAGACGTCGACGGGGATGATCGTGTCGACACCCTTCATGACGCAGTAGGAGTCCCAGTAGGGGCCACCGGAGTTGGAGCAGGCGCCGAAGGAGATGACGTACTTGGGCTCGGGCATCTGGTCGTAGAGCCGGCGGACGGCCGGGGCCATCTTGTCCGTGACGGTGCCGGAGACGACCATGAGGTCGGCCTGGCGCGGTCCGGGGGCGAAGGGGATGACGCCGAGCCGGATGAAGTCGTGCCGGGCCATCGACGCGGCGATGAACTCGATGGCACAGCAGGCGAGTCCGAAGTTGAAGACCCACAGGCTGTAACGGCGGCCCCAGTTGAGCACGACCTTGATGGGCGCCGGAGCATGCTCGGAGAGTGGCCCGACCCTGGGCGTGGGAAGGTCGATGGTCATTAGCTCAGATCCATCGCAGCAGGCCGCGGCGGGCGGCGTGCCCGAGCCCGATGACGAGGACGAGGACGAAGATGCCCATCTCCACGAGCGAGGCGCTGCCGAGGCGGTCGTCGCGGATGACGGTCGCCCACGGGAAGAGGTAGACGGCGTCGACGGCGAAGATGACGTAGAGGAAGGCGTAGACGAAGTAGCGGACGTTCGTCTGGGCCCAGCCCTCTCCCACGGGGTCCACGCCGGACTCGTAGGTGGTCAGCTTGGCCCTCGACGTCGCCCGCGGCGCGAGCAGTCGACGGGCCAGCCCGCCGGCCACCACGAGGAGGATGCCCGCAAGGACGACCGCAGCGACGACGACGTATCCGGACATGTCCCAACCCTAAGCGAGACGCCCGCCCGAGCCCCTCATGACCACGCAGGACATGCCGGGATGACGGGGTGTGCGGGCAGGTGGTCGGCGCGGGGCCCGGCGCGAGGCTGGTCACCTGGGCCCGGCGCGCGGCTGGTCACCTCCAGGGGCCCACAGGGGACGAACGACGGGACCGGAGTCGACGGAGCATGCTCGAGGACGTAGCCGAGGCCGGTTCAGTCCCGTTGTTCGTCCCCGGAGGCGCGGCGCGGGCGGCTCGTGCAGCCCAGCGGAGCACGGACGGCTGGGCGTGCTGGGCTCACGGCGGATAGGTTGGGGCGCATGGCGTCCAAGGCTGCGTCACCATCGGTCGAGCTGGAGGTCGGCGAGCGGACGGTGCGGATCAGCAACCCGGACCGCGTCTACTTCACCGACCACGGCTGGACCAAGCTCGACCTGGTCAACTACTACCTCAGCGTCGGGGACGGCATCGTCCGGGCGCTGCGCGACCGCCCCTGCATGATGCACCGTTTCCCCGAGGGCCTGTCCGGTGACAAGGTCCACCAGAAGCGCGTCCCGCACGGCGCGCCCCCATGGCTCGAGACGGTGCGGGTGACGTTCCCCCGCTACCACCGGACCGCCGACGAGCTGTGTGTCACCGAGCTCGGCGCCGTGATCTGGGCGGTCCAGATGTCGACCGTCGAGTTCCACCCATGGAACTCGAGGCGCGCCGACACCGAGACACCCGATGAGTGGCGCATCGACCTCGACCCCATGCCGGAGTGTGACTTCGCCACAGTCCGCCGGGTGGCCCACGTCGTGCGGGAGGTCCTCGACGAGCTCGGCGCGACCGGATATCCGAAGACCTCCGGCGGCGCAGGCCTGCACGTCTACGTGCGGATCGAGCCGGAGTGGGGCTTCGCCGACGTCCGCCGGGCCGCGCTGGCCTTCGCCCGTGAGGTCGAGCGCCGTGCCGGGGGCGACGCGACGACGACCTGGTGGCGCAAGGACCGCGACCCGAGAACGGTTTTCGTCGACTACAACCAGAACGCCCGCGACCACACCATTGCGAGCGCCTACTCGGTCCGGGGGGTCCCGCACGGCACGGTCTCCACCCCCATCGCCTGGGACGAGGTCGACGACGTCGAGCCGCGCGAGCTCACCCTCGCGACGGTGCCCCAGCGGTTCGCCGCGAAGGGTGACCTGCATGCGGCGATCGACGACACGGCATACCGGCTCGGCCAGCTGCTCGAGTGGGCCGAGCGCGACGAACGGGCCGGGGAGAGCGTCCCGAACGTCGATGACTGAGCCCCCACCGCAGCCGAAGCTGACCGACGGGGTCGTCGTCCTGCGACCGTGGAGCGATGACGACGTGGCGGCCGCGGTGGCCGGTCACGATGAGGAGATCGCGCACTGGTTCGGCTTCCCGGCACCCCAGCCGACGCGCGAGCAGCACCAGAGGGCGATCGAGGACTGGCGGCGCGACTACGCCGACGGCCGGCGCCGGGTGAGCTTCGTCGTCGAGCGGGAGGGCGACGTCGTCGGCACCGTCGAGGTGCGGGACATCGGCCATGGCGCGGGCGAGCTCTCCTGGGTCCTGTATGCCGGGCAGCGGGGTCGCGGGTCCGCCACCCGGGCCGTGCGGCTGCTCGTCGACTACGTGTTGGGCGAGCTGGGCATGACCCGCGTGCAGGCCCGCGTGGAGCCGGAGAACGTCCGGTCGGTGCGGGTGGCGACGCGGTCGGGGCTGCGCCGTGAGGGGGTGATCCGCGTCTCGCCGGGGACGGGCGAGCGGCCGGAGACCCAGGAGTACGTCCTGCTCGCCCGCCTGCGGGACGACCCACCCATCACCCAGCCGGAGGCCTTCCGCGCGCTGCTCAACTCCTTTCTGCCCCGCAAGCGCGCCATCGCGCAGATGCTCGTGCGCGACCACGTCGAGCGGGTGCTGCTGTGCGGGCTGGCCTACAAGGACGACTGGGACCTGCCCGGTGGGGTCGTCGAGGTGCACGAGTCACCGCGGCTCGCCGTGGCGCGCGAGGTCGAGGAGGAGCTCCGGCTCGAGATCGCGGCGGGGCGTCTCCTGCTCACCGACTGGCTGCCGTCGTGGAGCGGGTGGGACGACGCCCTGTGCCTCGTCTTCGACGGCGGCCGGCACGACGCGGCGATGATGAGGCAGGTCGTGATGCAGTCGCGGGAGATCCGCTCGGCCGAGTTCTGCACGCCGGATCAGGTCCGCAGCCGCTGTGCCGACTTCACCGCCCGGCGGATCGAGTCGGCCCTCGCCAACGTCGACGGGAAGGGCCCGTGGTTCGCGGAGTCAGGGCGACAGATCTGACCTCGACACGACACCGATCTCGACCCGCTCGGCGTCCGTCGCATGTTGGCTGATGGTTTTGTCTGATGCGTCTCAATCGGCCCAGCCGGCAACCCGGTCGCCGACACCCGGCATACGATTAGTTGACGGGCCAACCACCGATATGGCCCACCGCACGACGAAGCCTGGTGATCCTTGGCATGACCGGCATGACCTGCACGACCGAACGGCTGCACCGCGTCGTCATCCGCTTCGCCGGTGACTCCGGAGACGGGATGCAGCTGACCGGCGACCGGTTCACGACGGACGCAGCGATCCTCGGCAACGACCTGTCGACGCTGCCGAGCTTCCCCGCCGAGATCCGCGCCCCACAGGGCACCCTGCCCGGGGTCTCAAGCTTCCAGCTGCACTTCGCCGACCACGACGTCCTCACCCCTGGCGACGAGCCGGACGTCCTCGTCGCGATGAACCCCGCCGCGCTCAAGGCCAACCTCAACGACGTGCCGCGCGGCGCGACGATCATCGTCAACACCGACGAGTTCACCAGGCGCAACCTCGCCAAGGTCGGCTACGTCAGCTCGCCCCTCGAGGACGGAACCCTCGAGAGCTACCACGTGCACGCCCTGGCGCTGACCTCGATCACCGTCGCGGCGCTCGGCGACCACGACCTCACCCGCAAGGACAAGGAGCGCGCGAAGAACATGTTCGCGCTCGGCCTGCTGTCCTGGCTCTACACCCGTCCCACGACGACGACCGAGCGCTTTCTCACCGCGAAGTTCGGGTCCCGGCCGGCACTGCTCGAGGCCAACCTCGCGGCCCTGCGGGCCGGGGTCAACTACGGCGAGACGACCGAGGACTTCGCCCACCGCTACGAGATCGGGCCGGCCCCGATGCCGGCGGGCCGCTACCGCAACATCACCGGAAACATCGCCCTCTCCTACGGGCTGGTCACCGCGGCGCACCAGGCCGGTATCCGCGTCGTGCTCGGCTCCTATCCGATCACACCGGCGTCCGACATCCTTCACACGCTGTCCGGGCTCAAGCGGTTCGGCGTGACGACGATCCAGGCCGAGGACGAGATCGCCGGTGTCGGCGCCGCGCTCGGTGCCTCGTTCGGCGGGTCCCTCGGCGTGACAACGACATCCGGCCCCGGCCTTGCCCTCAAGGCCGAGACCATCGGACTCGCCGTGTCCCTCGAGCTGCCGCTCGTCATCTGCGACATCCAGCGCGGCGGACCCTCCACCGGCCTGCCGACGAAGACCGAGCAGGCCGACCTCCTCCAGGCGATGTTCGGACGTAACGGTGAGTCACCCGTCGCGATCCTCGCGCCCCAGTCACCCGCCGACTGCTTCGCCATCGCCCTCGAGGCGGTGCGGATCGCGACGACCTACCGCACTCCCGTCATCGTGCTCTCGGACGGCTACCTCGCGAACGGCTCGGAGCCGTGGGCGATCCCCCCGCTGAAGAGCCTGCCCCGGCTCACCGTGGAGTTCGCCACCGAACCCAACGCCGTGGACTCCGACGGCAAGCCGGTCTTCCACCCCTACCAGCGCGACCCCGAGACGCTCGCCCGGCCGTGGGCCGTCCCCGGGACGCCAGGTCTGGAGCACCGGGTGGGCGGCATCGAGAAGGCCAACATCACCGGCAACATCTCCTACGACCCGGACAACCACGACCTCATGACCCGGCTGCGGGCTGGCAAGATCGAGGGCATCGCCACGTCGGTCGCACCGCTGGAGGTCGACGACCCGTCCGGTCGGGCGGAGGTGCTCGTCCTCGGCTGGGGTTCGACCTACGGCCCGATCCGGTCGGCCGTCCGAGAGCTGCGCGGGCAGGGCTTCGACGTGGCCCGGGCCCACCTGCGTCACCTCAACCCGTTCCCCTCCAACACCGGTGAGGTCCTGCGGGGCTACCGCCAGGTCCTCGTCCCCGAGATGAACCTCGGACAGCTCGCCCTGCTCCTGCGGGCGCGCTACCTCGTCGACATCCGGTCCCACACCGCGGTCCGGGGGCTCCCCTTTTCCTCGAGCGAGCTCGAAGAGGTCATCCAGAAGGCGGTCAACGCATGAGCAGCGTCGATCTCGGTATGCCGGGCAGCGGCACCGCCGGTGTCCCCGCCCTCGCGAAGGGGTCCCCAGCACAGACCAAGAAGGAGTTCAC
>JAABUV010004706.1_pt1 | contig 16082 bp, 13 predicted proteins | sample 5559971 | NCBI WGS metagenome assembly JAABUV01 (sample SAMN10711881, study PRJNA513362) | rock metagenome | isolation source: Antarctica rocks | place: Antarctica: Victoria Land, Knobhead nord | collected 2015-12-19
CGCGAGGCTTTATTTCATATTCGTGATGGAGCTGAAGTCGTCGTCTGCTACACGAGAAATTTGAAGTGCTGCGCCACAGTTGGTCGGGCCGAGGCCGTTGGAGACGCCACCTTTACATAACAATCGCTCACCAACGTATACATGTACACACTTGGATCCTTTGTAAGTCTGATCACTTATACAGACAACAAATCGAGGTCTGACGGCCCTTCCACTCGTTTGCTCCTTGCCGTTCCTCTTTCACACTTGACGCCCCGGACACGCTGACTCTGCATTTCACGTTTCATTGTCCCTTTCAAGTTCGCGACCACAACGGCCGCATACGATTACCAATAGCAAAGGCGAGGACACTGGCAAGCTGGCATCTACCCAACTGTAAGTATAGATAACCCACAGTCTGCTGCAGCAACGCTGACGTCCACATCGCGAAGCACACCAACATGCGCCGGTCCGCAGCGCAAGCCTTCTACCTGGCAGTCTTCGCTCTCCTCAGCGGAGGCTGTACAGTCCAGGCCGCCTCGCCTGCATCCTCGCACACCAGCCCCGATGTCTGTGCTGTGAGTAGTTCGACGAACGGAACCTGCGTCTCAAGGCCTCCCCCTAACGTCTCCCAGCTCGAGCCAGAGGCGAAAGTCTCCGATGCCTGCGCATCCTACGCCGACCTCGACACCCTGAACAACAGACTCTACCCCTACATCCGAAACCTGGCGAACAACACCGACTTCTTCTCTTACTACCGATTGAACCTCTACGACAAAGAGTGTCCCTTCTGGAGCGATGAGAATGGCCTTTGTGGGAACATTGCGTGTGCTGTGACGACACTAGAGAACGAGACGCAGATACCACAGATATGGCGCGCAGAGAAGCTGAGCGCTCTGGAAGGACCAAAGGCTCAGCACCCAGGCCGGAAGCAGCAACGAGAGCGGCAGCGACCGCTTTTGGATCAGCTTGGGACGGGTGTCGGCGAAAGCTGTGTGGTGGAATACGATGACGAGTGCGACGATCGCGACTATTGCGTGCCCGAGGACGAGACCGCGAGCGGCAAGGGTGATTATGTCAGTCTGGCGGAGAATCCGGAGCCCTTCACTGGGTACGCCGGAGAGGGTGCCCATCAAGTCTGGGAGGCCATATACCGGGAAAACTGCTTCTCGAGGCCATCAAAACCCGAAGACAGCGTCAATGTACCTGGACTGTCGGCTCCATTCCCAGCTTTGTCCGAGAACCAAGCGCAAGCTGCGATGGACTTCAAGCATGTTATGAAAGCGGCGATCAAGTCTGGAGTAGCAGAGGAGGCACTAGACAGCGAAGAGGCGTGTCTGGAGAAGCGCGTCTTTTACCGTGTCATCTCCGGCATGCACGCATCCATATCAACGCATCTGTGCCACGACTATTTGAATCAGACCACTGGACAATGGGGACCAAACTTACAATGCTACAAGGAGCGCTTGCACGATCATCCTGAGCGCCTCTCCAATCTCTATTTCAACTACGCGCTCGTCCTGCGCGCCGTGGGCAAACTCCGCGACTACGTCCAAGACTACACCTTCTGCACGGGAGACCCGGAGCAAGACCAGCTAACCAAAGACATGATCAAGAAGCTCGCCGGCGCCATCCCAGCCGGTCCCCAGATCTTCGACGAAAGCGTCATGTTCACCGACCAAACCGCCGACGGCATCAGCCTCAAGGAGGACTTCCGCAACCGCTTCAGGAACGTGAGTAGGATTATGGACTGCGTAGGCTGCGACAAGTGCCGCTTGTGGGGCAAGATCCAGACGAATGGGTTCGGGACTGCGCTCAAGGTTCTGTTCGAGTTCGGGAATGGTCATGTGGGAGATCAGAAGCCTTTGCTGAGGAGGACCGAGCTGGTGGCACTGATCAATACGCTGGATAAGATTAGCGCGGCGATGAAGGCGTTGGAGACTTTCCGGAACATGATTGTTGCGGAGAGGGATGGTACGGAGCCGGTGGAGCAGGCAAAGCTCCCGCAGGCTAGTTCGGCGGAGATGGCTGCCAGTCTCGATGACTTCGATGACATCGCCGATGGAGAAGCCGATCAAGGCGTTGGAAATGAGCAGTCACTCACTGATGTGTTTCGGGAAGAATTCGGGCTCATCTTCCGGGCCTGGGTCTACGTTCTCAAGTCTTGGGTTGGGGCGCCGAAGAAGCTGGGAACTATCGCGCTCATGGAGCTGAGCCGGCTGTGGGACTACTGGCTCGGGAAGCCGATGCGGCCGCGAAGTTGGGAGTTCAAGGGGCCTGACTTCCGAGAGCTGTGATATATGCTTAGGCACTTTGAAGCTAATTTGCACATAGCGAGGCGTTTGAGGCGTGTTGCATAACATTGGGCCTCTAGCCGTGAGCATCATGATGGGCCGTAGCAGGACCCGACAGGAATGTAAATCATAGAAAATATACAAGTAGAATGCAAAGTCCACACGGTCGTCTCGTCCATCACACCCTCGGCTTGCCTCATACCGTCAGCCTCCCTCTACTCCCAAAAGCCAGCGCGATCCACCCGCCTATCAAGCACGTCCCCCCGATCGGAGTCACAGGCCCCATGAACCGGAATCGTGCCGGGTCTTGAACAGAATCGAATCAGTGCCATTTCTCGTCCGATCACAGATAAGCTGTCTCACTCACCTAGTACAAGCAGATACAGACTGCCTGAGAACATCGTTATGCCCTACCAATCATTAGTGCCATGTCAGAGCCCATGGCTGCGGTCACGAGGAGGCTTACAGCAGTAAACAGCGATTTCGCCCAGATATTCCCCTTGGGAGCTGCTTGTTCTGCTACGAGGAGAGCGACGGAATGCATTAACTAGCGAAAAGACCCAATCTTATTAGACTCCATACCGACATGTTACGGAGGTTTACCATGCGAGAGGTGTTTGATGCTGATTTAGTATACCTGATACTGAGCGGCCGTATGCCAGTTCGCCAGGCGTGCTGGGCTGTCCAGGCGGGATTTGAGGCCGTGAGCGCCGAAAGCGCCCAGGATGACGCTGGAGGCGCCGCTGAGGCAGCCGACGGTCCAGAAGAGGGAGGGCATGGTGGGAATGTGCTTGGATGTGCGTAGCGAGGAGGGGGTTGAGGTATGGAGGTGAATGGATGGAGGAGGTCCGGATCTGGAAAGCTCGGACCTCCAGGCGTGGAATCATCATGTGTTTGTTTCATGGACGACAAGCACCAAGGTGTATGGTCCACAGGAAGAAGAGTTCTCAAAGATTGAGGGGTTTGTCCTTTGTATAGCTACATGTACACCCACGCACAGACATCAGGCCATGAAGACGTCTCCTCATCGATGTTGAAGGCGACGTTGGAAAAAGACATCCGGTTCACGAACATGAAGCGAGACAAGGCAGTGGCACGCATAGTCACAATGTGGTCCTACATTGGTGACATTAAAGATGCCGGTACTGCTTCGTCTTTCGGAACGGCTCAGGGACGAAATGTAGTATTCTCAACCACTCTTCGGCGACATCTCCAACTCCGCTTCAATCACTGACTGACTCCATCCACCGTTACTACCACCACTCATCGCCACACCACGCCTTGACGAGCTCCGCGACGCCATCCGTGATGTCGATCTGGGGAAAGTCGCTCCTGGTCTCAATCGGAGATGCCGGATCCTTAGCGTGCGGCAGTTGGAAAAAAGCCGTCAGCGTGTAAAGTCTGTCGTTGATCTCGTAGTTGTCCGTCGAGATCACGAAGACGTTAGAGTCCGCAGTGATATCCGCGGGGCGTGGCACACCGCCGATGTATTCTGCGGTGTCCCAATCGTCGTTACTGGCGAACACTCGGGTACCGTATGCGTCATCAGAGGACAAAGCTATGCGGCCAGCATACTTTGTGGGTGCTAGCAACCCGTCCCAGCCAACGGATTCGTTCGTCGGTAGGTTCGTCGGCTGCACGGTCACAGAGACTGCAGGTTTGGTCGTGTCGAATGTGGAAAAGCCAGAGACGAGTCGATTCCAGACGACGAGCTTGTCGCCGAAACTGAAGAGACCTTCAAAGCCCAGGACATCCGTGATATTCGGAGACTCGTACCACAGCGAAGCCTCGCCGGTCTGGCTGAGCTTGACAAGCGTGTTGCGAAAGGTAGCGATGGTGTAGCTGTTGCCTTTGGTGTCTTCAGCCATATCTTGAAACCCGTTCACAAGCTTTCCCGTACTCGTCTCGATCTGATCCTGGATGCCAACAAAGGATGTGATATAGTCGATCACGCCGTGGTAGGTGTCGTATCTCACAATCGCATTCGGCCCGGTGAAGTTGGCGAGCGATGCATTGCCCGTGATGGTCGAGGAGAAGGCTTTCGAAAAGGTGACGCAGATGTGCATGGCTCCGGTGCGTGCATCGTAGTCGACGCCCGAGACCTCATAGTCGGGGTTGTGGGATATGCCGGGAATGTCGACCGTTTCGTAGCTGGTGTTGTACGGGTCGTATATGATGAAGGATGCATTATAAGTAGCGCCTACATATAGTCTGCAGTGGACTGGATCCCAATCTGCGCTCTCTGGGTACAAATCTGTTGCCGTCACATTGAAGTCGCCCTCAAACGGTGGGCAGTGGTGCTGCGGATGATGAATGGCAGCGACGCGCAGAATCGCCGCACCAAAGACGCCCAGGATGGAAAGGGCCAACATGTCCGCTTCTTGACCGGAGGAGAGAGAGCAGAGGTCGTGAATATAAGGACAAAGGCTCAACGACTCGTCATTTATATGAGACTGCAGTATACCGCTTGAAGAAGAAGTGAAGCTAATCCCAGCGCCATTGGCGTCCTGACTCACATTGTTGTCATTGCATAGATCGTATCGAGGGGTGGTGAATGAGACCTGCTTGTCGCCTGCGAGGGTGCGCATTCGCAGCCCCAGTGAGGTGCCCGAGGGTAGAGAGCGAGTGCGAGAGCTGGGTGCACTGAACCACACAATTCCATCGAGGATCGCGGAATTATGATTTGGTCTCGGCTTCGGCTTCGGATGTTGCCTGCATATGCAACCCGGTTGGATCCTCGACAGCTTTTCGTCGCCAGGCACGCGAGGGGCGCCATGTGGCATGAGTCGCAGGAGCGATCTTCGATGTTGAGGTCTGCGGTCGACATGAGGGCATATGATATTGATCTGTGATGCAGGCCTCGCCACGTTTATTACTAACCAAGCACCCCAAGAAGTATGAGCACAGTGTCCGGGATGCTTATATCAGCTAGTATTGCAAGGTGGGCGTGAGTTGGACATGCCGTTGCACGATGGGGCATCTGAAGCAAAGCAGTTGACCTACCTTTCGAGCATGCAGCCACGAGCAGCACGTGTGCACGTCAAAGCTTGCCGCGACCACTAAAGCAGTGGCAGTGACGCCTCGAGACAGTCCAGTACCTTAGGCGTCCATCGCTCCGGCTTGATCGACATCTTCGTTTCCGGCAGCCATTCGAGCATGCTGACCCAGTACTTGCTCGCCGACTCTTCGGCTTCACGAACCTCTGCACCCTACTGGCTTGGTTCTGTTTCTGGATGCCAATTGGCGCTGGTCGTTGCTTTTTCGGATTGTTGTGGTCGGAACACGACTGCTTATGCCTCTGATCTACATAGTGGGCACTTGTACATTTCCACGGACGGCTTCCCACTCTCCCGGTACGTCTGGTCCAAACATACCCGGTGGAATACATGCCGGCAAGCGAAGACAACCAGCGTCAACCTCCTTGACTCCTCGCCTTGGGTATCATCCTGATCAACCGCGACAGTAGCCTCCGCTTTCGCCTTGCCCCTCTCCAATCTTCGCGCTTCTTCTCCGCCCCCTCGCTCGACGCGCTTCCGCGCCTTGTCCGCTTCACGGCGTCGCTCCCTTAGCACCCACGCATCCCAGACTATCTCGCCGATACCTTGACCCCAGGCTCGTCGCTTGCAGTGCTCGCAGACTGGCGCCCGGGGCCGCCAACCTCTTTGCCGCATTTCGTGGACGTCGCTGATGTCCTGGAACACGTCGGAGCCTATAAGCTCGTTGGCGATGGAGAGGATGCCCTGCTCGTAAGCGTAGGCGGCGAAGATGTCTGACAGCACTGCGCGGAGGTCTGATAGCGATGGCGCTGTCACTGCAGCCCGCGATAGGAAGGCACGGAGCACGCGAAGGAAGCTCAGGTCGTCCTGAGTAGCTTTTGGCGGGCCGCTAGTCTGGAGCCTACGCTGTACGCTTGGCGTGGCGGTCGCGGTCAACAAGGCTGTGAATGCTTGTTGTACGTTGGTACGCAGCGACGCAGTGATCCTAGAGAAATCCAATATAGCAGAGCCTGCGGTAGTTGGTCGCTCGTCCAAGCGACGGACAGCTCGGCGTGTGTTGTTCGCCAACTGAACCACTGCATCTACAAGACTGAGCCAAAGATACTCATCTAGATCCAGGTCATCCTCTGGCACATCCCAAGCGAAGTTCGTCCTGGGTCGAGGCCTGCGTTCGGCATTTGCACTTTGGCCTTGGCACAGCCAGATACCAACCTTGGTGTACTTTTCCACAGCTTCGACTAGATCATCGGCTGCTTCTTGCGTTGACGCGGCGTCTGGAGACTCTTCAGCAGCATAGATCAGGCTGGTGAGCGCTTGCTCGAGGCTTCGCAGGTGTGCGACGAGGCGGTCCATGGCGTCTCTGATCCGCCCGTCGTTATTGAGTATGATCACCGCAGCATCAATCACGCCAGCTGCCTCCATCGCTGGTATGACGCTCTCAAGCCGCAGGTCACTTGTCGGCAGAATGTTGACGTAATCAGCGACATGTCTTGGGTCATGTACGCACATCAACCTCACGTACTGCTCGATGAAAGTTGCGGCCTCGGGTGGAGGTAGAACAGCAGCGACTTTCGAGTCCCGAGCGCCTTGAAGGAGGCCGGGCTCGAGGAGTGTGCGCAAGAATACGAATTGCTGGTACGTATCAGCAAGCGCGGTGAATGCGGGCTTCAATAGATCATTCGCGTGCATGGCGAGCGTCCGCGCCGTTCTGGTCACATCGACGTTGGCGAGATCACCCAAGTGTTGCATGATTGTCCGCTTGACCGCCTGCACTTGCCTTTCACTCGCCGCAGTGCTGAAGCGCAGACAGTGGCCTATGCAGTCGAACACGCCCTCTCTGTCTTGCGGATCCTGAAAATATACCTCAAGTAGCTCAGTAAACAGCCTCTCGCCCCGATAGACGGACTTCAGAACCCGGAAGAAGCGTGCTTCGCGCAAAGCCTGTACAAGCGATGAGATGTTTGGCGGTCGGTAAGCTGATAGCAGATACTCGATACTCAGCTGGCAGTCATCCTGCAAATCGTCCGACGGCGGCTGGCATAACCTCTGCAGCACTTGCGTGAGGAGCGAGCCGGATAGGACGAGTTGACCAGGATACTTCGGAAGGCTGCGTGCGATGAACATGTCGAGATAGACGACTTCTTCTCGGCCGAAATCGTGCTGTCGCATGACATCCAGCATTATGCTGATGATATGTTGCCTTGTCATCTTGTATCCGGGTCGGGTGTTTGTGCCGTTCGCGAGCGTGTCGTTGGCGCCGCTGTCTTCCTCTGCTTCGTTCAAAAAAGAGTCTTCGAAAGCTTCATTCAGCATGCTCATGAAGTTTGCAGCGTCAAACTCTAGCAAAAGAACCAGATACGGAAAAGCGGGCTCGTTTTGAGCATCTTTGGTTGTCCGGAAGACTCTATTACTTCCCAATGGCCACGCTATCGGCGTACCGGCAAAGACGTACTCGTAAAGGTCCGCTTTGATCATGGTCGCCTCGCGGTCCTCCATGAGCTCACCATTGGGGTAACGTCTACCCGTGAGCGAGTAGGCGAGGTACGGAAAGACCTTCATAGCCGAGTCGTAGAACGGATTTCCTGTGAATTGGTCGTCCTCGCCACCATCCTGCAGCATCTTGACGAGTGTCAGAAGCTCGATGAGTGGGGTGACAAAGTCACCAATGCCTTGAGTCCAGACGTACACGAGAGCATCGTACAGTCCATGCTGCCGACAGAGTGTGGTAATCTGGTCGAAGTCAAATGATGACGGATCGAGTCTACACAGCAACTCCTCCAACCTTGTGCCTTGATTCTCGGAGATGAAGTGCGACACCATGCTCTGAACGATTTCGGTGGGCAAAATCTTGATTTCTCCGTCCAGGATATACGGCTCAAGCGTACCAATGTAGATTGAAGGCTCTTCGGCGTCCTCGAAAGCGTCAAAAACGTCGCTGAAAAGGTAGTCCGTCTCTCCCATACTAGAACATGCTTCGAAGGACGCCTCGGCGAGTTTCCGCAGCCTAATCGGCCGCTCTTCATCGTACTGCGAGAAGCTGTACTTGAGTGATGCTGAGATCATGGCAAGCAGACGCTCCTTGACTACCTCGTGTCGGGACTCGTCATTCTCCGGTAGTCCCACCGAAACATTGTTCGAGCTGCCAACATAGTAATCCGTCGCCAACCGGATAGCCGCAATATGGTCACCAGCCTCCATCAAAGCCATCAGCCGATCAGCCCAATTTGACAGGGTGCCAACCGTCAGATCGTTGAAGCCTAGCAGGAACATCCGCCCTTTGTATGCGCGAAAACTCATGTAGAACGCATCCGCAACCACTCCATGCAGCGAGGGGTCGTCGCTGTCCAAATTTTCTACTACAGACCGAAGCTGCTGCGAGAACAGGTCCTGATGATATATGTGGCGATGAAGTAGATCAATAGAGTCGGTCACTTGCAGCGAGCCGTCCTCGACGATCAGCAGGCGTTGGCTGACGGTCATAATACCCAGAACCGAGCGTCCAAGCCACTGCACGGCAACGATTGCCTCTTCGGCTCGCCATCTACTTCGAGCACGGAAAGCCAGGCTCGCTGGCTTGGCCGGATCTTCATTCTCCGTGACTGTCAGGTCCATCACCGTGAGCACGTTCGACCAGCAATACACCAGCTTCGTATCGGAATTCTCGCGGTCTTTCTCGGCGTTCGAGGCCTTCAGTTTCACAGCTGGAAACCATGCCAGACACCCACTGAGGGTACTATGCAGCTTTATCTCCCTCGGCCGGGGCGACTTGTGTTGTGTCTGTGCAATAGGTGTCGTGGACACTATGACTAGCAGATAGGGGGTGAGTAAGGCCGTGATACCCATGCCATCCGTTGCTTGCTCGACGTTGCCAAGAGGTAATGGCGAAAAGGCGAGGACAGAACTTGGCTTCTGACTGCGCTCCGACTTCGGTTCAATGGTAGAATATCTCCCCAGCAAGCGTGTGGTCTTCACAACCCTAACCACAGGACCCAATCCCCGGGTAGCGACGTGCGAAAAGGCCATTCCTGCAGCGTCGGCAGAGACGAGTGCAGTGTGCCGAGTGCCCAGGAACCCGACGTGTAAGATGGCGCAGTCCACGACGTGTCCGTCTGGATGCTGTTGTTGCTGAACGATACCGCGATCGAGTGGCGGTATTTGTAAGAACGGTCGCGCAGGTTTGCTTATCTCCCAAGTGAATATGTGCCCATTCGCGTGTCCGGCCACGACGGTCGAGTAGTCTGCCGCGATGGAGAGAGCTGTTACGCTTCCGCACTCCGTTGCTTTTGTGCCCTGGCCGATTATGATCTTGAGCGTCTGGTGGTAATCGAAGCCCAGTACGAGACCCTTGGACGTGCCGATTGCAATGAGTGCGGAAACGGCCAGACACGTCGGCCGACCAAAATTGCGTTTCCCAACCTCGGATAAAGCCTGACCGGTGATCTTGCGCAACTTCGTCCATCTTACGACCTCCCAGGGCGCCTGTAGAGTCTCATCGTCTGATGTGCCATCGCCTTGAGATGATATCTGTGAGAATTGGGATGACAACGAGATCTGCCGCGAATGCGGGCTCAGAAAGCCCGGCGACGCGGACAGCCGAGTCTCAAAGCGCCGCTCAAATGGTTGGAGGGCACCCGATGCCGTTCGTGAGACAGTTCGTCTTGGGCCAGCTGGCTTTGAAGGAGATGACGAAGCTAACCGGCCTGGAGAAGATAGTAGCGAGCCCTGTAGAGAGGGCGTATCATCCGGTATTGAGCCCGAGTCTGACGGACTGGCCAGAGGACTCATGACAGGTGGTGCCGCAGGATCTCCATCTGGTCCAGCGTCTAACGGAAGGGTATCCAGATCTTCCTCGTCCCCCTGTACACGCAATTGCGGCACATCTTGTTCAAAAAGCTCCCGCTCGTCCAGCCGGTCGCCCTCATCGTCCAGGTCATCACGATCCTGCACCTCCTCTATCTCACTATCTTCTCGCTCACCTACATGCTCCTCCAAAGGTTCATCTCCCATAATCTCCCTCTGATCCCCTGTCCGGCTAGACTCGTCCGCCTCAACATCCTCATTGGTACTGCCTTCTTTGAGGCCTCCAACAAGGGAGCTCATATGTCCACAACCCGCGCCCACATCGCTGAGCCTGCCTCTTCTACGCCACTGGTCTGTCCGGAGCACCTGAGTCTGTAGCACTCAGTTACGGGTGAGAAGGCAACCGGCGGACCAGATCCGGAGCGATGTAGGTCTCAAGGGTTCCGCTGTATTTCCGCTTGCAACCTTGATCGACGCCTTTCCGAGTAGTCGTGCGCTGTAGTCAATGATGAGCTTGAATGCTCTCATCGATGCCGCTGCCTGAGGTTTGAAGCTTGAAGTCGCGTCTCCTCCGCGGCGAAGCTCTACACTTCAGTCCACCCTTCATTACCTACATACACTCCGAACACGTTACATACATCCCACGGTACCGAACGCGATGTCGGCTATAGGGCCAGACCTACCACCGCATCTACTGGCTAAGAGAAAAAGACAACAAGACGACAGCAGAAAAGATGAGCCAACAACAGCTTCCGGCGCAAAGAATTCAGCAAGCCCTGGGGATGGCGAGAAGAGGAGGAAGGTCATCGGACCGGCCATGCCTCCAGCACCGCTAGATGAGCGACCAGCGGAGCCTGTAGAACAAGCTGTACAGCCCGAAAGCGACGACGACGACGACTTTGGTCCGTCATTGCCTTCTACGACCGCAGCGTCTACCAATGCAGCGGACAACGTATCCCGAACACCGAATACCCCCCCGAGTTCTGCGCCGGAGAAGCTACGTCGAGATGACTGGATGACAATGCCTCCCAAGCAGGACGACTTGGCAGCGCGCATGGACCCTACCAAACAACGAGCTCGAGCGTTCAACACAGGTAAAGGCGCCAAAGCACCCAACATGGCGGACGACAGTAGCTCGGCATGGAACGAGACGCCGGAGCAAAGACAGAAACGGTTACGAGACGAGATGATGGGTGTTTCGAAGACTACCTCACCTGGACCGCCAAAGGTTGCCAGGAGTGGGAAGGACGAAAGGGTGAATGCACAGGCGAGGGAGCAAATCGTGAGTTTCAACCAGCACTGCTATGGTACTTCTAGTATTGTGCAGCCATCCTGATACTGACTCCATGTGCTTCGCAGGAATCGTCCCGGGGTCCGTCTCTGATGGACAAGCACAAGAAGACCACCGGCCCAGAAGCCGAAGATGATCCAAGCAAGCGCGCCTTCGACCGCGAGAAAGATATGAGCACCGGGATGCGCATCGGGCATGCTCAGCGCAAAGACCTACTGGAGAAAGCTGCGGGCTTCTCATCCAAATTCTCCGGAGGCTCGTATCTGTGATTGATGGCACATCTGAACCTATATCTCTCCCTCATCCGTTGCGTCATGGTAACGTCAAGTCTGCCACCCGTACTTTGCCGCCTCATGCTTCAAGTTTTCGAGTCTCTCGCGGTCGGCTGGGGAGTCTCCGTAAGTGAGTCGAGTGAGCCCAGTGTTGCACAGCGTTGGCGGGCTCCGAAGCGGCAGGGTCTCCGTGAGCTGTCTGAGCAGCTCAGTGCCTTTTCGCTTACGCACCACGAGCTCGTCGAGCTGGATGCCAGAAGTCGACTTATCATCCGAGACTCGACCAATCCATTCGTCCGCCAGCTTCCCGCTCCTTCGGATCCGGGGCTTGAAGTCCGTAAGCTGTCCTGCCTGCTGCAAGATGAAGACACATTGCTCCACCGCGGCAAGCAGGCGATCGCGCGCTGGCGGCTTGATGACGGCAAGTCTCGAGACTGGGGATGCAAGGTCCAGTATGGCGCCCTCGATATATCCATGGGCCAACCCCTGGTGCCAGAGCGGAACATGGACTTCCAGGCTTTGAATACGGGCGACGTTGGTGGACCCGATGGTGATGAGGAACAACTCTAGCAACATCCAGGCTGTAGTAGGGCAGAGGAAGGAGAATGTGTTCTGCTCGTAGAGAATGCGAGCTGAATCTTTGTGCACGACACGTGAGACGCGCAGGAGCGATGCTGTGAGTCCAATGCATGGACTCTTATGCGGGCGTGTTTTGTCCGCGCGTTGCTCGAGGGCGAGCCGGAAGGGCATCATATCCTGCTGCATCACATCAACCTCGTTGATCACTTGGTCCAATGACTTCGGTATCTGATGCTTGACGCCGTTATGCTCGACAGAGGTGTCAGGATTCGGTACCCGGGAATGGCCTGCGAAGAAGGAACGGAGCCATGTGAAGTCAAGTGAGATAGGAGCAGAGCTGACAAGCAGCAAAGTCAGAATGCGGGACCGCACCGTTTCAGGCAGCTTTTGGAAGGAAAATGGCCCACTGCGGCGTGTTGCCGGCTGCATGTGCTTCGGCGGCCTCGGTTTACTGGACTCGGGCACGTAGCGGTCGATGTCCTTGGTCTTCTCATTACGACGTATTCTCAAAAGACTCTCGTACTCCAGATCGTCCTTCCGAGGGTCGACATGACGTTGGACAGCGTTGCGGACCGTGTCCCAAGTCTTGCGATTAGTGTGTGGGCCGGTCGTCTTAGGTCCGATGTCTTGAGAAACCGGCGCTGCTGTCAAACATGGGTGGGGCCTGTCGTACATGACAATGGCATGGAATTCTGGGCTCGTGGGGAGACACGCAGTCTTCAGTGATGTATGAATTCTCCCGGTCTTTGATGGCGAGCTGCGGGCGCACTCGGCAACCTCCGCCGTGCTATGACTGATGGGAGGGAGATCGTTCGAATGCTGTGCAATTGGTCGATCGAGCAGAACCTGCCGCGAAGGATGAACGTGGAGGGCATGCTTCTCGGTGTGATCGGTTGTCGGGATGTTTATTGGCGACTTCCGCGGAGAATGGGACGTGTTTGAAGTGGGAACCAGCGACCCTGACGCCTCGATTGGGATTGGATCTGCTAGCTTTCGCCTTTTCGTCTCGCCCTCCGCGGCATCGTTGACACGCTTCTCGAGCCGTGGGGTGGGATTGCAGGTCGCGCGCATCTTCACGGCAGCCGGGTGGGCGTGTATTGAGCTGGACGCAACATTGGCCTCGTTCATTAGTCTTGTGAGCTCTGCATCAAACAGCAGGCGATCTGTATAGAACGCATCCGTAGGATCCATGATTGGCCGCATCCGCTGCGTTCAGCTATCTGTAATGAGGTGTGTTGAGCGACTTGAGGAGGTTGAAAGTGAGACAAACTTGAAGTACTGTGCTAAGGTAGCCTGCAGACAAACACGGAAGCCACGCTAACGCACGTGACTCTTGGCCTGAGCCTGGACCACAACCTGCGCTCAAGAACACATGTATACAGGTACATGTACATGTAGGTAGGCCTTTGGATCTTAGTGCAGATGATGACGTTCACTTGCCTCTCCATGTATTGTTTCATGTTGGTCAATTCTGTACAACAATGTGCGCAAAGCTTGGAGTTGCGCAGCTCGATCGTGAAGCCCTTACGCAGTCGCCGCGTCCTTCATGCAGTCGTTCCAGCCGTCGTGATCTGACAACCTTCAGGTCGGCACTCGGTGATCTCCTGACGACGGTAGTTTGCGGTTGCCCTCGTACACCAGGCGTAGGCGCACGCTTGGTCGAGGAGGCGTGTTGCGTCGCAGTAGTAAGAGGCGTGCGAAGGTCCTCCGGGTCTGAAGCGCTCTCGTCGCTCGCGGCCTCTTCTTCCGACATCCACCTGCCCACGCCGACTGTCCAAGGGTTGGCTCTATACTTGGCGCCCCAAAATTCAGACATACTGGGCTCTAGCGCCCATCATCTTCAAGAGTTGGCATCGATCTCTGCCCATATGGCCTTCGTCTTCTGCCTTTTCTCCTTCGCCTCTTCCCGATTCTTCACCGTGCGATCGACGCGCTCGGAGCGTAGGCATTTGTTGACGTCGCGCTTGAGATTGTTGCACATACCCATAGACTTCCATAGCAGTCCACGGGCGTGACACACCTCGAGAGCGGTCATGATCTCCTCGCAGCCTTACGGCGTGTCAGCATTGCTCACGCTGGAGGGGAAGTCCCCAGGTACTTGCCTGTATTGTCTTTTGTATGTAGATGGGGATGCATTGTACCAGGCTATCGACGATGCGTTCAAGGAAGTTTGCCTTGTGCGCACACGGCTGGTGTACATGTAGGTGAGGCAAGATGGGACGGGATGCGCACCAGATTTGGTGCCTTAGGCAACCTTACTTCGTGTGCTTTAACATGCGAGCAATGAAACGGAAACGCTTTGTTGTTCTTTAGCAACACCATGGCACAGCAGGTTGCTTCTGCGAAAAGGCAGCAGGGTATGTAGTATGCTCATGGTCGAACGAAACTGAGACTAACGGGAACACTGCAGACTTACAAGTCCAGTACTCCAACTACAAAGACACCCTTCAAGCCATCGCTCAAAAGATTGGCGACGTCGAGCAGGAAGCCGAGGAACACAAGTACGCGTCTTCCTGCCATCTTTCAAAACCCAGCACGCGTCAGAGAACCGGTGTATCACCGCCATCTTGACCGTACGGTCTTGACTCCGATCCTTTCAATCTGGCCGTGATTGGCGCGCAAACCTTCGCTCACCGCCACGAACGCATCCCTGCCGCGAAAGAACTTTGATGACCGACTGCAAAGCCATTTACCGTTGCATGATGATCCCGCAACCCCATACATTGTACCTGCATTGATCTGCCACCAGCCACTATCATGACTCGCTGGATATACGATTCCTGCTAATTCGCGAACCAGGCTCGTGCTAGAAACTTTAATACCGCTTCCGGAGGATCGGAAGTGCTTTCGTATGATCAACGGTGTACTCGTGGAGCGGACAGTAGGCGATGTCCTGCCCGCGCTACAGACGAATGCGGACGGGTTGAAGAAGGTGCTCGAGGATCTGGTCAAGCAGTACCGGACGAAGCAGGACGACATGGAGAAGTGGAAGAAGAAGAACAATATCCAAGTTGTTCAGCAATAACTGCGGAGCTTCTTTGACTCCAGGAAATCCTTGAGCATGCCGCCTATGGCCTCCAAGCTGTCCGCGGCTTTCTCCGCGCGAACACCCTTACTGGACGCTGCCTGACCTTTGCCATGGTGTAGGACCCAATCTCCAATGGAAGAGCCTACAATGGACTCTATGATACACAGCGGCGGACTGGAATGACACTTCGAACCGCTCAGTGTCACATCATTGAAGCTTGTGTACCGGTCACCCAAAGTTCGGTCCCGGCGTGGGGGTTGTAGAGATCCGTACGACTCTTTACCGAATCGCCGGGATGGAGACAAAGACATACTGGGTCACCGCTGGTTGCAGCGTTGCAACGTTGACCAGGCCAGCAGAACATCGTGGCTTATTCTGTCATCCATATCCACCGGCCGCTCGAAAGTTGAGTACAGCGTTGGCGCAGTGTAGCATGCGCTTCATGGCGTCGAGACATGACTATACTAGTAGAGTACGCACTGCCTAAGGTATTACAGCGGACTGTGCGCCTTTGCAATCCTATCCAAGAAGAAAGAATACACCTTCAGTGTTGGTATGCCAAACCTAGCACGAACTTTTCTCTTGGCGCTGTCGCAACGTACCTGAAGCCTTTGTCACCAACATCGCGGCACCACCTACGAGCCAAGGCCAGGTACAGCGCGCCTGCAAATTGCCAATGCAGGCATGACCTGCTCCGCATTAGCTCGACATAGTTTTCGCCTCAAGCATTGGGTAGGAAGGGCGCGACATTGTATGGCATACTGGGCTTACACAGGGTATCGCTAAGACACAGACGCTGACGGACATGGTACCGCAGATACAAGGTCACCAAAGGCCTCCTTG
>JAABUV010004707.1_pt1 | contig 16082 bp, 10 predicted proteins | sample 5559971 | NCBI WGS metagenome assembly JAABUV01 (sample SAMN10711881, study PRJNA513362) | rock metagenome | isolation source: Antarctica rocks | place: Antarctica: Victoria Land, Knobhead nord | collected 2015-12-19
AACTCAGCTCAGATCTGACTCAGATCTTGTTTAAATTTAACTCAGATATCTTGTTTAAATCTGACTCAGATGTGATTCAGATGTATTTTAGTTTCATCTGTGCATCATCATATTAAACTGCATTTCATTTCTTTCTTGCTCAGATCTGACTCAGATCTTGTCTAGATTTAACTCAGATATCTTGTTTAAATTTGACTCAAATGTGATTCAGATGTATTTCAATTTTCTGTGCATCATTACATTAAAATGCGTCTCATCTTGTTTTATTCTTCAGACATCTTGCTCAAATCTGACTCAAATGTGACTCAGATTTATTCTAGTTTCATCTGTGCTTCATCACATTAAAATGCATTCACATCAATTTTCATTTCATTTCAATCTTCATTTTCAATTCTTTCTCATCTCATCTTGTTTCTTTTCATTATTTTGCAAAAACTCAATCTTGAAGAGAGAAGTTACTGTCATGATGTCAGATCATCAATTCAATTTAAAACATAAATCATTAATGTTTTAAATAAGTTTGATTTATTGAATTTATTTTGCAGTTCAATGAATCAACTCATTAATTTAATCATCATCATTTTAATTTAGTTTTAACAATTCTGTTTCAATCATTTCAGTCATGTGCATGAACTTCTGCAATCTTAAGTCAATAAAACTATTGTTTAGTCTTGATTCTGCTTAATTCATGTATATAGAAGTTGAGTTTTCATTCTTTTCTTTCACTTTTTGTCTTTCATCTTATACATTATCTGATGTATTGTCTTGTATTTAGATTTTATCAAAGTAATAATAATATCAATCTTTTATATTGATAGTATCTTTAGTCTAACTCAGTTTCTGACATATACTCACTGCAATACAAAAACTCTCATTACTTGCATAGCAAGCACACTTCTTGTACATTGTCTTTTTTTGAAAGATGACATCACACAGCGATGCTTTATTCTCAATGTGTAAAACTTAAGCACATTTTATACAAATCACTTTATTTAGAATTTTGAAATCAGCAGCACTTTTTTCACTTATTTTTACAATTGACAGCTGAAAAGCATCAGTAACGATATCAAGAAGTGAAATAAGCAAATCTCATCATCATTCTTTGATTTCGCGAAGTCTGTGAGTTCAACAAGATCATCAATGAAGCATCAGTAATTATTTCTTCTTTCATCATCTTTTAAATTTTCTCTTTAATAGCTGAGATGTACTCAAAAGTTTAAATAGTAAAAGTAATGAGTTTTCAATCAGAATTTGATGATGTTTGCATCATCACAAGCAATTCAACATCAACAACATCATGATTATTACATTTAATCAATGTTTTTTAAGCAAACTTATGATACTGTTAATTGCAGTAATAGTTGTGAAACTTCAAGTTGTGACATCACTTACTTTCATAATAATCTTGATTCAATCATCAGTCAACTTCATCATCTTACAACTCTCTTTAAGCATCACTGCATATTTATGACTCATGATTTAAATCTCTTACTCTTATAATACAAATATACTCAAAGTTTGTTAAAAGTAATCATACAATGATAAAAATATGATCATGATTGAAAAAAGATGAAGTTAAAGAAAATGAGAAGTTAAGAAAAACTGAAAGAGCAATAAACAAATCAACAATTATTATTCATTCTTGTTTACACTTTATCATAATAATAATAATAATAATAATAATTCATACACTCTTATGACATTGATTAGATCGACTCATGAGAAAAATCTATGCTATGTGTGTCGAGTGAACAAAATTCTCTGAGGTATAAAATCGCTCGCTGTCTATACGACTGCTACATGCAGTCGAGATGATAAAACTGAGACTTTGTATCAAATTTGTTCATGATGATTGCACGTTAGAGAATGAGTGTTCTTGTCACTCTAAACTGCTTCAGCAGCTTCGTTTTCATCATCATTCTCGCTGTTGTCTTGAGATTCTTCGTGATTGAGACAATGATTCGATAGTTCGTGAAGTCAACGTCTCATAGCATATTCAATCAAAGATGCGTTCAATTTGAACAGTGCATCAGAATATGCTTGACTGTTTGATGACTTCATTCGCAGTTGCATCGAAAGCTATTCGCGCTCAATACATTTCTTGAGTGCAGATAAACATTCAGCTTTATGCGCTTGATTCTGATGTGAGTTGCAAGAATGCTTTTGATCTTCTGAAAATCATCACGCATTCTTACTGACTTCTTGAATAGATGAAATCTTTGAGCGAAAGATGCATTAATGTCTGCGATGCATTTCTTGTAGTTTTTTCATCAAAGATCTCATTGACTTTTATGAAACTGTGCAATTGCACATTCACTTGTTTGAATCAACGTTAAGAGATTAAGTCGTCTGCATCTAGACTGTATTTTTGTTCTCTTGCAAATTGAAACATTCAGAAACGTCATTTTTTTGAAGATTGAAGAGCGAAAAATGAGTCTATTAGTTTTTATCAGATGAGCATGTATGATCTCACATGCTCATCAAGTCTTCTGTGTTCTGTCATTGATTCAACTGCGTAGTGTGACTTGATTCTGTAGCTTGTTCAGATGAACATGTAGCAAGAATGTATATGTTTCAACTTTCAGCATTTCGATGTTCACTTTCTTGAAGATGTTGATCATATAATGCAATGCTTAATTCTGAAGAGTTTCTAGTCTTCGTTTCTTACTCGACAATTCTTCTTCTTTATCACGTTGATGTCATATTGATGCTTCAAACGTCATTTCTGATCTTATCATCACTGAGTATATCTGTCTTGCTTTTGCGAATGTAGCTTCTCAGATGAAGATCTCAAGTTGACTAAGCATCAGCATCTTGATGACATAATCTGCTTCTATTTGACGAAGATGTGAATTTCATTGTAGTTTCATGTTCAGTTGAACTTCAAGAATTTGTACATTCAATTTCAACTTTATTATTGAGTTTTCTATGCGTAAACTGACTGTCATGTCAAATCTTTTTGACTTGCGAGTGAAGTGTGTGAGTTTGTATTTCTCTGAAGCGAACGTAGCATCATGAATTTGAACTCACTTCGCACAGACGTTGTGTGCTCGACTTAGCGTTTTGCAGATTGATTCTGTGATTTTGTCATAAATCAGAATATTGATGTCATTTATGAAGTCAAGCACTTTGATTTTGATTTCTAAAGCTTCGCATTTTTCGATTAAGCTTGCGTTAAAGAATAGAAAAAGAATCGATGATATGAGAAATCTTTGCAATATGTCAGCGTTTACTCATTGCATCGCGCTGATTTATTCATCAAACATCAGCGATGATTCTCTGTCTTTCAGAAAGCTGCAAGTTCATTCAACTATGTAGTTGAATGTTCTTCTCATTCTCAGAATGTGCAGAAGTCTGATGTGTGAAACATGATTAAACATCTCAGCGATGTCTAGACTAAGCATGAAGATCACGTACTTGATTTTGCAGTCTCATACTGCGTGTACTTGATCTACTAGTAGATTCAGCGCTGAGATCATGAATCACTTACGTCTCGCTCTCATTTGAGCGTTTGAAAGCATGTGATGAGTCTCAGTAATGTCACTTAATCTTTTGATCATGATTGATTTCAGTGTCTTACTCATGATGTTTAGCAAAGCAATGAATCAATATGTTTTTGAATCGATGTAGTCATTCTTCTTTGATTTGCATAGTACTATTGTTTGAGCTTTTTTGAACTGCTTCAAGTAATATTTGTGAATTACACATGCGTTGAACAATCTGATTAGTATCGAAGTCAGTTCTGTTAGACTCGCTTGAAGCATTTTATTTGAAATTTTGAATGCTTCTGATGCTTTATCAACTTTTACTCGTTGAATCATCTGTCTCATCTCATCTTGCAATAAGACTGAATTGAACGACATTGTCAGTGATATAAACGACTTTGAAATGTCACTGATGTCTGTCTGAGACGATGATGAGAAGAACTTCTTTTGTAAAATCTCTGTTTTTTCTTCGAATAAATCTGCTATGTGATCGAAATCGTCGCTCTTTAGTGATGAAAACTGCGAAAGTTTCTTGAGTAGCTGACTTTTGATTCTGACTCATTTTGCGAAGCATCAAATTGATTTCAATTTGTTGCTCAGCTCATGCATCTGTAATTTAAAATGTGAACGTTTTGCTTCTTTAATGATCTTGTTTTTGTGATCATTGTATTTCAGATAGTCGTTTCATGCTTCTAAAGTACTCTGCATTTTTCATACGACTCATAGTTGTCGCGATTTCGTCACAACTTTCGAGCAGATTTGATTTCAGAAGTTTCATGCTCAATTCAACGATTTTGCTCAAGAAGTAGACTTCTCGATGACTTCTTGTAATGCATGAGTGATCTCAGCTACTCTGTCATCTATTGCTATCTTGTCATTGAGAAGATGATCGACAAGAAGATGTATTCTTAAATGAGTGTTTAATGCTTCTGTGTTCATTTTCTTTCATAATCAACAAGTCGTGAACTGCATGAAGAATGTGCATAGACACAGCTTCATGATAATCGAAAGATGATCAAATTCTTAATGCAAATCAGTTCTCATCTCACATTTGTGTATCATGAACTGTATTTTCTTGCTGTCAAACGCTAAATTTATTGTTGTGAGCTGATTGTGAGTCTCTTTAGTAATTGTGTCTGATTCAAGCAGTAGCTTTAGTCTTACGTTCATAACGATGTCTAGTAAAGCATCAGTCGCTGTGTGATAAGTAAAGCATCTTCTGTCTTCTCAGTGTAAATGATGCAGATTGAAATCTTCTATAATTAGCTGTTCACAGTCATCTTTGATTAGTTCGTTCAGATGAGAAATAGTAGATGATTCTTCTGTGAAAATGATAGACAGCGAGCACGAGTTGTAGACGTTTATAAGTTGTAGTGTCTGTATCTCGTCTTTTGAGTTGCTAGTTTGTAGCTTGATTAAGCAGATGTTTGATTCAATGATTTTCATCATTCATTGATTGAGTTTTAAATACTTGTTGATATAAATGCATGTTCTTGCTTGAGATGATGAGTTTCTCACTAGATGAAAGAAGTTGTGAGTCGAGCTAAATGTCTGTAAAACATTAATGTTGCAACCTTGTTTCTGAATGACTATTATGTCAAATTTACGAATTTCTCTGTCTATCAGAAACGATTTTTGAATTTTCAATGACTTTCTGATGTTGTACTGTAAAATTCGCAAAAAGATTTGATTTATTATAAAGATATCTGTAGCTGTTGTTGATTCTGCACAGAAGCAGCTTTTTGTATGCTTTTAGTCATTGAAAGTCTTTCGCATTTTCTGATTTGATGTTTCTGTATCTGTTCAGACGTCATGTTTTCTGAGTCGCTAATCACGCTTGAAGAGTAATCAACTCGTCTTTTCTTGACTTTCATCACTTGTCATGTTGACTCGTTGACGTCTTGACTGCTTATCATCATCAAGACATTCATTGAACTTAATGAGTTCATTGAACTTATGAGATTCATTGAACTCAAGAAGTTCAGAAAGAAAGAAGAGAATAAGCGATTGTCTTTCAACGCTTCAGAATATCTGATTGATTTATTTCGAAAGATTTCTTCTGATTGCTTTATCTGTAGTTTTCACTTGAAGCATAAGTGTCTTCAGAGTTCGTGACTATTGTTGCAGTTCACGCATCGTCTTCTATTTATTGACACAGCGCACTCTTCAATGTGATGTTTGTCTGTGCATTTAAAGCAGCACTCTTCGTTTTTGCAAAATCTAGCTATATGATCAAAATCAAAGCATCTATAGCACTGTGTGATACGACAGTTCTTTTCAAACAACTTGCATGAGCATTCTTGATACGAGTTCAGCATATCTACGTTTAACAGTCGATTCATCATCGTTTTGATTGCGATCTCTACGATGAGTGATGAGTAAATCTTCTCACTTTCGACTATCTTCTTGAGTCAAGCTATTCTTAGCATCTTTAGATTTTCATGAAGTCTCGCGTTGTTCTTTATCAGTCTTTTGATGATCATCTTCTGATTGCTTGTGTTCAGTGTGATGTGTACATCATGTGCTAATATCGCGAAGCTTCTACGCACTACATACGCTGAGCTTGCAATTCTCTTCACTCATGCCTGAGACTTTTCTAAAGCTGCTCGAGCTTTCAAGCTCATCATGTGAAGTGCAATGTCTTCGCTTTCAAGCTTGCGAAGTGACACTATTAGATCTCGTTGCATCATCGACATGCTTGCAATTTCTTGAAAGATCTGATTAATTGATTTCTTTTGTATCTCTTTCATCTTTTTTCTCTTCACTATTTTCACTAGAATCTTACGTTTTTTGTTACACTTTATCATTTCAACAACATCATTTACTTGAAAAATAAACAATGTTTATATGCTATTTACACGTCATAATTGCTGTCATCTACATCAATTACACATCATATATATTATTTATAATGTCATTTATACGCATTATAATCAAAGATGAATCATCATTCAATCAAAAGTTTCTTTTTTTCTTGTTTTCTTACAAAAATTTGAAGATTTTTATCAAGAGCTTTTAGAGCGAATCAATGAGTGCACATCATCATTTATCAAAGTAAACAAAGACATTAATTATTGAGATCAAGAATGAACTCACTTAAAAAAGAAAACAATTGTCATGATGAATTGACTCATAGAAATTAAATCAAAGATTAAAGTCAAAGATTGAATTGAAGATCAAATCTGAATTAGCTCTGAAACTTTATGACTTTGTCAAAACATAATTTAAACTATGTCATATCTTTAACTTAATATGTCATGAATTATGTCGTGTTTAACTTGACAATGCTTGACAAACTCTTTATAGTTGATCAATTTTCTCAAGTTATTGAGAGCTTCTTAATAATTAGCTCTATCATAATATATATTCATTCTGTGTTTGCTTAGAATATCACATTGTTATATCATTCTTACAGATCTCATCTATTTATTTTGTAAACTCAATCATCACAGAATTGCTTTTGTGTAAGATTGAGATTTGTATAACTTCAAAAATGAAGCTTTAAGATGTTTTAAAAGTGTGAGAATGATATTTAAATATTTGCTTTATTTGCATCAAATTTGAGACTGATTTGTGAGTTTTTCCCGTCAAATTCGCTAAAATTCGAAAACTGAACTAGACTTTCAAATACAATGATATCTTCTCGTTGTGCAGTCACATCGATAAAATGTGCATACGAGCGCGTGAACTGTCTATATAACCAAGTGGCCACATAGACAAATCGAAATTGTGAAAGCTGGTCACTTCGACGTGAGCTTTCGTTCGCTGTTTGACCACATGGTCATCTAGCCATATGAACTTTTCGACTGTGTATGAGCTCAACGCGTGGGTAAAGCGCTGTTACTGCTCTGTCGATGAGATTTTTCAGCTCTTCTGACAACCATTGCTTGCAGAAGGTTCGTAGCCAGCACCTCGTACAGGTAAATCTCGTTGCCGGCCGAGAAGAGGCCGTGTAAAGGGTAGTGAAGCTGGCGAGAGGGAAATAGAAGGAACTATGTTCAAAAGACGGTGATAGGGGGTGAGAAGTACAACAGAAGGTTCAGTGAAGAGTCTTATGGGTTAGAATGTAGAATATCGTTGTGTGTGAAGGGTTAGAGGGTCGAGATTTAGATTGAAATCTTGGGTGTGAAGGGTTGAAGTTGAAGGCACAGAGTGAATGATGTGTGTATTCTGTATTGGGAGAGTTGTAGGTCAGAAGCAATGCACGAAGAGCTGGGAAAGATGAGTGTTGCGCATCGATTGTTCAATATCATTTACTTCATTGCATGATCATGTGCCTCTTTCTACGAATCTTTCATTTTTTTGTATGTTCTAATCGTTCTAGTCGATTGCTACTACATAGTGTTTATCTGGAAAGCTGTGGTGTTTTATGTTATCTGTCTACAGACGCGATGTTGTGCCTTTTGGTCCGGCTGTCAAAACTGTCAAACCTCTTATCCATGGGTTCTAGGGTGTCTTCGCTAGGTGGCCAAACCGTCAAACCGTCACATAGCCAAACAGCCAAGATCACCTTTTTATAGATTAGTCTAGGAATTAACTCATCTGGAGCTCGCATGATGAGTGAGATCCGCAGAAGAAGGACAGAGAGAAGGTTTGGGGGAAAGACGAGAAAATCTCTACCCATAAATACAAATACATAGGTATATAATAGAGGATTACGCACGGGCCCGCAGCGGCTTTTGCCATCCATACTCACAGATCGAACTGAAGCACCGCGATAGAGTAACCGGAAACTCGCCAAGGAACAGCCTGCTACTCTGTGATGACGCCATTGTCAAATTCGATGGCCGTGGTACTATTGCTGTTTGATCGTTACGGTAGTTGAAGCCGTTTACATCAGGAGAAATCTGCGACATATTAGCTATCCCGTGCCTGGGTACAGGGTCATTGGAGGCTCACGATAATGGTCCCATTGACACTATCGTAGGCAACGTTTAAGTCGACTTTTAAAAGGGCTTTGGTATCCCAAGAATTGATTACCTTCATAGCGTCTTATCAGCTATGTTCCAAGCCTGCAAAAGACTAGTGGCAGGATTATACCTTCAAGTAAATTGCGTTGGACGGCTCGTCAATTCACCATAAGGGATTGAATGTTTCAGCGCTGTTGGTTACTGATAACGTAGGTATTCCGCGGAAGTGTGCTAGAAAGGACTGAGCATAACAGCTCACGCTCAAGACGGTTTTGTTTGGGCCTGCGGAGTGCGGTAAAGGCGAGTAAGCTTAGAGTCCAATCATACTAGGCCAGAACTTAATGAGCGACGATTTTTTTCAAACTGTTTTGGGGAAACACCCAGTTGAAATTCTGGAAGCTCGGCGCATAAGAACTCATCCGCATTACATTCGGGGTCTCTTTCCGCTCCAATAAGGTATATTGATTCAGCTATAGCTGACAGCAGTCGTGGGTAGTCAATGTGCGTGTCCTTGGCGCTCGGTGCAAATGGCAAACCCTCTGGCTTATCAGCCGAGTATACTGAGTATTCTCTAATGGAACCAGAAACGTTTTCGTTGTCGGTTCGTTATTACCAATCATCAAAGAAGTCAAATTGCTCAAGGGAAACGATGGCTGCTCGTAGTAATGCGTGTCCCAAGTAATCCGGCTGGAATGGATATGTCGTAATTCTTGCGATCGAGATCATGCGAACGTGAGGGTAGCGGCTTTTTAAGGGCGTCGTACAAAATAGGAAACTATACAGATAAGGTGCCATCCACCGATAGGTACGGACGGACTCACCCTGTAATCATACGTCAATGAGAACCAGTCTTCATTGAGGTAGCTTTTGGTAACCATCAGCCTCAGCATGGCATGTTTCCTCCTTTAACAAGGCTTACTTGATCATGAAAGGCTTAAGATGCCACATGCGAGCGAGTAGGGCTCCATATAACGTATCGATATCACCATGCAGTATTTCAGCTCGCTTAGAGCATCTTGAACGACTTCTCCCATTCGATCTTTCAGATACGAAACGACATCAGTCCCTTTGATATACAGTGAGTGACCGGCGTAGATGGCTAGGACCGGCTTGAGCTCCATGTCTTCGGTCCATTCAAGAAATTCGAAAGCACAGCGTGCAACTAGCAGCCCAGTTTCCAACTCGCCCTTTCCGATCTTTCAGTGGTCTAAGAATGTTAGTCAAGGAGAGTCTTCTTAAGCAGACGCTGGAGTCAGCCATACCCAATCGGCTCATTCCATTTTCATCGGCCTTGAACAGAGCAATCCTCAATGTTGTTTCCCCGGGGAAACCGAAGGAACTTCGGTTTAAGCTCATTGATATTCTGGCTCAGATCCTCGCGTAGGCCACTGGGCCTGTTCTTATAAGCTTCGGGGAACAGACTGATCAGATTGGAGTAAAAGTGCTCCCCGCGACTTCCGATGCATCGAACGTGATAGCAAATGTGTTATTCGAATTTGGTGCCGTCACACTAACATTTAGAGACAGTCAAAAACTGAAAGCTTCTGAACGGGAAGCCTCGTGGAAATCTAGACGCTTCGGTGAGATTTGAGCGGAGGGAGACGTTGATGCCTGTAAGGTTCTGTGCATCGCTTAGGCTATTAGCAAGCACGTGGAAGGAAGCATAATATGTTTGGGCTGATGTTCATTTCCACCACCCTAGAGAACATCAGCTTTGTAGACTTATCTTGGGGTTCCCGGAATCACCCTTGTTCAAGAAGCCAACCTCTCCCGTAGTATTTTGTGGGATGTCAACCTGCATGACCACAGGCAACGCGGAAGATGAAGGCTAAAGAACATCGAGGCTCAAAACCGCGTGCCCAATAGACCGATAACCAGTGAAAACGGGCCCAACCGAGAGTAACAGTAGAACCTAGAACACTGTAAGTGGACGGCATATCGATTTGCCCAATTCTCTACCTTAAGGCTCGGTTCATAATCATCTCGGCATACAGTCTACCTTCAATAAAATGTTGGGTATACCAATTAGTCAACTAGCACATCCGGCATCTTATTGGCTTTGTTTGCCTTCTTACATTGATGTCTTCAGTCATCCATTCGTAAAGAAGAGGCGCGGTCTCATTGCGCCCACTTGCTTTTGCGGGAACATACAAATCGACATTAGTAGCATTAGTATTTATTGCATTGATTCATTTGGCTTCAGCGCCATAGAACAGTGTGCTGATGCCCGGAACGACCACTTGAGAGATAGTCAGCATCATGATAAAGCATTAGATAGCATGGCGTACGAAGACAAATTGAGCTAAGCTCCTTTCTTAAGAAAGGGATATGCGTACTACAACATTGACTGCTGTCATTACTGAACTCGGCCGTGTCTCGGGCTATGATGTTGCAAAGCGGAAGGTACGAGAAGGACAATCCAGGTGAATGGCGGTAACGTGGTACATACTAAGGTAACTTCACTGTCAATGACGGATAACGGATGAATCGAATGAAGCTCGAGAATGTGGGGATGGATTCAACCGATGTAGGAAAGTAGTGTGCAGCCTGCAGGCCTGATAGTTGGTAGGGAACAGAGCTTCTGCTGTCCGGCACGCTGTCGATCGTAAAGATCAGAGAATTAAGCTTCACATGGGTCATTCAGGCTCAAACGGAAAAAAATCGCAAATAACCTGAAAGACGAGTGGTTGGAGGTGGGCCAATAACGCCTTACTCCAATGGCAGGAGATCCTTCAGAAGTACCTTGATAAAGTCAGAGCTCCGCATTATGTTTGATGCCGCTAGGTAGACGAACGTCGAAGCCAGAAAAGCCAAAGCAAGACAAAGACCACTGCGTACGGGCAAGAGGAATGCGGGGATTGGATAATCTTCAGATGTACAGTCCGCTGTACAGATGGTCAAAGTAAAAGCGAAAACGAATGTTCGCAGCCCAAGAACTCGAACACTACATCCAGATGATTCGCAGAGCCTTAATTCGAGAGCGATGAAGGTTCTTCCACCCATCCGATGGCCTGACCGTACTTAACCCTTTGACCTTGCTCAACCGCCCATTGCCAACCACCCTCTCTGGGTCCCTCCTCCCAACTTTCATCAGAGTTTCTACGGCGGCCTTTCGGCGCCTCAAAGACCAGGACTATGGAACTTCCCAGCTGAAAGCCTCCCATCTCTTCCCCTTTCCGTAATGCATGGCCCCCCAAGAGCTTACTTGCTTGTGCGTACGTAGCTTCAGCAAAGCCAGAATATGGTTCCCCACGCTTAGCGGCTTCTTCAGCTGCCCGATCTGCCGCCGTATCTGTCGTCAAGCTATTCGTGCGTAGCTCACGATCGAAGTTAATTTTTATTGAGCCGACATTTGTAGCTCCGACAGGGGTGAAGCTAAAAAAGCCCCACCGCCAGCGACCCAGTAGTACCACTCGCTCGTTTAAAGTGAAGAGTCCGGGAAGCATGCGCTGCAAGTAGGGAGATACGCTAAATAATTCCCCGGCGAAGTGGCGACGCTTTTCCACAACCCACGATGTTGGGGAGTGGAAACGGTGATAATCGCCTGGCGCTAGGTACACCACTAGATAGTACAGAGCCATTGGTACCTTCTTAGGTACAGGCGAGAACCAGGGTGATTTGGTGCCGTCACCCAAGGCAAGGTCAGCACGGACCTCAGCCTCTGAAGAATACTTCGGCGTTGTAGAAGCATCCATAGCCGGAGATTCTTCTTGACTTTGCGGTCTGGACAAAAGATTTGGTAGGGTATAAGATATGCCATTCACATTGGCAAATTCTTCGTCAGATTTGATGATATCTTCGTTCCCAATCTTAGCCGAGGAAGGTTCGCGTCTCGGACCTTTACCTTGCATTGTAGGCTTATGTGCTGAGTCTGGCGGCTCGGTGCCAAGCAAAGCTTCCAGAGAATACGTCATACCTTTAACTTGTTCCACTTCTCCGTTCTCAATCATCCCGAATTGCAAAACACGGCCATCAGCTGGTGATAGCAATGCGGAGGGATTGTCGTCAAGTGGACGGACTCCGGGCTTGAGGGTACGATAGAAAAATGAAGCAAGGTTAGGATACACATAAAGATCAGGTTCAGAGACTTCAGACAGACTGGCAAAGTATAGTCAGTGTTTGAACCACAATGTTCTCTTCATGTCTCACTTTACCCCAAATATCCAAGAATATAACTTGAACCCCGGTACACGTAGGTAGTAGGGAATCTCGAGCTCGTTGAATTTACCCCATACTCTTGATACTGCCTTTAGAGGGAGAGTCGACATGACTTGGACCTGCCTGTATACATTCATTAGACATATTGGATCACTGGTAATCCACTAGATCGAGTGCTCGTCTTACCAAGGTCCGCTAGGCCGTACACTTTTTCGCCTTGTCAGCCTCCCTGTAGTCTCTTTATCACCTTCATTGCTCTTGTGTACTTCTTCCTCTTCCTGCCGTCTCTTTTCGCGCTGCCGTACCCTGTAGAATTGCGCAGCCCCAAGAAAAGCGATGCCTAATCCAATAGGGATAGGGCGCCATTGAACTTTAGTATCGCGGAGGGCAGCACGAAGCCTTGTACGGAAGGGTCCCCTATCACTCGGCTTTGTTTCTCCATTGAACCTCCTGGCAGATGTTGCGAAGCGACGGGGCGAGGACCGTGTTTGCCGGCAGAAAACGCATGTATAGTCCAGAGGTCGCGAACACAGCTTAGGCGTGATGACCGTACGGGACAGCGAGGTGTTTCCAAATCGCAAAGGTCCCATATTACCAAGATGATAGTTGCAGTTTAGAGATGAAAGAGAAAAGCTGCCGCATAAATCTCTTCAGACATTGGAGACACCACTCAAGCTGTGACGTAGGACTAAGGTAGGGGGGCGGTTAATCAAGTGGTGGAGGTGCGGTACTTGCCGTTCCCACGACTTTACTTGCCAGATCACTTACAAGTAGAGCAGTATGTGATATCGGTTTCGCAGCTGCAAAATCTTCGAACAATCTTTCGCTGGTCTCACAAACGCCTGGACATTCCTTTCACAGCTTGCTTCACGTTAGTATGGAGGGGTCAAGCTCAACAAACCAAGCTCCGCCGAAGGAACCCAGCTCTCATCGCCAGACGATCGTACTCCATGTTCTGTCGCCTTCGGTGGAGGTTCCTAATAAGATCACTTTCCCTGTGCTTCCCATAGCTATGACCATTGGCGAGCTGAAGTATGAGATCTGTGATAAAGTTGCAAGCAGGCCCAGACCTGAACGCCAGCGATTGATATATAGAGGTAAAGCGTTGGTCCAGGAAAACCTTACGTTAAGAGAAGTGTTTTCACAGGATACTGTCCGATTGATTCTCCGAACCTCCACGCTCCAAGCTAACGTACAAACACAGATAGACAATTCTGAATCTCTTTCCTTACATCTCGTTCTGCCCCCTACTGCAGGGGCACATACCAACTCTTCTGTTACGTCAGTAAATCCAGCCCACAACCATCTCAACAATCCACAGCATAGTATGCCTTCAAGGACAGGGTCTCCAGCGCAGCCACAGGGAGCACAGGCAGGTGCGGAGACCACCCAACCCACCGCTCGTGTGGGAAGCGCCCCGCAAGCAAATCCTATACAGCCGCAAATGGGTCGCATCCATCTTCCACCTGGCCAACTCCCACCGCACCTTCAACAAGTAATCAACCACCAAGTCCAAGCGTTATTCCAGCACCAAATACAAGCCGCCCAGGGTGCCATAGCTGGTCAAACTCTCCCAGGTGGAGTGCCTCAAATCCCAGTACAAGCACGCCAATGGCAGCAATCTGGCTTCCCACAAATCATAGCCCAGCAGCAACAAGCAAGAGCTGCAGCCGGGCTTCAGGGTCTAGGTGGTGCAGCTATGAACCAAGTGCTGGGAAGCCCGGCACCTCACATACATCTTGGAGCACCTGGAGCAGTGGCCAACACCCCAATCCCAGCTCCTGCACCAGGAACTACCACTAGAACGGTCCGTGAGGACCAGGGTCCAAACGGTGAATGGCGGGTGGTCGTCGAAAGTACTTCTATAATTTCCAATAATAACAACAACCAAGCAGGTACTGTCGAGCGCCCAATCCCTGGCTTGCTGGATTCAAATGTTCGTGCATCTCCAGCGCCCGGCAATGGAAGACCACAAACTTCTCATACGGCGGGGCCATCCGGAGTCTCTCACACGAACCAGCCACAAGCGAATGGGGCCCCATTACCCGACACACTGCCACTTTTTCAACAGCATCTCGCTGCGCTAGAGTCAACTTTGGCAAGCGGGACTGCGCCCGCTGAATCCATTTTCCAGCAGACTCAGGCACGTTTGGACTCCATGGCAAACCAACCGGGAACTCTGCCGGCGGGTGCTGAAGCAACCCTTCGTGCTCGACTCAATAACTTATCCATACAAGCCGATCAATTACGTGCCAGTCTGACAAGTCTGCTGATGAGAGTCGTCGCTGAACAGCCACAGCCACCACCTCAGCAGCTACCGCAACCCGCTTCCTCGTCTGCAGTCTACGTTCTCTCGTCCCCAAGTGGACCTCAGGCTCTCCTAGTTTCACCATCGGGCTTGTACAGTACTCCGTGGCCCCATCCAGCAACGATTCACGGCCTTTTTCCAACCGTGATCCCTCCCCCGCCACTACCCACGGTGCATCCACAACCTCCTGCAGCCCAACTCGCCGACCCCAACGCTCAGCAGCCGCCTGCCAACAACGCCAACCCCCAACAAGAACAACAAATACAACAAGAACAACAAAACCAAGAACAAGCGAATCAAGCCCGCGATCTCCTACGTATCCTTCTTCCCCTAGGCGGCCACCTTTGGCTCTTCATTCGTCTTTTCGGCTTCGTCTACTTCTTCACGGCCGGCGGCTCGTACCGCCGCACCATCCTCCTTGGCCTCTGCGCTTTCCTGGTGTTCGTTGCCCAAACGGGCATTTTCCGCCCCCTGTTAGAGCACGTCTGGGAACCTATACGTCGCCACGCGGCTAGTCTACTGCCCATCGGAACCAACGAGCAAATGGAAAGAGTGTTGAGGAATGATCAGGTGGGGTACAGAATTCCCCCGGACCAAGAACCTACAGTCGAAAATGCGCAGAGAAGATTGTTGGAACTTGAGCAGAGGGTTCGAGGGGATGAGACGCACCTCCGCGGTATGTTCCGTCGCGTTGAACGCGCTATTGCGCTCTTCATTGCCAGCCTGGTTCCTGGGGTTGGGGAACGCCATATGGCGGCCCGTGGCGCTGCGGAGGTTCTAGCACGGCATGAGAGGGAGCTGAGGGAGGAGGTTGAGGAGCAGGAGAGGGAGAGTCAGGAGAGGATTGAGGAGAGGATAAGGTCGGGGGTGAGGGGGAATTCAGGGTATACTGATGACGAGGATGAGGAGGAAGGGGGTGGTAGTGGGGCTACAGCTACTGCGGAGAGTAGTGTTATGGCGGGCGAAGGGAGCAGTAATGCCAGTGCGCGTGCGGGAGAGGGAAGTTCTGGTGGAGCTCAGGGAAATCAGCGGCCGTTGGTAGAGATTTGAAGTTGCAAAGGACTGTGGCATAGCGTGGTGTTTGGGGACTTCTGACATCAAACGATTCTGTGCATAGCAATAAATGTCTAATAACGCAGGCCGCTTTTAGAAGTGTTCCATGGTTCGCAAGACCATCGTCTTCCATCCACCCAGGTATACAGAAAAGCCAGTGAACAATAA
>JAABUV010004708.1_pt1 | contig 16079 bp, 22 predicted proteins | sample 5559971 | NCBI WGS metagenome assembly JAABUV01 (sample SAMN10711881, study PRJNA513362) | rock metagenome | isolation source: Antarctica rocks | place: Antarctica: Victoria Land, Knobhead nord | collected 2015-12-19
ACCGTGCTCAGCATCCCCAGGCCTGTGGTGGCCGGATGCGCCGTCCAATCCAGGTCCGTCGTATCCTGCACGGCCAAGACCCGCTCCACCGCGTCCACGCGGGTCAGCGTCGCCCGCACATGACTGGTCACGATGGCGTCCGGCGCGATAGCATCGTTCGCAAAGAAGCGATAGGCCGCCTTGAGCAACGCCGGGTCCTCGCACGCCTGCGGCCGGCTCCCCAGCACCGTCGCCAACTCCACCAGCCGCGCGGTGCGGCGCTCATCACCCAACTCAGCCCCCTCGAACTCGTCTACCGCCCACTCGGCCTGCTCAATCGCGACGACCATCCCTCTCGTCCCTCCCTCCCCTGTGTCCACTCTCCATATCCCATCCTACCACCCATGTGTGCCCCCTCCGATTTGTGGGTAAGGGTTAGCCCTGACGTGGGAGAGGGGGAGACACCCCGTCGACGAGAGTGGAACACGCCCGTATGACTACCTGGGCCGTCATCCCGGCCAAGCCCCTCGACGCGGCCAAGACGCGCCTGTCTCCCGCCCTCGCGCCGCGGGAACGCGCCGCGCTGGCCCGCGGCCTCTTTCTTCATACCGTGGAGGCGGCCCGCGCCTGCTCCGTCCTCGCGGGCGTGCTCGTGGTGAGCGCCGACCCGGAATTACGCGCGCTGGCGTCGGGGGCGGGGGCCCAGACATGTGCGGACCCCCTGCCGTCAGGATCCACGCTTGACAAACAGCGAACTGAAGCATTGGCTATGACCACGCGCGTCTATCCGCCCGCGCCGTGGTTGGCGGGGGTCTGGGGGGAGGCCTCTCCCCAAGCTCCCCCTTTGGGGGCGGGGGGGGAGAAAACCTTCTCAACCAGGCCGTCGCGCTGGGCTGCCGGCGCGCGGCCGCGGCGGGCGCCGACGCCGCGCTGGTCCTACCGGCCGACCTGCGCCTGCTGACGCCGGACGTGATCGCGCGTTTCGTCCACATGGCTGGCGCCGCGGACGTCGGCATCGCCCCGGATCACTCGCACGATCGCGGCGCGCTGGAACAAAGACGCGCGGCAGGTCGAGGTCGTGCTGCGTGAGAGCGCCCGCGTCGTGCGCATGGACCGCGGCGTCATGATCTGCGAGACCCACCACAGCTTCGTGCTAACTAACGCCGGCGTCGACCGCTCCAACGCCGGCGGCGCCGACCTCGTACTGACCCTGCCGCGCGACCCCGACCGCACGGCGCGGTCCATCCGCGACTACGTGCGTGAGCGGCGCGGCGTGGAAGTCGCGGTGATCGTGAGCGACACGACGGGGCGTCCCTGGCGCGAGGGCCTGACCAACATGGCCATCGGAGTGGCCGGGATGCGCCCGCTGCGCGACGAGCGGACGCGCGTCGACGCGCACGGCTACGTGCTGGGCGCCAGCGTGCTGGCCGTCGCCGACGAACTCACGGCGGCGGCCGAGCTGGTGATGGGCAAGCTCGACGCGGTCCCGGCCGCCGTCGTGCGCGGCTACACTTACGAGCGCGGCGAAGGCACGGCGCGGGAACTACTGCGTCCGCCCGCCACCGACATGTTCCGCTAATGTCCACGACCTGTGACCGTATCTACGGGGAACGCCGGCATGAGTGACATCGCCGTGATTGGCGGGACGGACCGGCAAGGGCTGGGGCTGGCGCTACGCTGGGCCACCGCCGGCTTCGACGTCACGATCGGCTCGCGCGACGGGGACAGGGCGCGCGCCGTCGCCGCCGAGGCGCGCGCCAGGTTGGAGGCGCTGAGGCGCGCCGCGCGGTTGGGCGCGGCCAGCAACACGGACGCGGCCGGGTCGTCGCCGATCGTCGTGCTGTGCGTGCCGGCGCTGGCGCAAGCCGACATACTACTGTCGATCAAACCTTACGTGCCGGACGCCACCCTGCTCATCGACGTCACCGTGCCGCTGGGCCTGCGCGGCGGGCGGCCTGCTGGGTCTGCCGGCGGGCTCGGCGGCGCAGCAGGCCGCCGAGTTGGCGCCGTCCGCCACGCGCGTCGTCGCCGCGTTCCACCTCATCGCCGCCCCCGCGCTGCACGACCTGACGCGCCCCATCGACTGCGACACCATCGTCTGCGGCGACGCGCCGGAGAGCCGCGAACGGGTGCGGCTGCTGGCCGAGGCCATCCCCGGCGTGCGCTACATCGACGGCGGCCCGCTCTACAACGCGCGGCTTGTCGAGGCGGGCGCGGCCCTGCTCGTCGGGCTCGGCGGCCGCTACAAAGCGCGGCGCGCGGGGCTGCGCGTCACCGGCCTACCCTAGGCATTCGAATGCTTTGACTCAGAAGCGTACGTCCCACGGCGGAAAAGGATCGTCTTGCACCTGCTTGTAGTAGTCGTCTTTGCTGTTCGTGCAGGAAACCATGCCGCGAAAGTAAGGGCCTCTGACGCGCAATTGCCTTGCTATCTTGCCTTCTATGACTGATCCGATGTCGCCACGAGAATGAGAAACCTTCGTGCGAATGGCTGGCAAACCTGGCAAACGCAGTTCGTACCAACGATGGTCGGGGCTATGATCTTTGGCGACTTTGAAGCCAAACTTATTTTGCAGGATAGCTTCGAGGTCATCGCTACGTTGGGGCATTCAAGCGGCCCTATCGGTCCTGAGGGCGTAGGCATGAACGCAAGCGTTCCAACTGGTCGGCATTGAACCGATCCTCGTGTGCGTGTTCGGCCAGCATCTCATAATAATCGATTAGCGACACAATGTAGCTCTGACGGGCCGCGTTCAGCGTCGCTCCATCTCCATACACCGCAAACACGTCATCACTGACCACAACCCATCCATCATCCTCTTGCTCTATCATCAGCCGCAACGGTTGATACACCGTCCAACCCACAGCAATAGATCCGAGCAGGGTGATGTGTGAAGGATAGGGCTGAGGATGCGCTACTTGAGGTTGATCCGTATTTTCAGCTACCACCGCTCCTCCTTACGCCCTTCTATCATATACTACCACGATGAAGCTGCTTTACGTCGCCGGCCCGCTGTTCTCCACTGCGGAACGACAGTTCAACCAACAGCTCACGGACAAGATCGAGGCCCTGGGCTACCGCGTGTTCCTGCCGCAGCGCGACGGCGCGGAGCGCGACCGGCCGCCCTACGACGCCATGACGCGCGAGGAGCGGCGCGCCGCTATGTTCGCGCTGGATCGGGACATGATCCTGGCCTGCGACGTGTTCCTCTTCATCCTCGATGGCCGCGTCCCCGACGAGGGCGCCTGCGTCGAGCTCGGCATCGCCTACTGCCACAAAACGCTCCAGCACCCGCGCAAACGGCTGATCGGGCTGCAGACCGACGTGCGAGCGGCCTTCCTGGGCGCGAAGCTGAACCCGATGGTACGCGTGCCCCTGGAATACGTAGCCGACACGGAGGAGTCTTTGCTACGGGCGTTGCATGAATGAATCCCAAGGGTAATCCCATTGTCGTTGTCGACTATGACCCTACATGGCCGGCGCTTTTCGCCGCGCTACGCGCCCCCGTGGCCGCCGCGCTCGGCGACCTGGCTATCGAGATCGAGCATGTGGGCAGCACCGCTGTGCCCAGGCTCGCCGCCAAACCCGTCATCGACCTGGATGTCGCGCTCCCTTCCATGTCCGCTCTCGACGCGGCGATCGAGCGGTTGGCCCCGCTTGGCTACGTCCACAAGGGTGACCAGGGCATCCCCGGCCGCGCCGCGTTCGACTGGCCGCCACGCTTGCAACGGCATCACCTGTATGTCTGCGCTCAGGACAGCGCGGAGTACCGCCGTCATCTCCTGTTCCGCGATTACCTGCGCGCCCACCCGGATAGCGCGGCCGTATATACAACACTAAAGCGCCACTTGGTCACGCGCTATTGTACACAGCGCGAGGCGTATACGGACGCCAAGGGACCGTTCATCGGTGACGTCATGGCGCGGGCCGAGGAGTGGGCGGCCGCAACAGGCTGGACAGTCACCGGACGGTAGCAACCATAGTACCGCCGGCATAGCTGTCTCGACTTCCATATATCCATATTGGGCAAACCTTTGCACTACTCCAAAAAATGTTGTACATTTTGATCATTATGGACGTAACGAGGGTGAGGAAGGTAAAATGAGCGATAGGGCAACGCTGCTGGATGAAGTGAGCGTGACGGAAGCGCGCCAGATGCGCCAGCATTACGACAACGTGGCGCATGGCAAGCGTCCCTTTCTCATCACGCGGTACCATGACCCTGGCGCGGTCGTCATGCCGCGCGAGGACTTGGCCCGCACGCTCCAGCGCTACCGCTTCACCCTGGACCTCCTCCCTGAGGAAGCTGGATCTTTCACCCTCTGGATATCCGAACTGAACGTGGGCGAATCAGGCAAGACGATCAAGGAGGCGCGAGGGGCGCTCGTCGATGCCGTACGAGCCTACGTGCGGCAATATTGGGATCGATACGACGCCTGGCAGCATATCCCCGACAAAAGCGCGCAATGGCCCTATGTCCTGCGCTTAAGCTTGGCCCACGACGACCAGGAACTCCTGGCGATGTTGCTTGAGTCTGTACCACGATCGGACACAACACCGGAGCTTGTGGGCGCATGAGCCGGCCGCGCTGGAGCGAGATACAACAGTTCTGCCGCAAGCAAGGGTACAAAGAAGATAGAACGACACACTGGCAGTACGAGAAGATCGTCGCCCCCGGCTTCATGTCATGGACACAGATCTCGTTCAGCAAGCTGGACGAACAGATCGGCTCACACCTGTGGAAGAAGGTCTGGCACGATCAACTTCAGCTTGCCGGCGAGAACGACTTTTGGACCGGTCTGGACGGGCAAGAATTCCGCTACAATTTCCCGCCCACTCCGCTACCGTCGAGCCGCTGCCGCGCTATCTAGAACGGCCGGCATGTTTGCTTAGGCTAGACCGTGGGAGACACCATAGGGGACTTGGGGGCATCATAATGAAACGCACGCTGCAACTTACCGCGATCATCGAGCGCGAAAGCGATGGATATGTGGCGCTTTGCCCGGAACTGGACATCGCGAGCCAGGGTGATACGGTTGAGCAAGCGCGCCACAATATTGTCGAAGCTCTAGAACTTTTCTTTGAAACAGCCGACCCTAGTGAAGTGGAAAACCGGCTCCACGACGAGGTGTTCGTGACACGCCTGGAGATCGCCGTTGGGTAAGTTGCGTGCGATGTCAGGGCGCGAAGCCTGTGCTATTCTCGCTCAACATGGCTTTTCGCACGTACGACAACGGGGAGACCATATCATCATGCAAAAACGTGAGGGCAATACGACCACAACAGTGCCTGTGCCGGACCACAAAGACCTGCGCATCGGCACATTAGCGTCCATTGTTCGTCAGTCAGGGCTACCGCGATCGCTCTTTGAAGCTGGTTAAGCGCCTTGTTACTATACGTCGCCGGCCCGCTGTTCTCCATCGCGGAACAGCGGTTCAACCAACAACTCACAGACAAGATCGAGGCCCTGGGCTATCGCGTATTCCTGCCGCAGCGCGATGGCGCGGAGCGCGACCGGTCGCCCTACGACGCGATGACGCGCGAGGAGCGGCGCGCCGCCATGTTCGCGCTGGACCAGGACATGATCCTGGCCTGCGACGTGTTCCTTTTCATCCTCGATGGCCGCGTCCCCGACGAGGGCGCCTGCGTCGAGCTCGGCATCGCCTACTGCCACAAAACGCTCCAGCACCCGCGCAAACGGCTGATCGGGCTGCAGACCGACGTGCGAGCGGCCTTTCTTGGCGCGAAGCTGAACCCAATGGTACGCGTGCCGCTGGAGTACGTGGCCGACACGGAGGAGTCCTTGCGGGCGGCGTTAGAGGCAATGCTGTAACAACGAGCGGCGGCAGCTACTTGACACGTACGGTCTCTAACCGTACGCTTTGCATGAGAGGGGGACGTATGCAAAGTACTGAGAGAAAGGTTGCCCCACAGCAGCGCGCGGTGCGAAAGGCGCGCATCGACGTGCGGTTGACGTCCGCGAACAAAGAACTACTGATGCAAGCCGCTGCCTTGCGCGACACGAACCTGAGCGACTTCATCCTGAACAGCGCTCAGAAAGAGGCCGAGCAGATCGTCACCGCGCACCAAATCATCACGCTGAGTGAGCGCGATAGCCGCGCCTTCGCGGAAGCGCTGGCGGAGCCGCCTGCTCCCAGTGAGCGGGCGCGCCAAGCCGCGCGAGACTACCTCGCTCGCTATCACGAGTAGCCGGTTCATGCCTCTCTACCCCGTCGAGCCGCTCGGCGCGGAGCACGACCGAGTGGCTTTTTCCTGTAACGTCCCGCTGCTCGACTCCTTTTTGCATGAGCGCGTCGGGCAGTTCGCGCAACGACATCTCGCCCAGCCGTTCGTGATGGTCGATCCGGCGCGCTCGGGTGAGAAAAGGACTATCGCAGGCTACTACACGCTGTCCTCACAAGGGCTAGACTATGACGAGATGCCCGACGACTTAAGGAGGAAATTGCCCAAGAGGATACGGGTCGGCGTCACGCTCATGGGCTATCTGGCCGTTGACCGGCAATACCAGGGGTAGGGTCTGGGCAAATTGCTGTTGTATGACGCGCTGTACCGCGCCCTACAAGCCAGCAAACAGGTGTCCTCACGGGCCGTTATTGTCGATGTAATAGACGACGTTGCCGCCACCTTTTACGAGCGGTACGATTTCATCCGCTTCACCAATGAGTCGAGCCGTCTTTACCTGCCAATGAGCACGATAGCGGCCATGTTCTCGCCATCATAGCTACCTTCATATGTTAAGATTGCCCGCGCGCCCATCACACCGCTTGGCGCAATCCCTTGTGAGCCGTAGCGGCGATAGCGAGTAAGAGCTGCGGCGCGAAGAGCAACCAGATCGTGGGATTAGGCCCGAGCGTCTGCAACAGCAGGCCGGTCAAGGCCAACCCGAGCGGCGGGCTGCCGAACGAGATGAGGCGGAAGACGCCGTTGACCCGTCCCTGCAACGCGTCGGGGATCAGCGCCAGCCGATAGGTGTACTGCACCGTCATGTAGAGCGTGGCCGTGACGAAGCCGATCGCGTTGGCCACGCCCAGCACAACACCGTTCGGCGCGACGGCGTAGAGCGGCCACGTCAGCGCCCACGCCCACGTCGCCAGGATCAGCGTCGGGCCGACGCCGTAGCGGCGCCGCAACGGGAGGGCGATGAACGAGCCCACGACCGTGCCCACTCCGCTGCTGGCCAGGATAAGGCCAATGGCGAGCGGCGCGGCGTGCTCGCGTTGCGCCAGCACGATGATGATCAGGGCGTAGCCGACGCTGGACAGCATGAGCCCACCGGTGAGGAAAGCGATGAAGCGCATCAGGCGCTGCCGCCACAGCCACACCACCCCCTCTACGATCTCGGCGCGCAGATCCGGCGCCGACGCCGGCCGCTCCTCCTGAAATTCGGTCTTGACCAGGGTCAGTGAGAGGATCGAGGCCGCGTACGAAACGGCGTCGACCAGAAAAGGCACGGCGCGCCCTAGCCCATAGAGGATGCCGCTCAACGCCGGCCCCAACATGGTGGCGAGCGCGTCGACGATCTGGTTCTGGGCCACGGCCGCCGGCAGCTGCACAGGGGGAACGACGCGCGGCAGGCAGGCCGACTCGGCGCTATTGAAGAACGTGAACAGCGTACCCTCGACCAGGGTGACGAGATAGAGTTGCGGGAGCGTCAGCCGCCCCAGCGCCAGCGCGATAGGGACGCTGACCAGGGCCACGGCGCGCCCCGTATCACTCAGGATCATCACGCGCTTGCGGTCCCAACGATCGACCAGCGCGCCGGCCGGCACGGTCAGTAACGTGAAAGGGATAGCGCGTAGGGCGCCCAATAGCCCGGCCTGTAGGGGCGAGTGTGTCAGGGCCAGGACGAGCAGCGGGAAAGCTAGCTGCGAAACCTGTCCCCCGACGGATGAGACGATTTGGCCGGACCAGAGCAGCATGTAGTCGCGGTTGCGCCACAACGGTGGTGGCCGGTCCGGCTCGATCTGTTCATGATGTAGCCGTGGCGAATTATCTTGTATGATCGTCATCGTGGCGCACTCCCCATAGGCAATAGGACGCCGCCCGGCCCGGCATCGCGGTGTCATGACACGCGTGGGCAATAGGGGGGGCCCGGCCGCACAGGCCGAGGGCACGATGGCGAAGGGATCGAGGGCGGGGAGAGCGGCATTCGACGGTACGGACGTAGGACCCACGGGGGCCTGGCCTATATAAAGGCCAACCCGCGCGTGGGAGTTTGACAGTCGAAGGCGCCAATCTCAGCCGCGTAAGCGAGTGCGCCGGGCTTACGCGGCTGAGGGGCTCGTGTCGACAAAAAACTCCACCATCCGCATGAATACGTCTTGCATGGAATGGCACAATGACTTGCTGCTCATGAGTAAGAGTATATCAGTTTAACCATCGTTATCCGTATCATCGGCGGCGAGCGCGCGTGTCACGGCGCCGGCCCTGCCAAGCGGCGTGGCGGCCGCATCGTCTGGCGTCGTGTCGCCGAGAAGCGCACGCGCGTCGCCGTCTTCCGCCGCGTTACTGGCGGCGACCGGCGCATTACTGGCGGCCGGCGCGTTCGTTATATCTAGCTTATCGTCGTGCTTCGTGCGGATCTCGTCGTCCATGGTCGTATGTCCTCCTCGCGTGCAGGCTATGTGTGGCGTTCCGCTTGCGCGCCCTGCGCCGGGGCGTCGAGCGGACCGGGGTGTTCGTTGAAGCGTTCGGCCGCCTTGGTGGTCCAGGTCAACACAGCGTCGAGCAACCGTGAGTCTATGCGCGCATGCACGTCCATACCCCGTGCGAGCGCGGCGCCTCCGCCGGCTGGCTTGGGCAATATCAGGCGGTTGACCAGGCCCAGCAGGTTGGATGTCGTGCCGGGGAACACGCCATGGAAAAGGGAGAGCAGCAACGCGGGAAGCGACAGTATCTTCTCGGCCTGGCCGCGCCGGGCCGCCGCCACGATCTGCCGCGCCGCGCGCTCGGCGTCCATCGACACGAAGGCCAGGCTGTCGCCCGCCGCGAACCAGGCGAACTCGCCCTCCTGCCGCCCCGCGAAGAACGCGTTGAGCGGTGAGCCTGTGCGCATCAGGCCCGGCGCGATGGTGGTGACGGTCACGCCCGTCCCGGCCAGTTCGGCGCGCAGCCCCTCGAAGAAGCCTACCGTGGCGAACTTGGCCGCGCTGTAGGGCAACAGGTGCGGCACGCTGACCTTGCCGCCCACCGACCCGATAGTCACGATGCGCCCGGCCCTACGCTCCAGCATCGCCGGCAACACGGCCAGCGTGGCATAGACGCCGCCCCAGTAGATGATGTCCATGGAATTCTCGAAGTCGTCCAACGTCATATTCTGGATCGGCCCGACGGTGATGATGCCCGCGTTGTTGACCAGGATGTCGACCTGGCCGAAGCGCGCCGTGGCCGCGCCGATGAGCCGCTCGACCTGTGCGCGGTCCGACACGTCACAGACGACGGTCAGGACTTCGACGCCCGCCGCCTCGCGCTCCAGATACTCCCGTGCGCGCGCCAACTCGGCCTCGTCGCGCGCGCAGATGACCACGCGACAGCCCGCGCGCGCCAACTCGCGCGCCAGCAACAAGCCCAATCCGCGTGAACCGCCCGTGACGACGGCCACCTGACCATGGAGGTCGGCCGCGCGCACGCGGGACAGCACGCCGCGCCCAACCAGGGCGAGCCCGAGCCCCCCGGCTGCATATAAGGTTGTACGATTGTTCATCGCGCCGCGCTCCTCTCTAGTGTCAGGGTGAGGCCAGGGTAAAAAGCAGGGCACGAAATATGCCACCGGGGTAGGCTATATCGGGTAGACGGTGTAGCGTGGAGAGGATGTTTATAGAGATGCGCAAGACGATCGACCTGTTGAACAGCTACCCCAAGGGGCCGGACGACCCCAAAGAGGGACAATATCGCCTACGGATCTACGAAGACCAGGATAAGGAACCGATCATCGTCGTCACCGACGCGACGCCGCAAGCGCCACACCTGGCCTGGATCAGCGGGCACGCTCCGCAACTGGTGACCACGATCGCGCGGGCGCATCTGCCGGCGGCGCGCACGGCGCAGTGGCTCAACGCCTATTCCGCCCCGGATGTTGAGGCGAGCCTCTTCGAGCAAACGCGCTTCGGGATGCTCGCCAACGGCCAGGCCGTGTATCGGCAACACTTCCGCGAGGCCGAATCGCCCGCTGTCCAGCCCCAGAGCAAGCTACTGTCGGATTCCGACGCTGCGGCGTTGCTCGGGCAGCCACTCGACTAATAGGTGGAACAGCGTTTCTTGCGGAAAGTATCACTCCATGATACTATCTCGATATCGCCCCATCGTATCGTGTAGCACCGTGGGTGTGCAAGTGGCCGCTGTTTGATGGGTGTGCGCCACTTTTTCGCGCCGGGTATCTACTGGGACCGCCGCCGTCCCGGCGACCTGCCGCTGCGGGCGACCTTGTTGCTTGTGGCCGACGCCGTTGGCACGACCGTGTGCCGCCGGGACGGCGGCGGTCCCAGTAGAGACGGCCAGCAAGCCAGTCAGCGCGAAAATGTGGTGCGCACCCCTGTTTGATAGACCTCGCGCATATTCCGGTACACTTAGCGTGTAGCAGTAGCCGATCCGACGCCCCGACCTGTATATTCGCTAATCCAGCCCCACCAACGTCAACCCTATGTGAGCGGAAGGTGTGACCGATGGCCACAAACGGTCGGGTAGAAAAGCGCAACCTATTCTGGCGGCTGGGCAATAGCCCGCAGCCCTTCAGCCCCATGTCGATCGCCAAGCGCTCGCGCCTCGATGGCGCGACCAAGGTCGACGGCGTCTGTCCCTACTGCGCGGTTGGCTGCGCGCAGCAGATCTGGACCAAAGAGGGCCAGATCATCGACATTGAGGGCGACCCACGCTCGCCCATCAACGAGGGCACGCTCTGCCCCAAGGGCGCCAACACCTTCCAGCTGAGCGTCAACCCACATCGCCAGACGAAAGTGCTCTACCGCGCGCCGTACGCGACGGAGTGGGAGGAGAAGCCGCTGGACTGGGCGATGGAGCGCATCGCCCAGCGCGTCAAGGAAACGCGCGACGCCTCCTTCATCGAGCGCGACCAGGATGGCATCCTGATCAACCACACCACGGCGATGGCCCAACTCGGCGGCGCCACCCTCGACAACGAGGAGAATTACTTGATCAAGAAGTTGCTCAACAACCTGGGCATCATCTCGGTCGAGAACCAGGCCCGCATATGACACAGCGCCTCGGTGCCCAGTTTGAGCACCTCGTTCGGCCGCGGCGCGGCCACCACTTTCCAGGAAGACCTACAATACTCCGACTGCATCCTGATCATGGGCTCCAACATGGCCGAAGCGCACCCGGTTGGGTTCCGCTTTCCCATGAAGGCGCGTGAGAAGGGCGCGCGCCTCATCCACGTCGACCCGCACTATAGCCGCACCTCGGCCTGCTGCACCGACTACGTGCCGATCAGGGCTGGGACCGACATCGCCTTTTTGGGCGGCATCATCAACCAGATCCTGACGCAGGAGCGCTGGTTCAAGGACTACGTGCTGCCCTACACCAACGCCGCCACGATCATCACGGACGGCTACGTCGACGCCGAGGACAACGGCGGCATCTTCTCGGGCTACGACACCGAGACGAACCTCTACAAGCCCAATGAGTCCAACTGGCACTACGCGGGCGAGCCCGGTCCCCCGCCGACCGACGCGCCTCCGCATACGGAGACGATGGCGCGCAGCCAGACGCTGGCCCAACTCGAGGCAGGGAAGCCCGAGACCGACCCCACGCTGCAAAACCCTATGTGCGTGCTCAATATCTTGCGCCGCCACTACGCGCGCTACACGCCCGAGATGGTGGCCGATATCTGCGGCTGTACCAAAGAGCAGTTCATGGAGGTGGCCGAAGCGATGATGGCCAACTCCGGCCGTGAGCGCACCGGCGCCGTCGTCTACGCCGTCGGCTGGACCCACCACACTATCGGCGTGCAGATCATCCGCACGGCGGCGATCATGCAGCTGCTGCTGGGCAACATGGGGCGTCCCGGCGGCGGCGTCATGGCCTTGCGCGGGCACGCCTCGATCCAGGGCTCGACCGATATCCCCACGCTCTACAACCTCTTGCCCGGCTATATCCCACAGCCAGAGAAGCATACCAAGCACCAGGGCCTGTCGGGCTACCTCGAGACCGAGAAGGTCGAGCGCGGCCTGTGGTCGAACTTCCCGAAGTATATGATCAGCTTGCTCAAGGCCTGGTACGGCGACGCGGCGACGAAAGAGAACGACTACGGCTTCGACTGGCTGCCGCGCGTCACCGACAACCACTCGCATATACCCACCATGATCAATATGGCCGAGGGTAAGGTCAAGGGCTTCTTCCTGATCGGCGAGAACCCCGCCGTGGGCACGCCCAACGCGCGGCTCAACCGCGAGGCGATGCGCAAGCTCGACTGGCTGGTCGTGCGCGATTGGTTCCTGATCGAGAGCGCCACCTTCTGGAAGGAGGGGCCCGACAACCCCGAACCCGAGCGCATCAAGACGGAAGTCTTCTTCCTGCCCGCCGCCAACGGGACCGAGAAGCCGGGCTCGCTCACCAATACGCAGCGCCTGTTGCAGTGGCACCACAAGGCGATCGACCCGCCGGCGGACTGCCGCTCCGACCTCTCCTTCATGTGGAACCTCGGCAAGCGTATGAGAGAGTTGTACAAGGGCAGCACGGCCCCGCGCGACCAGGGCCTGCTCAATATGACCTGGGACTACGGGATGGATAAGCCCGAAATCCTGCCCGATGGGAGCACGAGCCGGCTGACCGACGAACCCGACGCCGCGAAGGTCCTGCGCGAGATCAACGGCTATACGGTCGCCGACCGCAAGCAACTGGCGACCTATGAGGATCTCAAGGACGACGGCAGCACGGCGGCTGGCTGCTGGATCTACACGGGCGTCTTCCCTAAAGAAAACTACAACCGCGCCGCCGAGCGCGAGAGCACACCCGGCGCGCACGTCAACCCGCACTGGGCCTGGGCGTGGCCGAATAACCGCCGCCTGTTGTACAACCGCGCCAGTGCCGACCCCCAGGGCAAGCCCTGGAGCGAACGCAAAAAGTACGTCTGGTGGGACGAGGACCAGCAGAAGTGGACCGGGCTCGACGTGCCGGACTTCCAGCCGACCAAGCCGCCGAGCTATCGCGGCGCGGACGACGCCAAGGGCATGGACGCCATCGACGGCGATACGCCCTTCATCCTGAAGCCGGATGGCAAGGGTTGGCTCTTCGCCCCCGGCGGCATCAAGGACGGGCCCCTGCCCACGCACTACGAGCCGCTGGAGTCGCCCGTCGGCAACGCGCTGTACAAGCAGCGCGCCGACCCGACGGTGCAGTACGATCAGGTACCGCTCAACCCGATCGAGCCGATGAATCCGGACTACCCGATCGTGCTGACGACGTACCGGCTCACCGAGCACTACCTCTCCGGCCCGATGAGCCGCTTCGACTCGTGGCTCAATGAGTTGCAGCCGGCCATGTTCGTGGAGATGAGCCCGCAACTCGCGGACGAGAAGGGTATCGCGCACGGCGACTGGGTGCTCATCTCGTCCCCACGTAGCGCCATCGAGGCGCGCGCGATGGTCACGCCGCGCATGACGCCGCTCACAGTGGCCGGGCGCACGCTGCACCAGGTCGGGCTGCCGATCCACTTCGGCTACACCGGAGAGGTCACCGGCAGCTCTGAGAACGAGCTAACAGCCATGATGACCGACTCCAACGTGAGCATGCACGAGGCCAAGGCATTCGTCTGCCAGATCCAGAAGGGGCGGCTCGCCGTGCCCACGGACATCCCGTCCGTCCCCGTCGCCCCGCGTGCGCAGGAGACGCCGATGGCCGGCACCGCGACGCAGGCGCAGCCGGAAGGGAGGACGGCGTGAACATTAACGAAAATCACGGCGCCATCGCGCAGGGCAACGTCAAACCGACCCTGCTCGAAGGGATCACGATCTCCTCGCCGCCGCCGGCCGAGGAGCCGATGGGCTTCTTCACCGACTCAACGATTTGTATCGGCTGTAAGGCCTGCGAGGTGGCCTGCAAACAGTGGAACGCGCTGCCCTCGGACGGCATGAAGTGGTCGGGCCAGAGCTACGACAATACGCTGCACCTTTCGGCCACGACGTGGCGCCACGTCAGCTTCACCGAGCAGGCGCTGCCCAATGGCGACGTCAAGTGGCTCTTCAATAGCGACGTCTGCAAGCACTGCACGGCCGCGCCGTGCCAGGAGGCCTGCCCCACCGGCTCGATCATCCGCAACGAATGGGACGATGTCTACGTGCAGACCGATATCTGCAACGGCTGCGGCTACTGCGTCACGGCCTGCCCCTTCGGCGTGTTGCAACGCAGCGAGGCCGACGGCGCGGTACACAAGTGTACGCTGTGCTACGATCGCCAGCGCGGCGGGATCGAGCCGGCCTGCGCCAAGAGTTGCCCCACCGACTCGATCCGCTTCGGCCCCGTCTCCGAGCTCAAGGACTATGCGCGTCAGCGGGTCGACGACCTGCATGCGAAGGGCGAAACGGCCGCCTACCTCTACGGAGCCGACGAGGCCGGCGAGTACAAGCCGCTCAACGCGTTCTTCCTGCTCACCGAGGAGCCGGCCGCCTACAACCTGCCCGAAGCGCCTCCGCACCCCTCGTCGCGCATGCTGTTGCGCTACGCCTGGAGCGCGGCGGTCGGCATCGGGCTTACCGCCGCCGGCGCCCTCGCGGTCGCCGCGGCCAGGGGGGAGGAATAACCATGGCGCTACGTGAGCTACCCGTGGTGGATACCAACAAGGCAAACGCCCCTGAATCGAGCAACGGGCGCTATGGCGCGGCGCACGCCCGCGCGCGCGACGCCTACCGCGACGTGCCGATCCTGCAAAAGCCCCCCTGGAAGAACGCTATCGCGGCCTATTTCTTCCTCGGCGGCGTGTCGTGCGGCGCGTTCGTGCTCGGCACAGCGATAGAGACTATCGACGGCGCACGGCGGCAAACACTGGCGCACACCGCGCACTACGTCGCCTTCGCCACGATGGTCCCTTGCGCGCCGCTGCTCATCTACGATCTGGGCAAGCGCTCGCGCTTCCACCACATGCTGCGCATCTTCAAGCCGTCGTCCCCGATGAACCTGGGCGCATGGGCGCTCCTCGTGCACGGGGCCTTCACCACGGCGACCGCGCTGCGCGACCTGGCCGGCGAGGACGCGCTACCCGGTGGGCCGGCCGTCAACGACATCGTGGCGCTGCTGCCGCAACGGGCGCTGGCCGTAGGCGGTGTCGTACCGGCGCTGACGCTGGGCGGCTATACCGGCGTGCTCATCGGGACCAGTAGCGTCCCCGTGTGGTACAAGAGCCCACTGCTGGGCGCGCTGTTCATGGCCAGCGCCATGAACACGGGCGCCGCGGCCGTCAGCCTCGTGTCGACGCTCACGGGACGCGCCACGCCAGGCGAACACCGCCTCTTCACCCCGTTCAACGTCGCGCTCGGCGCGACCGAGACCGTGCTCCTGGGCGCCTACCTGGCGACGACGGGCACGGCGGCGAAGCCTTTGCTGCGCGGCAAGATGGGCTTGACGACCGCCGCCGCGGCAATTGGCACGCTGGGAGCGACGGCGCTCGACGCAACGGGCTTGCTGACGGGCCAGAACAGGAGCGCCCTTGGATCCGCTAGCGCGGTGGCGACGCTGCTCGGCGGCGTGGCATTGCGCTGGGGCCTGGTCTTCGCTGGGCATACCTCGGCCGCGGACCGCGAGGGCACGGTCAAGGCGATGAAAGGCACGGCAAAAGACCCCGGTTGGGGCGCGAGCGCCCATTGAGATTCCAAGAGAGAACGGCATCTCCCTTTGGCGCACGGCCATGCGCCAAAGGGAGATGCCGTTCTCTCTTGGACAGCGCGTAGGAGCGATACACCCCTACGCGCGGCCACCGCGGCTATCGCCGGGAGACCTTTTAAGATCCGTCCCCTGCCATGGTCTTTTAGGCTCATACACACTTTTGATGATGAGGGCGCTGACGTCGCTCAGGGCTGCGGCGAGTGGCGAGACAATTGGCTGGTAGAACGCCCCAAAGCCGGGCTACAGG
>JAABUV010004709.1_pt1 | contig 16072 bp, 14 predicted proteins | sample 5559971 | NCBI WGS metagenome assembly JAABUV01 (sample SAMN10711881, study PRJNA513362) | rock metagenome | isolation source: Antarctica rocks | place: Antarctica: Victoria Land, Knobhead nord | collected 2015-12-19
GCCAGGTGTGTTTGACCCACAGCATGCTGTGGGTCAAACATGATTTATCCGTCGCGCTGCTGCGCATGCAGACCCATTCCCAAGAACATGCATGTGGGCTGTGCAGTGGCTGTGGCTGCCGCGATCGATCGCGGCTGAGCTGCGAGCGGCGCTCGGCGGCACCTGGGGCGGCAGCCTGCTCTGCTGGGCATGGCCCTGCTTTTGCTGACTCTCCGGGGCATGCAGACACCAGCTGCCACCATGCTAACGCTCTGAACAAGCAGAGTTGGAGCCAGCAGCACAGGTGTGTGTGAGTGTCCGCGATGTGCATGCGCTGCCGGGCCGGGCTCCCTACACGGCTGGAGCAAACAAAGATGGCGTGCGCTGTTGGGCTGCGTGTGATGCACAGCATTGACAGTTGTGCTGTTGGCAGCCAGGTGTGCCTGCTCTGCTTGCGCAGGGCCTGGCCAATCCCCGTGTCCATGCATCTCCCAAAGCATGCCTGATGTGGCAAGGCTGCAGCCGTTGTTGCACAGCTTGTTGTTACACATTAGGCTCTGAGCCTGCCATGCTCACCTGCCCGACGCTGTCAAAGCATTCCTGTCAATTACTGCTCTGTAATTGTACTGCAGGGGCCTAGTGGTAGCACTCCATCATTTGCATGCATGTGTGCGCACGCATGTGAGGGGCATGGCCGGTGCTACGTGGTGCTTTCGTGCGTGCTTGCTGAAGAATGGTGGCTGGGTGAGACACAAAGGTCGCTTGATGAGTTACTTACATGATCTGCAACATCTGAACAGCCTGCGCTACACTCTTCAACCGCAACCCTGCTGCAGTTCCGCGGCCACCCAAGTGCCAGCAGAGCCAGCATGGGCTGCGGCCAGCGCATAAACATGCCCATTGGCCCCTGAAGCAAGAGCCTCCTCCAGGTAACTCGCGCTCGCGCGCGGCCCAGCTGTGTGAGCCAGGAGTGGCCTGAGCCGCATGCCAGGGAGCCAGAGCCTCAAGCAGCTCCTCAGTGCCACACCAGCGCATGCATGCATGCATGTATCAATCACACTGCAATCTCCTTTCAGGTCCCCCGGCCTTTGAAGCTATCATGCTTGAGGCTTACGCGCTGTTCGTCGGTCCGAACGGCCAGGTCCCCAAGCTGCGCGTCGTGGAGGGGCGCTGGCGGTGAGTTATTGGCTGGTGTGCCCGGAAGCAGGCGACTGAGGAAGTGGTGGAACTACCACTACAAGCACCTGGGACGGCGTGTTCAAGGCGTTCAAGGGGTCGTGGGACGGCGCAGACAAGGCCGTCCGCATCGCACCCATGCTGACGCTGCCGGCCGAGGCATAGAAGCCCTCAAGCACTAGGCCGGCAGTGTCGGCTGGTGCTTGAAGGCTCCTCGGGCTCGGTCGGCAGCGTCAGCGACGGTGCGACACGGACGGCCTGGTCCGCGCCATGCCACAATTCCTTGAAGCTTTGAGGCCGTCCAGGGTCTTGTAGTGGTGGTCCAGCACTTCGTCCGACGCCTTCTTCCGGGCACAACAGCGCCCCTCCTTGGCGCGCACCTCACAAAGCTCGCCGTCTGAACCGACGAACAGCGCCTGCAGCCACTGTAACGTGTGTTAAGTGGGCCTGGATACAAACTAGCGCACCCACAGGCCTCAGGCCAGCCATCACAGTGCGCAGCCCGCCTGGGCTGCTGTTGCTGCATCGGCCAGCAGCGTAAATTGTTTATCAGGGCGCGCCCAGGCGCCGAAGCAGAGGGTCTTTGCGAAGTTCAGCACGCGTTCATGGTGCTCGGCGAGCCACTGCAGCGGAGCTGCCTTGGCTTCTGAAAGCCGAGACGCGTGCCTTCAGGCGATCACGCCGTTACACACCAAAAGCAGCGCAACTGCTTCCAAGAGCTTGCGTGACATGCAGGTCGTCAGCATTGAAAGCTTGAAAGGCTGGGGACCTGAAAGGAGAGCACTTGGTGGGAGTCAAGGACACAACTTTGCAATGTAATAGCTTAAAGCGCGCCCCAAACAAGGACTTAGACCTGCTGCACGCCTCAGCAGCAGCAGCTAATAGAGCAGAAGCGGCAGTGTTGCTGGGTGGCCATTGTGCAAGCTAATGACTTCACTGGGACGTCCAATGTGGCATGTGGATAGGGTTGCAAGTCTGGTTCTGAATGCCTGTTATGTCCTGATGCCTGCTTTCTGCCTAGCAATGCAGGCATTCATGCAAATGGAATACATGTACAGAGCACGCCACGCGCAAAAACCATGACACCGTATGAAGTGGCACTATACATTCACACTAACACACAGGAACCCGCTGCATGTCTCTTCCGCACTTCTCATGACCGGGACAAGGGCAGTTACCAAGCCACGTGTACATTTACAAAGAACCAGTTGCGCAGGCTCACATAGCTAGCACACCAAGAACAAATTGCAGTGCTGGGGTGACCTGCAGAAAGCCCAAGCTCGTGTTCTCAGACCCGGCTGCACGCTCATAACACAGGTGCCTGGCCAGCCAGCGCGGCGTCATGCTCCATGCACTGCAGCTCCCACTGCCTGCACGTCACAGACAGTCCGGTGAATCGCACACCAGATGCCAATAACATATGTATTTGCTTGTGGAAGACACGCAAAACAACAATTAGGACAGCATCTTGCTCAAAGCATCACCGCTTCCACTCCGCGGGCAGGCTGCGCGTTGCCCACCGCATCCACGGTACAGCCCTCCTCGCGCACCGACGCGGCACCGCAGCTCGGCGCGGTGCGACGCGTGCGCACAGACAGGCAGGGCCGGCGACACTGATAGAGGGCCGTTCGCGACGTGCACCAGCCCGCTGCGTTAGGGCCACAACCCTAGAGTGACCTACCCTCTGGTGCAAACCCTAACCTGGCGCACCAGCGGCGCGCCAGGTGCGCCACCTCCGCCTCCAGGCCCTCAGCCTCGGCGGCAGCCTCGGCGGCCGCGCGCTCCAGCGCGGGGCGCGCGCCGCCGTCGGCCGGCGGCCGCGCCGCGGCCGCCCAGGCGTGGAATGCGTGCGCCGCGGCCGCCGTCCTGCGCGCGCAGCGCGGCTCGCGCGGCGGCCGCGGCGGGTTTGCAGGGGCCTGGGCCTGCCACAGAGCGCAGGACACGCAGAGCAGCTGTGCACGCTTTCGCTTGACGGACACGAAGAGATCTGCCAGTCCGGCGTGCTGAGTGGCTCTGGCAGCCCCTGAAGGCTACACTGTGTGAACATGTGAGCAGCCACGGCCCTCCTGTGCAGCAGACATGGAGCGCGCGTCCTGGCAGCGCACCCGGCCCGGCGCGCGCGCCGCGCCTGCAGGCCCGCGGCCGCCCGCCGCCACAGCTGCAGCGCCGCGGCCGCGAGCCGCCGCTCGTGCGCCGTGCGCAGGGCCGCCAGGCGCACGCACCCCTCCGCAGCGTCCGCGCTGGCTGCGGCGCACCATGCGAGGCAAGCACGCCGCAGCCAGCGCCGCTCGGCCGCCGCCAGGCACCCGGCCAGGCGCGCCCGCTCCTCTGCGGCCTGAGCGCTGGCAGCGGCGCGCCATGCGAGGCAAGCGCGCCGCAATCGGCGCCGCTCAGCCGCCGCCGTGCACCCGGCCAGGCGCGCCCGCCCCTCCGCGGCTTTCGCGCTGGCTGCGGCGCGCCATGCGAGCAACGCGCGCCGCAGGCGGCGCCGCTCGGCCGCTGCCAGGCACCCGGCCAGGCGCTCGCGCGCCCCGGCGGCCTGAGCGCTGGCAGCGGAGCTCCATGCGCCGAGCGCGCGCCGCAGCCGGCGCCGCTTGGCCGCGGTCGAGCACCCCGCCAGGCGAGCCCGCTCCTCTGCGGCCTGATTGCTGGCAGCAGCGCGCCATGCGAGCAACGCGCGCCGCAGCCGGCGCCGCTCGGCCGTTGTCAGGAACCCGGCCAGGCGTGCGCTCTCCTCTTCGGCCTGAGCGCTGGCAGCAGCGCGCCATGCGAGCAACGCGCGCCGCAGCTGGCGCGGCTCGACCGTCGCCAGGAAGCTGACCAGGCGCGCATGCGCCCTCATGCCGCCCTCGCCGGCCGCGGCGTGCCACGCGCTCAGCGCCTGCCGCAGCCGGCGCCGCTCGAGCGCCGCGGCAGCGCGCGCCAGGCGGGCGGCCCGCTCCGCCCGGCGCGCGTCGGTGGCCGTGCGCCACGCGCCGAACGCGCGCCGCAGCAGGCGCGGCGCCGCAGCGGCGGAGAAGCGCGCCAGGCGCGCCACGCGCGCCGTGCGGCGGCCAGCAGCGGCGCGTTGCCACGCGGCCAGCGCCGCCCGCGACACGTCCTCGTGCTTCGCGGCGGCGAAGCACGCGAGCCTGCGAGCGCGCCACGCAGCGGCCGCGCACACGGCGCCGCGCCAGGCGCCTACGGCCGCGCGCAGGCGCTCGTGCGCTTCGGACGCCAGCGCCGCGCGGTCGGCCGCGCGCGCTCCGGCGCCCCAAGCTGCGCCCGCACGCCAAGCCCGCAGCGCCGCCCGCGCCCGCCGCTCGCGCGCCGCGGCCGCCAGCGCCGCCGCCGCCAGCGCCGCGCCGCGCGCCCGAGCGCACGCCCCGCGCCAGGCCTGCAGCGCGGCCGCGGCTCTGCGCGCGCGCGCCGCCGCGCCGCCGTCGGCCGGCGCCGCATCGCGCCTGCGCGCGGACCCAGCCGCGGCGGCGCGCCACGCCAGCAGCGCCGTGCGCGCGCACGCTGGTCGCGCGCCGCGCGCCGCGGCGGCCGGCGCCGGGGCGCGGCCGCGCCGCGCGGCCGCGGCGGCCGCGGCGGCCCGCCACGCATGCAGCGCAGCGGCCGTGAGGGCGGCTGCGCGCGCGGCGCGTGCGGCGGCCACTGCGTCGCGGCCGCGCTTCCCCTCCCGCACGGCCGCGACCTGCGCGCCCCGGCGCCGCCGGTCACCGGGCCCCGCGCCGTCGCGCCGCAAGCAGCCGGCCTCGCAGTGCGAGCCGGAAGCTGCGTGCGGGGCTGCCGAGCATCTCTGGTTCAAACACCCAGCGCCGCATGTCGTGTGTGCACACTGTGCGCGCACGCGAGGCTGTGGGCAGGCCGGGGCGGCTGCCTGCCAGTGGCGGAAGGCCGCGGAAATGCGCCGCCGGCGCTCGTGCCAGGACTCGACTGCCGCCAGCCCCGCGCGCGCGGGCAACCCTGGCCGCGCCTGGTCCGGCGAGTGGCCTCCGCGCCGCTCACCTTGAGCATGCGCAGCCCGCCCGCACCGCCGCACGTCGGCCTGCGCCGCCCAGGCGCGGAACGGCCAGACCAGCGCCCTGCGCGCGGATGGCGGCAGCGTGTCATGCAGCCGTCACAAGGCTGCACCATGGAACAGAGGAGGGTTGACGCATGCTGCCGCGGAGCTGTGAGGGTGAGGATGCCGCAGGAGTCAGCGCACGCCGCAGCGCTGCACAGCGCCTGCCCAGCGGCGGGCGCGGATGTGAACCAAAGCACGCAAGCGCCGTCGGCCGGGAGCGCACCGCCACCGCCGGCGGCAGGCCACCGGAGCCGCGGCGGCCTCACGCGCGTGCCACTGCCGCACGCTCAGCGCCTGCCACGCCGCAAACGCTACGGACAGTGCTGCAGGCGCCGGGCCGGGCCCCGGCGGGCCGGGCGCTGCGTGCGCAGGACGCGCCTGCGGCGCGTGGCGGGCGGCCGGCGCCGCTGGCGACCCGCGCTGCTCGGGCGTGGCTGTGCATGGCGCCGGCGCGGGCGCCTGCGGCGCGCCAGGCGCGGGCGCGGCGCCCGCGCGCGCGTGCCAGGGCTGGGGCGGGCCTTCCGCCGCCGCTGCGCCGAGCGCTGGCTGCCGCGCTCCAGCCAGCCCCGCCCCCAGTGCAGCCGGCGCGCTCGAGCGCCCGCGAGTGGGCAGCGCTGTCGCGGCATCCGCGGCCGGCGGCTGCCGCGCCGGGCTTGCCGCCGCGTCGGGGTTGACGCCCGCGCCCAGGCAGCGAGGCGGCGCTGGCGCGGGCGACATGGCGGCGCCCGGACGCTCGGCTGGCCGCCACTCGGCGCGCGTGCGCCAGCCCCACCAGGCCGCCGCGAGCCTGCGGCGCCGCGCCGCCCGGTCCGCCGCGGCTGCGGCGCCGCGCGCATGAGCAGCCGCCGCCGCCCATGCGCCAAACCCAGCGAGCGCCGCGCGCTGCCCTGCGCGCGCGCGCGCCCCGTGCACCGCGGCGCCATCCGCCGTGCGCGCCTCCACTGCCAGGGCCGCCCAGGCGCGCAGGGCCCGGCCCACGACCCTGCCCTCGCGCACCCGCCGCGCGTGGTCCGCGCGGCACGCGGCCGCGGTGCGCCGCGCGGCGAGCGCTGCCCACGCGCGCAGCGCGGCGCGCAGCGGCCGCCGCCGGGCGTGGCGGCGCGCGCGGCCGGCCAGGGCAGCCGCCCGCCAGCGCCGCAGCGCGCCCGCGAGCAGCCCGCACCACCGGCGCGCACCCGCTGCGCGCGCTCGCGTGGCCGCAGCAACCGCCGCCGCGACCGCCGCCCTCCAGGCCGCCAGCGCCCGCCCCAGGCGCCGGCGCCGGCATCTCTGAGCCGCAAGGCGCTCGCGCTCGCGCAGCCGCGCGCCGGCCCCGGCCGCGCCGCGCCACACCGCACAGGCCCTGCTCAGCAGCGCCGCGGCCCAGTGCTCTGTGGCCAGGCGCTCGCACGCGCGCAGCGCCGCGGCGGCCGCGGCGCCGCCGCGCCACACCCCGACTGCCCTGCCCAGCAGCGCCCGGGCGCAGTGCTCAGAGGCGCGCAGCGCCGCACCCTGCGGGAGCGCGGCGGCGGGGTCTGCCATCCCCTGCCCCGCAGGGCCGGGGCTGCCGCAGGCCCGACAGGGGGCCTCATCAGGGCCTGGTGCTGATGCAGGCGCTGCTGCGGAGAGTGTAGCAGGGGGCGCTGCACTCTGGGCCCCTGCCGTCGCTGAGCCGGGGCCCCCGCGCGCCCCGGTGCACGCATTGGCTGGGCTCGACGCGCGTGCGGGCCCTGCGCGGGCGTGGGATGCAGGGTCGTGGCCAGGGCTGCCGCTCGGCGCGCACGCGAGCCCCGCCGCAGCATGGCCCTCAGGGCCAGGGCTTGGCAGACCGCCTGGGTCGCCATGCGCCAGCTGTGGCGCCGCCGGGCCCGCCGGGCGGAACGCCAGGGTGGCGACCGGGGTGAAGTACGGGGTCGGCTCCCTGGCGGGCGTGCGCCCGGGCGCCCCGCTCCGCCCGCCGCCGTCGCCGCGCGCCGCGTGCGCGCCGGCGGGCGCGGGCGACAGGCTCTGCTCCCAGCGCCGGCTGCTGCGCCCCGGCTGCTGCTCGCTCATGGACCATGCCGCATGCCAGCCGTCCCGCAGGCGCGCGCAGGCCGCCGGGTGGAGCTCGGGCGACCAGCCGGGCGTCCAGCCGCGCAGCGTCGGCCCTGCGGGGTCGCCCGCGCGCGCCCCGGCGCCCGCGCCGCCCTGCCCGGCGGCGTCAAAGAGCGGGTTGGGCGTCAGCGCGAGCGGGGGCTCGCGGCCGGCGCCCGCAGCGCTCCCGCACGGGGCGCGGCCCCAGGCCGGGCGCCCCGGGCCGGCTCCCAGGCTGCCCGGGGCTCTGGCGGAGGCCAGGGCGGTGCGCGGCGGCCGCGGCTTGAGCCAGGAGCGCGCCAGCGCCGGCCCCAGCTCGCACGCCCAGGCCCTGAAGGCGGCGCGGGCGCGGGTGCGCGCGGACGCGGCCGCCGCGCGCGCATGCAGGTGCGCCAGCCGCCGGCGCGCGGCCGCGCGCGCGCGCCAGGCGGCCAGCGCCGCCGCCAGCGTCCGTGCGCGCCGGCGCGCGGCCGCGCGCGCGAGCAGCGCGCGCGCGCGCCGCTTCAGGCGCGCGCCCAGCGCCCAGGCGGCCAGCGCCAGGCGCAGGCGCCGGCGCTGCCAGCGCGAGGCCGCCAGCAGAGCGCGGCCCCTGCGCAGCGCCTTTCACCTTGGTCTTTTTGTTACATGTTGCTTCACCACAGCTGGGCCACATGCGCAGGAGTGCTGTGCGCTGCATCAACCGCTATTGCCGCGCGTCTGGGGCGCTGCTGCTGCGCATGCAGCAGTCGGGGCGCCCTCTGAACGCCGCCCAAGGGAAGCCGTGCTCGCCCGAGGCGCGCTTGCATCGGTCCGTCCAGCGCTGGCCGGGCCCGCAGCGATGGGCCTACAAGCAGGCGGGCGTGGTGCACATGCGCGTGCGGCGCGCGGCCGCCAGCGCCGCCCAGGCGGCCCATGCGGCCGGCAGCGGGCCGGGCGGGTGCAGCAGGCGCTGCACGAAGCCCGCCGTCAGGCGCATGCTCAGGTCCAGCACGGTGTCGGCCGGCGCCGGCGAGCGCGGCGCGCCTGCGGCGAGCGCCCCGCGGGGCCTCTCGCAGGCGCGTATGCTGCCGAGTAGGCTGGTCTCTCTGTAAAGGGCGCGAGCGCATGTCCTGGGCGACGGACCCATGAGGCAGGGCCCCCTGGACGGTGCCAAGAACACGCAGCCAGGAGTCAGGCTGTCAGCCGCCAAGGGCCTCCCGCACCGGCTTGCGCATCTGCGCCGGCGCCCTGCAGCGCCGCCGCGCAGCCCGCCGGCGCGGCGACGATGCTGACCGTCCATGTGAAGCGGGGCAGCCTGCGGGGCGATCACCCGGGCCATTGTCGGTGCGAGGCCCATCCCGGTAAATGCGTGCATGCACATGAATCTCAAACTATTCAGGCGCTAAATGAGTCGAAGCAGCAGAGGGGCGTACTGGCGAGGCCGCAGCTGCAGCGTGCGCCCCTGGTGCGGCAGTGCGCCGGGGCTGCCGCTCTCCTGCAGCACCTGCGCTGCACAGGCGCCTTGCGGGGGCGGCAAGCGCTTCCTGCCGAGCGACAAGCGCCGGCCTGCGTTTGCTACGCGTCGCAGCCGCCCGGCCAAGAGGTCGCGCGCGACGAGCTGCTTGTGGAGCCAATGCTCTTGCGCAACATGGGCTTGGCGCGCCGGGCGCACGCCTGGAACAGTTAGGGATACGTTGGGTAGGGAATCAGCCCTCCCGCTGGGCGCGCGCCTGGAACTGCTCCCAGACGCCCAGCCGCGGCGAGAAGAAGCACAGGCGGTGCGGCGCGCGGCGGCGCGCCTGCAGGAAGCGGCCGCCCGCCGCGGCGCTGCGCAGGCCCAGGTAGCCGCCCTGGCGCCGCGCCCGAAGGCTTAAGTTACTGCGCATTTCTGCATCCTGCACGCTGTGTTGTGCCAGGGCTTGAGCGCATGGCCGCGCTGCGCACAGCCCGACAGCCGCCCGCGCGCACCGAAGCACGTGCAGCCCACACTTGGGGCGCCAGGCGCTGCACCCTCCAGGCGCCCGGGCGGACTGGTATCCAGGCAGAGGGACTTGCCTTGAGGACGATGTCCAGCTGTGCGGCTTGCTGCTGGCCCCCATGACGTGCGGCGCCATCCACATCCACACCGCGCCAGTCACCTGCCGATAGCTCCCAGCCTGTGTCGGTGGGCACCGCCTGCGGCGCAGCACGGCCCTCAGCTGAGCCACGTCTCTGCCGAGGCGCAACTCACGGAGGCACGGGAAGCGGGGCTATGGCAGGACGCGATGCCGCCCGCATGGGGTTGCCACATCCAAGCTGTGCTGCAGGAGGGCTTGCAGCACACCTCATACGGCCGCCCGTCCGGCACGGTGTACAGCCTCACAGCCCCACAGGTGCCGGCAAGCGCGCAGTGTGCGGCGTGCGCGAGGTGCGTGAGTCCGTGCGGGCTGCACACATCTGCGGGAGCTGGCCCGGGTGCGGGTGCATTGCTCGGCAGCACGTTCTCGCTGCCCGCGCGCGGCAGGCAGCTCATCTTGTTATGTTACATCCTGGGCCCGGCAGGCAGGCTGCCTGCGCAGTCTCTCCAGCGCAGGGCGATCCACAGGCGTGAAGCGCACGGATTCGAAGCAGTGTCGGATGTTGCCTCTGCCAGAGTCAGGTTTGTGTAATGACTCGCAATGTGCTCCCCGCTGGGGCGCCCCCGTGCTTAACCCTTGCCACTATATGAACAAGGTGTGCAGCCTGCATGTCACCAGTCCGCTGCCAGGGTGCGCTTCTGTAATGCTTCTGCGCAAGGCAGCCCTGTCAAGCTGGTCAGACCTGTACAAAGGCTTGCAGGCGCGAGCGCTTTGCATTTATATCTAAATCCCAGCACTCTGCTGGCTCTTGTCTACGCTTGAATGTCTACCCGTTGCAGCAAGATATCATAGCGTTCCACACTACCGCTCCAAGAGCAACAACGGACTTCCGCACTCTGCATGCGTCTAACCAATACCACACTACTGACCCCGCCGCAGGTTACAGCAGATGAACGGCAGCCAACGCAGTAAAGAGAGCCCACTCGCATCATGCTTGCCCTCCAAACTCTGTCACTGTGCTGGCCATTTTTGACACCTGTGGCACCAAACAGCTATCATGCAGTCAAGCTGCGCTAGCACAGTCACCCGCCGCATTGGCCATGCGGCAGACTGCCAGTTCCCGACGGACTCGACAAAAATATCAGGCACCCAGTCCGGCGACAGCTGAGCTGTCAGAGGTCACGCTGCGGCTTTGCAGTGGCCATGTGATCCTCACTGCAGCAAGCAGGCCCCAGCAGAGCAACGGAGCAGGCGACAGGCATGTGCATGCCAGCATGCATCAGTCCGTGCGCAGGCACGTGCGCGTTGCACAGCATCTATCAGCATGGCAAATCGCCCGCAGCTCGCCAGGACCAGCGCAAACGACCCCGCTGCCCTCCTGAGGACGGGCCACATGGAGCGCATTCTACCAACACCAGCTGCAAAGCAATGCGCCCCTCGGCTCCCAACTCTTTGCAGCACCCACAGCGCCCCTCAGGGCAGCAGTGCACTGAGGGACCGCGACGGGCTTGCCGCTCATCCAGTACGCATGGTGCTGCAGACTGCAAGCAGGTTCAAATAACAGCTACCGCGCTGCCCAGGCGGGCGCAAATGCGCATGCTCGGTGGCAGCTGCCGCATGCCCAGTGGCGGCGCCAGCTGCCGAGGAGCCTCGTTGAGGAACAGGCAAGGCTGTTATTGGAGGCCGTCGCAGAAAAAGTGCCTGCCAGGGCCTGGGTAACACACACAAACAACGGGCCACATGAACGAGCCGCATGAACAACGCGCCCACAGCAGCGTGGACGTTGGACCACCACACTGGTCTCACCATGAAAAATCCTATTGCGTTGTTTCGCTTCGCGCTCGCACGTTTGCACAAAGCAACCTGGCGCGCCGAGCTGCAATTGCAGCAAGTCGCGCCAATACCTATGCTCCTCAGGACAATTACCAAGTTCTGCCGGATACGGGACCGCCCTGCACCACTTGCAGGCGTAATCCCCAGGACAGCGACCAAACCAGCAACGGCTCCGAGCCTGTGTTTGGCCTCTGCGATATGCCATGCTTGCGAGCGCCGTCTCGGCCCCATGCGGGCCGGATGGCGCTGCCGTTGACGCTGCGGAAAACATGACACGGGTGCGCGCGACACCTAGACACGGTCGCGGCACGCGCGGCAACGGGGTGACGCTCCCGGCTCTGCCATACCTGCTGACAAGCTCAATGCGGCCGGCACTCCCAACCGGACCTCGCTATTGTGACCACAACACAGCTGCATGTCTCATAATTAAAAGAAGCCTGGCCTAGCTACCACCACAGCCCGCCCGCCCGGCCAGGAGCGCCTGAAAAGGCCGCCGCCCGGGCGCAACCAGCCACACGGAAGGGCCCCGTGCCCCTTAGGGTAGGGTCGGGACGCCTAGAAGACCAAGACGGTGATGGACATGGGCGGCAGGTGCACCGTCAGTTGGTTGTTCACGATCTGGAGCCCGGCGCCCGTCTGCCGGTAGGTGGGCGCCGGGTCGTTGATGGGGTAGCCTGTGTAGCCGTCGTGCGCCTGCGCGGGGGCGGCCCAGCGCCTATCACGGCGCCCTTGACCAACAAGCGTTTTGGTTCGGTTGAGCACACAAGGTCCCGGCCCACGTGGAGCATCAGCACTGGCTGATCTGAGGCATACTCGTTTTGTCTCTAGAAGCTCATTGCCTGTGACCCGCTTGAGCTCTGAAAGTGAGGGACAGTGGAACCGCCACGCCAGCTGGGCATGCTGCGGTACTCGGGACTCTACTGAGTGCCAGCAGCCATCGCCGCGACTGAAAACATGTTGGGGCCCACACCGCGAACAGCCACTGCACGCCGTTGCCCATGTTGCCGGCATAGTTTTTGAAGTTGATCGTCTGCGTCTGGCCGCCGCCGCCGCGGTTGAGCAGGAGCAGCGTGATGCCATTGCCGTTGTTGGTCGCAATGGCCTGCCCCCGCGAGCGCCCGCGCGCGGGTGAGGTTCAAGGTAGGGTGGGGTTAGGTTAGCTTGCCTCTACAATACCCAAACGCGGACCCACACCCGCCGGCTGCGTCCTCTGCCAGCATGAGGGCCCGCCCGCCCGCGCGTACCGGGCAGCCTGCGGTCTCGGGAGGCGCAGGCTGGCGGGGGTTGGCAGGCCGGGCCAGTGGGCGAGCGAGGGGTGCATGTGGCTGATCGTCCCATGATGCGGGGACACGCCCACGCCGTGCGATGCGGGCAGGGTGAGGCGCGGTCAGCACGCTAGTGTGGGCGGACCAGGACCCTCGGGCGGCTGCAGCATGCCGGCGCTGTATGACATTCATCATTGAGGCGGGCAGGGCAGGCAGTGCACAGCGGGGCCGGGGCAGCCGTGCAGGCCAGGTCGAGCGTTTGCTGCTGGAATCACAGCCTGAGCCAAGACCCTAAGCCAGCACCCTACGAGATGACGCCTGAGCCGCAGCCTGGGCGCGCGAGGGCGGCCGGTGTAGGTTAGGGGTTGGGGTACCCCTACCCCACAGCGCGGGCCCGGCGCACCCACGAGCGCATCCACGCCTGCGAGTCGGACTGGACCACGTCGCCGCCGCGCATGTGCGTGCTGACCAGCAGCACCGACCAGCCCATCGGCGTGAGCGTGTTGTCGTCCTGCGCGGCGCGCGGCCGCGGTCGTCAGGGGCCCAGGGCCCGCGCTGCGGCTCGCTCAGGGCAGGCCGCTGCCCAGCACCCGCCACAGGGAGCTCTGGAGCAGGCGGTGTGGCACGAGCAGGTTGGGCGCGCGCGGCAGAGGGTTGGGGAAGGGTAGGTAGGGTTGGGCCGGAGGCGCGCGCTGCACCGCCACATCCGTGATATCTGGACACAGGTGACACAGCAGCCGTTCAGCGTGCGGCTCTGCTGCACGGCATTTCTGCTGCATGCTGCATACTGGGCCGCCCCGCTCCCTCGCCCGCCGCGCCAGCCAACCTCCACACAAGCAATGCTTGTGTTGACCCCATTACAGAATTTAACCGTACGAGCACTCAGGCCAGCACGCCCGCCATGCCGCCCCCGCAGCCACACAGGCTTGCAGAGGGAGGGAGGAGGATGCGCCGGCTACGGGGCGCGCGGGCGGCGCGCCTTGAAGGCGTCCATGAGGTCGGGGACCCAGCCGGGGTTGTACGCGCCCGTGCGCCAGCGCGTCGTCCAGAAGTGCACCTCGTCGGTCAGCGGGTGCGCGAGCAGGCTGGCCATGATGTCGAAGTTGCACAGCGCGTGGCCCAGGTTGGCCGGCGACCAGGGCCAGATCCCTGCGCCCGGCGCGCCGGCTGTCAGGCCCTAACCCAATACCTCTTTTCCTGCGCGCGCCCGGGTTAAGCGCGGCGCCGCCTGACGGAGGCGCACGATGGGCGCTGGCAGTCGGGCTGCACTGGATGGACACTGCGCTGAGAGGCAGCCTCACAGAGCTGCAAGCTTGCTGCACGGCGCTTGCGTGACATGCCGGGCTCTCTGACGCGATGCGCGCTGACGTGCGCAGGCGCGGCTGCTGCCTGCCGAGCAGGGGGCAGGGGCCGGGCCGCACATCCCCAGTCGATCGGGCCGACCTCGGTGAACGACAGCCGGATGCGCTGCGCGTCCTCGGGCGACGCCCACTGCTGCAGGATGTGCTCGCCCTCCAGGGCGTGGATCTGCCGGGGCCCGAACGGCCGTCATATTTGCAGCGGCGTGCATGCGCGCCCAGGGGTCACACAGCAGGACGCAATACAACGATGGCGTCACATGGGGCGCAAGTGGGTCAGCTGTGCGGCCGGCCAGACCGGCCAGCCGTCGCGGCCTGGAGCTGTTCCTGGGCTTTGGCGCAGCCCGGACAACCTTCCCTGACCCTAGAACTAAAAGCAGGCACGCCGCGCGGGGGCGGGCCGCGCGCCGCGCCTGCATGTTGGGGCTGTTGCTGGCCCAGTAGTCGTACGTCTCCTTGAAGATGGGGTAGCTGTGCAGCGACAGGAAGTCGATGCGCGTGTAGGTCTTGGACAGCACCTGCGCGTGTGGGCGCATAGGGTTAGGGTAGCTGTGCCCGGAAGGCCGCGCCGGCAGCTCCCTGCTGCTCGCGCTGGGCGAGCCGAGCGCACACCCACCAAGCTAGCGCTCAGGGGCTCGGGAGCCGGCTCCGGCGCGCGCACCTCCTGCCACCAGTACACCTTCGGCGTCGCGGAGATGGAGTCGCCGTAGCCGATGGCGTCCCAGCTGGGGAAGCCGTTCACGCCGAGCCTGCGCACGCGCTGACACGACTTCAATCTTTCCCCGGCACTATGTGTGCCGCCCCTGTCAGGACACAGCCCCTCTCAGTGCGTACCAGGGCAGCAGCGGCGCCCTCGGCGCGCAACTCATATGCTTTCAGGGTCAGGGCGGCCCTGACCCAGGCCGCCAGGCAAGGGCGCGGACCGGAGGTCCGGGATGATGCTGCGCAGGTGCGGCGCCCAGTCGGCCAGCGCGTCGCGGTACTGCGCCGCGAGCGCGCCGCCGTTGTACGTGTTCAGGTACGACTCGTTGCTGAACTCAAAGTTGACGACCTGCGGCCCGCCGCGCCGCCGTCAGCGCGTGCAGCTCCATGATCGCCGCCCGCATGGCGCCGCGGGGCGCCGCAGGTGCGCAGCGCCGCGGCAAACGCCCCACCTCTGACCTCATCGACGCGTGCAGCAGCCTGTGCCCCAAGGCGCGCGCCGCGACGGCCACCCGAAAGAAGGGCAGCAGCCTGTGCACTCACGGCGTGGCAGCACAAGCATGCCGCCAGCGTCGCATGCTAACCGTGTCAAGGTATGAAAAAGGACAGAGGCGCACCATTCCAGCATGACGAGCGTCCAGACACAGGGGAGGGGCGCGCGGGCGCCGCGCGCCTTGTGGCCCTGGCGCACGATGTAGGACAGCCAGGACACCGCCAGGTCCAGCAGCTTGGCGTACGTCCAGTCGTTGGGCCCGGACGCAAAGTTGCCGCTGTCGTAGTTGAGCACCAGGTAGGGCACGGCGCCCAGTGCGTTGACGTACGACATGAACGTGTCGAACGCCAGCGGCGGGTATATGTACCTGGGCGCGCGCGCGGCGGGCGTGGGCGCGCCACCTGAGCAGCCCCCAGCATGCACAGATCGGGCTGTAACATGCATTCATTCACACGTGCGCACGCGCACTTTCATGCATACTGCGGCCTGCATACTGCGGACTGCACGCCGCGGACTTTGCGCGTCCTCTCTGTCGGGTGCCACTCATCCTCTGCATGCTGGGCCGAAGTCGGCGCTGCGTCTGCAGTGCGCATGCAAGCCGGCAGCCGGCTGATACACGCAGCTGTCCGCAGGGAGGCGGCCGGATCCTGCTGACGCTCACTGGCTGCATCCGGCGGCACAGATCCGGCTGCACATGCTGCCACGCGGATGGACATGCGGGGGGGTCTGGCAGGACGGGGCAGGGTTAGGGTGGGCCTTGGCAGCGCGCGGCGCGCGCACGTGACCGGGTTGGTCGCGGCCGTGAACATGTTCTTGTCGTTGTAGGGCCAGTCGTAGGGCATGCTGCGCGTCATCTCCGGCCGCGGCTTGGTGTCCGCGGTCCACGGCGGCGGCGCCCAGGCATACCTGCGTGCCGCGCCGGGCCCCGGCCTCGGCATCCACATCTGGATCATGAGCAGCCGTGTTGCACCCGCAGGGCGCGCCAACACGCAGCGAGGACCCAGATCGCACCCCGCCCAGCAGACGAGGCGCGCCGAGCCATGCCCGGCTGGCGCGCCGGCGGCAGCGCCGCGCCTGCCGCGCAGGCGGCCGCGAGGCCCGCGCAGCGGCGGGGGGTGGGGGGGGGGGGGGGGGGGGGGGGGGGGCCC
>JAABUV010004710.1_pt1 | contig 16072 bp, 16 predicted proteins | sample 5559971 | NCBI WGS metagenome assembly JAABUV01 (sample SAMN10711881, study PRJNA513362) | rock metagenome | isolation source: Antarctica rocks | place: Antarctica: Victoria Land, Knobhead nord | collected 2015-12-19
TCGTCGAGCCGAACAGATGAATCCATGGCAGCGGTCACGAGATGACCCTTCCTTCGAGTCGACGAGGGTTGCTGATGATCGGGTATATCAGGCGGTACGACAGCTTTCGCATCCTGCCGGGGCCATGGACTCAGCGGCACCCGAGGACGCTGCCCATCGGGACGGCGACGCCCACTGCGGTCGCAGCGACGACGGCACCGGCGTCGCGCAGGCCGGATGCTGCTGCACCTGCCCACTACGGTGTTCCCGAGTCTTGGGCCCAACAGGTGCGCTGGGAGGATTGCGGGTATGGCCAATATGAAACGACGCATGCCAGAACTGGCCGCCGGGGCGCCCGAGATCCGTCACGCGCCGGGCATGGCCAACGAGGTCCTGCAGGAACTCGTGCCGCTGCTGGCCGAAGAGGGCATCGACATCAACAACGTCGACGTGCCTGACATGGCCACCTTGCAGGCCGCGCTGAACCGGGCCACCGAGCGCAGCAACATGCAACGGTTCGTCCCTGTAGGAGAAGCCCGTGACGACGCGGCCGTCGCGTTGCGCCGCAGCGCCGAGGCGATCATCGAAGGTGATACGGCCCTGGCCGCGACGATCCTTGACAGCCTCACCCCCGAGCGCCCTGCAGACCGAGCCGGACCCACGATCGCCGGCTGTATCGGCACCGGTCTCGGATTGCTCGACAGCTGGCTGGCCCGCGGCAACCAGCACACACCCCCGACTTCGGCCGAGCAGGTGCGACTACCGCAAGGACACTGGACCGGGGAACACGCCGCCACCGACATCCTCACCGTCGCCCGCAAACACCGCGCATTCCGCTGGACAACCCTCATCGCCCGGCAAGGCGGCGAGCGCGTCCTGTACGGCACCGCCCTGGCGCTCGCCGCCACCATCCAAACCTGGTCCCAGCTCACCGACACATCCACACCCGACCTCAGCCGCACCCACATCCGCTAGCCCCCAACACCCATCAGCGACCGGGAACGACCCGATATGCCACTTGTCGGTCTATGGCAGCGTCCTTACCGGCCCGGCTCGACACGCCGTAGACGCCCCGAGAAGTGGGTCGGCAGTGTCCTGTCCGCGGCGAGGCCAGTCGACCACTCATGCATGCGCCTCTCGTATGTCCCACGCTAGCGGCCGTTCGCGCCGGGCGGCGCTTGTCGGTATGTGCCGCTACAGTTGGGCGAACATCCGTTCGAGTCACATGAAGGAGTTGCTGTGTCCGCAGCGATCACCCGCCCTACCGCCGGAACCTCCCGGACCGCGAGGCCGCGCAGTGTCGCAGCGCAGGTGAAGGCGCAGCGCCGCGGCTATGCGCAGGCAGTCCTGGCGTCCCTTGCCCGCAGCCTGAAAGGGCAGCCCACCGCCGTGGTGCAGCGGGCGTTGAAGAACGCGCTCGGCCCCCTCGGGGTGCGGCCGGCCCCGGCCGGGCTGCAGCAGCTGGCCGCTGCGATCACGGCGGGGCAACCCGTGCGATTGCCCTGATCGCGGCAGATTGGAGGGTGCGGGACCGGAAAGAGGGAGGTGGGGCCGGTAACCGGATCCTGCAAGGATCCGCTTGCTACGGGCCCACAATCGAGGCTTCGATCTCGATCTCGATCTTCAGCTTGGGTCGTGGAGGCCGGCGCCGAGACCATCATGGTCGCTGGGCGGATGTCTGCGAAGTGTCGCCCGTGTTCGGCGCTCACGGCGTGGCGGCGGGCTCGGTCAGGTACATCTGGGTGTTGTTTTCCTCATCTCGGCGGCAACCGTTGAGCTGCTGTAGATCCGGTGCACCAGTTGCCGATGGTGCGGTTCAGTGCTGACTGCACCGGCGGTGGAGTTTCCACAACTGCTTGTGTAGCCGGTGAACGGGTCCGGAGACGGTGTCGCCCTCCGGACCCGTCCGCGTGGTCAGGCGGTTGTGGAAGGGGGAAACCGTTCCCAGGCCCGATGGGTGCCCAGCAGCGCGACGATCTGGGTGCCGACCTCGGCTGCCTTGCCGTGCATGATCCCTGGCGCCTCGGCTGGCAACACCGCTGCTGCTGTCGAGGCGGCGGCGGCCACTACCCCGATGGCTTTGGCGTGTCGCCACGCCTCGGCGATCAGCTTGCTCACCCGCGGGTCGATCGCGGCGCCAGGGGCGCCCTCGGCGGCGCTCTTGGTGTCCAGTGATGGGAGTGCGTCGGCGGCCGGCGGGGTGTCGCCGACGATGATGATGGCGTCGAACTCGATCGATGCTGCGTTCGCGTAAGTCCGCTGCACGGTGATCGGCCCGATCTTGCCTCCGTGCGGGCCGACCACCAGGCACAGCACGTCGGCATTTACCAACGGGCTGCGTACAGCTTCGATGTCAGCGGGGTCGCTGCCGGGCCCGATGACGACGCCGACGATGCGGCCGGCGACCGGCCAGGTCCCGCCGAGCTGGCTGATCGCGGCGCTGGTGGCCCCGCCCACCTCGGGAACGGTGGGCGCCGGCGCGTCGAGGCCCAAACCTGCCGCCACTCGAGCGCACAAATCGGCGTCTATGTTGGCCAACGCGAGGAGTTGGCGTTCCCGGATGACCTGCTCGTAGACCTTGGACAGCTCGAAGGTGTAGGCGGCGACCACGTGGTCCTGCTCGACCGGAGCCAGTGAGCGGTAGAACATGGTGGCCTGCGAGAAGTGGTCATCGAAGGTGACCGAGTTCGCCCGTACCTTCGACGCCGCCTCGACCGGAACCGGTATGTCGATGAATGGGTGATCGCCGGCACCGGCAACGAACGGACACCCGCCGTCGAGGGAGTTCGGCCGGTAGGGGGCCACGCCACCGTGGACCGCGTCCTGGTGAAAGCCGTCGCGCAACATGTCGTTGATCGGGGCGTGGGCCCGGTTGATCGGTATCTGGTTCCAGTTGGGGCCCCCGAGTCGGGTGATCTGGGTGTCCAGGTAGGAAAACAGCCGGGCCTGCAGCAACGGGTCGTTGGATACGTCGATACCAGGAACCAGGTTCGACGGGTTGAAGGCGACCTGCTCGGTCTCGGCGAAGTAGTTCACCGGGTTCGCATTCAAAGTCATGGTGCCAAGAACCTGGACCGGCGCCAGCTCCTCGGGCACGAACTTCGTCGGATCGAGAAGATCGATGCCCTCGAACATCTGGTCAGCGGTATCAGGCATGACCTGCACCCCCAGCTCCCATTCCGGGTAGGCGCCGGATTCGATGGCGTCGGCCAGGTCCCGCCGATGGAAATCCGGGTCGTTGCCGTTGGCGAGCTGAGCTTCTTCCCAGGTTACCGAGTGCACGCCCTGCTTCGGCTTCCAATGGAACTTCACCAGAACCGTTTGGTCGTTGTCGGCGAGCATCCGGAAGGTGTGGACGCCGAAGCCCTCCATGGTGCGGAACGAACGCGGAAGGGCGCGGTCGGACATGTTCCACATCGTGTGGGCTTGCGCCTCGGTGTGCAGCGATACGAAATCCCAAAAGGTGTCGTGCGCGCTCTGCGCCTGGGGGATCTCCCTGTCCGGGTGCGGCTTGGCCGCGTGGATCACGTCGGGGAACTTGATGCCGTCCTGGATGAAGAACACCGGGATGTTGTTGCCGACGAGGTCGTAGTTGCCCTCGTCGGTGTAAAAGCGGGTCGCGAAGCCGCGGGTGTCGCGGGCCAGATCCGCCGACCCGCGGGATCCGAGCACCGTGGAGAACCGGACGAACACCGGGGTTTGTACCCCCCTCTCGAGGAATCCGGCCCGGCAGATATCGGCGCCGGCGCCGTTGGCGACGAACACGCCGTGCGCTCCCGCGCCGCGGGCATGCACAACACGTTCCGGGATGCGTTCATGGTCGAAGTGGCTGATCTTCTCCCGCAGCTGATGATCCTGCAGCAGGGTCGGTCCCCGGGAACCCACCTTCAACGAGTGGTCGGTGTCCATCAGCCGGGCGCCGTGCGCCGTGGTCAGGAACGCACCCTGCTGAGCCACTTCGACCGGAGCGACTTCTGTCGCTGCGCCAGTAGCGGTCCGGGTGTCCGGGCCCTGCTGATCAGCCTTCGGGGGCAACGGCCCCCGCGGCTTCGACGGCTCGACCAACGTGGGCGGCTGCACATCCGGAACCCCCGGCACGAGCTGCTCCGACTTGCCCGAGTCCGCTTTCTTCGATGATGCCAACGGTCACTCCCCATCTGAGCAGCAACCCCGGATGGGATACCGCGTCATGGTCACTGTCCTCCAGCCGCCCCGCTCACCCTCCCGGACCCTCCAGCGACGGCCACCCCGCCGACGCTCCGGCGGTTACCCGGGGGCCAACGGCCAAACCGCTGGCCAGATTGGCTTTGCACAGCCGGCGCGGTCGAAACCGAGAAATGACATCAGCCGTCTTCAACGGGAGCCTGAACGATCACCCCACGCGTGCGGCTAGTAGTGGCGGACCTAAAGCTGCGCCGATGCGTACAACCGTTGGCCTCAGCACAAACCATCGATTGCGTACGGCCGCGCCGACAGCAACATCAACATCGTGCGAACTGCGAATGTCAAAATTTTAGAGACTCCGAGTCTTTTACATTACCGAGGACGTCGCAGACATCGGTACTTCTGCGCGAGTATGGCCGAGTCGTTTTCGCCTTGGGTTACAGGTCGAATAGCGGGACGGTTTCGGCTGCTGCGGCCCATCCGGGGGCGGGGGGTGGGACCGCGAACAGGTCGGCAGGGAAGTCGTCGACGCCGATCACTGGAAGGTGCGGGGGTTCTGCGAACAGCGGCAGCACGTCGACCATCGGGAAACCTTCGGCCAGGACCCGAGCCAGCACCCCGGCCAGGACCAGGGGTGAGGTGGTGCCGGCGGCCATGGCGGCGCGGATGGCGTCTTGGATGGCGTGGGACGCACCGGCCGGGCCGCGGACGTCGACCATCCCGGGTTTTGATCCGCGTTGGTGCCCGCGGGCGACGGCTTGCCGGATGTTTTCCTGTTGGGTGCCGCGCCGGAGGTGCCCGGGGTGGGTGTTGACGCACAACCGGACGTCGCAGTCATGCAGGTGGGTGGAGCCCAGCGGCAACGAACCGAAGACCAGCGCCGACATTGCCGCGTGGGGGGTGATCACCCGGCCGGCCCTGAGCGGCGGCAGCGCGGCGTCGGTAACTGGTTCGTTGACCGGGCGGGTGGTTGGTGCGGTAACCCAGAATCTGCCGTAGCCGTCGCTGCCCACGGCGCCCATCCAGAGGTAGCAGGTGGCGGTGGGAACAATCTGGGCGCGAAGGTGCTGCTCTTCGGCGGGGGAAAGCCTGGCGCTGGGCAACGTCGACTTACTCACCTGTTTGCGGTGTCCTGGTGCGCGAGCGTCCGGTCAACGCCCCAGACCCACCAACTGGCCGCCGAACGGGGCGTGATCGCAGCCGTAGCCAAACCACTGGTCGCTGTACGCGTGTGCGGACGAGTGCGCAGTTTCGGCATTCATCTAGTGTCCGACAAGAGCCCAACACCGCCGGTTTCGGCCCGCAGCTTCCCGGGGCGGCCATCAAAGACGTCATCCCGGACCCCTTCGGGTTGATGTCCTTGAGTCGTTCCCGGAGCGGTGGCCTGTAGGTATTAGTTTCGCGCTTGCACGCGGGAATTGAGCTAGGGGTTTTGATCATGGAGAAAGGTGCTCTGAGCTGCAAGGATCGGTCATGCTGAGAGACGTCGCTACAACCCCAGCTCAGTGGCGGCGTTGTCTTCCCAAGCCGTATGGATCCGAATGTATGTGCCAACGGAGGCCAGTGATCGGTGTCGGGTCTGGTGGGCGATGGCACGGTCAGACGCCCCGCGGGTGTGGGCGTAGGTGACGAACCCGGCGCGGAGACTGTGCGCGCTGAACTTGCCGCGGGCGCCGACATCTGATTCTTGGTCTGGGTCGTCAAGTTCGGCGCGGACGGCGGCTTGTTGCACGACGTCGTTGACAGCATCGGCCGATAGTCGCCGGTCCAGTGCGCGGTTGCCCTTGGTGACCGGGCGGAACACGGGGCCGGCGGTGATGTCGGCCAGCTCGAGCCACTGCTGGAGCAGGGCGACGGGGGACCGGCGGGGGTTCGCGGAGCGGGGGAGTATGACCAACTCGGCGTGGTCACCGGCCTGGTTGGTTTTGGACCGGGGGAGGGTCAGTACCTGGCCGTTGGGGTGGTCTCGGACGTCTTCGACGTTCAGCGCGGAGATCTCGCTGCGACGCAGAGCTGCCACAAACCCGACGATCAGTAGTGCGCGGTCGCGGGCGCCGGCCAGGCTCGGTTCGGATGGGCGGCCGCGGGTTTTCCAGCTCTTGGTGACTGGGCAGGCATCCAGGACGTCCCACAGCTCCGGTGGCATCAGCGGGGCGGCTTGCTCCGGTGGGGCGGCATGGGTACGCCGGATCCCTTCCCAGACTGCGATGACCCGGGCGGTGGCGGTGGGATCTGGTAGGTCGGCGGCGCGGTGCGCAAACTTGACCGACGACAGCCGCCTGCTCATGGTCCCGACCTTGGCGCCGTAGCCGGCCAGCACGGTCAGGTAACTGGACACCGTGGCAGGTGCCGCGGGCAGCGGCTCCACATGTTGGTGATCGCACCAGGTGGTGAACTCGGCCCAGTCCGAGCGGTACCCGCGCAGCGTGTTCGGCGCCCGCGCTGCGGTGATGTACCGCTGCTCGGCGAGCGAAAGCTCAGTGGCCGCGTCGGCGGGCGCCGCCGGTGTGCCGGGCACTTGGTGGCGTATCGGCTTGGTCATGGTCGAACATCTCGTGGACCCGCAGCGCCGTGCACGGCACCGGGAACGGTGCTCCATGCGACCACTGACGTGTCGAGCATTCTGAGGAGCGGCATCATGTCAGCCTAGGCGTATTGCTTCCGATTCGGTGCATTATCGCGGGTAATACAGCACGGAGGAGAGCCTGTTGTGCTGGCCGGAACGTTCCACTTAGGTTCCCGGTCCGCACCACCACCCGCAGCACCGCCCCGCTGCGACACACCGGACCAGCTGTTCAGGTGGTACATGGACCACGCAACCGCCGGGCCGTCGCCCTGACCTTCCACGGCGCAGGCGAGATCAACCTCGCAACGCAGATTCTGACTATCGCGAAGGCAAAGAACGCTGCCATCACGGTGATGGCCGTCGGAACGTGGCTGGCCGATCACCCGCAAATCGGGCGAGAGATTTTGGCAGGACACCACCAGATCGGTAACCACACGTTCTCCCACGTGGACATCAATGCCCTGCCCATCGACCAGATGCGCGATGAGGTCGTCAAATGTCGCCAGGTGTTGATGACAACGGTCGGCACACCCGGGTCTTACTTCCGACAGTCACAGTCACAGACCGCCAGCGACCGCTTGAGGCAGGTCGCCGCGGACGCAGGTTACCCCGTGTGTCTTTCCTATGATCTGGACTCCATGGATTGGACGGACCCGGGTCCTGCGGCGATCAGAAGCAACATGTTGGCAGCCGTTCCGGGCTCTATTGTCAGCATGCACCTCGGACATGCCGGCACTGTGCAGGCGCTGCCGGACGTATTGGACGACCTGACTCGAAGAGGACTGGCTGCGGTGACCGTCGGAACATTGCTGTCCGGCTGAGCAAACCCAGCCCATGATCGGCGGTGAGCACAGTGTCGGTCAGTGAGTGATTCCCGTGTGTCGAAGGCTGTAATTCAATGATTCGCTTACGCCGCCGAAGGATCACCGGCGTCCCACCGGCCTGCAAATCGCCGACTGCTCACCGTCCGTGGGTCCTTCACTCACCCGCTTTCCGGCGACGGCCCGGAAACCGGTCCCCACCGTCGCAGGGGCGGTGTGTTGGGGCGCCGATCCGGGGCTGCCCCTACGCTGTAGGAACGCTGCAACGCCGGTGCAGCAGGCAACCCATGCCCGCTCCCCCTAACTACCGGGGTCGCCATATCATCGGTGAGGCCTGTTGGGCTTGATCGCGGCGGGCTAACTGAAGGAGACCTGTGCATAACCGAGCTACCCGTACCATCTTGGCGCTGCCGCTGGTCCTGATTGCAGCCCTGGTGTTGACCGGCTGCACCGCCCGCCCCGGTACGTCCGGTCGGGGTAGCTCGCCGACTTTGCCATCCCCTTCGTCGGCGGTGGCCGGGGTGCCCGCATCGTCCGACCCTTCCCCGGAACAGACGGCGGCAATGTCTCACGTTCCTACGGCGATCCCGCCAGAAGCGCCCACCACCACGCCGCCACAGCAGTCCGCCGCCTCCAGACCGTCCTCCGCCGGCCGTGCCATCCGACTGGGCCGCTCTGCCGCTCTGCCGGGAATGCCACCGGTCACCGACGCGCACAACATTTACGCCGCCGCCGGCGCCGGGATGCTGACCGGCCCCAACCGCACGTACCCCGCCTATGCCTATGTTCCGCACAACCGGTCCGGCGACGTATGGGTCATCGACCAGCACACCGGCCAGGTCATCGACAAATGCCACGTGGGCGTCGAGATCCAACATGTCGTGCCCTCTTACGACATGACGCAGCTCTACGCCACCGATGACCTGGGCGACGTCGTCCGGGTCATTGACCCGCGAACCGGGCAGTGCGGACGCACCATCAAGGTCAAAGACCCGTACAACATGTACTTCACCCCCGACGGAAAGTATGCGATCTCCGTCGCGGAGAACTACCGCCAACTGGTGTGGTACGACCCGCACACCTGGAAGATTCACGATACGACGAGCATTCCCGCCTGCGCCGGTGTCGACCACGCCGATTTCAGCGCGGACGGCAGGACCGCGGTGTTTACCTGCGAATTCGCCGGCCGGGTCGCCGTGATCGATGTCGCCACCCACCGCCTGCTGCGCGTCATCGCCATGCCCATCCGCAACACCACCATGGGACCGCAGGACATCAAACTGTCCCCCGACGGCCGGACCTACTACATCGCCGACTCCCAATCGGGCGGCGTGTGGGTGCTACCCGCCGGCGGCACGGCGGTGACCCGGCACATCGCCACCGGCCGCGGTGCGCACGGGCTGTACCTGAGCCGCGACGCCCGTAAGCTCTACGTCACCAACCGCCTCGAAGGCAGCATCAGCGTCCTGGCCGCCGATTCCGGGCAGGTTCTCACCAAGTGGCGGATCCCCGGCGGAGGCAGCCCCGACATGGGCAACCTCACCGCCGACGGCAGCCAACTGTGGCTCTCCGGCCGCTACAACAACGTGGTCTACGTCATCGCCACCACCGACGGCCACCTGATCAGGAAAATTCTTGTCGGCCGCGGCCCACACGGGTTGGCCCTGATGCCCCTACCCGGCCGCTACAGCCTCGGCCACACCGGCATCACCCGCTGAACATGTCCCGGCCGAAGCAGCACCAGCCGCTACGCGTCCATACCGTTACATCAGATCCCCGGGACGCGGGCAGCCCGCGGGTGTCCGCCGCGAGTTGGTCATCAGCTGGTGGGAACTGACCCGCCGCTTGTCCACTGCGTCCATGGGAGGTTCCAGTCGCCGTAACCGTCCCAGACCGGCATGGGGGCCCCACCGGTATTGACATAGACGGCGACGTCACCGATCTTCGCGAAGTTGAAGTACTGCTGGGCGGCGTCGACGTTCAGGTTCGTGCATCCGTTGGAGGTACTCCGCTGCCCGATGTTCCCGCCGTTCCAACTCGCCGCGTGGATGAACTCACCGGAGTTCGTCAGCCGAACCGACCACGGAACCTGCAGGTCGTACAAGTCGCCGGGAGTGGTGCCGACCATGCGCTTGACCTTGTCCCGTTCCATCAGCACTTTCGTTCCGGTGAACGTCGGGGTGGCGGCCTTGCCCAGGGAGACGGGGAACCGAAATTTCACCGCCCCGTCGGTGGTGAGTGTCAGCCGCTCGGTGGCGCCGTCGACGGTGGTGATGTTTTTCGCCCCGGTGTTCATCTTCAGGGTGAGGCTGTCGTTGAAGACCAGGCCGGTCCCGGCGGACAGGCCCTTAAGGGGTAGATCGAGGGCGATGGTGGCGTGCGCCGGCCAGTAGCCCTCGAGGCGGTAGTGGGCCTCCTGCGGATACCCGGGTCGAGTTCCCGACTTCTGGAAGAACCAGGCACCCGTTGCCTGGACGCCGTTGACCGTCACCTTCGTGGCCGTGGCGAACGGCTTTCCGTCGGTGATCTTCTTCGACAGGTAGGCGATGATCGGCATACCGACGCCGTAGGTGCGGCCGTCGCTCTGATAGAGGCGCACATGAACCGGAGCGCCGCTCGGCGCCGCCGATGACATGGTCGGCGCCGCTGACGGCGAGGACGCCGCTCCCGACGAGGCAGTGCCCGATGAAGGAGCCGCCGACGAGGACGCCGCAGAGGATGCAACGGCCGGCGGCGCGCTTGATAACCCCGTACCCGCTGCCGTTGCAGAGGCGCTGGAAGATGCGGCCGCAGGCGACACAGCCGACCCGGCCGCCCCACTCGAGGCACCGGCGCCGACGGTCATCGTCGATGTCCTGGTCACCACGGCTTGCGAAGACGTCGATCCGCTACACGCTGCCAGCAGCGCCTCGACACCGCCGAGGCCGACGACAGCCAGCAGCGTGCGCCGGGACAAAGGACGAGCGCTCACCAGCGGCACCTCCAATCCGGTCCGGACAGCTTGTTGAAATACGCCCAACGAAATGTACCCGAACCCGTCACGCCGCCGCCCGCGAACAGACGCGTGCACAAGCCCGGTTGACCACCGCCTCGAGCTGTCCTGAATGCCGGATGCTGTCCGCTATCTCTTGGTCGCCGGACCTATGATCCTCGCTTCACAGTCTCCGGCCCAGGCCCGGCCCCCCTTCGCAGAATCACCAGCAGTCGGACGCCGCGTCCGGTTCCCGGGGCGTTCACTGTCCGCGCGGCACTTGCTACGAAGTGGCCCTAAAAAGTTCCGGCAAGAGCCGCGTCGTGCTGGCCCGCTACGGCCCGCAACCGGCGGCTGTCCGACGCGCTTCACCAACAGGCGTTCGCTGCCCTGACCGCATCGCCTGGCGCCAGAGGGTTCTACGACGCACACCGCGAACGCGGCAACACCCACCACCAAGCACTACGAGTCCTGGGCAACAAAACTCACCGGCATCCCGCACGGCTGCCTTCGCCACCACCAGCCTTACAACGAGACCATCGCCTGGGCAGCCACAAACATCCGCCGTCGCTGCTTGACAAGTTGCGACCGTGGGATGCCTAGCGAAGCTCCCCCATTTCGAGGACTTGACGCAATGGCTGGACCGCATCGTGGAGTACGCGCGGGTAAAGTGCGGCGTGATCGCGGTGATCGAAGCGGCAGCATGGCAGGATCTCTACGCCGCTCACCGCGACCGACTCGACCAGCCCTCGACGACATGCTTGATCGCGCAAAGCGATTCAGGCGACGTCCGTAGCGACGTCGACGCAACCGACGTGATCCTGTTGCTCGGAGCGCTGTCACGGGTGCCGCCGGCCGGGTGGGAGGCCCGGTCGAGGAAGGCCATCACGGTCATTCTTCGAGGCCTGCGCACACGGTGATCGTGCAGTCAGCAGCGGGGAGGTGATCCAAGTGCGCTCTGTCCGACGACTGAATCGAGCACCGTAAGCGGTTTGAGGCCGCTTTGATCGGAGCGGGCTACAGTCGAGCGGTTGACCAAATATTCAGGCGATTGCTGATACAGCTGCGATGAGGGCGGGGGGACGACTCAAGGGTGACCGATACTGTCGAAGAAGGAAGCCCGAAGCTGACCTTCCCCGAACGGCTGGAGCTCGTCGCGGTCGCGATCATCGCTGCTGCCGTCGGCCAGCTGGTCCTGGTGGGTCTGTACTACCTGCTCCTGGAGACCTACGCGCCGATAACTCACGCCTGGCACCAATTGGTCCCCGATAGGGACCTGAGGCACTCGCTTCGTAACAATGGTGAAGGTCTGTTCGGTGGTCTGTTCGCGGTCGGAGTCACCTGGTGGCACTATAAGAGAGAGGCTCCGATCCGGTCATATGACCGGGCCGAGGACCGGCTCAACGTACCGAATCTCAAGTTTGACCAGAAGCAGGGATTTTGGCGGATATTGTGGGCTTTGATCCTGGTCATCCCCTATGCGGCACCAGGGTTTGTGGTCACCCGATTAATTGTCAGCCAGATCCAGGAATTCGTCAACCACGGCATCTTGCCACACCTGAGGCCGCCCGCCCTGACGGGCTCCATTGGAAAACGAATGTGGACCGTTGCTACCGGGGAGTGGCCACAGAAGGCAATCGGCTACGGAGCCGCTTTCTTCTTTGGACGCAGGCCTATGAAGGCTGTTTTCGACTACGCACAATTACGGTCCGTTTCAGCACATATCAAGGCCAAAAAGAAGCCCAGACGTTTCTGGTTACCCAACTACCACCGCCGTTACGTGCACGTGCTGGATCACCGAGAACTGGCTGTCCGGGTCAGATTTGCCCGGCTCAAGAGGTTTATGTTTATCGGCTTGCTGCTGATTGCGGTCGGCCTAGCCGTGTACGGCTGGGTAGTACTGAACAGTATCGCCGCCTAGCCTGTAACTAATCGAATTATTTTGCGGTAGTTGTTCGCATAGGTTGTAGCGGTCGTCGCAACACCTGACCTTCAGGAGTTGCGATGTCAGTGCCGAAGTCTTCCCCCGGCCCGGCGCCCGGCGCGCCGTTGACGGCCGAACAATACCGTCGGTTGACCGGATTCGGAGGCCGATGACTTCGTTCTCAGCGAGAGTCTTGCCTCGGCGTACTTCGACCATTTCGAACCACACACCGGCTGACGAGAGGCCGCTCACGGTGTGCTCCGGTAGTCGTCCCATTTCCAAGGTTTTCGAGACAGGTCCGAAGCCAGCAATGACCGCTCCAGCGGGTTCTTCGTTTCTGCTGGTGTGAAGCCTCGTGAAGTTGTCACTGGATTCGCTCGCGGAGTTGTCACCATGTCGCCGGCCGGGGTGACGGTGCCGTCATCGGCTGGCGGCGGCCAGGTGAGATCTGGTGGTCAGTCGGCTTTGGTGCCGCCTGCGCGCTCGACGGCGCGGTAGACGGTGGACCGGGCGCCGCCGAATAGTTCGGCGAGTTCGGCGGTGGTGTGTTTCCCGGCCCGGTACAGCCCGACGAGGTGTGTCTCCTGGGCGGCGCTGAGCTTGGGTGCCTTCCCCCGGAGCCGGCCCTTGGCTTTGGCGACCTTCATGCCCTCCCTCGTTCGCATCCTGATGAGGTCGGATTCGAATTCGGCGATCATGGCCAGGACGTTGAACAGCAGCCGGCCGATCGGGTCGTTCGGGTCGTGGACCGATCCGCCGATGTTGAGTTTCACGTCGGCGGCGGTGAGTTCTTCCACGATGTCGCGGGCATCGGGCAGTGATCGGGCCAGCCGGTCGAGTTTGGTGACGACCAGGGTGTCCCCGGCGCGGCAGGCGGCGAGCGCTTCGCGCAGGCCGGGTCGGTCTCGGTTGCGGCCGGTGAGACCGTGGTCGACGTAGGTCCGTTTGGCCTTTACGCCCAGTGCGGCCAGGCCGTCGCGTTGCGCGGTGAGGTCCTGGTCGTCGGTGGAACAGCGGGCGTATCCGACGAGCATCGCGGCCATGGTCAGACTGTACCGGCTGAACTACCTTCACCGGGCATTAAAGCGGACAGGTCTTACGGGACGTTTGGCCGGGGGTCACCACGAGGGTTTCAACATCGGACCGACAGCAAGCCGAGTGTCCCGGTCAGCGTTCGGCCTATGGGACGTGGAGGAGGTGGACGCCTTGGCCGGCTAGGGCTTTGGTGGTGTCGCTGGGTGGGGCGTCGGTGACGATGCCGGCGACGGCGGCGAGCGGCAGTACTTGATATCGGGAGGCGGCGCCGATCTTTTCGACGCTGGCAAGGACGTAGGTTTCGGCAGATCTGTCGGCAAGGGTTCGCTTCATGGCGGCCTCGTCGGCGTCTCCGGTGGTGAGCCCCTCCACGGGATGGACTGCGGTCACGCCAAGAAAGAAAATGTCCGCCGAAACGCGCTGCGCGGCCTCGACAGCGGCGGCACCGCAGGTGACAGCGGAATGCTTGAACAGCCGCCCGCCGAGCAGGTAGACCTCGACGCCAGGGTGCTCGATGAGCGCGGCGGCGATAGTCGGACTGTGGGTGATCAGAGTGCATGCCAGGTCGGCCGGAAGTGCGTGGACAAGGGCGAGGGTGGTGGTGCCGCCGTCGAGGATCACCGTGCTTGCGGGTCGGATTAAGCCGGCGGCCCTGGTGGCGATACGACGTTTGCTGTCTGGCTCAACACCGGCTCGGGTGGCGTAGTCGGCGACTGCTGGCGAGGACGGTAGCGCCCCGCCGTAGACGCGCTGGCAGAGCCCGGCAGCGGCAAGCTCACGCAAATCGCGGCGCACGCTGTCCTCAGACAGCCCGAGTTGTTGGGCCATGTCTTTGGCTACCACTTTGCCGTCCGTCGCTAAACGACCGAGGAGGTAATCGCGGCGTTCCGCAGCAAGCATGCACACTCCTTCACGGTTCTGCACGATGTTACTGATATGGTAACCCGGTGACCGACGGACTTTTGCTCATCCTGATCGCGGGCCCTTACCGCTCTGGCACCGCCGACGACCCGGACAAGATGGCGGCCAACCTAGCTCGTCTCGAGCAGGCAGCATGGCCTGTGTTCGCCGCCGGCCACGTCCCAATGATCGGCGAGTGGGTCGCGTTGCCAGTACTACGGTCGGCCGGAGCGACGGTGTTCGACCCGCTCGCTGCACAGGTCATGTACCCGACAGCGCAGCGACTGCTCGAACACTGCGACGCAGTCCTGCGCCTGCCTGGCGAGTCCACCGGCGCCGACCAGGACGTTGTGATCGCCCAACGCCGCGGCCTGCCCGTCTACTACAGAGCCGAGGACATCCCGCCCCGCAGCGACATCCCGGCCGTACCATCGGCATGACCGAGCAGCACGGCATCAACCTGCCCGACCACCGCGGACGGACCGGTCTCGACAGGTCCGGCCGCGACCTCGTCCGCAATCCCAACGTCATCATCCGCAACGTCGAACTCACCTCCGCAGGCTGGCACGTACTACGCCGGACGACCTTCGATTACCGGTTGCGCGACGGCCGCTGGAGCACGCAGCAGCGTGAAACCTACGACCGCGGCAACGGCGCCACCATCCTGGTCTACGACCTGACCCGCAGCACCGTACTGCTGACCCGACAATTCCGGTTCCCGACCTACGTCAACGACCACCCTGACGGCATGCTCATCGAGACCGCAGCCGGATTGCTCGACGCCGATGACCCCGAGACCGCTATCCGGCGCGAAGCCAGCGAAGAACTCGGCGTCGAAGTCGGCGTGCTCACCCACGTCTACGACGCCTACATGAGCCCCGGCTCGGTCACCGAACAAGTCCACTTCTACGCCGCGCCCTACACCACCGCACAGCGCACCGGCCTCGGCGGCGGGATCGCCGCCGAGGGAGAAGACATCGAGGTGCTGGAGCTGCCGTTCACCGACACGCTCGCGATGATCCGCGACGGCCGCATCCTAGATGGCAAAACGATCATGTTGCTTCACTGGGCAGCGCTCGAAGGCCCATTCGGGTCACAGTAGCCAGATAAAAAAACGCGGAAAACCGTCCCGCCAGAAGGGTTACGAACGGGATGAGCTGGAGCGGGCCGGCGGCTCGGGAAGTCTGGTCGCCGGAGGTGCGGCCGTCGGTGTTGAACCTGACACCGTGTGAGGCCCTACCGTTTCAAGTGTGGATGTCGAGCAGCTTCGGCGCGGTCGTCTTCGTCTCGCCGCGCCAGGTCTACGTCGATGGCAGCCGACCCGAGCTGGTCGACGGATTCACCCGCAAACCCTTCACCGCCATGATCGAAGGCGTCCGGCAACCCGCCCTCGCCGCCGGACTCATCGACTCCCGACGCTTCGATGACGGCATCCACGACCTACTGCGCACCACCGACCCGACGGCGTCTTCTGCTACACCTTCTTCAAAGCCGCAGCAACATACTGAAACGCTCCGCACCGTCGGGTGCCCGGAGCGGGATCGGTGCCCGGTCACCGATCCCCGATCGGGACGGGAACGATCTTGGTCGCCAGCAGCCGAATCGTCGCCGTAGGACGTTCCTCATACGTCGAGGCCTGACCTGATGTCACAAGCGGCGGTCTCATGTCCCTCGGCAGCGTGTCAGATTGAGATGCTGGCTTCGATGCCGTC
>JAABUV010004712.1_pt1 | contig 16063 bp, 23 predicted proteins | sample 5559971 | NCBI WGS metagenome assembly JAABUV01 (sample SAMN10711881, study PRJNA513362) | rock metagenome | isolation source: Antarctica rocks | place: Antarctica: Victoria Land, Knobhead nord | collected 2015-12-19
CCGCTCTTCGCCTGCCTGCTCAACCACCTGCTCGGCGGCGCGCTGCTGGCCGAGGCGCGCAGCGCCGGGGGCCGCTCGGCCGCAGGCGCCGCGCCGACGGAGCCCGGCGAGCCGAGCGCGGCCGTCGTGCGCGCCGCAGACGGCCGGCTCGGGTGCGGCGCCGCGCGCGCGGGCCACTCTCCCGCTGTGCTGTCATTTGCTGCCGCGTGACGGCCGCGATGCACGCTCCTAAAAGTTGTGCGTGCGCCCGCCGCGCGAGCGAGCGGTGCTGTGCGCGGCAGGTACGTGCACAGCGTCACGTCCGAGGAGCCGCGCGAGGGCGGCGCGCCGGTGCACGCGCTGCGGCTCTCGCTGCTGCACGCGGCGCAGCGCATGCTGCCGCCCGGCCGCCCGCCGCCGCCCGCCGAAGCCCTGGGCGCCGAACAGGCGCGCGCGCGGCCCTGCCGCCCGCGCGCCCGGCAGCATAGGGCGCACCCGGCGGTATACTCTTACCCTACCCTACCTGCCCTATGATATTATTCAATACCGCGTGAGTCCGGCCGCGCGCGGCGCGCCGGCGCAGGTGCAGGCGCAGGCGGAGCGCGCGCTCAAGTGCGCGGCCGCGCTGCCCGCAAAGCTGGAGCCTGCGTGTGCGGCGGCGGCGCGCGTGCGCCGCGCGGCGGCCGCGGCGGGCCTGCCGCGCGTGGCGGCCGAGCTGCGCGCGGCGCTGCTGGCGGCGCAGCGCGGCGCGCGCAGCCGCGCGGTCGGGCGCGGCCTGGACCGCGTGCTGGCCGCGCTGGACGGGCGCGCGGAGGACGCGGGCTGACACGTCTGCACATGTCTGCGTGATGCGTCCATGCAGGCAGTTTCTTGCTACACGGTGCTGCGCCCTGTGTTGAAACCTCGCGCCGGTCTGGTTACAGTCGGCAGGTCGCACCGCCCTAGCTCCTACTCGCGCCCGTGACTGACACCTGTTCAGAGATGCATGCATCCTGGGCGCGCGCGCCCGGCAGGCGCGCCGCCGCAGCATCAACATCAAGTGCGCCCGGAGATGCCCTTCTGGAACTGCTTGTACCGCTTGGGCAGCAGGCGCTCGAGTAGGCCGGGCGCGCCGGGCGCATCCAGCGCGGCGCGCAGCAGCAGCGCCTCGCGCAGCAGGTCCTCGGCGCGCTTGCGGTTCTCGGCCATCGGCGGCGTCAGCGCCTGCACCGCCGCCTGCACCGCGGCCTCGGCGCTCCACACGCTGGCGCGCAGCTCCGGGAAGCCGCCGTCCAGTGTGGCCGCCAGCGCGCCCTGGCGCAGCTCCAGCAGCTCGGCCAGCGCGTCCGCCTCGCCGCGCACCTCCTCCAGCTCCTGCGCCGCAGGCGGGACGGCTGTCATTTAAGCTTCCATAACGCCAAGCGTGGCCGCCAGCGCGCCCTGGCGCAGCTCCAGCAGCTCCGCCAGCGCGTGCGCCTCCGCGCGCACCTCCTACAGCTCCTGCGCCGCACGCGGAACGGCTATCATAAACCCTGCAATAACCCTAAGCATGGCGCGCTCCAGCAGCTCCGCCAGCGCGTCCGCCTCCGCGCACATCTCCTCCAGCTCCTGCGCCGCGGGCGGGACGGCTCACCCTAACCCCAACCTGATCCTACCCTACTCCTAATCTCAGCTCCCAGCAGCTCCGCCAGCGCGTCGGCCTCCCCACGCACCTCCTCCAGCTCCTGCCGCGCGGGCGGGGGCTGAGCCCATCTCCGACCCTACCCAAGCCCGAAGCGTGGCCTGTGCTGCCAGGACGGCGGCGGGCGCGCGCTCGCCGTGCGCACCCGCGGCCTCTGGCGCGCCACGGCCGCACGTGCGGGGGCGCCCGCGTCGCGCCGCGCCGCCGCAGGGGCGCGGCCGCCCAGGGCGGGGCCGCACCGCCTTATTGCCGCTGTCCATGACGCGGCACGCGCGGCCAAACAGCCCCAGGAAGAGCAGCTCGGTCTGCTGCAGGCTGGGGTCGCTCGCGATGTTCTCCAGCACGTACGCCTTGACCTTGTGCGCGTCGTCCGGCCGCTGCCCAAACACGTGCTCCAGCAGCAGGCAGTCGTACTCGTGCACCTGCGCGCGGCGTAGGGTTGGGCGCCAGCCCTCCCGGACACGCCCCAAAAATGTGCTACTGCTGAGCCACCGCACGTCAGCACACGTCAACAGCGGTGCGCCGCTCCGCTGGCGCTCCGGAGTGGGGTTAGGGTTAGGGTAGGGCAGCACTGCGCAGCCGGGCGCGCCTGGTCGCGCCCGTCCGCGAACGCGGCGACCTGCAGTAGGTTGACGGCCTTCATGAAGCGGCGGTCGGAGACGTAGATGGGCGGCTCGCACTTGTCCTGCAGGTAGTTGCGAAGCGCGGTCAGCACGTCAATCACCTCGTCTGGCAGCTCCACGCCAGTGTGCGCGGCCTTGGCCGTGCCCCTGCGGCGCGCGCGCGCGCGGTCAGCCGCGCGTGTCCTGAGCCCCCGCCACCGCCTAGACGAGGAGGGTCAGATCAGCGCGCCTGCGGCCTGCGCGAAGGAATACGGTGCATTCACTGACACTCCGCAGCACCACCAGCACAAGCAGCATCCAACGGAAACGAGACCTGCCGCGGCGCAGTGCCGGCGCGCACCTGAAGTCGTCCATGCTGAGGTCGCCAATCTGGCCGGCCTGGTTGGCCACGCTGCCGGCGCCCGCGTGCGCGCCGCCGCTGTGGCCCGCCGGCGTGGCGCCGTTGGCGCTGGGCGCCGCGGGCGCGCCGGCGGCGATGCGCGCCAGGCCGGGCAGCGCGGCCGCGCTGACCTGCGCGACCTGCCGCCGGATGAGGAAGCGGTCGAACAGCGCGTCCAGCTCCTCGCTCTCCGGCAGCTCGTTGGACGCGCCGATCTACACGCGCGCGGGCTGACGCTGAGCGGCTGGGCGCGCGCGGGCGCGCCGCGGGGAGGGCCGTGCCGTACATGTCCGCCGTCGTGTGAGAGCTCGGCGTCCGGGATGCAGGCCGGGCGCAGGCGCGGCGGGCGCGGACTGCCGGGCGCGGCCAGGCGCGCACCAGGCACAATAGCGGCACGCTGATGCGCCGGAAGCCGTTATCGAACAGGCGCTCGTTGAGCAGCGTGAGCAGCGCGTTCAGGATGGCGCTGTTGGCCTTGAAGATCTCGTCAATGAAGGCCACCTCCGCCGTGGGCAGGTACCCCTCAATCTTGCGCACGTACTCGTCGTTCTCCAGGCCTGGCGCGCCGTCCGGGGCGGCGCGTGTGTCGAAACAAATTGAGAGCAAAGTACAGGAGTACTAACCTGTTTCCTTTGATGACGCCCGTTGCTGCCGCGTCTGAGAGCACAGCACACACGCCGGCAGGGCACACAGCATCCGGCCTCGAGCGCCGGGGCCAGCTAGCCGGGGGCTGACAGTGGGGGTCGAGCGTGGGCCTGGGGCGGGCCATGGCGCACCCTTCATCGACAGCGGCCCGAACAGCTCCTCCGGCACGGAGAAGCGCGTAAGCAGGCGCTCAAAGTACAGGCCGCCCGTGAGGCGCGCCAGGCGGCGCGAGAGCTCGCTCTTGGCCGTGCCGGGCGGGCCGAGCAGCAGCAGGTGCTCGCCCGCGAGCGCCGCCAAGATCATCAGGCGCACCTGCGCGCCGGCGCGCCGCGCGCGCTCGGCGGCCCGAGCGGACGGGCTTGGGGCGCTCGCGGTCAGGCAGGGCCGCGTGTCGCGCCTCCGTCTCACGCTCCAGCAGGCCCTGCTGCACGTCGCGCACGGTGGCGAGCACCCTCTGCTTCAGCTCGCTGCCGGGCCCCGGGTCTCCGACCTCTGCGGCAGCCGCGGCGCCTGCCGCCCAGCACAGCGCACGAGGTGAAATCCAGCGGGAGCGCCCTGGCGGCTCCTGGGCACTGCAATGTCTTAGGAGTCCAGCAGAGAGCGGGGACGCACTGCGCCGCAGGATGTCTGTGTGCGTGTCGTCAACCTGCTGCGTCAGCCGCGATATGAGCTCCAGGGTGTCCTGGCTCAGCGAGGGCGCTGCCTGGTCGGCGCGGACCGCATTTGCGACCAGCAGGCTGTGCCGGCTGCACCCGCTAGCGCTCGGCGCCGGCCGCGCCAGGAAAGCCGGCGTGGACGCCAGCGTGCTGGCCTGGGCTGGGCATGCTGCGCCGCGGCACAGCACGAGCAGCCGCTGCGGGCGGACCGCTGCGGTCGGCGCGCTGCTCGGCAGCACATTAGACCGCATAGCGGCAGGCGCAGTACGCACGGACCGGCCGGCGTGTTCAGGTCTGCGTGAAGGGACCTGCACTGGCGCTGAGTACTGTTTCTTGATACCAGCTTAAGCAAACGGAAATCATATCCTCAATGCGTCGAGGGACCGCCGACCCAGGGTCGCGGGTGTAGGTAGGCTTCCACTGGGCTTCAAGTGAGAAGGCTTCGCTCACTTGCCTCGCAACTTGTGCAGACAGGGACAGCATCAGAAGGACGCCTATCACGGTCTCAGCTCCTTGTAGCCCGTACACCTCGTGTAGGCTCCCAAGTTGCCCGGGTGTGGCGTGTCTGCGCGCGCTCGGCGTGCGTGCTGCCTTGCTGACAGTCGCGACAATGGCCAAGAAACAACTGAGGCAGTGCTCTCGGTGCGCACAAGAGCGGCAAACTTCATCATTGCCTTTACCAAGGCCCGCTACCGCGGTGGGTGCCCTGGCCGACTATGCAGGAGTTGCCCTTGCTGCCTTCGCTAGCTTGACAACCGTTGTGCAAACGCGCTAGAGGCAGGCTTGCGCTTCGGGTGAAAGCAAGCAAGCGCGTGCGTTCTGCAGGGACAACAGCCTTGTTACTTCGACACACTGCCTGACGCCCTCCTCCGCAAGGTTGTCTGCGTGGTCTGGGACGCGCGCCCGGCCCGCCTGGCCAGCTTGGAGGTGCAACACGCGCTGTCGCTGGAGGGCCTGAGCCGGCGCTTCCGGCGGGTGCTGCGCGCGGACCCGCTGCGGCTGCGCCTGGACTTTTCCGACACGCGCCTTGCCAGAAGGCACCTGGCGTGGCTGGCGTTGCCAAGCTGGACAGACCGCGTGGAGGCGCTGACCCTCTACAACTGGCCGCCCCCCGCAAGCGAGGAGCGCAGCAGAACCTTCTTGGACCCCAGCTTGTGCACACACAGCGATGTCGTCTCCCCGCTGCTGGCCGTCCTGCGCATATTCCAGCGCGCCAGCCTGCGGCAGCTGCTGGGGATGCCGCTGCGCCAGGACGGCGTCCCTGTCCCCAAACGCATGCCTGACACTGTTGATGTCGACAGCGGTAGGGACCTTTCAGTGCCGCTTGTGGACCTCAGCATGTTTTGCCTAACTGAGCTGGGTGTACCAAGCAGCAGCGTTGACCACTATTTCGCGTATGACAAGCTGCCGCAGACGCTGGTCAGTCTGCGGTACAGAGGATCATACGAGTGCAGCTTTGCTTGCCGCTGGGTACCCCGCGCTTCCGCATTTGAGGCGGCGCGGCTCCCCTGCCTCTCGAATATGCACCTGTTTGGCAGCAACCTGGTGGTGTTCTCTCCAAACTGCTTCCCTGCTGCCACCGGCTGGCGTGCAGCCATCGAGGCAGACCGCCTCGTTCTGGTAGTTGACAGCGGCTCGGTGGACATGCCGGGCAGCATGTTTCCTGGGGCCAGGGAGGTGCGCATAGACGCGCGCAGGGTTGAGATACAGCACATGACCGAGGGTGGTAACGTGGCCGTGGTTGCGCCGGCTGAAGCCGTATTGGACGCAGTAGCAAGCATGCTGTGTCCGCCGTGCCTGGAACGCATGGAAATCAAATCAGGCAGCGAGTTCCCCTGCATATGGGTATTAGAAAACAGCCACATGCCTTTTATAAACCGCCGCGCCTGGCAGTGGGTGATGATGAAGCTGATGCGTGCGCATATGAGCCAGTTTGCGTTTAAGGTCCAGGATGGGGCGCAGAAGGAGGTGGGCTGGTGGCGTCTCCCCGCGCCGGGCACGCCCGAGCATGACGCTGCCTGCATGCAGACTGCAAAGGTGCTAGAGTGGGTTTCTGCCTTGATGTAGTATGGGTAGCCGGTCAGCCTTACCGGGCATGTGTGACATATGTGAGGGTGTTGAGCGCATGTGAAGGCTGGACATGTGTGACACAAGGCTGGACATGTAACACATCCCCAATGCGTCGACGACCCTGGATGGTAACTGGGCTTCGCACTTGCCTCGAGAGTGTGAGTGCAGACAGCAGACAAGGAGCCTCGATAAGCACCAGACGGCTGCCTGTCACCGCAATAGCTCACCGTGTGGCCCGTAAAGCTTCCAAGTGCAAGATCCCAGACTGCCCGGGTGTGGCGTGTCTGTGCGCTCGGCGTGCGTGCTGCATGGCTTGCTGACAGTCGCAACAACGGTCAGAAACAGCTGAGGCAGCGCTCTTGGTGCGCACAAGAGCGGCAGACTTCATCAATGCCTTCGCCAAGGCCTGCTGCCGCGGTGGGTGCCCTGGCCGGCTATGCAGGAGTTGCACCTGCTGCCCTTGCTAGGCCGTCCACCAGTGTGCAGACGAGCTTGAGGCAGGCTTGCGTTGGAGTGAAAGCGCATGCGTTCTGCAGGGACAGCAGCCCTGTCACTTCGACACACTGCCTGACGCCCTCCTCCGCAAGGTTGTCTGCGCGGTCTGGGATGCGCACCCGGCCCGCCTGGCCAGCTTGGAGGTGCAACACGCGCTGTTGCTGGAGGGCCTGAGCCGGCGCTTCACGCGGGTGCTGCGCGCGGACCCGCTGCGGCTGCGCCTGGACTTCTCCGACACGCGCCTTGCCAGGAGGCACCTGGCGTGGCTGGCGCTGCCAAGCTGGACAGACCGCGTGGAGGCGCTGACCCTCTACAACTGGCCGGCCCCCGCAAGCGAGGAGCGCAGCAGGAACTTCTTGGACCCCAGCTTGTGCACACATAGCGATGTCGTCTCCCCGCTGCTGGCCGTCCTGCGCATATTCCAGCGCGCCAGCCTGCGGCAGCTGCTGGGGATGCCGCTGCGCCAGGACGGCGTCCCCATACCCATACCCGTACCTGACAACTCTGACGAAGACAGCGACAGCGACGTTTCAGAGCCGTTGTGGACCTCAGCATGTTCTGCCTCAAACAGCTGGGTGTACCAAGTGGATTGGGCAACCGTTTCGTGTACCGCAACCTGCCGCCGACGCTGGTTACTCTGCTGTACAGAGGATCATACGCATGCAGCTTGATGTGCCGCTGGGTACCCTGCGCTGCCGCACATGCGGCGGCGCGGCTCCCCAGCCTTTTGAACGTGCACCTGTTTGGCAGCAACCTGGTGGTGTTCGCTCCAGAAGGCTTCCCTGCTGTCACTGGCTGGCATGCTGCCATCGAGGCAGACCGACTCGTTCTGCAAGTTGACAGCAGCTTGGTGGACACGCCGGGCAGCCTATTTCCTGGGGCCAGGGAGGTGCGCATAGACACGCGCAGAATGGAGATACAGCATGTGGACAAAGAGAGTGGTGACATAGGTATGGGTGTGGTGGAGCCGGCTAAAGCCATAGTGGACGCACTAGTGAACATGCTGTGTCCGCCGTGCCTGGAGCGCATGGTAATCAAGTCAGGCAGCGAGTTCCCCAGCATCTGGGTACTAGAAAATAGCGACTTGCCTCTCACAAATCGCCGCATCTGGCAGTGGGTGATGATGGAGCTGATGCGTGCGCATATGTTCCAGTTTGCGTTTGAGGTCCATGACGGGCCGCAGAAGGAGGTGGGCTGGTGGCGCCTCCCGGCGCCGGGCACGCCTGAGCACGACGCTGCCAGGATGCTGACTGTGAAGGCGATAGAGTGGGTTGCTGCCAAAGTGGAGTCCTGGTAGCTGTATGTGAGACGTATGTGAAGCATTGGTATGTGTGTCTGACACGGTGTCAGCAACGGTGTGGCGACAGAAGAATGATATGTGTTCTAACGCATGTCGCACATACCCGCGCAAGTCAAAACATCTCACACTCCGATGCCTGCTCCTTCCTTGTGAAGGAGGCCATGGCTTTGTAATGCTTTGAGAAGGTAGCTATGGCTTTCTCATGCCTGCTCTGGACTTCTCCGTCACCACGACATGCACATTGCTGGGGCAAATCGCCCAGGAACGCATGTGTGTACGTACACAATATACTTTAATAAGCCCTGACACCCCATGCCGCTCGTCCTGTCTGGCGTGAAGAAGTGCTGAGGTTGAGGCGTCCTGAGTGATGCTGTTGTTACACTGCAAACGCTCGTGGCGGAGCATCAGGACACCTCCGGCGCCTGCAGCACTTTGTGGCATGCCCCAGAGCGGGCGCTGAAGCCCTCCGCTGGTCTGGGCCCATGCTTGTGGGGAAAGTGCAAGCCGGAGCAGACCACACAAATGCCTCGAAAAGGCTGTTATTTCATCATCGCCGGCAGTGCCGGCAGCCCGGAGGCATGCGCCACGCGCGCGCGCCTCACTCCTCCTCGCCCGCAGGCCCGGCCGCGACGGGCGCCGCGCTGCGACGCGCCAGCAGCGCGGTGGCGGCGTCCAGGCGCTCGCGCGTGCGGATCAGACGCGCTTCCAGGCGTGCGTTGCGGTGCGACCACTCCTCCAGCGTCGCACGCAGCCGGCCGTTCTCCTCGCCCTGCTGGCGCACGCGCACCTGCGCGCCGCGGCAGCGTTCGCGTCAAGGGGCGCCCGCGCGGCGGTTGACCCTGCATGGTACATGGGGCCGCCGGCTGTCCGGCAGCGCGCACCTCGAGCTCGTGCGCCGCGGCCGAGCGCTCGTCGAGCGACTGCCAGGCAGCGCGCGCCTGCGCCTGCAGCGCGTCGCTCTCCGCGGCCAGCGCGCGCAGCCTGCGCGGCGGGGCCCCGTGTCAGCGAGCCCTGTGTGGGTGTGTGGGGAGCCTGGGGAGCCTCCGCGCAGCGTGCAGCCAGGGAGGGAGGGCCAGCGCACTCGCGCTCGCGCGCGGCCAGGCGGTGCTCCAGATCCTCGCGCGCGGCGCCGCCAGCACTGGCGCCGCCGCCTTCCTCCTCCCTGCGCGCTGGCGGCGCGCATGGGCCCGGCCGCCAGCCCAGCTTGGGGGCGCGCTGCTTCTGCGGAGCCCGGCGCCTGAGGAAGGGGGAGGGAGAGGGAGGGGGCGCGCACGACTCGCGCGCCAGGCTCAGCCGCAGCACCTCGCGCTGCAGGTTGTGGCAGCGCCGCGTGAGCCAGCGCACGACCTCCGCCTGGTGCTCCACCACCGCGGCCGCGCCGCGCCTGCGCGCCGCGCGCGCCCCCCGCTCAGCGCCGGCCGGCGGGGCGAGCAGCGACCACGTCGCAACGTCCTGCGCGCCTCGCTGTACGAGGACAGGGTCTGCTACCCCTAACCCTATCTCAAACCTGCCATAACAACCTAAACCACAGGACGCGCCGGGCCGCACCGCAGCGGCGCCGTGGGCGCCGTGTACACGGACGTGCGCAGGTACGTCTGCGCGTCCGGGATGGCCTCCCGGATGTGGCGCCACACGCGGAACGCGTACGCGGCCGTGAACGCGGTCACCGTGGCCAGCTCCAGGCCGGCCACGACGCGCAGCTTGTCCAGCTGCCCCGGCCACGGCGGCACGCCCGGCCAGAAGGAGATCAGCGTCAGCGCGCCCTGCCCCGCCCCGGCGCCCGTCCACAGCACCTTCAGAAGGCCGCCGGCGCACTTTCCGCACACGTGCTGAGTGTGGACGAGCGGGGCCGGCCCCAGCGCCTGTCAGCGCCGAAGGGTGGGGAAGCCGGGAGCGCAGCGCGCCTGCGCCAGCGCCGCAGCGCGCGTGGGGATCGACAGCAGCCCGCGCGTGCGCCAGTAGAACGCCAGGTAGCCCGCCTGCTGCTGCCGCCGGTGCTGCACGCGCAGGAACGACTCCAGGCCCAGCGCCAATACCAGCGCCGCCAGGTGCACGGCCGCCTGGCGCGGCAGCGCCCCCGTCAGTGCAGCAGGCCAGCAGGCCAGCGACAAGGGGCTCCTGCCGCGGGGCCGCGCCGCGCGCCTTGATCTCAAAGTCGTCCACCGGGTCGTCGTCGAGCGGCACAAACAGCAGCGCAAAGTAGCCGCAGAGGCAGCCGAGGAAGCAGAAGACCGCGACGGCGGTGCTGCGCACGGGGCTGGTGACTGCATCCGTGCCCGCTGACGCCCCCGCGTCGGCGTCGTCGCCGAAGCTGCGCTCCGCCAATGCCACCGGCTCAGTCGCAGGTCAACGCCGGAGCAGTTGCAGGTCGCCGGCGCGGTTGCAGGTTGCCGGAGGCCCACCCATCCGGCGGGATGTGCACATACGAACGGTCCAGCAACAAGCTCTCGTCGTAGTCGGACAGCTCCTGGCGCACTGGCTTGGTGTGTGTGTGCATCAGTCGCGCTGTTGCTAAAGTGCACCAGCATCCGCTGCCGCTCCGTCTACCTGGTGACTTTGGCTGCAAGTCTCCAGAGCTCTGCGGCTTGGTGTCTGCTGAGCACACTGATAAACGCTATGTGTGCCAGTGTTGGTGCAGCATTGCAGTGCTCTTTACAAAAGTCTCTCATTAGGTGCATCCCGAGCAGGCCATGTAAAGCACAGCATGCTGACTGGCCCAGTCTGAGGAGGGCTCTGGGTGGGCGCATGCTAGCCGGCATGCTCCCTGTAGGCTGGGGTCGCGAACAGGCGCGTCCCGCGCAGGACGCACGGAAGTTGAGCGCTTACAGCGGGGCGCTCTAGCTAGGTGCCGGCGGGCGCTCTAGCTAGGTACCGGCGGGCGCTCTAGCTAGGTGCCGGCGGGCGCTCTCGCTAGGTGCCGGCGGGCTTGGCCGACAGCAGCTCCACCTGGAAGCTGAGGGCCGCGGCGGGCGGGATGAGCGGCGGGGAGCCCTGGCTGCCATAGGCCAGGTCCGGCGGCACTGTCAGTATTCGCCGCTCGCCCGGGCTGCGCGCGCGGGAACACGGTCAGGTGCGCTCGTGCTGCGGCGCAGAGCTGTGGAGGGAGCCGCAGCAGGCCGGGGCGCACCACATGCCTTTCAAGCCCAGGTCCCACCCCTGCGGCAGCACGCGCGGCTGTCAGGACAGCTTCTGCACCTCGCACCGCGGAGGGGCCTGCGCCGGGGCGCGCGCGCGCCTTGATGACGTGCCCGGCGCCCAGCGTGAACTCGATCGGCTGGTTGCGGCTCAGCGACGAGTCGAATATGCGGCCGTTGCTCTCCAGCCGCCCCTGTTGCGCAGGCGCGCTGCTTGCAAGCGCCAGGCTGAAAATTGAAGCGACGGACTCGCACAGGACTTGCACGCCGTGCCCGCACCATGTAGTGCACCTTTAGCACGTCGCCATAGCCCACGTGTACCATGCAGCTGGGCGGCCGGAACTGCGCGGGGCCAAACGCGAAATGCCAGTGAGCCACCTGGCAAAGTGGTAAATGGCCGCGGGCCAACATAAAAGCATGCCGCGCACGTTTGTGACAGATGTGAAGCCGCTGCCAGGCACGTGGAAGGCGCGTGCGGCGCCTGCGAGCAAAGCGCACGCCATCACCAGCAGCGCTGTCGGCCCCATGCCAGGCGCACAGCCAGTCGAGCCTGGCGCGCCCACCTGTGTTCACTGAACACTGGTCAGGGCAGCATTTTAGCGAGCAGGGAGGCCTTTCCATGCTCGGGGGTACGCTGCTGCTGCCACCCGCGGACCCGCCCAGCATACGGCTGCTTTTAGAATGCTTGGCCGCAGGGTGCTACTCACACCTTTCTGCCACACAGCACCCAGAGGCCCGAAGTTCGCCTGATACAAAAAGTAGAGCCACCATGCTGCGCACTGCTCTTGCGCTGGCCGCGTGCCTGGTGTGCGCGCACGCAGCTAGCTCCGCCGCGCCCGCGCCCGCCCCCGGGCCGCCGCAGATCGCTGGCCTGTCCTCCGTGGACACGGTGGGTGCCTGCGGCGCTCCCGAAGCGCAGGGGCGGGGACTGGCAGGCTGCTGATAGTGCTGCGCATTTGAATGCCAACCCCGAGCTGCGTGCTTTTGCGGTCCCCGTCCGCGGCCCTAGGATGCGAGCTGACTTTCTACCCGTGCGCACTGCAGTCTGTGCCGTCCAACTGCTCCCAGACGGTCAAGATCGGCGACGTCGCCACTATCCACTACACGGTGAGCAGGCCGGGCCTGTCGCCGTAGGTCAGACTCCTCCACCTGTCCAAGCGCAGGGCTAGGCAGGCGCCCGCGTGGTGGCTCCACTGTCTCCAGCACGGGCTATGTTAACAGGGCTAGCACACGCGTGTGACCACGCGCGGGGCGCCGCGCCGCTGAACTGGTGGCCTGGGGCCGCAGACCCTGCACAGCGATGTCTGATAGCGCGTGCGCTGCGCAGGGCACGCTGGCCAACGGCACGCAGTTTGACAGCAGCCGCGGCCGCCAGCCCTTCTCCTTCGAGGTCGGCAAGCACCAAGTGCTGCCCGGCGTCGAGTATGGCGTGATCGGCATGTGGTGCGCCCCGGCACCCTGGGCTGCGCAGTGCGAGGGTGGACCCGCCGCGGCGCGCTGACACTGCGGCCGTGCGCGCGCAGCGCGGGCGAGAAGCGGAACCTGACCATGGCGCCGGAGCTTGGGTACGGCATCAAGGGCTCGCCGCCGGCGGTGCCGGGCAACGCGACCCTCAAGTTTGACGTGGAGATGCTGAACATCACCATGCCGGCGGCGCCTGCGCCCAACCCGCTGGCGCCCCTGGCGCCCCTGGTCACGACCTTCTTGCAGCAGGCCGTGAACGGCATCATCAACGGCAAGTAGGCGGCCGCCTAGGTAGGGCGCGGGCTGGCCGGTCCGGCAGTGCGCTGGGTCTGTTTTGGGCTGCTCTTTGACTTGCGCAAGTTTTGGAATAAGCCACCCGGTTTCAGTGTGGACGTCAAGACCTAGGCCCGTGCCGCCCCAGGGCGCTGTCAAGACCGCTACTGGGTCTGCCAAGCCTGTAAATGGCACTGAGCTACACGGGCCTGATCCGAAGCACCGGGACCTGTGATCGACTAGGACCTGAAGCACCAGCGCCTCAAACACCCTGGCTTATTGCATCGCCCGCTACGCACTGCCAGAACGGGCATACATGCCGAGCGTTGTTGCAGGGTCAAGGCGCGTCAAGATATTTGCTGGCAATTTGCAGAGCGCGTGCTGGCAGCCTCATGAGCGCACTTACCTACTGCACTACAATTGTGAGTAGAGTTTCATCAGCGGGTGCAGCAGTGCCGGATGCACCAGACGCTGTCATACATGAGCTGATTTTGTACAATGCAGGAGCAGCACTCAGTGTTATGAAGTATTACCATCGGCCGGCACTGGCGCCTGCTGTGGCAGCGGCCTCGTCTTCTGCACCTGCAGCTGCAGGGACGATCCTAGGCGGGTGGAGCAGAAAGTCATAGGCTCAGCTAGGTAGGCCATGACCCTTGCATGCATGGCAGGGCAGAATGCTCACACTTGGCTCACAAAGAGCTTTCTTCTGCCGCCGCAGCTGGACGCCTCTTGAGCATGCTGGGATGCATGTGAGAAGTGAGGGTGAACAGTTTGCTGTGACACACTGCGTGAGTGCAGGCTGTGCATGCAAGCAGATTTATGCGAGACGCATGAAGCAGACTGCTATCACAGAGGATGGGTGCAGCTACATGCTCACAGTGTGTATGGGCCAGTGTGCCAGAACAAAAAGGCACATGCAGATGTGGCCCAACTTTCCTGCACATGCTCGTGTCTTTGCAAGCACTGCTGGCGTGAAGCTGGGCTGCACAAGAATGAAGAGGGGATGTCAGCGCCCGCTCGGCCGAAGCCCTGCACGTACCAACAAACATGCATGCAAGAGAGACGGACAAGCTCTGCTGAAAGGCAGGTAGGCATGCAACGCACGCAGCTCGCAGCGCTGCCAGACACACCCCTATGATACATGTGGGCGACACAGCCCACGCGCGCCAGCACTGCGCAGCTCCAAGACCCCAGGCAGCGACCCGCGCTCCCGGCGGTGCGCAGGCAGCGCCGGGGCCGCACGCGGCCGTCACCAGTGCTGTGCAGACTCTTCATTGGTGCGCACGAGCAGCGCCGGGGCAGCGCGCCGCGGTCACCAGTATTCTGCAGACTCTTCATCGGTGCGCACGAGCAGCGCCCGGGCAGCGCGCCGCGGTCACCAGTATTCGGCGGACTCGTCATCAGCCGTGCCCGCATCCAGCGTGCCCGAGATGAACTGCAGGATGAAGAAGCCCAGCAGCGGCGTGAAGTCGATTGTGCCCAGCAGCGGGGGCACCAGCCCGCGAAACAGATTCAGGTAGGGGTCGGTCATCTGCGCGGCGCGGCGGGAGGTCTGTGACGCGGCGCCGCTGACCAGTGATGCTGTGTGGCGCCTCGCATGTTATGGCATGCAACATCATGCCTGGAGACATGCTTGGGAGCCTAGCATGCAGCTTCTCTATGTTTGGGTGTCCCACGGCCTTGTCGCACATACACATGAGTCAGAGTCAAAGCAAGAATGCAGGGAGTGCACAGGCCTCGTTGCCGTGACTGGGGTCTGGAGCCGGCAAAGCGCGGGGCGCGCCTGGCGTAGCGTGAGCCAGGGCTGGCGCTCCCAGTTGAAGGCGGGGAACCAGGACAGCAGCACGCGCAGGAAGAGCAGCAGCAGGTACAGCTGCACACCCAAGCGAGAGGCGTGTGAAAATGCAACAGTTGCATAGCAGAGGCTCTGGTGAGCTGCTGAGGTCTTACTGCAGACGCACGTCTGGTATGAGTGTGAAGCGCACAGCACAGCACCGCTGCAATGCGGTCACGAGCATACGGGGGAGGAGCAAGTTGAAAGTGACCAAGCGGCTACCTTGATGAAGCTGGCGACGGCGCGCGTGAGCAGCAGCAGAGTGTTGGAGGTGGTCCCGTAGCTCCCCCCGGCCGCTGCAAAGGGCGCCACCACCGTCAGCATCCGCGCATGCCGCACCGACTGCCGTATCTGCGCGCTGATGCCGCTCGCCAGCGTCTCACGGTCTGTCGCTGCCGCACGCTGCTTTGCTGCCTGCACTGCCAGCGCGACACGCGCAAGGAGCGCCTGCCACGCTGAGGCCAGCGCCGCTGCAAGCATGCGGAGCGGCGCATTGTGCTCGCTCTCGGGCTGCGCAGCAGAGCTGGGAGCCGCTGCACAGCCCGCAGCTGCCACCGCCGTGCTCAGCTGAGACCTGCGGCGCTCCTGTCGTCCATACAGGACGGCTGGCCTCTGCGCGGGCAGGCGCTGCGGCGCTGGCGGCCGGTGGCGCGCGAGCGTACATTGCGCTGCGCAGCGGCCTGCCGGGACAGCATGAGTGCGGCCCGTGAGTCACAGTCGAACGAGACAGAAAGGAACAGCAAACACAGTCCCGGCGACAGCAGATGCACGCACCCGCACCGATGTGGACGGCTGCTGACCTTGGAGCTGATGCCAGCTTCATAGGGGTGTGCATCAGCCTGTGCAAGCCTTTCAATAACGTGAGCCCAAGCTGTGAGGTCACCTCACTGAGGTGTGCAGAAAGAAAATAGCTGGGCTGTGTTCCTGATCTTTCGCGGGCCGTAAAGAAACGGTACCGTAGAAGGTCGGACATGCTATGCTGAGCTCGAGTGCAGTGCATGTCATGACCGTCGAAGCAGATGAAAAGCAGGATCACATCTTGGCCGCCTGCAAGTTCTCACTTCCCGACCAGCGATAGCAAAACTACCAGCACAAGCACGAGACTGAAGCCAGACACCCCACACTGCGCCGCGCGGCAGCTCACATGCACCGCTGTGTAGCAAAATTCAAATAAACCAACAGCACGACGGTGCGCACACGCCAGGGCACATAGGGACCGCATGTAGCCTGGCGGCCTCATACCTGCACCACAGTCCCAGCGCCTCGGTCAGCGCCTGCCTGCTGCACGCGACAGGCAGGGAGGGACACCACAGGCACACCGCAGATCGCAACCCTGGCGTTCCAAGCGGCTGGCGCTTTTACTCAGACACTTGCGCGCCTCGCATGGTCTGCAGCGCACACTCACAGCTGACACCCACCCAAGTCCAGTCATGCTCAAGCTGCAGCGGCGGCGGCGGGCGGCCACCTCTGCGGAGGCCTTGTCGCCGCCGGCCTTGTGCGCCTCCACGGCCTCGATGAACTCGTCCAGCCGCGCGCGCTCCTTGACGCGGA
>JAABUV010004713.1_pt1 | contig 16063 bp, 16 predicted proteins | sample 5559971 | NCBI WGS metagenome assembly JAABUV01 (sample SAMN10711881, study PRJNA513362) | rock metagenome | isolation source: Antarctica rocks | place: Antarctica: Victoria Land, Knobhead nord | collected 2015-12-19
TTGGCTGAAAGAGGGCCTGAACCGTGTGACTGAGTTATGGCTCGGGAAGACGAAAGATTCTCGATGATATTCGTGTTATAGAAAGACTTAATCGACAGTTATGAAGTGCGCAAGCTGCAAAACCCCTTTAAGGACTGATGCACTGAACATACTCTGCGAGACAGTGGTGAAGTCGCACTTTGACAGCGCTCGCGTTAGCTTGATATGTGAGGGGAATGCTGGTCCATGACGCATGGTGTATAGTGTGCTCTTAGGGTTTGGCACCACGCATGGTTGAGTGAAACATTTGTAAGATCGATGCACTGCCCGTTTCATAAATAAACGACAGAAATAGCTTCGCCAACCATCTCACCACTCGTCGGCTACTGCATCTCTAACGTGCTTCTCGCAGTCCCACGGTACGGGATCTTCTTCACTGGCGCGACCCCTCATTCCTTGATATCGTCCATCTAACCCCCCGTCAGCTGAAACTCGATCAAGAAGTTGCGAGAATGACATTCAAAAATTTGGCATCATAGACGAAAAAGATCATCGACACAGCCTTCGCTACTAGCGCTGGCGGATTTCTCAGTAAGTGTGATTTTCATGACTGAATGCGTTTTCTTCGTCCTCGCTCTCGATAATTATGTCAGCTGTTATCATTGCGACTTTTGAATTACAATATTTAGAACAATCGTACAAACAGAGCTAGAACAGATCAAACCTAGAAGTCAGCTCTTCAGAGCAACGTTGTACAGAATGTTTGCACTGCGAATTGAACATTGCATTAGCCCAGTCACATTTTCAAGAATCTCTCAGTATCAATTTTCATCAATCATTAGATCATCAGTGAGACTGAATAAGCTTTCATATTAGACAATAACTGATGTTTGATGCAGATTAGCTGAAGGTCTGAAGCTATCAAATCATCTCTCAAATCATCTTTCAAATCACTCTCTTTCTTCATCAACATCGTTACTTTTCATCAAATTTTACTTCTTATCTCATCAATGATCTTTACAGTACTGTACATAGACAGATCTTCAACGCTGCGCTCAATGATGAAGATTGAAGAAGCTCTAGATCTGCAATTCGATCTGAGATGATCATCTTGACATGAGAATTGTTCAACAAGCTCACTGTTACTATGAGCTTTGAGTTTTAAGACGTTGTTGATGTTGAATAGCTTCAGAAAGATGAGTTGAGAAAATGAGTAAACAAACAGATCAAATTTGAGTATAAAGTGAGCTTTTCTCTCAAGCAATTTCTGATTTGTGCTCTTCAGACTTTCATCAACTAACAACGACAGCTACATTTACAGCTACATCTACAGCTACATTTATGATTACATCATGTCTAGCTTTAATACTTTCTCTATCGTGATCTTTGATTTTGTCATGATGTCAGATCATCAACTCAATTTAAAACAAAAATTATCAATGTTTTAAATAATCTTGATTCATTGAATCTGTTTCGCAGTTCAATGAATCAAGTCATCAATCTAGTCATCATCATCTTAATTTAGTCTCAACAATTTTGTTTCAATCATCTCAGTTGTATATGCAAATCTTTGCAATCTTAAGTCATAAAACTACTGTCTAGTCTTGATTCTGCTTGATTCATGTATATAGAAGTCAAGTTCTCATTCTTTTCTTTTACTCTTTGTCTTTCATCTTGTACATTATCTGATGTATTGTTCTGTATTTAGTTCAAGTAATATAATAATCAATTCTTTATATTGATAAAATCTCTAGTTCAGTCTAGTCTTTGACATTATAAAAGATCTACACTTTCTGCAACGTTTTCATACATTGAAATCTCGTCTAGTTACTCTTTCGCATAAATGAAGTCATCTTACAACTTCTTGATCAACGATGAGCATGCTGTTGAACAGTTTATTCAAAGTGTGATCAAAAATTCAGTTGAGATCTTTCGTGTAATGCAAGAGCTTCAAAATCAAGTTTAACAACATGATGTCATCATTTTATTCTTGTTCATCGTTCTCAGTTCTTCAATTTATATAAAGTTGAATTCTCAGTTTCTCATGATGATAGCTCAAATCATCACACAAATCTTGAACAATCAATCTTTTTTCATCATTCATCTCTCTGCAAACTCTGTCGCTGTCATCATTGCTTCTAGATTCAAGAAGCTTTTTGATATATTTAAATATGAGAAGAATAAAAATTGATTGAATGCATGAAAGCAGAGTCTGATACAGCGCATGAACGTGAATGATGATCATTACTTCTCTCATCGAGCTAAAATCATCTATGTCGAGTCACGACTCATCATAAATAAGAAGACTCACAATCTAATGAGTCAATATCGAGTCAATGATCTTTGTATCATTTTCATCTTTGCAGATTAACAACATAAGTTGCATCATTACTGTGACAATTCTTTCAAGACAGAAGATGCTCATTTATATCTTCATGAAACTCTGAAGTAAAACATGAATAACTTTGTTGATTATTACAATTTCTTCTATCAAAAGAAAGAACATTCTTTAATGAAAGATTTCTCGTTGATTGACTGTTTGAAGTGCAATGTCAATTATTTCACTCAAGTCATTGCTTTTTTCTGACAAAATCTTGATGAAATTTGATTATTCATCTTTCATCAATGAATTCAAGCATTCTCTGACATTGATGAAGAGCTTCAGCAGCTTAAGCATCATCAATCTCACTTTATCTTCATCATTATTTCATTCATCAAAGTCAAGAGCATCTCTGCATTGACTAGTAACTTTTTGAGTTCAAAGATCATCATTTCTGTGACTGTTGTCTTAACAATATCTTTGTTTCTTTCTTTCTCATTTCTTGATGAGTCAATGAATCTAAGCTTTGTCATTATCATCATTCAAGATAAGACTCTGATCATTTCTGAGATCAAGAAAATCTGCAACAAGTGAAAGCTGTGTTACTATTGCAAGTTGCAGCATTCAAGCAAAATTGCTAAAGAATGCTCAAATAAGAAGTTCTTCACTTTGTATATCATGAACATTTACAACAGTGATGTCATCAGTATAAATGAAGAAGTCTCGCTGTCTGCAAAAAAAGTTTAGTTTTTAAGCTAAGTCATGCTCAGAGATCTGTATACATATCATCTTGTCTACTAGTTTCAATCTTCTCACTCTCACTTCAATCATATAGAAAGTTTTTCGCTAAATCTGTCTTGAAACTCTTTAAATTCAATTTGACATTCAAAGATAATCACATGATAATATTCTGTATTTTACATCAAGCTCAATCTAAAGTTCTCACTCTCACTCTGATTGATAGTGAAGTCTTTGCTTATGTTTTTATAAATAAATTTTTCACGCAACAACATTATTTTCTCTTGCATTAATTAATTCATTCTCACAGACTTCAAGAATTTGATGATTAAGTCGCTTTAATCAATGATATTACTCATGTCGTTGAAATTACAATGATTTTCAATGAACACATTGAAAGACTATTCTTTTATGTCATTGAATTAAATCAATACTTCATCATCATGAATCTATTATGACTTCATTGTTACGTCATTGATATCAATTTTGAGCACAATATTCTCATTTTATCTTTCTGCTTCTATCTTAATCATTGTTGCTCATTCTTCATTAAGATTTATGATCTTAATCAACAAGAAGAAAATTTCTCATTTGAAATTAACAAAGTAGCTTTTTCTCAGTCTCGCTCTCAATTCACTTGCAAGAAGCAACTCAGTTTCTCATTCACTTGAAAAAAGTAACTCAGTTTTCAGTTCGCTTGCAAGAAGCAACTCAGTTTCTCATTCACTCAAAAGAAGCAACTCAGTTTTCAGTTCACTCACAAAAAGCAATTCAGTTCTCAATTCACTCACAAGAAGTAATTCAGTTTCTCATTTGCTCACAAGAAGCAATATAATTCTTCGTTTGCTTATGAAAAGTTAATTAATACTCAGCTCGTTCACAAGAAATAAACTTTATTCAGTCTTGTTTCTCATCTGAAACAAGAAACTTCTAGTTGTATTTTTCAAGTCATTCAAAAAGAATACTCATTAAAAATCAAGTGTTGAAATTCTTTTCTTTCTAGAACTTCTGTTGTCTTTTAAGCAAATCAATTCAATCAATTTTTTATACAACTTAACATAGTTGAGTTGAAAGTTCAAAGCTTTGATCATGCTGCTCATGTCAAAGACATTGAAGTGTTTAACATCATTTTAAAGAAAATCAATGTCTTCTTAAATCTTGAATCAATCTCATCTTCTAGTCTAAATTCTGATGAGTCAAAATCACGTTGTGCAACTTTGACTGTTCATTCAAAGAACAGTTCAACTCTTGCTCAGTTTTTATCTTGTTTTTAAGACAGTATGTATGATAAGAATCATTATTTGAATCTTCATCAAATGAAAAAGAAATTTCATGTGATTGCATTCACGACACAAGAAGATCTTGAAGTTTATCAACAAAGTAAGAACATCAATTCAGTCACAATTTTATCGTTCAGATATTTTAAGTTTTTAAACATCTTCTTCAAGAAAAACGTTGATATTTTGTCTTTGCATCAAGCTCATGATCATGTCATACATCTTAAAGAAAATGCTCAATTCTCAATCTTTGCTTTGTACAACATAAGTTGTGACAAAATTCTAGAACTTCGTTGTTATTTGAATGAGAATCTGAGCAAAGATTTCATTCAAGTCAGTCACTTTCAGATGATCATCTCTGTTCTCTTCATTAAGAAACTTGAAGAAGAATTTTGCTTCTGTGTGAATTATCAAGATCTGAACACTATCACAGTCATGAATTAATATTCTTTGTCTCTGATTTCAGAAATTCTGAATCATTTAAATTGAGCTAAAATCTTTATTAAGTTGAATATCATTTCTGCATTCAATCAACTTTGAATCAAAGAAGAAGATAAAATTCTCATCATTTTTTGCACTCGATTTGAATTATTCAAGTATTTAGTCATGCTCTTCAATTTATGTAATGAGTCTGTCTCACTTCAAAAGTACATTAACAATATTCTTTGCAAACATTTAAATAAGTTTTATACAGCTTATCTGAATGACATTTTGATTTATTTCAACAATGAACTTGAGCATGAAATTCATGTCAAGCTCATTCTGCAAAAGCTGCAAGAAGCAAATCTTCAGATGAATATAATTAAATACAAGTTTCACGTCACTTAAGTTTTGTATTTAAAATTGATAATCATCATTGAAAAGATCAAGATAAATATTTCTAAGATAAATATTATTGTCAACTGACTCATTCTGATCAACGTTAAAGACATTCAAAGTTTTCTAGATTTCATAAACTTCTATAAAAGATTTCTCTATGACTATAGTAGAATAACTATCTCGCTCATTCATCTCATCAGAAAAGATGTACTCTTTGTCTGATTTCAGAAATGTCAGATTGCATTCAACATTTTTAAAAAAGTTTTCACTTTCAAGATTATTCTTTATCATTATAATTCAGATCACAAGATTGTGATAGAAATCAATGCTTCAAACTATGTGTTCAAAAACATTCTTTTTCATTATGATGAGAACAAGATTCTTCATTCAGTTACTTACTTTTTGAAGAAGCATAACTCAGTTGAGTGTAACTACAAGATTTACAATAAAGAATTCATGATTATTGTTTGTACTTTTGAGAAATAATGATCAAAGCTTGAAGACTTTATTTACTTTGTCAAGATGATCATGAATCATAAAAATTTTAAGTATTTCATGTCAATTAAGCAGTTGAATCATCATCAAGCTCATTGAAGTGAGTTTCTGTTTAAATTCAACTATCACATCACTTATCATTTCAACAAGATCGATAATAAGTTGAATGCTCTGACACGTTGCTCAGAAAATCTTTTTAAAAAGAGAAATACATTTGATTCTTGACATTAATATCAACATCAGACAATTCTGAAAACTCATGTTTTAGATCTCAATATTGTTAAGAATCTCATCTTCAATGTTTTTGACATCAAAATCATGAAGCTTCAGTCATAAATCATTGCTCTAAACTCAGTTCAGTTGCATTTGTTTTTAATTATCTCAGCATCTTTGCAAATTTTAGCTTTCATGAATCTAGAAATTGAAGAATTCAACATTAAAAATGTCAAGTTTCAGCTAGATCAAGACATTCTGAATCTTGATGAAGATTCTGCTGACATCTTCACTCAGACATTGTGAAAACAAGTTGAAATCAATGACAAATTTGCAGCTCAAATAATCAAAATGCTTTGCAATGAAACACAACATCACAATAAAATTTCTCTAGTTAAGTGTAAAGAATACAAGAATCATCTGTACTTTCAAGAAAGAAAGTATATGCTTAACTTAAATAAATTATGTCTTTGTATCATTCAGCTCGCTCATAATAGTATTATTGATGATCACTCAGAAAGAGCAAAAAGTTAAAAACTGATCAGTCAAGTTTACTGATGATCAAACATTTATAAGTATGTTCAACATTTTGTATGAAACTATCACATATGCACACACTTCAAACTTTTTAAACAATGAACTCAAGAATGATTGCATTTTCTTTCAATTCTTGAACGTTGTTGACATGATATCTTCATGAACTATGTAGATTTTTTATCGATCAGTATCTTCATAAGTATCACATATAAATATATTCTAGTCTTTGTTGATCATTTTATTAAAATAAAACATTTAATTCTCATCACTTCTATGAAAGTTAAAGAAGTTATTAATTGCTTCTATGCTCATGTTTGAAAACATCATGATTTACTCAAGTTCTTCATGTCTGATCGAGACACACAATTCATTTTCAATATCTGAAAGCATATATGTAAAATGTTGAAGATAAATGTTAAGTTATTAACAATGTATCATTCTGAAATCAATGATCAAATCAAGAGAATCAATGCTGTCATGAAGCATTATCTTTAAGTCTTCGTCAACTACATGCAGAATGACTGAGTTAAGTGACTTTCTGAAATCAAATTCATCATCAATAACACATTATCATTAATCACTTTAGCATCATTCTTCTTGATCAATTTGAGTCAGAACTTACGTTTAAACTTCAAGTTTTCTGAATCTTTGCTTGAGAATCTTATGTTTTAAGCTCAAGACAAGTTAATTAATGTCAAAAAGTTCATCAAGAAGATGAAGAAATTAACTGAGCATTTACATGATAAAATGTTTATAGCTTAGATCATTTATGAATTCAATGTCAATCTCTCTCATCGTTCTTGTTCTAAATACTTCGTCGAAGATGAAGTCTGACTGAATGCTTGCAATTTCAACATCATTCATTTCATTGTTAAGTTAAATGATCATAATGTTAATATCTTTAAGATCAAGCATGTTTTCAAGAACAATTCTCTGATCATTAAGCTAAATCTTTCAGCATTCATGAAAATTCATTCAATCTTTCATGTCATTCTTCTGAATCATATTGCAAGTGACTTTCTTTTGAATCAACGTTAAAAATCTTGAGAATTTATTATCATTAAGAATGATGAAAGATTCTGATATGTAAACAGTATATTAAACTTCAAGCATGATAGATGCTATAACTCACTTTTGCTCAAGTATTACATTGATTGAAAAGATCACTTTTCTACTTGAAAGTCTTTTCATCTTCTGAATAATTATGAGCAAGCGCTTAATGAATATCATCTCATCAACTCTGTCGTCGAAGAATCACATGTATTATCATGTGTGATATCTCAATGTCAATGTCAAGAACTTTAATCTCATCTGTGCATCATCATATTAAACTGCATTTCGTTTCTTTTTTATTCAGATCTGACTCAGATCTTGTTTAAATTTGACTCAAACATTTCATTTAAATTTGATTTAAATATGATTTAAATGTGTTTTAATTTCTGTGCATCATCATGTTAAAATGCATCTCATCTCGTCTTACTCTTCAGACATCTTGCTTAAATCTGACTCAGATGTGACTCAGATTTATTCAAGTTTCATCTGTGCTTCATCATATTAAAATGCATTCACATCAATTCTTGTTTCATTTCAATCTTTATTTTCAATTCTTTCTCATTTCATTTTATTTCTTCTCATTGTTTTGCAAAAACTCAATCTTGAAGAGAAAAGCTACTGTCATGATGTCAGATCATTAACTTAATTTAAAACATAAATCATTGATGTTTTAAATAATTTTGATTCATTGAATCTGTTTTGTAGTTCAATGAATCAAGTCATCAATTTAATTATCATCATCTTAATTTAGTTTCAGCAATTTTGTTTCAATCATCTCAATTATGTGCATAAATCTTTGCAATTTTAAGTTATAAAACTATTGTCTAGTCTTGATTCTGTTTGATTCATGTATATAAAAGTTGAATTTTCATTCTTTTCTTTTACTCTTTATCTTTCATCTTGTACATTATCTGATGTATTGTTCTGTATTTAGTTTAAGTAATATAATAATCAATTTTTTATATTGATAAAATCTTTAGTTCAGTCTAGTTTCTGACAGATTCTTTCTCTGATGTCAGCTATCAGACTTTTGACAGTTCTACATGTTATTGAAGCTTCATTTAAATCTCTATTTATGTGAATTTGTCTCAGTCAATTGACTTTCTCATCAAAAATGAACTCAATATGAGCTTTCAAGATCTCATTTTAGTTGAATCACATGAATTTATTTTTTTAAATGTTAATGATGCAGAGAAGAGTTTTCATAGCTTCATCTTTAAAAATATCAGTAACATCAACATCATTAATATAAATAATCTTTTTGACATCTGATTTGATGTTTCACAAACTACAAACACTACTGATACAAGTGAATTCATTGTCATGATCAGAATCATCTTCAGAAAGCGCACTATTATAAAGATTCTTCATCATTTCAATCATATGACTTTTCATCATATAGTCAAAGTCACGAATTTGTCTTTGATCACTGTCATCAATATAATCAATGAGTCAGAGATTCTTCGTCAAGAACATGATCATTCTCAACTTATTAATACATCAATCAGAATGCAAATAATTGACTATGTCATCATCAGCATCAAGAGATGTCAGATGATTTATTTAAAAATGAGTCAACATTTAAATTTGAATATGACTGAAAATACTATTCATTGAACATTAAATGAGTATGAATATCATCATCATTTAGCTATAACTAAGTTCTTTCTGACAAAGAATAACATGAGAAATCAACTTGTTTTTGCTCAGAAGTACGCTGACTATAATACATTGAACTGAGCTCATGTTATCTTCATTAATGAATCAACTGTTTAAAATGAAGATACTAATTGTAGATTTGTAATCAGACAATCTGATGAGCAATATCACAAGCATTGTTTTCAATCTAAGTTCAGAAAGTCTTTTACTGTATGATTTAAATGATCATTTGCAAACAATTCAAAAACTCATTGATTATATGAGATTGAAAGAACGAAACTATCAATTTCAAGATCTTTGTTGAGCATATCTTATTTGTAAAATATGTTTAAAATCTCATTAAAATCATTGTTAATAGCAAACAGACTTTACATGACTTCTGAAAGAACTGTAATGAAGACTACAAGTCAATTAACACTTTCAATCAACAATGCATCGTACAAATGAATAAAGCTTCAACTCATAATGCTAAATTCATCAAAGCTGTTATCATCAATATGAGAATGAAGTTACTTGACTGATCTGACAACTCATCTGATCTCAATTCTATTGAAGATGTTTGATCACTGCTTAAAAAATGAATCAACAAGCTATATTTGAAGTTATACATTCAAAAGCAGATAAAGAAAGCTATTCAGAAGAAGTAAAACTCTTTGAAGTTTATGAATATCAAGACTTTCATTGATTTTATATCAACATGTATTCAGATTATTTTGACTGCTAATGATGACTTTACTCAATATTAAATCATTTATTTCATACATATCTTTGCTTTCTGCTTTCAATTCACTTAATTAAATCTAGTTTTATATAATATTCTTATACGTTAAGCAAATTAATATTCTTGCGTATCTACTGTTTTTAATTATCGTTGATGTAAAATTAATGCAATGTTCAACTTGCAATGCAAACATTCTGTATGATCTGCTCAATAAGTTAGATGAAGCTTATTTTAACTGAATTATGAACAGATGTTTCTTTGATTTACACAGTCACTTTCAAAAGCAGCTCATTTCTTTTCTGACTTCATGATAAATACAAGTCTCTTTTGAAACAATTCAACTTCTTTATCTTAAAAAGCATGTCACATTAAATCTTTTTTCACTATCTTGAATGATGATGTACTCACATGTTATCTCTCTTCTTCAAAGCACTCGTGATTTTTATTCAATGTACAATAAACATTTCTTGAAAGTGAAACTTTTCTGATGTGTCTCTGAGATCAGCATAATGCATACGATATTTATCACATTTTTGCTCTTGATATACAAGAACATGAAAATAAATAAACATGTAAATATATTGACTGAACTATTAAACTATCTAATAGATAAAAACTAAGAAAGAAGTGAGCAAAGAGTAAATACTCATTCATTAACGTTGAATGAATGCAAAGATTACTAATCACAAAGATAACTGTACTGTTTTCTGTTTACTGTAAATCATGTCAAAAAGATTCTATAAAGTTGAAATGAACAGATTTGTCAGCATATATTTTTATGTTAACAAGCTGTTTTATCGCTAGCATTATAAAAAAGAAGTGATTTTTAAACAGAAGACAGACGCAGTCTATAAACTGTTAATCTTTTCATGTGATACTATTTTGAATCTTCATGAAAGTATTATTTTGCATGCTTGAAAACTGTCATGAAGTCTGATGTGAATGACAGCAATAACATATGCAACGAGTATATGCAGAATGAGAAGAAAGAATTGCAACAAAGATTGACATGAGATTTGAATGCAATTCATGAATCAATAATGCAAATGTAAAATGTTTTAAACAAATCTCAATTTATCATAGTTGCACTCTGTAATACATATATGAGAGAAAGATAAACATAATTATAATCAAAGTTATTAAATAGTTATTGTCAAGTTTCTAAATATGCAATGAAAATCATACAACTTCTTTATGTTTAAATAAATTAGCACATGAAAATTACTTCACACAAAGTTATCACAAGCATTGTACAACACTTTCTTTCTTCTTTCATCAATCATCATCTCATCATCATCATCATCATCATCAGCAACATAAGTGTAACAGCTTAGAATGATGTACAGTACAAAGTATACAGATTAATAATGCATTGTACGACGTAAAACAACAACAACAATATAAGTTTGACAGCTGCAGTGAATACTAAATGTATGAGCTAATGATGCTTTGTATGAAGAGCAACAGCAACAATGTGAGTTGAATTTTATTCTATTTATAAGCTATGTGATTTACATGTCGTACAAAGAAATCTTGTTCTTTGAAATCTTGTCGTGATCATCATCATCATCAATGCTTTCACTCTCATTGCTTCTGCTTTGATCAACATCTTTCTCTGTCTTCTTGTGAAACAATTACAACTTACTATTTTCATTCATATGAAATCTGAACATGCACTTCTCACTCATTCTGAACGAGATATTGATTTCATATAAAAGACGATTTCTTTGAATCAGATGAGAATGCACAGATCTTTATACATCAACGCTGTTCTGATTCAGTCTTGTGAACAAGTCATCTTTGTGACTTGTACACAATGTGCATGATCAAATGATTTTCAATCTTTCTTGAAGTGTTACTTCATTTCAGAGCACTTTGAAAAAGTCTACATCAATTGCAAATGACGAGATCATATGACATGATGCAATCTTCTTGAGGCTGAAGATGACGAAAGTGAGAATGAATGAGACGAAAATTGTTGTTCTTGCTCACTTGAAAGAAAAGATGATCGTACGAAGCGAAGAAGATTGAGAGAACTCAAGCTGAGAAAGCGAAGACTGTTGAGAGCGAGAGATGTCTTCAATCTCATTGTGCTGAATTAATGATATGTACAAGACGCGTTTCTTTTTCTGTTTGTGAATGTTTGTTTTTTCAGCACATCTTGAAGCACAGTTATGTATCTTGAGTCAGCAATCTGCATCTCTACGCGATGCTCAAGATCAGTACTTCGTACGAAGAAAGAAGCTATCATGACTGCTCTTTAGTATGAGAAAAGCGAAGACAGACTCTCTTATTTACACTTTGTACATAACGTTAATCTGAATCTTGTTGTACAAAGTAGAGTTAACAGACAGCACTCAATCAACTCTTCTTGTTGTCACAGCTCATGCAAACTGACTATTAATCTTCTTCGTACAACGCAAATGAAATCAAGATAACTATTCAGTGAGTCAGAAAAAGCGAGAAACAGCTCAAGATCAGTACTTCGTACGAAGAAGAAAGCTGTCATGATTGCTTGTATGAGAAAAGCGAAGACAGACTGTCTCTTATTTACACTTTGTACATAACATTAGTTTAGATCTTGTCGTACAAAGTAAAGTTAACAGACAGCACTTAATTAACTCTTCTTGTTGAGTCAGCTTCGTAGCTCATGCAAACTGACTTTCAATCTTCTTCATACAAGCTTCAATTCTTTCATGACAGCATCAGAGAATTAATTCGATTGTATTCATCAATGTATCTCGTCAATGATGACTTTTCTTCAATCGAAGAAGACTTTTTCCTGTTGAGAGAATCATCATTTAGCTTCGTACATCATCTTCAAAGCTTGAATGACAGAAGCAGAGTCTCAGTCAAGCATTCACTCTCATCAGAGATCTAAAATCATGCTCACAGTTCAACACATGTGATGCTCAGAAGACATGACATCAGAGTTCAGTGATGATGAAGCTTGAGAAGCTTGAGCATCAGAGATATCTTCGTATGAAGCAGCTTTCAATCTTTGAAGATCATTCAGACTCAAGTTGACTTCGTACAAAGACTGTGATGACAGCTGAAAAGAAGCAATGTTGAAGTTGAAGTTGTTCTCGTACGAAGATCGTAGCATGAGCTGAGAGAAAGCAACGATGTCGCTTGAGAAAGCAGCAGAGTCATGCAGAGTAATGAAAAACTTTTCTGCAAAGAAGTTCTTCATACAATCATGCAATGACTTTAGTATCTGATGATTGCAAGAATCATGATGCTGTATACTTTGTATGATGTTTTCTGAAGTCATACTGATTCAATTGACAATATCTGATACAATGCTTTGTATACGAAGCTTGTTCAACTTCTCGACATTGAGCAAAGAGAGTTCTACTTCGTTCGCAAACATCAGATAATCATCTTGTACAAAGAAAGAATCTTTTTACAAGAGATGAGCAGAAAATTCTTGATAATAAATAATTGAATTCTGCAAAATCACTATGCAAAGCTTCTTCAACAAATGCAGAAAATCTTGAGCAGTCATGTTGAATCAATCTTTCTCGACAGTATTAAGCAATGATTTGTCGAGCAAAGATTTATCATTCTCATACAAAGCATTGCTTGAGAGATTGCTGAATCACGTCAGTCAATGATCAATTCATGATCAAAATGCTCGTATGAAAGACAATGAAGACTCAACTTTGACTCAAGACAAAAAAAAATCTTCAGAGATTGATTTAAAGTCTGTCATTACTTGTACAAACTTCAGAGAAAGATGAGTCAAATAACTTGTGAACAGAGCATCTGTATTTCATCATTTGACACGATGTATCTGAGATTTTGATGTGTCACTCAACTCGTCTGCTCATGCTTCTGAATCACGATCATGAGTCTTCTTGAGACTGAAAATGCTGATGATGTCAAACATCTTGTTGATTCATTCTAGTTGAACTTTGTATAACATAAACGAAGTCAACTTGCTTTCTTGAAGCAAATAAAGATTGTATCATTGCTGTTATCTTTGAAAATGTAAAATCTGCTCTCGTACAATGTTTCAATGATAGAAGAGATAAAAAGCAAGCTGCAAGATGATGCACAGCAATGAATTCTTGTGTCGTACAACTGCTTCATATTCAATTCGCTCAGTCTGATTCATTTTTTCATTGTTCAAGATGCAAACGTGCATCGTACAAGAAGTGAGACTTTCGTTCTTCAAGTTCAAAGAAAACAAATCAATCAACTGCAGATGATGATGATTTTCTTCACGCATCAACATCATATGACTCATCAAAAAATCAAGCGTCATACAATGAGTGAATTTCATAGTTTGAGTCGTGACTTGTTTCTGAGAGAGCTCATGAGTTCAACAGCTTCGTACAACATCAATCATTTATCATTGCTTATATTCATTCAGCAGAGTATTGACATCGCGATCGAGATATTGAGCTTTTCTTCTCGCATGCTTCTTTTTCGTACAATCTTTCAAAAGAGCTTTCATCTTGATCTCTCGTGAATGAGAAGACGTAGCATGATCGAAAGATTGCTGATAATTGTACAAAGAAATGATAGCAGAAACATAACTGTCAACTGAATCAAATCTCAACGTCTGCTGCACTTTCTTTCTTGTAGCAGTTGTACAAGACTGCTTGTAATGACTTGTACGAAGTTCTCGCGATAGAACTTTCTTGTTCAAAAACATGATGAGTTTATCTTTTGTCACTATTTGATCATTCACGAACTCGTGTCTCGCACAGAACTTCTACTTCACTCAGTGCATGTTGTACAAAGACGTTGAAGAAGATCTTACTCATCATTTCTTCTGCTTTGACTTGTAGTTTCTGATTGTATTGATCGAAGCGTTCGTACGTCTCAAGATCAACGCAGCCTGTTCATGTTGATACAATTCGACTGCAACATTCATCTCATTGAAAGCGTTCATCGTCGAGAACGTCATTGTCAGAGTCGTTGTACACTGCAGTACTGCACGCAGAATTAATTCAGATGTGACAGACTTCGTACGAATAAATTGTTGAAGAAAATCAGAAGCAGCGAGCGCAAAATGAAGCAATAACGAAATAAATAACTGAGGTGAGGCAAGCCTTCGAATATGTTGCATATTATCGGGAGAAGAACTCTGTTGACATGCAACATGTTGAGGGCTTGGCAATAACTCGAAATAACTGAAGACGTTGACATGTGATTATACTTATGTAATCAATTCGTCGGGACGAGGGGGAACAGCAGGGAAAGGTGAATTTCTATCGTCTTGGCCTCAGGTTCACAGATACAAGAGATACTCCGTCAACTGAACAAAAAGTGTCGCCATAATTTTGCGCATGTAGTCATAATCGCATCATACGTCTTTCACGAGTCTTATACCCTGTTGCGATCAAGTTAGTCTCTGTGTCTATCTCATTACCAAATCTTTGATCTGTTTCTTGTTTGAGGCTTTGAAAGAAGGCGCGAGTTCCCTAGGTCAGATTCTAGCTCATCTCAGCTCTTCGCTATCTCGTCGAGGCCGACGCATTCTAAAATGTCATCTCAACTAGTACAAGTGAACTCAACAGCAGCTGACTATCATGCTTTGTTTGATTTTCAGGTGTATTTACATCGTGCTATCTTGACGTTCATCTTACGATACCAAGGGAAAACGACTGCTTAAGAACAAGTGCTAAAGTTGGGCCAACGACCTCTTACATCAGTTGCTCATCGAGATCACTCAGGGCGGATTACACTTCGGACAAGTCTGCATCTACTATTCATCTATTATGCTAGCCTTATATATATAACGATCTAGCTTCACTACTCGATGTGACCACCCTTAACCAAGAGGTTCAGCGGTACCTTCATCAGATTTGAGGCTGTCCTGGCTTCCCACCATGGGCCATCATCTATAACCAATTTCGCGTGAGATAACGTCGACGATTCTTATAATTTGACAGTATACGGTTAGCCAAGGTACAAATTTTTACTATTTCGAAAAAATTTCTGTATGCCTGGAAAGGTAATGGATCTGAGACACGTATTCAAGTCAAAACTGAAGGCATATGTCGCGGACACAAGATGGATTTAGATGGATAGAGTTACGACTAGGTGAATATCTACAGAATGTGCTACCAGCACGCACGCGAAGGATGACCAGAAGCTTACCGGAAACAACTTCTTCCCCAAGTTCTCGCAGTCTCAAAACCTATTCCTGCGCCCTCTCCCACTTCAGCAGCTCCCTGTCATATTCCTGTCGCGACTCGGCAACGGACAAGACATCCGCAGCACATCCGACCTCCTTTG
>JAABUV010004714.1_pt1 | contig 16054 bp, 20 predicted proteins | sample 5559971 | NCBI WGS metagenome assembly JAABUV01 (sample SAMN10711881, study PRJNA513362) | rock metagenome | isolation source: Antarctica rocks | place: Antarctica: Victoria Land, Knobhead nord | collected 2015-12-19
CGCCGGGCGACCAGCGCAACCTGGTCGACTTCTTCAAGGCGCGCCCGGGCCCCCGCGCTAGGTTTTTGGGGGGACCCGGTGCTGCTGGACACGGGCAGGGTGGCCACGCTGACGCCGGGCGACCAGCGCAACCTGGTCGACTTCTTCAAGGCGCGCCCGGGCCCCTGCGCTAGGGTTTTTGTGGGAGGGGGGGACCCGGTGCTGCTGGACATGGGCATGGTGGCCGCGCTGACGCTGGGCGACCAGCGCAACCTGGTCAACAATCTCTTCAAGGCGCGCTGTGCTGCATATAGGAATAGGGTCAGGATAGGCTCAGGCTAACCCTACTCTACACCCATAGGGGTGAAATACATAGCGCCGCCATAGGGGTGAAATTCTAGCGCCGCGAGCGCGTTGGCTTCGTGAGGGCGGTCTGATGCTGAGGCCCGGGCATGACCTGCGTGCGCCCCGCGCGCCAGGCCATCACCGCCAAGGACGGGCAGGCGCTGGCGCACAACATCCTCGCCTTCTCCGAGGGCCAGACGTGCCCGGACCCGGCCGGCTTCACCTCGGAGCTGACCCACCTGTTCGACGGCCTGGACCTGGACCGCATCAAGGCGCGCGGCCGGCCCGCCCCAGCCCCCGGCCTGTCCCCCCAATTGCAGGCCTGACTTTGGAATGGCAGTGGAGGAGCCTATCTGATTGCCTGGGACCCGTTGGACGAGATCAAGGTGCGCTCAAGCGCAATCGCTACAGCCTTGGTCCACAGGTCCACAGTGACGGCCTGCGGGCATGCCAGCCTCGGCTGATGGCCTGTGGCCTGTACGCCGGCCTGGCCGGGACACTGACGTGCAGCAGTCCGCCAGCTGGCCTGGCTCAGCACTGGCCGCTCGAGGGCGGGGCGGCCTCGCACCCATGCTGGGCATGCTGGGGCGCGCAGGAGCCCTGCGTCCTGTGAGATGCTTTGCGTATTCTATTCATCTGTCCCGTGCCTGGTCGTGATCGGTGATGGCCGGCCGCCAGCGCGCCCGCGCGCGCGCAGGACCACACGAGCGAGGTGATCGCCGACATCATGGACAGCATTCGGCGCCACCAGGTCGCGCTGAAGGGCGTCGTGTCGACCGTCGTGGTGACTACGCTCGTGCTGGAGGGTGCGCGCCGCGCGCTCGACTCGCCGCCGCGTGCTGCATCATGGCGGCGCATGATGCTGAGTATTTGTCCATTTTCAGCATTACTGGTTATCACGTTGTCTGGAGCTTTCCAGTGTTGGCGTGGCCTGTGGCGAGCTGTTTTAGCCGCAAGCAGGGCATGCGGCAGTGCCGCAAAGCCCTGCGGCCAGCCAGGGGATACCGGGGCGGCGCGTCACGCGCGGCGCCGCGCGCAGGCTGGTCCACCAAGCTCAACCCTGACATCCGCATCATGGAGACGCTGCGCGAGATGCTGCCCATGGACTGGCGCGAGCGCATGTCGCGCACCGTCGACAAGCTGGTGGCCGCTGATGTGGAGGTGTAGGGTTGGGGCGCGCCAACGTAGAGGTCTAGGGCTGGGGCGCGCCAACGTGGAGGGTTTGCGCCCGGGGCCGTCGCTGCCCGCGATGACGCTCGCCGCTGCCGGCGGCGCGGCCTCCAGTGGCTTGCCTTGCACAGGCTCTTGAGCCGCGGCTTGGCAGCGTGGGGCTGGGCGGCGTAGGGGCAGAATGGGTAGTGCGTTTCGGATTGAATTTGACTGTCATGGACGCAGGTCAAGAGGTTTGACATGGGGAAAAGCCGCCAATGTCCAAGTGGTGCGTGCAGTGCTTCAGTGTCCATGTGCTTGTCCAGCAGTGAGGTGAAGACGGTGCAGTCTTGCACGCGGACACCTTGTGGCGTGCGGTTTCTCTTGCACCTGATCTGGAGTGCAGGTAGAGTTTGTTGGTCGAGCACTGATGGAATGTCATACATTGTTTCATTGCTCTGCCCTTTTGACGTGCCAAAATGTCATCACGCATGGCGTCTTAGTCCGTGGGTTTCCTGGCGAGGTCACCAGTAGGGACAAGTAAGTACAGTACGTCACTGCAACCCGTGCAGCAAGCCGCCTGTCTGTCCGGCCTTCGACTGCTTGAGCCTGATGTTGTTTGACACACGACTGGCAACAGATGCAGCGTGCCACTCAACCACCCTCCATCAAGCAACTCAGCACTTGCGCACAGACGCTCACAAGAGCAGGGTCCACTGCATAACCCTGCAGCCCTCTGTTGAAAGGCTGCACTGCCTGGAGGCCTGCATGGCGCGCTAGATTGGCATGCGGGCTAAAACTGGCATCCCAGGCCCAGTGCTTTGCTCGCCGAGGTTCACCAGTGTTTCTGCAGGTACCCTGACATTCCTCCAAGTGCTGTGCACTTGGGCTTTGTCAGCGGACTTGCGACGCGCAGCAACCAGGCAGGGGCAGCATGTCCCCCGCGCTGACATACGCGCCAACGTGCCCACCTCACCCTTTCCCACCCCAGCCCCCGGTCAGACTCTGAGACACACCTGACGCCCAGCTGACTTTGACATGATGTGAAGTGTTTGTTCTGTGCATGGTGGGGCGCACCTGTTGCAGAGCCGCGCGCCAGCCTCCGCGTCGAGCGCGCCTTGCCCGCACTCGCTTGGCCCTGCCATGCCTGCAACACTTCCCTGTCTTTACTCTGGGCAGCTGTGCGATGCTCAACGGGACGTTTTCACTGGTGTTTTTAGGTGCTTGGCGGAGACGGGGCGATCCTGTGCCGAAGGCTGCCGGCGAACTAGGGTGCCTGATAAAAGCCAGGTGCTGTGTTGCTCCGGCCCCTGTGTTGCCCCGAGCGCTGAACCTGCCCCGACTGCACACATACCCCGCTCTCTCGCTCTCGTGCCCTCTGCCACACCCGCCGCGTCGGTGTGCGGGCCAGGCGCCGCTCACTTGGCTGCCAACGCAAAGCGCTCCGCACGCGCCTGCGGAAGGTCCCGGACACATCCGTCAGCGCCACCTGCACAGCGCAGTCCCGCGGCCGCTTCTGCAGTGGCTACCTGGGACACTGACGCATGTCGCACCCGCAAGCCGGCCCTTGACGGCGACACGCGAGGCAGTGCATGCAAATACCAGCGATATCACCGTTGGCACGCCACGCGTCCACACCACAGCATTGGGACAGCCGGAACGGCCCTGCCTTACTTGCACTCGTGCGCCGCATCGTGCATGGAGACAGACGAGGGCTACCATGTGCTTGGGCCCCGCCCCACCTTCTTCTTGGCCTCAAATTCTGCGGCCGCCGGCGCGGCGGCCGCGCCACCGCGCTTGCCGCCAGCCTTGCCCGCCGCCGGCGCACGGACTTCCTTGTCCACCAGCTCCTTGGCGCCCGTGCCAAAGCGCTCCGCGCGCGCCTTGGCCTTGCCGGCCGGCGCCGGCGCGCTGGCGCCGCCGCCGCCGCTGCCGGTGTTGAAGCGGTCGGCGCGGGCCGCCTTGCGCAGCGCCTCCTGCACGGGCAGGGCCAAATAGCTTCAGCAGCCGCCTGCACGGGCCTGAGCAGGGCGGTGCAGCAGCCCAGGCACAGTAAAATGGTTTTCCTGCCTTCAAAGCCATCGTATTCCTGTTAAATGCAGTTCCTCCATTGCCAGAACCACCAGACTACTGGGTGTGACTTGAGCTCGTGTATGTACCGGCACGGGAAGGCTGTCCCATCGCTGCATCGCCTGGCAAAATGCCTTCCTCGCTGTTTGGCGATGCTCTCGCCCCTTCAGCCCGAAGGAAGCTCGGCACCCGCAAACGCAAGCAGCATGTCTGCAAAGAGCTGGCGATCAAAACGCGCGCGCTGCAGGGGAGAGCGCGGCGGCGGCGCACGTCCTCTTTGGTGACCGCGATGGGCATGTTGAAGCGCCGCGCGCGCTCCTTCTTCTTCTCCAGCTCCGCGGCGCGCTCCGCCTGCGCCCCGCGCGCGGCAGCGCTCACCGGCTGGAAGCTTGTCGGGTACACCGTGCCAGTAAGCCACAACTGCTGCACGAGTGCTACCTGGGTAGCTCTGGTGTGGGAGTATACGCAGTGGTTCAGTGCACTGGTTCAGTGCACTGGCTCCGTGCCGGCTCAGTGGTCACAAAACCGTGCAAAAACGAGCCAAGCCCGCATACCGTACGCCTCGGAACACAGGCGAGTAAGGCGACGCGCCTCTGTCAGGGCGGGCTTGCTAATGCCTGGTTTGGCCTTCTCGGCGGACGCGTCGCCGGCCGGCTTGGCCTCCGCAGCGGCGCCCGCCTTGCCCGTCGCGCCGGGCGCCGTCTTCGCGCTTGCTGCGGGCCTGCGCGCGACCCGGGATCAAGCGCGCATCCATAGGCCTGTCAACAGACAGGTAGGCAGGAGCCAGTGAAGGCTGTTGCTGCACGCAGTGTCGCTGCCTTGCAGAGGAGGCTGCTAGAGTAGCGGCGGAGAAGGGACATGGCAGGAGCGCGGCTGCTACCTTTCCGCGCGCTGCTTGGTCTTGTCGGCCGCGGCGGCCGGCTCTGCGACGCCGAAGCGCTCCGCGCGCGCTTTGCGCTTCTCGGCGATCTGCTTGGCCGCGGCGGCGGCCTCCGGGATCGGGATGGGCGTCTTGCCGCTGCCGGTGGGCTCTGCAGCAGCGCCGGCCGCCTTGCCGCCCTCCGCGCTCGGCTTTGGCGCCGCCGCGGCTGCGCCCGGCTTTGGCGCCGCCGCGGTTGCCGAGAAGGTGATGGGCTGCGCCGCGGCGCGTCATGTCGACCGCGCCGGAGCTTGTGTCAAGCAAACAGACTACGGCATGCGCAGAGGAAAGTTGCAGGCCTCCCACTGAGCAGCGTGCCTAGCCGGCGCGCGCCGCAGAGGGCGCCGCGGGCCTGCGCCGCACCTGGCCGCCCTTGGTCGCCGCCGCAGGCGCCGGCTCTGCGGGCGCGGGCTCGCCGGCGGGAGTGGCGCCATTGGCAGCCGCGGCTGGCGCGCCGCCGGCCGCGATTGCCGCCTCCAGCCGCTCCACCAGCGCGGGCTTCAGGCCGCTGGTGTCCAGACCGCGCAGCTCCAGCTCATCCCGCAGCTCCTGCGAGCGTCAGCGGGCGTTCAGCACGCGCAGCATGATCAGGTCCGGCAGGCTCACTGGAGGCGCCAGAGGTGTTGCTGCCCCAGGGCGCGCACCTGCACTTTCATCTTCTTGACATCCTCCGCGGTCACCATCGTTCAGCACGCCAAGACTTCTGCAGCAGCCTCCTGCAAAAGCTCCTCCCCTGCTGTCACCTAACGAGTCTGGCTGCACAACGCACTGATAAGCTGAGGCCTTGCTTGCTGCCTCCAAAGCTAAGCAGCTGCAACCCTAAGGCAGGGCGCACTGCAAAAGCGAGCTGTTTCCAGCTGCCCGACGGTACGTCGCAGACGGGATGATGCAGGCCTGCATTTGCAGGGCGGAGAGGCCACTAAGCAGTGGCAGGCTCCCCGTGCGCCGCACCTGGCGCTCAGCACTTGCTATATGTGGCTCCACCAGGGCTTGTGGCTCCACACAGCAGCCTCCAAGAGAGCCTGGGCGCTTTGCAAGGCTCTCTGCGAGCGGGAGGGCCGCTCTCTTCACTGGCGCATACATCTCCGTCGCGGGCGTGGCCCTGATGCTGGCGCCCAGGACATGCTTCGGCCTGCTGTTCAAGTCCACGTGCGCAGCGCACTCTCAGGCCCGGCGTGGGTATGCGCTTTTCTAGCTGTCTTTCTTCTGCCAACCTTAAAGCTGCAGTGGTGGCATCCTGATGTGGTCGCTCAACGTCCTGAGCTTGGGAGTTGTGGTTCGTATGATTGCGTGCAGACACCTGCAACGATAGAGCAGCGCATGACACCCGCTCATACCTGACCGGGACGCCCTCCCTGCTCAGTTCAGGCAACCAGTGTTTGAGGGTCACAGCTCGCACGCATACCCGCCTGTCATGCTGCGCCACGCACTCGTTTGGTGCGCCATGCAGGCACGCGAGCGCAGGCTTCATCCGGGTCGGCGGCACACTCGCGCTCCTGTTCGGCGCCTACTACCTGGGCGCAGCGCACGGCGAGGCGACCGGCCGGGGCCTGGTCTCGTTCTACGTGGCGACCATCATCGGCCGTTTGGTCTTGGCGGCTGCCTTTGCGGTCTTTGTCGCGCGGCGCGAGGTCGAGGCGCCGCTGCTGCTGCTGGCGGGCGCAAACCTCATCGGGGCCGGCAGCATGTGGTTGGCAGTCAGGCGGGATAGCGCTGCGGGACGCCCCGAGCCGCCCTGAGGCCAGGCTGCCTGCAGTTGCCGGGATGAAGAGCTAGAGTGTGAGTTTGTGGGTAACACAGGTCTGGCACTGTTTCGGCGTGTCGCAAGTAAAGCTGTCATGTGCCTGGTGATGGGGCCGCCCTGCGTGCGGGCGGCAGCAGGGGCTCGAAAGGGCTGCTTATCTGTGCCCTAGCAACTATGTGCAAACCATGCTCCTGCGCATGCCTGCACTGTGACCGCTGTGGTCACAAAAGCGGAGCATGGTGCAGTGTGTTCAGCCCCTCCCAGCGCGGGTGCAGCTCGACCGCGCGGCACCTCGGCAGCCGGCTCCTCACAGCGACCGGCGGGCCTGGTGGAGCGACAGGACGAAGCCGCCGGCCGAGGGCGGCCGCCGCCGCGGCGCGCGCGCGGGCAGCAGCAGGTATGGCGCGCCGCCCTCACGCACGCACGCCAGCCACCCTGCGCCCGCGCGCGGCGCGTCGCCCAGGGGGCCGCCCGCATGGGGTCTCGACCGCTCGGTCCCCAGGCCATTGCCCGCTGAAGCGCTGCTGGCCCCGCCGCCGAGCGCGCCGTGTTCCGCAGGGTCAGGTGCAGGATCGCCGGGTCCTCCTCCGCGGGCTGCAGCCCCGCTCGCACCCGCTCCCGGCATACACACCGGCCTCGGCCCCGCCTCCTCGAGCCCGACCCCGTCGTCAGCACACCCATTCGCGGACCGCCGCAGCACGCCCGGCGGCTGTGCCGCGGCCGCGAGGTGCGCGCATGCATCCTCGCCGAGCGGAGCGGGCGCTGTGCTTGGCCGGGCGGCGCTCGGCACGCGCGCCGCGCCCCATGGCACCCTGGGCGGACGGCCGCCGGGCGCGCCCCAGGCCGGACCGCCGCGCGGGCGTGCGGCCGCCGGCGGCGCGCCCGCCGCGCCGCCGCCGAGCGGAACCCAGCGCTCTTCAGGGTCCGACAGCAGACCCTGATCAGGGCCCCTGGCAGGGCGCGCTGCATGCAACACGGCCAACGCGGCGCGCGCGGCGCCGGCGTCGGCGGCGGCGGCGTTGGCCGAGCCGCGCGCGGCCGCCAGCTCGGCGAGCAGGGTCGCGTTCTCGGCGCGCCGGCCGGCCGCGGCGGCCGCCGCGTCGCGCGCGGCGGCCTCCGCGCGGCGCGCCAGCGCCGCGCACCGCTGCTCCAGGCGGTCGCGCTGGCGGCCTACCTGCGGCGGCCCAACAGGGTCTGCTCAGGGTTCATGGGACGCACAGCATGGGTCAGTCCTTGTACTAAGGACATGCCACGGCCCAAACCAGGTTTTTGCTAATTGGACAGGAAAAGGTGTGTCTGCAGTGCGCATGCCCCGCAATGCGCAAGTGTACCTGGCCAAAGTTACCAGCTGCGCTTCCCTGTCAGGCACTCAGCGGGAGCCTTGCGTGGCAAGCATGTCCAGGTGTCATGCTACGGAGCGCATGGTCTGGGTGTCGCCGCGGCGCACCTCCGCCTCCGCAGCAGCATCCAGCGCTGCGCAGCCGCCGCCGCCGCCAGCCGCGCACAGCCGCGCGTGCAGCAGCTCGAGCGAGTGCCGCATGGCCGCCCTGCATGGCCGCAGGCCTTGCGCCTGGGAACCTTGCGCTGCAGGCATGCAGGCATGCGCATGCGTTGCTGCGAGCCGGCCACAGAGAGGTGTCTCATACCAGCAGGCACCTGCTGACTTGCAGGAGCCGTGCTTGAGGCAGTGCGAGATGCTCGGGCGGGCTGCGGTGCGAGCAAGCCTCAAGCCAAGCGGCTGGCAAGGCACCTGCCGGCGTCCGGCGCGGCCAGCAGCTGCCCAAGCGCGGCGGCCAGGCCAGCCGCGCGCGCGGCGCCGGCCGCGCCCGCGCGCCGCGCGGCCGCCAGCTCGCGCCGCGCCGCGCCCAGCGCCGCCTCGCGGCCCTCCAGCGCGCGCGCCAGCGCCTCAGCGCGCTCCGCGCCGCGCAGCAGCTCCGCCTCCTGCCCCGCAATGCCCCCGCCAGTCCGTGGTGTGACCTAACCCTACCGCAATGCACTCGTGCCTTGGCCGCCTCCGGCCGCCTCTGAGCGCATCTTGCAAGCCCGCTCGGACCCGCCGGTCTTCGCGCTGCGGGCCAGCACCTGCGCGGCGCTGCGCGCGCCGGCCGCGCCCGCGCGCGCGTCGCCGCGCGCCGCCTGCGACGCCGCGGCCGCCGCGCGGTGGCCGGCTGCCGCCGCGCGCGCCTGCGCATCGGCCTCGCGGCCGCGCGCCGCCGCCAGCGCGTCCGCGTCCGTCGATGCGGCGGCCTCCGCGGCCGCCGCGCGCATGTTTAGCGCCGCCGCGGCGGCCGCTGCCTCGCGCAGCCGCGCTTCCAGCTCTGATATGCGCACGCCTGATGCATGCGCCAGCATGACGCACTATCCTCGCAATGCAAATGTAGAGAGTAAATGCTACCACAGGGTAGAGTTGCACACCCTGACGTCCATGTGGAGGCAGCAGGCACGGCAGGCACAACAACAGGGCGTACGTCCTAAAACTGGTTCTGAGGGGGCAAGCGTGCCACATGGGACACTTGCGCAGAGTGTCGCGCAGAGTGTCGACACCCCTCCAAGTTACCGGGGCAGTGCCTGCAGCCGCGGCGGCCTCATCGGCCAGCTTGCGAGCGGCCACCGCGCGCGCGGCCGCCGCCTGGAGGTCGTGGTTGGCAGCCTTGAGCGTGGACTCGCGCGCGGCGGCCACGCCGTGCGCGGCCGCAAGCTCGTCGGCCGCCGCGCTGGCCGCATCCGCCATCTCAGCCTCGGTCTGCTCCAGCGCCTGGCCGGCCCCGCGCCAGGGTAGGGCAGGGTAACCTGTCACACCCATGTCGCTTGTGCGAGGCGGCGCGTGCGCGAGGGTCGCGACATGCGCGCTCAGCTTGCCGACCGTGCTTGCATGTGCCAGGGCTGACAGTGAGACTGGTAGGAAAGCTTACAGCCCAGAGAGTGGCGGCCGTCAGCTAATTCGTGCCCCCTCGTCAGGGTTCCCACCTCGTCGCGCTCGCGCTCGCCGCGCCGCCGCGCGGTGGACGCGGCCGCCGCACGCGCGGCTGCCTCGGCCATGCGCGCGTCGGCGGCCGCGGCGGCGGCGGCCGCGGCGCGCGCGGCCTCGCCCGCCGCAGCGCGCTCGCCGAGCTCCGCCGCGGCCGCCGCCGCGGCCGCCGCCGCCTCCGCGCCCGCGAGGCGATCCTCCTCGGCCGCGAGCCGCGCCTCCCAGTGCGCGGTCGCCTCTGCGAGCGCGGCCGCGTGCGCGGCCTCGCGCTCGGCGGCGCGCTCGGAACCGACGAGCTGCGCCGCGGCGTATGCCTGCGCTGCCAAGTGCCAGAGGGCATTGCAGCTGTACCTTTCATGCACTCGGTTGCTGCCCTGCATGCCATGTTCGCGCGCCCTGCCTTTTATTTGCAACACACATCACCTCAACTTGCAATGGTACGTAGTCTGAGCTGTACGCAACAAGCCGCGCCTGCGCACCTGCGCAGAGGCCGCCGTATACGCATCCCCAACTCGCCAGGGCTAAGACTGCCGCCACATACAGCCAGCGGGGCCTCTGCTTAGCAGGCTGTTAGAGTTGGTTCGCGGGGCACCTGCGCGGCGGCGGCGGCGGCGGCGACGGCCGCGCGGCGCTCGGTGTCGGCGGCCGCGGCCGCCGAGCGCAGCCGCGCCAGCAGCGGCACGGCCGCGCGCCGCCCGGCAAACTCCGCCTCCGCGCGTGCGGCGCGCAGGTCGGCCGCGGCCTCCGCGGCGAGCGCCGCGCTCGCGTCAATGTCGCGCGCGCGCACCAGGCACAGCGCGGGCGGCGGCGCCGGCGCGGCCGCGAGCGGCCGCCCCTCCACCGCCTGCGCTGCGCGGCGGGCCGCGCACGCTCGCGCTTGCTGGCGTGCCGCGGCTGGTCGCAGAGACAGGCACGACACACTGATGTCTGCCATGTCTGCATAGTCAGGGGCTGGGACGCCCCTGTGCTCCCGGGGACGGCGCGCCGGAAACTGCGGCGCCTGCGCGAACCGCCACCACGACAACGTGCCGCCTCTGACGCGGCCAAATGCAGCGCAGGCCGGTCCGCAGACACCCGCGCCTGTGTGCAAGCCGCCCAGGGCGCCACGCCGCCCCGAGGGGGGCGCAGGCGGCACGGGCGCGCACCGGCGGGCGCGCCGGCTGGGCCGCCGGGCGCGCCGGCGCCCGCGCCGGCGCCCAGCAGCGACACGAGCAGCACGCCGTCCGCGCTCGCGCTGACCAGCGCGCGCCCGACGGCCAGCAGGTGCGTCAGCGGCGCGCCGTGCAGGCGCACCACCTCGCGCGCCGCCGCCTGCCAGGCCGCCGCGGCGGGTGGCTCCGGCGGCAGCAGCGCGGAGCGGCGCGCCCGTTCGCCTGCCCGCATGCACCGTGTCATGGACCCTACGGCCTTGGGCATGGGCGGTGTCACACAATCCGCTGAACGCGAGCGGCAGCTTGCCTGCACGCATGCATACGGACCAATTGGCAAAGCTGTGGGCCGGGCTTGCCTTGCTCCGTGAGCGCGGCCGCAGGCACCGGCGGCGGCCAGTCATATGCGGCGACCGCGCCGCCGGGCGTGCCAACCAGCAGGACGCGCGCGTCGGCGGCAAGCGCGATTGGCAGGCCGGCGCCCGGCGGGCCGGCCATCGTGGCCGCGGCGCGACCGCCGCGGATGTGCAGCAGCCGGCCGTCCTGGCAGCGCGCCGCCACGGACGCCTCGGCGCCGGGCGGCGCGGCGACGGCGCCTGCGGCGGCCGGGGAGCAGGCTGACGGCATGCGCTCGCGCGTCCCAAGTTTGCCCGGCTAAGGCACGCCCCAGCACACAATCAAGCTATGACCTCCGCTACTCGCCATTGGGAGATGCCCACTCACCCGCGCCGCGGCGGCGGCCTCATGGGCAGGCATAGTCAGTCAGACACTGCGCTCGCAAGTCATGTGGCATGTGCACGCGGCCCACGTTCGCTCCAGCGCACGCGGCTCGAGACCAGCTAGCTGGTGCAGGTGCTGCGGGGCCTAACCCTAGGGTAGGGTAGGGTCAGGACGCAGGGCGCGGCGGACCGAGCGCGCAGCGCTTGTCGACCAGCTCCTCGCCCGGCAGCCGCGCGCCGGTCGCGGCGTCCCACAGGTAGGCCGCGCCGGCCGCGCCCGCGCTCGCCAGGCGCCGGTCGCACGGCGCCCATGCGAGGCCCGCCACGGTGGACGCGTGCCCGCGCATCACCGCCACCGGCGCGCCGCTGGGCGACGCCAGGACGTGGATGCAGCACGACGCGTCCACGACCGCCAGCCGGTGGCCGCCGTGGCTGTAGCGCAGCAGCGTGGCGGCGCGCAGCGGCGCGCGCGCGGCCGGCTGCAGCGCGCCCCTGCGCCGTGCGCGCGCCGGGCCGCATGGAGTGAGCCGCCATGTGGATTGCGGGCACATGCCCCATGTCGCAATGTGGGATCGCGCTCTGCTAGAGAGCAATGAACAAGGACAGTGTTGATGGGCACTGGCTCGTTTTCAGATCTCGAAGCTGATGCAGGCGCCAGCAGTGCCGCCCTGCCGTGCCTCACCGCCATAGTACATGCATGCGCATGCTCCCAATGGTCGGGATCAGACGATGGGTGGCTCCGCCGTGCAGGCCGGTCGCGCCTGAGCAGGTGGTGCAAGTCGATGCGGTCGGCGTGCGCGAGGGCGACCATGAAACCCGACGGGTGCAGCGCCATGCCGCTCGCGGCCTCCGGCAGCCGCGCGCATAGCAGCCGCGCGCGCGTGGCGTAGTTCATGACGCTGCGCGCGCATGTTGGGGTATAGGATTCACGACGCTAGCATGATTCACGACGCTGCGCGCGCTCGAGCGCCGCGCACGCGCGCGCGAGGCGCCGCCGCAACCCTCCGCGCGCGCCGCGGTGCGGCCGCGCGCCGGCGCGAGCTTGTGCAGCCGTGCCTGGTGCCCGTCACTCCTGTGCGCAGGCTCATTCCCTTTTGCTGCTTTTGCTGCAGGTGCAGCTGCAGCTGCTTTTCCTGCCGCAGGCAGACTCGTGCCCGGGCGCCGCGCCTGAGCACCTGGTCGGCGCCGAGCGTCGCCAGCAGCGGCTGGTGCGCGGCGGCGTCCACCAGCGCGGCCCCGCCCGCGTGGAACGCGGCGCAGAGCGGCCGGAACGCGCGCCCCGCGCCGCCGTCCATGCACGCCTCGCCCACGAGCGCCCAGCTCTGGTCGCCGATGTCCCAGGGGCTCTGCTCGCCGGCGGCGCCCTGTGCGCGCTCCCCTGGGCCCACCGCGCGCCGCGCCGCAGCGGCGCCGCTCGGAGCGCCGTCGCCGGCGCCGCCGTCTTCACCAGGCCCTGAAGCCGCCGGGCTGCCTTGCGGCGCAGGGTCACAACCCTGCCCTGCGTCCCCTGGCAAGGCAGGGCATTCCTGGCGGTCGGGGCTGCCGGGTGGAGCGCCAGGCCCCGGGCCGGCCCCGCTGCCCGGCCCTGCAGCAGCCTCTTCCGGTGCGCCCATACCGGCTGTCTGCGCGCCAACCTGTGCGGCGGCGCCGTCTGCCGCCAGACACGCGCTGCCTGCGACATCTGCAGCAGGCGCCGCCGCCGCGGCGGCCGTGCCGGCGGCGGTGCCGAGGCTGAGGCCGTCCGCGCTGAGGTCGGCCAGGAGCAGCGCGCCGGCCGCCGTGGCGACCAGCAGCGCGGCGCCGCCCTGCGCCAGGCACGCGTGCGCGAGCGGCGCGCCGGCCGGCGGGCGGAGCGTGCGCGCCAGCGCCAGCTCGGCAGGCCCGTGCGCCGCGGCTCCGGCGGCCCTGCGGGCGCGCGCGGTGGCGCGCCGCTGGGTGGCAGGGCGGCTGCCGTGCACGGTGTGCTGGCTGGTGCATGCAGCAGCACCTGTGTTCGCTGGTTCATGCAGCAGCAGAGACGCTGGAGTGCATCCGCGGCACTGTGTACTGTGCTGCAGTGTGTGCAGATGTATAGCATGATATGTGCAGGTGTTAGACTTGGCAATAGAAACACAGTAAGAGCTCTCTCCGCCTCGCATGTTGACAGACTGCGGGTCACAGCAAGCGTGGCAAGCAGCGCGCGGCGCACCCGGTCACGGGCGCGCATACGGCGAGCGCGCCAGGGAACAGCGCCAGCAGCCCGCGGCCGCGCGGCAGCAGCGCGCGCGGCACGCCGGGCAGCTGCAGGCGCAGGCAGCGCGCGGGGCGGTCGCCGTTGAACGTGCGCACGTCGCCGCGCGCATCGGCGACGGCAAGCTGGCCGCCCGGCAGCCAGGCGTGCGCAGCCAGCGCGGCACCGTCGCCCGCCTGCGCGCCGCCCGCCAGGCAGTGACGCCGCGCCGCCCCTGTCTGGCTGCACGTGCCGCTGACCGTGCAGAGCCATGCCTTGCCTTTCCATCCGCCTGGCGGGATGTGTCAGGCCAGGAGGAGCCCTGATGCGCTGGGCACCTGCCAGGCAGCTGGGCGGCGGGCGCTCCGGTACGCACCCGCCTTCATGCGAGCAAGCAGACATGCGTGAACGCAGACGCGCGGCGCCTGCCCGAGCCCGCCCAGCAGGCACAGGGGCATACAACCTAACCCTAACCTTCACCCCCCGCGGGCGCGCGCCCAGGCGAGGGCGCTGCGCGCGCGGAAGCCCTGCGGCGGCTCCAGGTGCCACAGCCGCAGCTCGGCCGGCCCGCGCACCGCCCACGCAGCGGACCGGTCGCCGCCGCCGGCGCCGCCGCAGCCGCCGCCGCCGTCGGGGCGCGCGCTCAGCGCCTCCGCGCCCGGATGGCAGGGCGCGGACGCGGCCACGCGGCCCGCGCGCCAGTCCCAGGCCAACAGCTGGCGCTTGGCCGCGGCCGGCTCGCCCGCCAGCGCCGCCAGCAGCTGCCCGTCCGCACTGCCGCCGCGGCCGCGCTGCACATGGTAGTGCTCTTTGGAGTTTGCGGCATGCATGGCAGCCGCTCGGCCCGGATGCCACCCGCCCCACCACCAAGATGCGAGTCGTTGGCAGTGTGCCCCCATGCGCTCACCTCACGACATAGCAAGCTGTCGCATCAAGAAGCAATTCAAATTGAATCTGACATGCCGGCGGCTGGCGGTCCACTGCGCATCCGCACTGCACATCCGCAACCTCTGGGCTGCGAGCATGAGCCTGTCGTGCACTAAATCTACATAGCATCTGGGCTCTAATGATGAGGTGCTGACTGGGTCAATGACCAGAGCAGCCGCTATGCGCGCCCCACCTGTTTGCAGGGCGATGAAGCCGTGCATTACGCACCTGAAGGCAACCGCATATATGTCCCGCGCGTTGCCGCCCCCATTGTCGGTCGTCAGCGCCTGCCGCGCGCGCGCTGCTGCCTGCGGAAACAGGACAGCGGCCTGCGCCCCCAGGTCTGCCGTCAGGGGCCACAGGTCCTCATGCAGCCTGCACGGGCCGCTGCAGTTGCACATGAGCCTTGTCCGTCGGCAGACGCCGTGCAGGGCTGCCATGCATGCGCGAGGCAAGGAATTGCCGCTCGCTGACGCAGCGCTGCCGCCCTTCAAACACACCTGCATCTGCTTAGCGTCTGTGAACTCCACCACGGCGGCCAGCTTGCCGTCATGGGAAGCAGCCAGCATGCAGGCGGCCGCCACGCGTGCGGGCGCCGTGATGAAGGCCACCTGCACACGCGCCCCGCTAACCCACTTGCAAATCGCGACTTCTCAGATGAGCAGCGCGGTGACTGCAGGCGGGGCGCGCCTCTGAGCTCGCGGTGTCCAAGCATGCGATATGGCGGCCGACGGAGTAGAGCACATTGTGGTCGCCGGCAAACACGGCATTGCAGCTGGGGCTGGCGCCGAGCGCAAAGCTGCGTCCGCACCAGCCGCCTTTGTGAGTGGAGCAGTGGTTCCTGTAGTGCAGCGATGGCAGTGCCCTGCACAGGCAAGCATATGCCAAGGAGGGCGCGCACATGGGCTTGATGCCAAGCTTAGCCCTGGGGAGCTGATCCACGTTCTCCTTGCCAACGGCGTGCATAAGGTGCTCAATGCGCTGGACATGCGCTGTTCTGCGGTCTGTGTTGTTAGGCTGCAGGTGGTTCCTGGAACTCCTGTACTTGTTCTGCCTTGGCCTCGCTCCACATAAACCAAACGCCTGCTTCTGGCACGTTACCCTCCGCCTGAGGGCCCCGCCCCGAGCTCCAATGAGTCAGTTCTGGTCACCGCAGAGAGGACTGCGTTGTATCGCTGGGAAGCGCCTGCTGCTGAGTGTTGGAGAAGTGCTGACCTTGCTGCAACACAGGAGCGGCGGAGTAGCAGACTGCGGTCACGCTGCGCGCCCAGGTGTGCTGACCGCCTGAGCCACCTTGCTCAGGACCTGCCTCCCAGCACAAACAACTCCTGCAAAAGAGTGGTGCTTACATACCTGTCACAGCCCAAGTGTAACTCGCATCACCGCCGCGCAGTTGCCACACCTTGGAGCCTGGTCTCGTGGACAGCAGCGGGCAACAGCGGGCTGTAGCTGTACAACCATCGAACTTTACACAGGTGAGTGCCTTCTCCACTCTGCAGCGTGCGGTGCGCCGCTCGTTGCTTCGGAGTCTGATCAGCCAGCGCCATGGCTCTGCTGGTGCCTCAACGACGTCGGGCGGCTGTTCCTTGTGTCCCGCCTGTTCTGGCTGCGTTGATGCGCCCGCCGTCCATGTCATGGGCTCGCCGCGGCTGCGCTTGGCAGGTCCCTGTCCGCTCGGCGTATTGGCTTTGATGCTGTCGAAACATGCAGGCAGATACATATGCAGGCACAGCGCATGTGCACAGAAAATCGCAGCTGTGCTGTGCTTTCCCGCGCACATCAACACATGATGCGCTGCTGCTGCAGGGGCCGCCAACCCCGCGCCCGCCGCGCACACGCTCCAGGCTGGCCAGGGCACGCACAGCCGGCCCGGCGGC
>JAABUV010004715.1_pt1 | contig 16049 bp, 13 predicted proteins | sample 5559971 | NCBI WGS metagenome assembly JAABUV01 (sample SAMN10711881, study PRJNA513362) | rock metagenome | isolation source: Antarctica rocks | place: Antarctica: Victoria Land, Knobhead nord | collected 2015-12-19
GCATAGCGTCGGCCTGTTCCGTGTTGATGAAGACTGGGATTGGGACTCCAAGCACGAGGGCGGTGACCTTCTTCTGTGTATCACCCGCACCGACCTTGCCGTTTAGTATCAGTTCTTTAGACCCGGCCTCCGGGAACTGTGCCGCCGCAGACTTCGCCAGGCTGAGCGCCATCTCGTTCCCGTCGGAGCCGGTGTCGAGCATGGCCCAGACGGAGCGGCTGAGTACATGGACAGGGATATACAGCTTGCCGCCATCCTCGCGGAACGGGACTGAGAGCGAGCTGTTGTTGGCCGACGCCGCCGAAACACCGCCGCGCGCGAGCATCATCGTCTTCGCCGCAAAGTCCAGCGTCACGCGGTAGTACTGAAATATCTCCAGACCCAATGTGCAGTCGTCTATGGGTGACGGATCATGGTCGATATCGACATTGACGGCCCCCAGCGTTAGCGGCCCGAACGTCATACGATGTGCCAGACCGATTGTGATAGGTTCTTCTCCCTGAGCGCCGCTCATTGTGTCCGAGAACTGTCCTTGCAGCTTCAGGCCTTTGCCGACAAACCCGTTCAGGGCCACCATCGGCCCGCCGCCGGTGTCTAAGATCAGGCGGACTTTGCGACCATCGATGTCGGCGGCAACATGGACCCGGCTGTTCGCCCGATCAACCTCAATCGGGATAGTGACCGAGAACGGGGCCGAAGTCGCGCCCAGCTTCCTTAAATCTTTCTCCGTCCGGGGCGACACGGCATAGAACAGGAGCCCCTTGCGAATGGACTCGTGCGGATCGTCGAACAGCGGGGCTACGTCCGGCGGCGGGTCTGACGGGAGCGCCGGAGCGGTAGGAACTGCCTGCTGGGCATCGGCGCGGTGCGGGCCGAGGCCGCAGAGAAGCAGGGTGGCGGCCAGGCCGAGGGCACCGGGGCCGTTGCGCCGGGTCAGGTTCGTCATAAGCCGATTCGCTCCCAAGAAAAGCTAGAACACGATGACGCTCCGCAGCACGTCGCCCCCGTGCATGGCCTCGAAGGCCTCGTTCACCTGTGTCAGCTTGATCCGCTCCGTCACCATCTCATCCAGCTTGAGCTGCCCCTGGAGATAAAGCTGGGCCAGCAGCGGGAAGTCGTGCGACGGCAGGGCGTCGCCGCAGTGGCAGACGCGCAGCCCGGCCTTGTTCCAGTAGACCCCGGTCGCCATGTCGCCCAAGTTGAGCGTCACGGCGTCGTCCGACGCGGGGAATCCGATGGTCGTGGCCGTGCCGCCGTAGGACAGCATCTTGATGGCCTGCTCCGTGCAGACCGGGATGCCGGTGGCCTCGAAGGCGTACTCGACGCCGCCGTCCCAGCCGTCCTCGGTCAGCGCGCGCACCTGGGCCACGGGGTCGCCTTCTTTGGCGTTGACGGTATGCGTCGCGCCGAACGCTTTTGCCTGTTCCAATTTTTTCGCGTTGACGTCCACGGCGATGATCTGCCGGGCGTGCTGCAAGCGCGCGCCCTGGATGACCGACAGGCCCACGCCGCCGCAGCCGATCACGGCCACGCGCGCTCCGGCGAAGACCGGCGTGGTGTTCATCGCCGCGCCCACGCCCGTGACCACGCCGCAGGCGAGGAGACAAGCCCGATCCAGGGGCATCTCGGGGGGCATCTTGATCGCGGCCTTGGCGTGGACCACGGTGTAGGTCGCGAACGTCCCGCAGCGCAGCACCTGGGAGCAGACGGCCCCGTCGCGCTTGCGGCGGACGCGCGGCCCGGCCCGCAGCGCCTGGTAGCAGTGGCGCGGGTCTCCGCGCTTGCAGGCCGGGCACTGCTCGCAGGGCGCACGATAGGCGATGACCACGGCGTCGCCCTTTTCCAGGCCCTGTACGCCCTCGCCGACCGCCTCGACATGACCCGCACCCTCGTGGCCGAGCACGATGGGGAAGGCCATGCCGTTGCCGTTCAGATTCTTCACCGTCAGGTCGGTGTGGCAGACGCCCGACGCCGCCAGCTTCACCAGCACCTCGCCCGGTCCGGGGTCATCCACGGTGATGTCCTCGATCTCAACCGCGCGCCCCGCCTCGTTGAGCACGGCGGCCTGTCCTTCGTATGGCATGGTGTTTCCTCTGCGAGTCTATTGCGGCGGCGGCATCGGGGCCGTGGAAGCGGGGGCGAACTGTGGCCCTTTGACCGCCTCGGGCGGGGCCGCGAGCGACACGTCGGGGGGGATCGGGTTGCCCCGGTCGCCCAGGCCCGACCCGCTGCTGCCGACCGGCGACATGCGGCTGTAGGCGATACCCCTCGGCTGCGGCGGCAGGGTCGGGGCCTCGATGGTGCTGCCGACGCGGCCCGCCTCGTAGCCCGCCGCCGCCGAGCCGCCCGCGCCCGCCCCGGTCGGGGCCTCGCTCGCGCCGCCCGGCGGGTTCGGCCCGATGCGGAGGTCGTGCGGGGTCGTCGGCCCGGCCACCTGGTCTACGGTCGGCTGGGGCCGGGCACACCCGGCCAGCAGTGCGGGCAGGGGCAAGAGAAAAAAGAGTGCGGGGTGAAGTCTCATCACGGGTTCATTGTTCCAGGGCGGCGAAGGGGCTAAACCCCCACGACCCGCTCCGCGACGTCACCGACGGCGATCTCAGCGGGGTGCTGGGCATCCAGCAGCAGACCGCGAAAACTTCCCCGGCTGATCGCCCGCATTTTGGTCAGCGTCGTCCGCCGGGCCAGCTTCGCGCAGGGCCGGTGCGGCGTGGGCGTCACAACCAGCAGCGCGTCGCCCAGCCGCAGCGCGTCGCCGGGCGCAAAGCGGGACAGGTCCAGCCCGCGCAGGATCAGGTTGTCGCCGGGGACGTCATAGGCGATACCCAGCACGTCCAGCACGTCGGCGCTGACGGCGGAGACCTGCCGGCCCGGCACGCGCCGCCCCTGCCACCACTGCTTGCCGGGGTACTGCCCCTCGACCCCGCTCTCGGGCAGGACGCGCAGACGCGGCACGGCAAGGTGTGTGTCCGGCTCAGGCGAAACCGTCAGCGCCTCGACCAGGCCGAAGCCGCCCAGGCGCAAGCCGTTCAGCAGCTCCGAGTAGCGCGCCAGCAGAGCTTCATCGATCGGAGCTTCATCGATCGGAGCTTCATCGATCACATCTTCCACTGCAAGGGCACTCATGCCGGCATTATACCTGACTTACGTTCTGACGGCATCCGCACCGGATGAATCCCCGCGTCCTCCCCTGTGAAAGCGTTCCCGGCGAAAATATCTTCCGTAATGCTTGACATGGGCGCAGTTTTCCTTATATAATGCGTATGGGATCAGGTGAAGCGCTTCACCAGCCAGACCGAATGATGCGAAACAGCACACTGAAAGACGTCGCCGCCGCGGCGGGGGCGAGCGCCGCGACCGCCTCGTATGTCCTCAGCAACAGCCCCAAGGCAATCAGCCCCGAAACGCGCGAGCGGGTGCTGCGGGCGGCCCGCGACCTGGGCTACCAGCCGAACCTGGCGGCCCGGACCCTGGCCGCGCGGCATAGCCGGACGGTCGCGCTCTGGATCGCCAACACGTACGCGCCCTTCTTCGTGCAGGTCATCCGCCACTTCCAGCAGCAGGCGCGGCAGGGCGGCTACGAGGTCGTGATCCGGGAGATGGCGGGCGACCCGGACCGGGCAGGCCACAGCTCCGGCTTGTCCGGCTGGCCCGTGGACGGGGTCATCGCGTTCCAGGGGGCGGCCTATGTCCACGCCTTCCTGCGCGCGAACCCCCTCTCCTCGCTCCCGTTTGTGAGCATCGGGGCTTACCACGAAGACTGTTCGGACTTCGTGGAGATCGACCTCCAGGCCGGGGCGACGCAGGCGGTGCGGCATCTGCTCGGGTCGGGGCGGCGGCGGGTGGCGTTCCTGGTTCCCGCGGGGGCCGCCGGGGAGGCGAGGCGCGACGCCTACCATGCCGTCATGGCGGAGGCCGGCCTGGAGCCGGAGACGATCCCCGCCCCGACCAAGCAGCGGGCGGATGTCCGGCAGGCGCTGCGCGAGTTCGTCGTGCGGCACGGCTGCCCGGAGGCGATCTTCTGCTACAACGACGACATGGCATTGGGGGCTTACCGGGGCCTGTGCGACCTGGGCCTGCGGGTCCCGGAGCAGGTCGCGCTGGTCGGCTGTGACGGCATAGAGGACACGGAGTACCTGGAGCGCCCTCTCAGCACCATCGTCCAGCCGGTCGAGGAGATGTGCCGGACCGGGTGGCGGTTCCTGGAAAACCGGATGCGGGACCCCACGCTCCCGCCGCAGCGCACGACCGTGACGCCGCGCCTGACCGTGAGGGCGTCATCCGAATACGCTGCTGATGCTTTTTGATTCGCCCCCGCACCTGTCGGACTCACGAAAGGATACGTGTACCATGTCTGTTTCAGCCAGGAGCCGCCGTGGCTTCACTTTGATCGAGCTGCTCGTCGTCATCGCCATCATCGCCATTCTCGCGGCGATCCTGTTCCCCGTCTTCCAGAAAGTCCGCGAGAACGCCCGCCGCGCCTCCTGCCAGTCCAACGAGAAGCAGATCGGCCTGGCCCTCATCCAGTACACCCAGGACAGCGACGAGAAGTACCCGGCGGGCGTTACCTCATTGGGCTACGGAATAGGATGGGCGGGGGAGATCTACTCCTTCGTTAAGAGCACCGGCGTCTTCAAGTGCCCGGATGACAGCACGGCACCGGCGGCGGGCGCGGGCGGGACGACGCTCTACCCGGTGTCCTACTTCTTCAACGGCGGCATCCCCTTCTATACCGCCGGCGCGCTGTCCCAGATGAACTCCCCGGCCAGCACGATCATGGTGTGCGAGGCGGTCAGCAACGTGGGCGACATCGTGGACTCGGACGAAGGCATTGGCAAAGGCAACACCGTCTTCTCCGGCTGCGGGACAGGGCTTGGGCCGCTCAACAGCACGACAAACAACCCGGCCACCGTGAACGCGAAGTACGCGACGGGCTATGCCAACGGCATCGTGCTGCCCCTCGACCAGGGCTACTACGGCAACCAGCCCCTGGGGAGGCACACCGACAGCGCGAACTACCTGATGGCCGACGGACACGTCAAGTGGCTGCGCGGCCAGACGGTGTCTCCGGGCAACACGCCGCTGAACTCCACGGACAAGCAGACCACGGGACACGGCGCTGCGGGTGCAGCCGGGACCGACGGCACCTTCGATGACGGGAGCAAGTTCGCTGCGACCTATAGCCCGCGCTGAGGGGCACGGGTGCAGGAAAGTCGTTTCGGGAGCAGAGGCCGCGCCCGGCCCCTGCTCCCTTGTTTTGCCTGCCGACTTCGGCATTTTTGGACTTAGACACCGAGAGGAGAGAACGGACTTGACAGACATGAAGCGCCTCCGGCGGTGTGCGGCCCGCGCGGCCGCGACGGGCGCGGTACTAGCCCTGAGCGCCGGGTGCGCCCACACGCAGCCGCTCCGCGCCGGCTCGGTCCGACAGGCCGTGCCCGCCGCGCCTGTCCAGCCGGCCCCGCCCGCGTTCCGCCCGCCCGCCGTGCCGCTCGTCACCAGCGACCCCTACCTGAGCATCTGGTCGGAGGCGGACCGCCTGACCGACGACGTGACGCGGCACTGGACGCACCAGCCCCACCCCCTGGTCAGCCTGATCCGCGTGGACGGCAGGAGCTACCGGCTGATGGGCGACGACCCCGCCGCCGTCCCCGCCCTGCCCCAGACCGGCGTCCGGGTGACGCCGACGCGCAGCATCTACGACTTCCAGAACGCCCGGGTACACGTCACGCTGACCTTCCTCACCGCCGCCCTGCCCGACGACCTGGACGTGCTGACGCGGCCCCTTGACGTACCTGACCTGGGACGTGCGGAGCGTGGACGGCCAGGCGCACGACGCGGCGCTCTACGACAGCACCAGCGCCCTGCTGGCCGTCAACACGCCCGACCAGGCGGTGGTCTGGGGGCGTCAAACGGCCGGCGCGCTGACCGCCCTGCGCGTCGGGACGCAGGCGCAGACGCTGCTCAGGCCCGCCGGCGATGACGTCCGAATCGACTGGGGTTATGCCTACGCCGCCGCGCCTGCCGCCCAGTCGGCGTCGGCCATCGGCGGGAACGCGGGCCTGCTGGCGGGCTTCACGCAGCGGGGTACGCTGCCCGCCCAGGACGACCAGGCCCGCCCCCGCGCGGCCTCCGAGGACACGCCCGTCCTGGCGTTCGTCTTCCCCCTGGGCCGCGTCGGGGCGGCCCCGGTCTCGCGGCACCTCATCGTGGCCTACGACGAGATCGACGCGGTCAAGCTCTCCAGCCGGAACCTGCGCCCCTACTGGCGGCGCAACGGGGCCACGGCGGCGACGCTGCTGGAGCAGGCCGAGCGCGACTACCCCGGCCTCGCCCGGCGCTGCGCGCGGTTCGATGCGGATCTGATGTCCGACCTGACGCGGGTGGGCGGGGCGCGCTACGCCCAGGTCTGCGCCCTCGCGTACCGCCAGTCCCTGGCCGCGACGGGGATCGCCGCCGACGCCAACGGCAGGCCGCTGATGTTCACCAAAGAGAACACCAGCAACGGCGACATCGCCACCGCCGATGTCCTGTTCCCCGCCTCGCCCATCTGGCTGCTGCTGAGTCCCACTCTCGCCAAGGCCTCCGCCGTCCCCATCCTGGCCTATGCGGCCTCCCCCGTGTGGAAGTTCCCCAACTCGCCCCACGACCTGGGGACGTACCCGTTCGCCTCGGCGACGGGCGATCCGGGCGAGGCGATGCCCGTAGAGGAGAGCGGCAACATGCTCCTCCTCTGCGACGGCATCGCCCAGGCCGACCGCAGCGCCGACTTCGTCAAGCCCTACTGGCCGCAGCTCACGCGGTGGGCCGCCTATCTGGAGCGGTACGGCCTGGACCCCGGAGACCAGCTCTGCACCGACGACTTCATGGGGCACCTGGCGCATAACTCCAACCTCTCGATCAAGGCGATCCTGGCCCTGGCCGCCTACGGCGACCTGTGCCGGATGCGCGGCGACGCGGCCAACGCCCGCCGGTACGCCGGGATCGCCCAGGCCGACGCCCGGCACTGGGTTCAGGTCGCGGACCGGGGGCCGGCCTCGCTGCTGGCCTTTGACCGGCCAGGCACCTGGAGCCAGAAGTACAACCTGGTCTGGGACAAGATTCTCGGCCTGCACGTCTTCCCGCCGTCCGTGGCGCGGAAAGAGGTCACCTTCTACAAGGGGAAGCTCGGCACCTACGGTGTCCCGCTGGATTCCCGGACCAGAATCGGGGACGCCGACCACTCGTTCTTCAGCGCGACGCTGGCGGACACCCCCGCGGACTTCGAGACGCTGACCACGCCTTTCTTCTCCTACCTGGACGCGACAACGGCGCGGCTGCCGATGGTGGACACGTACCAAACCGACGACGCGCGCAGCGACGGCCTGCACGCCCGCTCGGTCGTCGGCGGCGTCTTCATCAGGATGCTTGCCGACCGGGCGGCCTGGCGGCACTGGGCGGGCGCGGACCCGGTCCGCGTCAGCGGGTGGGCACCGCTGCCCCCGTCCGCGACCATCACCGAGGTCGTTCCCACTTCCCGGCGTCAGCCGCAGACGTGGCGCTACACCACCCGCCAGCCCGCCGCCGGCTGGACGCAGCCCGGATTCAACGACGGCGGCTGGGATCAGGGGAAGGGCGGCTTCGGCACGGTCGGTACGCCGAGCGTGGCCGTCGGCACCACCTGGGACACGCCCGACATCTGGCTGCGCCGCACGTTCGTCATGCCCGCCGGCCGCCACCGGAACCTCCAGGTCTTCGCGTTCCATGACGAAGACATCGAGGTCTACTTCAACGGCGTGCCCGCCGCCCAGGAGACCGGCTGGGTCACCGCCTACCAGCCGATCGAGATCACGCCCCGCGCGCTGGCCCTGCTCAAGCCAGGGTCACGGATCACGATGACCGCGCACTGCCACCAGACCACCGGCGGCCAAGGCATCGATGTCGGCCTGGCAGATGTCACGCAGCCGTGAACGGAAACGGGGAGCAGTCTTTCGACTGCTCCCCGCTTTCAGATAGCCCTCTTAATGCCCCTCGTTAATGCCCCTTCTTCGGGACGTTCTCGGACGAGTGCCCCGGCCCGACCTTGGCCGACGGGTCGATGTGGGCCTTGGCGTGGTTGACGGCGATGGCCGCCTCGCCGAAGCCGGTGGCGATCAGCTTCAGCTTGCCGTCGTAGGTCACGATGTCGCCCGCGCCGTAGACGCCGGGGAGGTTGGTCTCCATGCGCGAGTTGACGGCCACGGAGTTGCCGACGATCTCCAGCCCCCAGCTCTTGATGGGGCCGAGGTCGGTCAAAAAGCCCAGATTAAAGAGCAGCTCGTCGCACTCGTAATACTTCTCTTCTTTGGTGCGGCTGTCGAAGATCGTGACGCCCTCGACGTGCTCGGTCCCATGGACCTGCTTGACCTCGTGGAACGTCAGAAACTCGATGGGCAGCGCCATGACCTTGGCGATGGTGTCCTCGTGCGCCTTGAACTTGTCCGTCCGGTGGATCTGCACGATGCTCTTGGCCGTGTCGTACAGGTTCAGCGTCCAGTCGAACGCGCTGTCGCCGCCGCCGACCACCATCAGCCGCTTGCCCGCGAGGCCGCTCTTGTCGCCGACGAAATAGTGGATGCCGCGCCCCTCCAGCTCGTCCAGGCCGGCCTGCGCGATCTTGCGCGGCAGAAACGCCCCCACCCCGCAGGAGATGACGACCGACCGGGCGCGGTGCGTCCGCCCCCCCTCGGCCTCCATCGTCACCAGGCCGTCCTGGGACGTCAGCTTCGCCACCTTCTCGTCCAGGGCCAGGGCCGGCTCGTACTGGCCCATCTGCTCGGTCAGGCTGTCCACCAGGTCCTTGGCGTAGACTTTGGCGTACCCGGCGACATCGAAGATGTACTTCTCCGGGTACAGCGCCGACAATTGCCCGCCCAATTGGGGCAGGCTGTCGATCACCTCGGTCTTCATGCCCCGCAGGCCCGCGTAATAGGCCGCGTACTGCCCGACCGGCCCGCCGCCGATGATGGCGATGTCGAAAATCTCGCCCGCGCCCGGTTCACTCGTCAAATCGCAACCCCGCTTCTAAATCCCATCAAAATCCCGTCAAAATCCCGGCCCTTAGTATGGGCGAAAGTGGGCCGGTTTGTCAAGCAAGCGGCAGAGGGAACAAAGGCCGCACGGCAAACGATAGAGGACGATGTAGAACGAAAGCGAGACCGAAATGCCCGACACCCGTCGGCAAGCCGCCTGCCTGGGCGTTCGTGAACCAGAGAGAAGCTTATGCTTGCGTTGATCGCAAACCTGATCGCCGTCGTGCATGGGGCGGTCGTGGCAGCGGTGGCATTGGGCGCGGTGGCGGCCATGCTGGGGATGCTCCGCCGGCGTCCACGGTGGGAGCGCGCGTACTATGCGCTCCTGGTCGTGGTGATCGCCGCGAACATCCTGTGGGGCGAGTGCCCGCTGACCCGCTGGGAACAGGGGCTTCGGGAGTGGGACACGCCGGGTTCCGCCTACTGCAACTCCTTCATCGGCCACTACCTGCCGATGCTGCCGGCGCGGGCGCTGGCCTGGCTCGGCCCCTCGCTCATGGCCGGTGCCTTGTGCGCCGCCCCCCTGTGGCGTCTGTCCGACCGGCGCAGGCTGCATCCGCTCAACCAGGGACATCCGCCCGCCGCCGGGTGACCCATGCCTTGACTTCGCCGCCCCCCGAAGGGTATACTGGTACGTTTTGCATCCAAGAAAATCGCTTGAATCTGTGCGGGACGCGGGGAAACGAACGTTTTGACGACCAAAGTGGGTCTGGTGCAGCTCGGATGCGCCAAAAACCAGGTGGACGGCGAAGAGATGCTGGGGGCGCTGGCCTTGTCGGAACGGGGTGCAGTCGAGTTCGTCGCCGACAAGGCCGACGCCGACGTGCTGATCGTCAACACCTGCGGGTTCATCAACTCGGCCAAAGAGGAGAGCATCAGCGCGATCTTGGACGCCGTCAAGCGCAAGGGGCGCGGGCAGGTTTCCAAGGTCATCGTCACCGGCTGCCTAGCCCAGCGCTACGGCGCGGACCTGGCGCGCGAGATACCCGAGGTGGATGCTTTCCTGGGCATCGAGGGGGCACCGCTGGTGGGGAACGTCGTGTTCGGCGACCGGCCCCGCCAGATCAACCTGGTCGCCCAGGTCGCCGACAAATACCCGCTGATCCCCCAAGCCCGCCTGCGCGCGACCCGCACCCCCTGGACCGCCTACCTCAAGATTTCGGAAGGCTGCGACCACGCCTGCACGTTCTGCGCCATCCCCGGCATCCGCGGGCGGCACCGCTCCAAGCCCATCGAGCGGCTGGTGCAGGAAGCGGCCCAATTGGCGGCCTCGGGCGCAAAGGAACTCAACCTGGTCGCCCAGGACACCACCGCCTACGGCATGGACTTGTATGGCCGGCTGGCCCTGCCCGACCTGCTCCAGTCACTGGCCGGCGTCGAGGGCGTTCAGTGGCTGCGCTTGCTCTACTGCTACCCGACGATGGTCCGGCAGCCGTTGATCGACGCCCTGCGCGATCTGCCCCAGGTCATCCCCTACATCGACATGCCCTTGCAGCACGGCGACGACGCGGTTCTGAAGGCTATGAAGCGCGGCGGGTCGGTCGAGCAGTACAAGCGCCTGTTCGGCAAAATGCGCGAGCAGCTCCCCGATCTCGCCCTGCGGACCACGTTCCTGGTCGGCTTCCCCGGCGAGACCGACGCGCAGTTCGCGCGCCTGCTGGACTTCGTCAACGAGATGCGCTTCGACCGCCTGGGCGTTTTCACTTACTCCCCCGAGGAAGGCACGCCCGCCCACGACCTGCCCGGCGCGGTTTCGCCCCGCGTCATGCGCGAGCGGCGCGACGCGCTGATGGCCGCCCAGCAGAGTATCAGCCTCGCCAACAACCGGAAGTGGCTGGGGCGGACGCTGGACGTCCTGGTCGAGTCGCGCTCGGGCGAGGACGCCGTAGGCCGCTCGTTCCGCGACGCGCCCGAGATCGACGGCACGGTCACGGTCACGGGCTGCGGGGCCGCATCGGGCGCGCTTGTTTCGGCCCGCGTCATCCAGGCCGACCCCTACGACCTCGTCGCCGCCCCCGTTTAAGTTTTCATACCGACAAGGAGACCGCATGGCGACCACCCGCACCGAAAAGAAGTCCACGACCAAAAAAGCCGCCCCCGCCGCCGACCCGCTGGAGGCCCTGGCCGGCGAGGTGCTGACGACACTCCTGCACCGCGCCCTGGTCCGCCTGGGCGAGCCGGCCCGCGTCGCCGACGCCGCCCGCGAGGCCGGTGAGGAGGCGATCACGCCCGCCCTGGCCCGCACCCACATGGAGACCCAGCCGCGCCGCTTTGTCGCCGTGGACCGCCGCTGGGATGTCACGTCGCGCTACCTGGACAAGACCCGGCCCACCGAGCGGATTTTAGAGGAGCTGATCGCCGTCTACGGCGGGCCGATCCCGACCGACGACGTGGCCGGAGAACTGGCGCTGATCACGGGCCGTCCCCGCGAAGCCTACACCGACGTCGCCCCACGGATGCTGCGCGGGACGCCGTTCTTCCCGGTCGCCGGCGGCTTGGCCTACGGCTTGCGGTCGTGGCTGCTGGACCTGACCTCGGAGCGCGAGGACGACCTGCTGTTCTACAACTATCTGACCGCCGACAGTCTCGCCCCGTTCGCATCCGCCGCACAGGGGCTGGACTGGGAGCGCGAGCCGGGACAGGCGGGCCGCGCCCTGGTCGCCGTCGGCGGCGGGCAGCCCGTGGACAACCGCACGGTCCAGTATTTCGCCCACAAGGCGCTGGGCGAGGATTTCGACGGGGCCGCCCTGTACGACGCGATGGCGACCGACCGCGAGACGTTCATCGCGCTGGGCGACCACCGCTGGCTGCTGCGTGACGCGCTCGACCCCCTGCGAGCGGTCTGGCGGGCGCAGGCCGAGCGCGCGGCCACGCTGCCCGACGAGCCGGCGGCTGCGGTCGCGGCCGCCGTCGAGACGCCCGCCAAGCCCTTGGAAGTCTCGTCCGAGGAGGCCGAAGAACTGGCGAGCTACTTCGAGGGCCGCGAGGACGACGCGCGCATCTCGGATCTGCTGACACAGGTGTTCCAGATCCGTCCGGGTAGCCGCACGTTCGAGGCGGACGCCGAGACGCTGACCCAGTACCTGCGCGCCCGGCCCGACCAGTTCCTCTGGGTCGGCACCGACCGCTTCCGCGCTCCCGGCACGCTGCCGCTCTTTTTGGGCCAGCTCCCCGAGTCGCTGACGTTCCCCACCCTGCCCCGATTCGAGACCGACGACGGCGAGGTCCTGGACCAGATGCTCGCGGACGGAGGCTTTGAAGAGGGCCTGGCCGACGAGATACTGGACCCCAGCGCTCAGGACGTCAACGACCAGGAACCCGCCGAGATCACCCGCTGGCCCGAAGGCGCGACGGCAGACGCCTCACGTCTGCGTCTGGTCCTGAAGGCGCACCACAAGGAGATCGGGACGCTGCCGCTGGCCCAGGTTCCGCCCGGATTCCTGCCCTCGGAGCCGTCCGTCGTCGAGCTTACTCTGCGCGACGCGGCGGGGAACGGCTACCCGGTCTACGTGGACCACAGCGTCCAGATGATCTACGGCCTGTTCGACGTTTACGCCGACATCGCCGCCGAGTCCGGGGCCGTCGTTTACCTGGAAAAGACCGACAAGCCCGACGAGTACCGCTTCGTGGACCGGAACGAGACCGACCCCGGCGTGTTCGTCAGCCCTGCCCGCCTGGAGGAGCTGTCGGACTTCCGCGGCGAGGTCGAATCGGGTGACCCGCTCTCGACCTACGACATCGTCCGCCGCCTGCTGACCAGCTACCCCAAGGGCGTCCCCTTCCTGACCCTGCTCACCGAGGTCAACCTGGTCCGGCGCACCCCGCGCCGCCTGCTGGCGAGCGTCCTGAGCGGCTACCCCGCCTTCCACGCCCGCGCCAAGGGCTGGACGTTCGACCCCAAGAAGGAGCCGGAGGGCTTCGACGACCGCAAGGCCCCGTTCATCCTCAAATAAGCCACGGCAAGATAAGCCACGGCAAGAAGGCCCCGCGCGGATGCGCGGGGCCTTCTTTGGCTTGGCACTCTTACGTCTTCGCCGTCATCTTGCGCGTCGGGTCTATGATGTTGGCGTCGAAGATCGCCACGTTCGACTGCACCTGCGCGCCCGCCCCGACCACACAGCGCTCCAGGTGGGTGCCCGCGCTCACGCGCGCCCCCGCCCACAAGATGGTGTCTTGGAGCGTCACGTTGGCCTCGATCACACAGCCATCGCCGATGATCGTATTCGCGCCGATGATCGCGCCCGCGCCGACTGTAACGCCGCTGCCTAGAAGGACGGGGCTGCCGATCTGGGCGGTCGAGTCGGTCTGGGCGTCTTCGCCGTTCTCCAGCCGGACATCCAGCGCGACGCGGCCATTGAGGGCGTCGAAGTTCGTCCGGCGGTACACCGACAGGCTGCCCACGTCCTGCCAGTAGGCGGTCGAGAGGAACCCGTACATCGGCTTGCTTTCGGCCAGAAGCTGCGGGAAAACGTTGTTGCCGAAGCCCCAGAACGTCTCGGGCGGGATCAGGTCGAAGACGCCCGGCTCGAAGATGTAGACGCCGGTGTTGGCGGTGTTGGAGAAGACGTCGCCGCCCTTGGGCTTTTCGAGAAACCGCGTGATGCGCCCGTCCGGCTCGGTCACGACGATGCCGAACTGCGAGGGATCGTCCACGACGCACAGGGCGATGGTCGCCGCCGCCTGGTTGGCGCGGTGCAGGCGCAGGACGCCCGACAGGTCGATGTCGGAGATGTCGTCGCCGCCGATCACCAGGAACGTCTCGTCGCCGAAGAAGTCCTGGGAGCGCTTGACGCTGCCCGCATCCCCCCACAGCTTGTCCTCCTGGGCGTAGGAGATCTGGACGCCGAGCCGCGCGCCGTCGCCCAGATACTCCCGGATCACGTCGCCCAGATAGTGCAGGTTGATGCGGATGTCGGTGAAGCCGTGCTTCTTGAGCTTGTAAACGATGTGCTCGATGACGGGCCGGTTGACGACCGGCACCATCGGCTTCGGGATCGCGCGCGTCAGCGGGTCCAGGCGGGAGCCGACTCCCGCCGCCAGAATCATGGCCTTCAATGCGTGTGTCTCCTTCGCTTCCGCCGGGGGTCAGTCAAAGAACGCCCGCACGGCTTCCGCGGCGTATTGTACCTGTTCCGGCGACAGATCGGGGTGGACCGGCAAAGACAGCACCTCGCGCGACGCCCGCTCGCTCTCGGGGAAGTCGCCAACCCCGTAGCCCAGGAAGGCATACGCCTCTTGCAGATGGATCGGCAGCGGGTAGTAGATCGCCGACTGCACCCCGCGCCCGGCTAAATGCCGCTGGAGGTCGTCGCGCCGCCCCCCGGCCACACGCACCGTATACTGGTGGTAGACGTGGAAGTTGCCGCGCTCGGCGCAGGGCAGGGCCAGCCGGGCGTCCAGGCCGCGCAGGGCGTCGTCATACAGCGCGGCGTTGCGCCGGCGCGACTCGCTCCAGCCGTCGAGATATCGGGCTTTGACGCGCAGCAGGGCCGCCTGCATCCCGTCCAGGCGCGAGCAGTAGCCGATCCGGGTGTGGAAGTAGCCGCCGCCCGACCCATGAAAACGCAGCAGGCGGAGCTGCTCGGCTACGTCGTCGCTGTCGGTCAGCACCATGCCGCCGTCGCCGCAGGCCCCCAGATTCTTGGTCGGGTAGAACGACAGCGTGTTCGCGTCGCCCCACTCCGCCAGCGGCTTGCCGCCGTGCCGCGCGCCGATGGCCTGCGCCGCATCGCCCAGCACGGCCAGGCCGTGGGCGGACGCTAGGGCGGTCAAGCGGGTCATGTCCGCGATCTGCCCGAACAGATGCACCGGCAGGATCGCCTTCGTCCTGGGGGTGATCTTCGCCGCGACGGCGTCCGGGTCGAGGTTGAACGTGTGGGGGTCGATGTCCGCGAAAACCGGCGTCGCCCCGGCCAGGCAGATCGTCTCGCCGGTCGCGATGAAGGTGAACGGCGCGGTGATCACCTCGTCGCCCGGCCCGACGCCCAATGCCAGCAGGGACAGCAGCAGGGCGTCCGTCCCGGAGTTCACGCCCAGGGCGTGCTTCGCGCCGCAGGCCTGGGCGATCTCGCGCTCCAGCGCGACGGTGTTCTCCCCCAGCCCGCCGAAATCGCAGGCGGCCATGACCCGGTCAAAGGCCTCAGTCAGTTCGGGCTTGAGCGCGCGGTGCTGCGCCTGCAAGTCCGCCATCGGTACATTCATTCCCTGTCCGTTTCTGTTCTGTTTCGTATAATGCAATAGACAACGGAGGCCGCCGTTTGTTACAGCGGTTTTTCTCTAGTGCCACAGGACGCCCACCAGCCCGGCCATGCCCACGATCCCCAGCGTCGGCACCCGCCGCGTCAGCGCCAGGCCCATCGCGGCCGCCAAGATCACCCCGCTCCGGGTGCTGACACCGGCGCCCTGTAAAATGCCGTGGAGGGCCACCAGGAACACCCCCACCACGGCCAGCCCCAGCCCCCGCATGAAGCCCTCGACGGCCGGATGGTCCTGTACGCGCCGGTACAGGCGCTCGACGCCCAGGATCAGCAGCGGCGGCAGCGTGACGGCGATCAGGGCAAGCAGGCTGCCGCGCAGACCACCCGCGAGATAGCCCAGGCTGATCACCCACAGCCCGCTCGGACCCGGCGCGATGTTGCCGATGGTCAGCGCCTCGCCGAACTGCCGCTCGGTCGCCCAGCGGCGCGCGATCAGGTCGGCGTGGAGAGAGGGCAGGCTGCCCATGCCGCCCGTGGAGAAAAGTGATGCCTTGAGGAACAGCCAGAAGAAAAGCAGAGGACTCACGGGGCGGCCCCCGGAGCGCGGCGACGCGCCCAGTTCCAGGCCGCAGAGAGCGCGGCGCAGACGCCGAGGATGAGGATCACGGGCGGGTGCCCGCGCCACGCGGCCAGGCCGCTCCCGGCCAGCAGCGCGAGGGCCAGGCTCAGGCTCCCCCACCCCTGAAGCCGGCTCTGCGCGAGCAGCGGGCGCGCGATCTGCCAGGCCGTGACCAGCCCCAGCCCG
>JAABUV010004718.1_pt1 | contig 16042 bp, 19 predicted proteins | sample 5559971 | NCBI WGS metagenome assembly JAABUV01 (sample SAMN10711881, study PRJNA513362) | rock metagenome | isolation source: Antarctica rocks | place: Antarctica: Victoria Land, Knobhead nord | collected 2015-12-19
GCTGCGGCACAGGCGCTCCCAGTCGGGCGGCGGCAGCAGCGCCGCCAGGCTGGCGTGCGGCGCCAGCGCGGCCGGCAGCGCGTCCAGCGCCAGCGGCGGCAGCGATGGCCGCACCGCCACCTGCACCATGTGCGGGCTCGCCTCGTCATGTCTCCAGCGTCATGGGCTACAGGCGCTCTTTTGCCAGCCCGCCCTTGCAGACGGCATGTGCTGACTGCCTGCACACTACGTAACCTCTTCAGCACGCAAGTGCGTCGGCCTGCAGTCCCGTCCCGGGGCCCCCGCGGGTCCACCGCACGCCAACGCCACAGGCATCCAGCTACCAGCCCTGCCAAAGGGACAACAGGTGAAGCTGAGGACAGTGATACCAGGATGACATGTGAGCTTTCAAGCCGCAAGCACCTGCGCGCCATACAGGCCGGCGTCCGCGGCGACGCCGATGCCGTACACGTGCGCAAACGTGGTCGCGTGCGGGAAGCGGCGCGTGAGCTCGCGCGGCACATACCCCAGCAGCGCGCCGCCCAGCGTCTGCGCGCGCGGCCTGCTGCTCGGCAGATGTCGGCGCCTGCTGCTGGCAGCGCACGCGCTGGGCATTGTCAAGTGCAGCACAAACGACAAAAGGATCTTCACAATCTAATGCATACGCTAGCCATGCTTGACCCGCTACGTCAAGCTGCACAACCTACCTCTGGGCAAAAGCATATCTACACAGGCATAGGCTGCGGGCTCACCCTCTCTGCCACGGCGGTCTGATACATTTCTAAAACATACGAACCAGCAGCAGAGTGATGTGAGGGCCAGGCCGGCACATGCCTGCACGCGGACGGCGTTGGGGTCGTACTCATTCTCCGGCTCCTTCACCAGCGCCAGCGCTTGCTCTGCCACGCAGGCAGGCACGTCGCCCCGTGAGTCCCTCAAGAGGCGCGCTCGCTGGGCTTGCTTGGCACGGTGCGCACAAGAGAGCCCACCCTGCGCCATTGCTGCGGCAGGTGTTACGCAGGGGCTCGGGGGCCTGCACCAGGCTGCAGCGCGGCCACGGCCGCCTGGCGCCCCTCGAACGACACGCCCGCGACGCGGAAGACCTCCAGCGGCAGCTCGGCGCGCAGCGCGCCGCGCGCCTGCGTGCTCAGCGCGGTCACGGTCACGGACACGCCCAGCACGGGCACGCCCAGCACGGTCACGGTCACGTGCGCAGCGCAGTCACACGGAGCTGGGCCAAACGCCGCTGTCCCTACGCCGCTCCTTTATGAGCACGTGCCAGCGTCGTTGCACGACACTAGCTGCGTGGCCAACCGAAAAAGACAGAGCGGGCACTACGGGCTCAGCGGGTGGGTGCCGCGCGCCTCCAGAGCGTTCAGCGGCGCGTCGGCCAGGCGCCGCGCCAGGCTCCCCAGCTCAGCGGCGCGCGTGCGCACCGACGCCGCGTCCGCCAGCGCGGCGCGCCTGGGCGCCGGCCCGGCAGCGCCGCCCTGTGGCGCACCCAGCTCCGCGCTGGCGTGCGTGCAAGCGCGGCGCGCCTGGTGCCCAGGGCGGCAGCCCTGCAGCCTGTGCAGGGCTGAGGGCCAGCCCGGTGACCGCGGTCGAGCGCTGCAGCCGGCAGTGGCTGCTGGGGCAGGCCAGTGCAGCCGCATAACAATCAGTCCTGTCCCTTTGCTTGACGCGCACGTCGCACGCAGCGACCAGCACCGGCTGCTTGCCAGGGTCAACAACCTGTCGCCAAGCAAAGTCAGCTAGCCAGGCAGCAAGCATCTACAGGATGACGTGCAGCAGTTCTCAACGCAGCTGCTCACCTCGCCATGTCCTCGGAAACATCGCCAATGCTGGCTTATGCCTTGTTGACCGATGGAAGGCAAGACACCTATTTGATGCGGAGCGCTCGAGCTGCACTGCGCAAGTTTTCCAACGTCAATAAAGTTCATAATCACACAGTTTCGGAAGTTGAAGAGCAGTGATTGGCTTCCCAGGCAGGCTGCCTGGCCAGGCCATCTTGTCCAGCATGCGTGCACGGATATGCGGGCCGTAGACAAGCGCATGCACTGGCCTCCATGACGCTCACACTCACTCGTGCCAAATATGCAATGAGTGCGCTGCAAGGTCACTGCGTATGCAATGAGTGTGCTGCACAGAGCTGTGTGCAGTGGTTGGAAAGTACAGCACACTCGCGGCGCCGCGCCGCGCCCAACAAACTTCTGAGCAGGAGCCCCCTCATGTTGCCTGCTTTGCTTTCACCTGCGCAGGTGGACTTACATGTTGCCCACAGTGGAGTGATGAGAGCATCATGCCCGTTTCAGGTAGCTTTCACAACATAGCCTATACACTGAAGAAGACACACTCATTCTGCTGCTCCAAGTGGGCAGCCTGATACTGTGCACATGCTGAGCAGGGTAGCCACAACACACCTGTGCGAAGATGCAAAGAGACGCATCACACTACCCAGGGCGCTGCCGTTTGCGCGCACTTGAGAGCTCTCAAGTGCGCACTAGGGTAACAGACGCCTAGAAAGAAACAGGGCAGACCTTGCCGGGCCCTGAAAGCAAGCCACGCGCCTGCTCCCAGAGTGGTGGGGCCACCGCGCAAGTGCGACACATACACAGAGACAGCGCAACCATACCTTGTCACGAAATAAACCAAAGAGCACACCGAGGAAACGCCTCTTTGCAGCTGAGTGAGTGGTGCCGCTCCAAAGCACAGCCAGCGGCGGGCATGCGGCTGGCGCTGCGCGCAGCGGCGGCCTGCTGGACGCGCCGGCCAGGCCGCGCCCCGCCGAAAGTCACCTCCCCTGCTCGCCGGCCTCGCTTGCCAAGTCGCCCAAGTGGCGCCCCTCCCGGCGCAACTCCCGGCCGTCCTCCCTGCGCGCGGTGCCGTTGGCCGCCAGGCGCGTTGCTGCGCCGCCGCTGGCCTCCAGCTCCAACCCTGACACCCTGCCCTCACCGACCCCGCCGATCGCTGCCCCCGCTCCTCGAATGAGCGCGCCCGCATCCGGCAGCGCCGCCTCGCCGTCCGCGCGCGCCGCCGGCTCGCGCGCAAACAGCAGCTCCGCGCAGGGCCGCGCGTCGCTGCAGCGCAGGCCGACGGCTGCCCACAGCTTGTCGCAGCCGCCGCCGTCGTCGGCGGCGCCCGGGCAGGGCCCGTACTGCGCGGCGACCACCTGCCGCGGGCGCACGCGCATGCAGCCATCAGCCCGACGGCCTCGCGTCGGGGGGCAGGGCGCAGGGCTCCCCTGGCCCGCGGCCGCGGCGCCCAGGCGCTCCCGCCGTCGCCCGACGTCACGCAGTGCGAACGCTGGGCCAGGTCATCAGGGCCCAAGCACGAGCGCGCGCGCCCGCGCTGCCCTGCCCAGCCTGGCGCCGCCTGAGGGAAGGGGCCCCGGCCGGGGCCGGGCGCGCGCCTGCAGGCCCTCGCGGCGCAGCAGGTGGGCGAGGCGGCCCCATGCCAGCACCTGCGGCCGCCCGCGCGCCCAGCGGCGGCCCAGGTGCAGCCGCACGGCCAGCTGGTCCGCGCGGCGCAGCCAGGCGCCGCCGGCCGCGTGGCCCTCCACGGCCGCGCCCAGGCCCAGCTCGCAGCCGCGGCAGTCCAGCCGCAGCGCCGCCAGCCGCGCCGCGCCCAGCGCGTCCGCCAGCGCCGGCACGCGCACCTGCGGCCACCGGCGCGCACTCTGATGTCAGGCCGAGCCGGGGGCTGCCGGGCGCGCCGCCGACTGCAGCGTCTGCCAGCGCGGGCGCGCGCCCCCGCGACCGCCGACCTGCAGCACACGCCCTCGCCTAGCGCAGCCCATCACCACCGTAATCAGCCTGTACGCGGTTCGACAGGCTGGGCGCGCTGGCGCAGGGCGCTGCCCAGCGCGCAGGACTCCGCTGGCGCAGAAGCAGGGGCTGCCCAAGCAGCCACAGGGCAACCCCCCGCGGGAAGATGCCGTCTGACCGGGCTGTGCCCGCACCAGGCCCCGCCCGTCGTGGAAGCCCGCCGCGGCCTGCACGAAGGGCAGCTGCAGGAAGTCCAGGCGGCCCGGCGGCGCGACCGCCGGCCGCCGCCGCACCAGCGGGTCCACGACCCACGCGCGGCAGCCGTGCCGGCGCGCCAGGTCGGCCTCCGCGCCAAAGCTGCGCCCGACGCCCAACGACAGCGCCGCGCAGGGCGACCCGTCCGCGACGCCGGCCGCTGCCGGGTACGCCGCCAGGTTGCACCTGCGCGCGCGCGCGCGTCACCGCCGGCGACGACACGCGCTCGGCCCGCCGCGCCGCCTCTGGCCCGCCGCGAGTGCAGCCCTGGCGTGGGTCGTGGCTGCGGCGGCTTTGCGGCAGACGCCCCCCGGGCCATCATAGCCGGCAGGCACGGCCGGAGGTGTGCGAGCGTGCGGGTGCATAGGGCTGGTGGCCGGCACAGGAAGTCAAAACACACACACTGTGTCTCCTGTATGATGCTCCCCAGAGGCGATGCAGCGCGCGCGCGCCGTGCAGGACACTGGCACGAGACAAGAAAGGCGTGTGCTCGCCACTGCCTACTCTCAACAAACCGCGTGGCGGGGACACGGCCGTGCTGAGCTGAGGGCCGCTGTGCGCGCTGTCGGTGGTTGCAGCAGGCGCAGGCACTAGGCGGCGCGGGCCGGCACTGCTGGGCAGGCCGGGTTGGCGCGCACAGCTGCAGGCGCGACTTGCCGTGCCCGTAGGAGGTCAGGTTGCACCAGGGCAGGCCCGCGCGCGGCGCCCCGCTGGCCCCGGCCGCCTCGACGGCCGCCACGAGCGGCGCCATGTCCCGCCCCAACAGCCGCAGGGCCTTCAACGCCTTCATATCGCTCAGCCCGACGACCTGCGCCCGCCCCTCCATGTCCCACTGCGCGCAGGCTGGCAGCGCGCACAGCAGCGCGCACAGCAGCGCGCGCAGCAGCGCCCCGGCCGCCGCACGCGCGCCCCGGTTGCGCAGCGCAACCATGCGCAGCGGGCCCCGCCGATGCCGCGCGACCGCCTCACACAGCCGGCGTGCCTCGCTGCGACTGCCGCGCGCCGCGTCTGGGCGGATATGCCTGGCCCCTCAGGCTTCCTCTGATGTCGCGCTACCATGCACGACAGGCCAGGGCCAGGGCCGGCTCTACTGTCCGGCCTTGCCGCCGCAGCGGCTCGGCCCCCCACAGATGCCCCCCGGGGATGAGGCGCGACAGCGCGTGTGCTCAGCCTCCTGCGCCGCGCTGCCCGCTAGCCTCCTATCCGCACGCGCAGCGCGTGCTGCCCTCCTGTTCGCGTGGGGCAGGGAAGCGCTCATCACTTACCGACGTCTACTCCGAAAGACGCGATTACGTGCGGAGGAGTGTGTTGTACACGGGGGCTTGGGAACCCTTCTCGTGCTTCCGGCGCCACTAGAGGAAAGCGAGACTCTGTCTTCTTTAGATAAGTCTGGCTTTCCTGCTGATCAAATTTGTTGCCCGCGACAGTGCCTGGGCGGCCGCACGGCCGCACAGGGAGCCGCGTGCCCCCGCAGCTGAGTCTGGCTGGCAGAGGCTGCAGCAGAGCCTGCTGGTTCGGGACGCTGTGAGGGACGTGTCAAGGTGTTACAGACCTGACAGCCTCTCGCGGAAAAGCCATGGCAAAGGCGTGGGGCGGCACCTTCAGCGAGAGCAACGCGCTCTCCTTCTCGGAGCACGTCCCGGGGGACGCTGTGCCCACTGCGCACCACGTGGACAAGCGCAGACTGAAGCGGAAGGGCCTGGAGGTCGTGTTCGACCCGGCTGCGCACAAGTGCGCCGCGGGCCTGCGCCGTCGAGCCTCCAGGAGTGCATGATATTGCCTGTCTGAGCGCTGCCGCCTTCGGCCTGCAGGGAGTTTGTGACAGGCTTCCACAAGCGCAAGCTGCAGCGGCGCAAGGAGGCGCAAGAGTGCGCGGCCGCCCCCGCGCCGCTGTGTGTTGTCCCGCCGGCCTGGGTGCCTTCACAGGACTCAACAGGACGGGCCGCATGCAGGAAGCTGGAGGAGAAGGCGCGGAAGCTCCGGCTGGAGGAGCGCGCCAAGGCGCGCGCACGCCGGGCGCCTGCACGCGCCGCTCATGGCTTGCTTGCCACTGAACACACACCCACTTAAGTGCTTGAATTTGGCAACAAAAAGGGAGAGTGTAATTTCAGCAGAGTGCAGTGCTTGGGGGCTTCTGCCTGCAAGTGGGTGCCCCCCCCGAGCACCCTGTTCTGCCTCTGCTGCGTGGAGCAAAAGCGGCAGCAGGTCCGGGCGCAACCGCTTCGCCAGCACACCGCAATGTCTGGCGGCAGTCCTGAGTCACAAGTGCACGCCAAGCAGCGGGGCGCTGCTGCCGGGCGGCGCAGAAGCGGGAGGAGCAGCGCACGCGGCTGCAGCTGGACCGCTACGAGACGCCGCCGCCGTCGGGCGACGAGGCGCCGCCCGGCACGGCGGCCGCGCCGCCGCGCGTGCTCGAGTATGCGGCCAGCGGCCTGCAGACCACGGTCACCGTTGCGCCCATCTCCATGTACAGGCGCGCCCGCAGGGGGCGCAGCCGTGGGGATCGTCCCGTGCATGCCGCATGCCGGCCCGCCCGTGTTCGTGCAGAGGCCGCTTGGGGACCTGTGGGGACCGGGTGCCTGCTACGCATGGCAGGATGCTGCTGCTGCAGCCGCTGGGCGCCGTCTGGCGTCATGCCTGCCGCCGCGGACGCACCCAGGCTTGCATCGTCCAGCTCGGCGCTGGCCGGCGTGACCGCACTTGCTGCCGCCGCCTCATACGCCCTCCCCGCGCCGCAGCGATGAGGAGCCCTGCAGCAGCGGCGGCGAGGTCGAGGGCGAGGACGCAAGCGGCGCCGTAGGCCGGCGCGCGCGCGGTGTCGCCCCAGGCGTGCGGGGACGCGCGGGCGGCCGCACCGGCACCGCCGCGTCGGGCCGGCCTGCTGGCAGCGGCCAAGTTGGGCTGAGCGCGGGGCGGGGCGCCCTGGCGGGGCGCGGCCGCGGGCGCGGCGGGCGCTGCGCGCGAGGGGGCCGTCTCGCGGGCCGGGGCGCAGGCAGCCGGCCTGCGGACGCTGCGTCCGGTGCCGCGCATGCGCGCAAGCAGCCGGCGGGCACTTTCTCGCGGCTGGCGCAGCCGCGCGGCGCGGGCGCGGCGGGGGAGGCGCCGCGCGGCGCAGGCGCTGCCAAGCGGAAGGGTGCGCACAGGCGCCGTGCTTGCCGCTATGGCGTGGGTGTGTTCCGTGAAGGCATGCAAGCGGGTTTCCTTCAGGTCACTCAGCGGCTACGAAGACCGGGCGGAGCGGGGCGTGGCAGGGCGTGCACTTGCTGAATGTGATCTATATTGCATGCATTGCCTATTGTGCAGGGGGGCCGTGCACTGCACATACTGCCGCGCGGCTGCTGCATGGTGATATCAATACCTTGAGCTTGCAGTGCGTGGGTCACCCCAACAGATCTTCTCGTCAAGAATCTCATGGGGTCCAACGCTTCGCAGGTGCCAAGGCAAGGAAAAAGCGGAGGTAGGGCGGCAGGGCGCTTGCAGCGCCCACATCGCCCATGCAATCATCTGTTTGTGGCAACATCAGGCTGGTGTTTCGCATAGCTGCTTTAGCAGCAATGCGCAGGTGCACCCGCGTACACACGCGAGCTGTGGCATTGCAGCTCCTGTTACATCGCCATGCCGCGCCGCAAATATCAAACCTATAGTAAACCTATAGTAAGACATGTGCAGACTTGCAGTATACATGCTCACCGTGCGACGGCGTGGGCTGGTGCGGCGTGCTGTTCCAAAGCGTCCCGGGCCAGGCGCACGATGTCTGAGGCACAGCCCCAGTGCAGCGTGACGCCCGCGCCCCCATGGCCTACGGCCCCGCAACACAGCCAGGCGTTAGCCGATGTCACAATATCGGAATCAGTCCTCCCGCCTTCTGGCACGTCTGGACCCTGGCCATCTGAGCTCGCATCAAGGCCCCACAGTCAAGGGCCAGGGAGCGCACCGTAGCAGTGGACCACGCTGAGGGCGCCCTCGGGGCGGCCCTCGCCTGCGGGCAGCGCCACCTGCTCGGCCTCCAGGCGCACGGAGGGGCGCCCGGGCCGCAGGCCCACCCACTCCCGCTCCACCTGGCGGCGCCAGACCAAGCATCAGCGCAGCGCTCCGCCGCGTGGCCTGACAATGTTGTGTTCATTCGGCCGGCGCGGACGCCCGCTCTGCTCCCGCTGGCCGCACTGGCACATACTGCACGAGCATGCCTTTCCAGGGCAATGCGCACCCGAGAGCTCAGGCATGCCTTGCCAGGTCAGCCTTGTGCCGGGTGTTGACCAATTTAAGGTGCTCTTCAAGCTGGGCACAGTGCGCAGGCAGCCCTGCCGGAAAGACTCTAGCAACCCTAGCGCCCTATATGAAGCCCCGCACCGGCGCGCCCTTCAGGCTGGGCACCATGCGCAGGCAGCCCTCCCAGATGTGCCGCCGGTCCTCCTCGCGCGGCCGCAGGTCCGTGTCGCCGACCTGCGCGGTGCCGCCCAGCACCTGCGCGCAAACCCTGACCCTCAACCCTGACCCTCGGCAGCTCCGGCCTGCTGCCGCCTGCCCTGCCATCATACTCCAGCTCCGCACTGCATAAAGACCTCCCATGTTCAGGCCCGTGGCAGGGAGGCATTTGCTGGGGCGGGCCGGCGGGCGTAGGGTAGGGTCGGGTAGGGTAGGATAGGCGCACCACAGAGTCGACGTTGGGCAGGACGTAGTTGTCCTCGTTGACAAAGTAGTTGGCCTTGACCCAGGGCGCGCGCACGCGGATGACGTGGCCGCGGATCTGCGCGCGCGAGCGGCCCCGCGCTTGGCGGCTCTGCGCAGCACTCGCCTGCCACATGCGCTGCCAGGGCGATCAGCGTGCGACGGCTGCTCGTGCGGCGGATGCGCCAGCCTTTCGCGGGGAGGGCGCATGTGGGCATCTGCAGAACACCGAACAGACAGGCAAGGCACCCAGGTGGCCGGACAGGGCGGGGGAGCTCTGGGCCTGCGCACTGCGTGCACAGCGTCATCGCCAAAGAGCAGCTTGGCGCCCAGGCCGGTGCAGTTGACCACCAGGTCGTAGCCCTCCAGCTCCTGCACAATGCGGCATTCAATTTGCCTGGTACGCACCCAAGAGGAAGTGGCAGACTGCGCTCGACCCGGCGGTGTGGTCAAAGCCGTCAAGACCCGGGAGCGTCGCGAGCCTCAGCTGACCCACCCATGCCCAGCTGCATGCTCCCTTGCCACCAGCTTGCATGGTGCATGTCACTGTAAACGATGCAAAATGCTCCCTGCCCACTGGTGACGATCATGCATACGCGTAACACCGACACAAGGAACCGCACGGCGCACATGCTCGTCCTGGCCGGCCTGCCAGAGTCACTGCCGTCATCAGCTCAGAGTCACTGCCGTCATCAGCTCGGAACAAAGGCTGCAGCTATGTCTTGCGCTGCAGGGAGAGCTGCCGGTCCTCCCGCGGGCGCGCGCGCGCCCGCAGGTCGGTTACGGTGCGGTGCGACAGCATGGCGCCCGCGCGCAGCACGCGCTCCGTCAGCCAGGGCAGGTAGCGCCGCTGCTCGCAGATGAGCGTGGTGAAGCTGTAGCCGCCCGCGTACTCGCCGGCGCCTGCGCGCCGCGCCGCCGCGCTGAGCGCAGACGAGCGGCGCCTGCAGCCAGGGGTTCCGGTCTACCCGTGACGCGCTCGCGAGGCGTCCCCCGCAAGCCAGGGAGCCAGGCGGCTGCCGGAACCTCCGCGCCGCTGTGGGGTGGGCACAGGCCCCGGGCTGCTGAGCGTGCTGGGCAGGCGCGTGTACATGCGCACGCGTAGGCTGTATGTGCAGGCCGACAGCCGGCGCATGGCTCGGCTTGCGGCAGCTAGCCTTTGGACACCCGGGTTTGATCGGAGCGCCCGTGGGCGGTGGGCGCGGGGGTGGGCGGCGGCCAGGGGCGGGCGGCGTGCCGGGGGCCACGGGCATGGGCGTGCGGGGCTGGCGGGCGCGCGCGCGCACCCGCGGCGTTGAAGCGCGCGAGCTCGCGCGGCGCCATGACGTGGAAGTGGGGCACCACGTTACGCCAGACCGGCTCGGCCCAGCCGGGCGCCGTGTAGAGCTGGTGCGCGGCGACCTCGGTCACGCCCGCCTCGCCGCCCTCCTCCGAGTGGTACAGGCCCTGCGCGCGCGCGCGTGCGGCGCCTGTAGGGTATGTAGGTGAGAGAGCGCTGCGACGAGCGCCACCTGCCTCTTCGCTCATGTCGAGCATGGAGGCCGCGCAGTGGCTTGCAGCGGCATGCGCCCGAAAGGGGGGGGACGACCGCATCAGCCACAGCTGGGATGACCAAGCAGCACATGCGCCCCCGGGCGCCAACGCAGGTCCCGCGGGCGCCTGGGGCGGAGCGGCGGAGCGCCGCCCGCAGCAGCGCACCAGGGCTGTCTGGTCAGCCCGTGGTGAGCAGGCGCCCCTCTGCCCATGCGCAGTCACCCCTGACGGTCGCCTGGGTCACACGGAGCGCGCCTGGAAACAAGCGAGCGGCCGCGCGGCGCGCAGCCCGCACGCCGGCACGGCGGCGCAGCGAGCGCGGGCCAGGGGCGCGGGCGGGCGCGCGCCTGCAGGTGCTCGTACGTCTCGGCGCCCCACCTGTTGACGAGCTCGGGCGGCGTGTCGCCCAGCTTGTACGGCTCCCACAGGCCGCCCGAGCCGTCGCTCGTGGTGGCGCGGCCGAACTGGTCGGCCACCACCGTCACCGCCGCGCCGCGCAGCTCCTGTCGCCGCGCCGGCCCGCTGTCGGCGGGCGGCCTGGGCGCTGCGGGCGTAATCCTGCAGCCCTGAGGCGCCCGGGCGGCGCTCGTGCTGAGCTGTGCGCTTGCCGCGCGGCGGCGTGAGGGGGCGGCGGGCGCACCGAGGCTATGCGGAGCGCCGCGGACAGGCCGATGACTCCCGCGCCCAGCACGCACACTTTCTTCCTGGGCGGGGACGGGTGCGCCTGCAGCGGCAAGCAGGTGAGGCCCGTAAGGGCGCGGCCTGCTTGCACCAGGGCCTGGGACGGCCTGACCTGGCTGGGCGCCGTGGCACACAGAGTGTCACGGCAAGTGTTGAGTCACAAGCAGATGTCTTTTGAGCGGATGCCAGCCTACCAACGAGGCGGGTGGTGCTTACCATAGTGACTGGCGCCCTGAAGCAGCCTGGGCGCTTCCGTCCGGGCCTCGCGGCATGGTGCCGCGGTGAGAACTGTCGCAGGGCGTCTTGTAGCATGACCAGGTGCTCGCGTGCTGGATGGCAGTCTGCAGGACCGCCTCTGCGCCAACCGACCTCCCTCCACCTTTTCAAAACACTTCATAATCACATGCCTAGCTAGGGCAGAAACACCCTCGTCCAAAGTAGTTGCGCCACTCGCACGGCGCGCTCGCTCAGGCTGAGTCGGGAAGGCGGGCGTCCAGGTTGATGAGCCGAGGTCTGGAGCCGGTGGCTTCATGTAGGGGCTAGGCGCCTGAGCAGTCCGTAATAAATTTTTTGCCAATCTGCCCCATGGCCGCCCTGTTGTACATGTACGAGAAACTGTGGGGGCGGCCGCAGTCGCCCAAGTGGGCGGCTCAGGATGTTGATGACCGGGCCGCGCAGCCACCGGCAGGGTTCCACGCCAGCGCCGCGCAGAGCTTGGCGGACATCCTGAAGACGAGCCCGCCGTGGGAGGCCGCCCCACCTGAGCCTGCCGAGGTGCGCGCCGCAGGCTGCACCAGGCGGAGGAGCCATCAGCGCATTCGCCTGTCGCCGCCGGTCCTGCCTCCTGCCACCCACTCGTGTACACTCCCGCAGCCTCCAAGTCTGTGCGCCTTCTGCAAGCAGGCATGCACGAGCAGCGTACTGGCACGGCTGGATGATGACGCGCTGGCGGTCATCCTGTCCTTCACTCCGGAGGCCGCGGCGCGGCTGCGCCTCGCGCTCGTGTGCAAGCAGGTGCACGCACATGCTGTCGGACAGGCCAGCCAGTGCAGCGCCATGTGTCCCCATCAGTTTTGAAAAGATGTGTATTTTCAAACAGGCCGACCCTGAGCTCGTGTCCGCATCCCTGCAAGCTGGCACCGCATCCCGCTGACACACCAAACGCCTGGTGTGGCCTCTGCGCAACCTGACCTGGTACTGTCTGCTGAGGCCCGCCCCCGCCCGCCGATCGACTGGCAGTGGGCCGCCTGCGTCCTGCGCACCTGGACCGCGATGGAGCTGCAAGAGACCAAGAGCCGGCAGCTCCTGGCCCAGATAGCCTGGCTGGAGCGCCACGGGAGCTCCGCTGGCGGCTGCTTGCGGGTGTGGTCCCCCCCTCCCACCCCCCTCCCGCAGGGCCTCCCTGTGCTCGCGGTGGCCGTGCGTATTGCACAGGACAGGGGTGGGCAGCCGTTCATAACGGCATCCTGCCGGTGCTTAGGCAGACGCGCTGTCTGTGTCGGGGCAGCACATGTCGCGAGAGGCATGGCTGCCGCCTGTCAGCAGGAGCTGACCATGGCGGGCTGGCGGGCAGCCTCGCTGCCGACGCAACACGCTGACCCGGACCCGCGTCTCGAGCATCACACAGAGCAAAGAGCAGGCGGCTGCGGCGGGCTGCGCAGGAGCTGACCGTGGTGGGCCGGCGCGCGCCCTCGCTGCCGACGCTGCGCCTGGATGTCGCGCCCGCGCTGGCCGCCTACGCGCGCCTCTTCCGCCTGGAGCTGGAGCCGCAGGCGCGGCGCCCCCTGGTCGCCGCACGCCGCCGCACGCCTTCAGCATGCCTGACGGGGTGTAGCCGCACTGCGCCCGCCCGCGGCTGCCTGAAGGGGTGTAGACCCGGCAGCCACGCTGCGCCAGGAGCAGGAGCCCCAGGCGTGGCCCCGGGCGCCGCGCCGCGCCCGCCTGCGGCACGCCTGTTGGGGTGTAGACCTCGCGGCCGGGCTGCGCCGTGCCCGCGGCCGCCTCACCGCCCGGGAGCTGGGCTGTGAGCCGCCCTGGCGTGCCCAGGACCGCCAGTATGTGCGCGGAGGGATGGGTATGCATGCGTGTGGAGACGCGGGGTGGGAGCAGGCACCCACTGGCAGCACATCACTCGTCACTCTTGCTGCCTGTGTGTGCCGTCAGCGCAGGGATGCCAGGCCGATTCGACGCCCTGGCTTTGGCTAGCGCCTCGCACATGCACAGGGCGAGCAGCGCGTGTCAGCTCAACAACACCGCGGTGCACCACCCCGTCCCACCGGCGGACCGCGCGCCGCAGGGCCGCTTTGCGGTGACCGCAGGCACCATCGTGGGGCTGGCGCGGCTGCCCGCGCTGCGCTCGCTGGAAACGGCATACACGGTCGCGCCCTCGGAGGCGCCCGCCGCGCTCGACGAGTTTGCCGCGCTCACAGGCGCGCGCCCTGCGCCGGGGCTGTGCCGGCTTTGGCTGCCTGCGCGCGAGGGTTGCTCGTAAGAGGACATGAGAGGCGTCCGCTGCCTGACCCGGCCGGCTGCATGCCTGCAATGGCGGTTCGCTGAAACAGGGCCTTTTCACCTGATATTTTTTATGGAACTCTTTGTCGGTTAACTGGATTGATATTCTACACTGATGGTAGGGTATTGGCCCCACACCTCCCTTGGCTGACGTGATGGACTGGGGCTGGATGGCGTCGCAGGCCTGGAGCGGCTGTGCGTGCGGTTTGCGCAGACGGACGCGCGCGTGCGCCTGGGCGCCAGCTGGGCGGCGCTCGGCCGGCTGGCCGACCTGGAGCTTGCGCACGCCGTGGAGCTGCACCAGCAGGGCGGCGCCGCGCGCGGGCCGCTGGCCGCGCTCGCCGCGCACCTGACCCGCCTGTCGCTGCAGGCGCGCATGCTAAATTTCAATTCTCCTTCAATCCCTCTGCGAGGGCGCGCACTGCGAGCTGCACGGTGCCTGGAGAGGAGGCCGGGTCGGCAACGCAGCGGACCGCGCGCGCCGCCTGGCGCGTGCGCGGCTGCGTTTCTGGCGCACGGCTGGCGCGGCGGCCTCTGGCGTGTGCGCAGGGCGGTGACGCGCGCGCGGCGCGCGGCCAGTAGCAGAGCTGAGGCGGCAGAGCTGGACATAAGGTCAGGAGGTTACCTAATCCTAACCCTACATCGTGCCAGGTGGCCGAGGTTGCGGAGCTGGACCTGGTGTCCGACAGCCTGCGCTGCGCGAGCCTGGCGTGCGGCGCGGTGGCCGCCGGCCGCCCAGCGCGCTGCCCCGCGCTGGCCGCGCTCGCGCTGGAGCGGCCGCGCCTGGCGCTGCCGCACGTGCCCGGCCTGGCGGCGCTGCGGCGGCTGCACCTGGGCCGGCGCTGCGAGGCGCGCGCGCGCGCGCCTCCCCCGGGCCGGGGCCAGCCTGCAAGGCCGGCCCTGCAGGGTTGTGCCCCGCCTCAGACGCGGCGCGGGTGTCGGCCTCTGGTCGCCCGAATTAGGTGCCGGGGGACCCAGGGCTGCAAGGTGAGCCAGTGTGTCAAGATGGGGGTGGGTGTTGAGGTAGGGTTGGGGTAGGGTAGTGCCAGCCCAAGCCGGGGCGCGCTTCTGAACGTGGCAAGGAGGATGCTCTGACGCCCTCTCAGGCCGGCGCAGGCATGAAGGAGACGCCCCGCGAGCGTCGCAGGCAGACGCTGCCGCTGGCCGGCGGGCGAAGCGTCGGGCTGCAGCGCAGGCTCGCGAGGCCGGCGCCCGACGCTGCGGACCGCGCGCAGGTGGGCCCGGACGTGATAGCGGCGCTGGGCCGGCACTGCGGCCAGCTCGCAGCGCTGCGCGTGGAGACCTACGCCCCCGCGCGGGCGCCGGGCGCGCACGCGCCGGACTTTGGCGAGCTGGCCGTGCTGACGTCGCTGGAGGACATGGACCTGAGCTTTGTCACGCCTGGCCCGTGCGCATCCCCCCACCTCCGAGCCTGCACGCCAGTTCGGCAGCGCTTGCGAGCACTGCAGCCAGTCAGCTGCTTGACTTGTGGACGGGGCAGGAATGGTGAAGGCAGAGTAGCATTGCTTATCATAGGCACAGAGCCTGCTGAAGCGCATGAAGGAGGCCGCCAGTTGCCGCGCCCGAGGCGCCTGAGGCTCCCACGGCGCGCGCAGCTGGGCGCTGGCGCCCGCGCTCTCGGCGCTGGCGCGGCTGAGCGCGCTGGCGCTGCGGCCGCGCGAGCCGTCGGCCGTGCTGGGCGGCGCCTTTCACCTGCCCGCGCTGGTCGCGCTGGAGCTCGTTGGCGTGCAGTGCTTTGCCGTCGGTGCGGCGCCGGGGCTCGCATGCCGACGTGCCGTGGCCCTCATCCGTCACCCTGGCGGCACAGAGCGTCGGGCAGGCGGCCTGCCGCGCATCCGCGCTCGCGCCTGTCGGGGCTGCACTGTGCAGACGGCGCTTGGGGTTTGATTGGCAGCGAACTTTCGGTCAGCCTGCCAGGTATCCTCGCGTGGCCAGGCGCAGTAGCGCCGACCTGTCACCGTGCGGCCACGCTTTTTTTCGCTAGGGCCGGTGTGCTGAGTCGCGGCCCTGACCGCAGGGGCGATGCACGGGCTGTGGGCGGCCGCGGCGGCGCCGCCGGCGCTGACCTCGCTGACGTTCCGCGGGCACGAGACGGGCGGCCTGCCGCCGGGCGCCTGGCCGCGCCTGGCGGGCGCCGCGGCGCTCGCGCGCCTGCACCTGCACGCCCTGCTGGAGGTGCCGGACGCGCTGGCGGCAGCCGTCGCCGGCGCCGCCCGCCTGGAGGCGCGCGTCCCGCGCTGGGGGGCGCCCGGGTGGGCGAGCTGGAGACCTGCGGGTGCTCTGGCGGGCGCCTGCCGAGGGGGCGGCCGCAGGTTGTTCAGAGGGAGCGCGGCGGCGGCCCTGCCGGCAGTGTTGCGCGTTGCGCGGCGCGCCGCGCGGCGCGCACCGCAGGCCAGCTGGCCCGGCCTCGCTGTCCGCCGGTCAGCTGGCCCGGCCTCGCTGTCCGCCGGTCAGCCCGCGGGCCCGCACTATGCGCGTGTGTGCCTGGGGGAGGAGTGATGCCTGAGCCGCGCGATGCAGGATGGACCTCGCGTACAAGGCAGCCGCACGGCCCGCAGAGCCCTACGACGTGCAGGACGCCGGGGACGTCACGCGGCTGCTGCGCGCGCTGGCCGGGCACCCGTGCCTGC
>JAABUV010004719.1_pt1 | contig 16040 bp, 11 predicted proteins | sample 5559971 | NCBI WGS metagenome assembly JAABUV01 (sample SAMN10711881, study PRJNA513362) | rock metagenome | isolation source: Antarctica rocks | place: Antarctica: Victoria Land, Knobhead nord | collected 2015-12-19
TCATTCTGTGAGTTCCTTGGTCGGTTCTCACAGAGCCTCACGCGGTGGCCCCTCAACATCCGGGACCGACACGCGGTCACCAAATCCAAAGGCCCCGAGTTACACCACTTCTGGGGACGTCATCCGCTGGGTGAGACCAACCATGACCTCCTGCTTCCAACTACCTCAAGCCTATTCACGCGTGTGCGGGGCAGAAGTCCTACAAGGGATCGATGCTACCGCGACGTCGTCACTGGCCGGTGCGGCCGTCGACGCACTCGCATAGCAGGCCAGCGTGACCGGCGTGTCGCGCGTACTCCTCGATGACATGCGCGATCACGTCGCGCACGGCAACGACGCCGTCGTCGACCGAGAGTTCGCGGCCCATGTCGGCGTCCTGCAAAGCGTCGAGCCACTCATTAGTGGCCGACTGCGGCAGGTCAACCAACCGCGGAGGACAGGGATCGGAGCTCGAGTCGGCAGGGGATCCCGTGTGGCACACGTGCCGACAAGGAGGGCAGTGCCCCGTGTCGCGCTGCGCCCTCGACGGCCGGGGGTGGCACTCTCCGGCGCAGGGCGCTATGAGTGCGGCTTCGTCTGGGAGTGTTGGTTGGCCTTCTTGGCGCGGTAGCGGGCGACGTTGAGGCGGTTGCCGCAGATGCGGGGGGATGCAGAAGCGGCGGCGGCTGGTGTTGCTGGTGTCGACGAACACGCCGATGCAGTGCGGAGATGAGCAGTCGCGGAGGCGGTCGCGGCCGAGGGCGTGGATGACGGCGAGCAGGCTGGCGCCGGCGAGCAGACGCAACTGGTCGGTACACGAGGTGTCAGGCATGGTGGCCAGGTGCCAGTCGCCGTGTTTGGCGCTGGCGTGGTTTGGGCCGGCGACGAGCCGGTGGGGGCAGGGCTGCAGGACCGCCGACACGGCCTCCAGGAACTCACCGTCGGTGTCCATGGCGAACAGCACCACCAGCTCGCCGCGCAGCGCCCGCGCGTCAGCGACGTAACCGGCGCTGATCGCACCGTGGGCGACGCCGTGGCTATCGAGGAACTCGGTGAGTTCGTCCACTGTGGTCAAGCGGTCCCCGAGTCGTAGGCCAGGGATCGTGTTGGCCAGGTTGGTTACCAGCGCGGCGCCGGCGACGTAGTCGCGGAGTCCGACCTGTCTACGGCCACCTCGCATGGCTCGCCGTGGTCAACCCGGCCGAACGCACCTCCCCCAAGGTCCTCAAGCTGCTCGACTCGGCCCACCGGGCCGCCCGGAGGCGCTTCCAGCGTCGCGCCGGACGGGGCAGGCAATTGTTGACGTCAGGACGCCGAAGCCCTACCCCGGTCACCGCGACCCGCGCTTTGAACACCCACGACCCCGCGGCCCCTCGGCATCACGACGTTGAGGAGCACGAGCTTGCCGCGGGCGCGACCGCTGCGGCTCACCTCGAGCGCCTCGCGCCACTCGTCGAGCCGGTAGGTGCGGGCGACCGGGTCGGGCGGGCTCGAGGCTCAGGTGCAGCGGGCGTTCCGACAGCTCCGCGCGGTCGTCTCCGAACTCGGCTGATCAGGGCCCCGCTCTCCAGGGTCGCGGGCGCGGTCGCCGCACCGCTGGCCGGACCACTGGCCTCGGGGCCACACGGTCGCCGCAAGACCCGGCTGTCGAGGATTCTCACCCGGGTACCTCAAACGGCGCAGGGAAACAAGCCGCCCGACGAGACCGCCACCAACGGGCAAGGGCCGCATGACGTCCATCGCGGCCTATGACTCGGCGTAGTCAGAGCTATCGTGTTCGCCGCTCGGCCGACCGACACTATGCAGCCCGCTGCATGAAGATGTACCAGACCTCTGTGACGTCGCCGGCATCAGCGCACCGATGAGCGTGATGGAGTCGCCGATGTTCATGTGTGAGCGCAATCAATGCGAGACAACAAGACACTTCCCGCTCACCTTCAGCGACGCCGGACTGTCACTACGTTGCGTAACGACGTGACCGTCGACGGGCACGCGCTGGTGACCGCCGATCGGCAGTTCACGATGGGCCGTCGACACTCGGCGGCGACACGGATTTCGGCGTCGAGGTCGGCCCGCGAGTACTGTCACCATTCGATGCTGGAATCCGTGCCTAGGAGGGTGCATGCGAACGACCCTGGCTCTGACGACGATCTGGTCGCCGAAGCGCAGCGGCTGACCGGGACCACCGGGAAGAGCGCGCTGGTCCGCCAAGCACTGACGGCTCTCATCGAGCGGGAGAGCGCCCGCCGGCTGGCGAGGATGGGTGGCAGCGAACCGGCCCTGACAAGCGTCCCGCGGCGCCGATCCGACCCGCGGTGATCCTTGTCGACACCTCGGTGTGGATTGACCATCTTCGCGCCGGCCGCCGCGCACTGCAGCACCTCCTTGAACGGGGCGCTGTCCTGGTACATCCCTGGGTGACGGGTGAGCTCGCCCTTGGCCAGCTGACTCAGCGCCAGAGGATCCTCGGACTACTGAGCAGCCTGCCGTCGGCGATCGTCGTCACGCCTGAGGAGGTCCTCGAGTTCATCGAGCGCCATCAACTCGCGGGGGCTGGAGTCGGCTACGTCGACCTCCAGCTCCTCGCGGCCGCGCAACTGACTCCCGACGCGAGCCTCTGGACTACTGACAAGCGACTCGCGACTACCGCAGTACGGCTGGGTCTGGCTGTTGATCCTGCAACGCTGGACGACGGGCCGTAGGCCGCCCAGCAGCCGGTCCCGGAATCGCGCCACCCTCGTCATCGCCAACACCACCGTAAACCACCCCAGGATCACCTCCGCGCGATGACCGATGGGCCCAGGGTTTTCCGCACCCGCGCTGCGGTTCGCGCCCGATGCCCGCACCCGAGGAGGATCGCGGGGTGACTCACCACTTCGCCGTCTGGGCCCCTACTCCCGAGTCGGTGCGCGTCCTCGTCGACGGAACCGCCCACCCGATGACCACTTCCGACGACGGATGGTGGCACGCCGACGTCGACGATGCCGGTGCCGGCAGCCGCTACGGATACCTGCTGGACGCCGCGGACGGTTCCACCGAACACCCGATCCCCGATCCCCGCTCACCGCGCCAGCCCGAAGGGGTGCACGAACTGTCCCAGCTGCACACCCTGGACCCGTCCGCCTGGACCGATCAGTCCTGGACCGGTCGCCAGCTCGCCGGGGGCAGCGTCTACGAGCTGCACGTGGGCACCTTCACCACCGAAGGCACCTTCGACGCGGCCATCGACAAGCTCGACCACCTGGTGGACCTCGGCGTGGACTTCGTCGAGCTGATGCCGGTCAACGGCGTGAACGGCACCCACAACTGGGGTTACGACGGTGTCCTCTGGTACACCGTGCACGAGCCCTACGGCGGCCCGGACGGCCTGCAGCGCTTCGTCGACGCCGCCCACGGACGCGGCCTGGGTGTCCTGCTGGACGTGGTCTACAACCACCTCGGGCCGTCGGGGAACTACCTGGAGCGGTTCGGGCCGTATCTCGCCGAGGCCGGCGGCAACCCCTGGGGCCGCACCGTCAACATCTCCGGTCCATGCTCGGGGCAGGTGCGGGCCTACATCATCGACAACGCGCTGCGCTGGTTGGCCGAGTTCCACCTCGACGGGCTGCGCCTGGACGCCGTGCACGCCCTGGTCGACGAGACGGCGGTGCACCTGCTGGAGGAGTTGGCGGTGCGCACCTCCTCACTCGCGGCGCACCTGGGGCGCCCACTGACCCTGATCGCGGAGAGCGACCTCAACGATCCGAAGTTGATCACCCCGCGCGAGGCCGGCGGTTACGGGTTGGACGCGCAGTGGTGCGACGACCTGCACCACGCCATACACACGGCGGTGAGCGGGGAGCGCCAGGGCTACTACGCCGACTTCGGCTCGCTGGAGTGCCTGGCCACCACCCTGCGTCGGGCGTTCTTCCACGCCGGCACCTGGTCGAGCTTCCGCGGCCGGGTGCACGGGCGGCCGATCAACCCGCTGACCACGCCTGCACACCGATTCCTGGCCTACACCAGCGACCACGACCAGGTGGGTAACCGGGCCACCGGTGACCGGCCGTCGGCGTACCTGTCTCCCGGCCTGCTGGCGGTCAGCGCCGCGCTGGTGCTGTGCTCGCCGTACACCCCGATGCTGTTCATGGGCGAGGAATGGGGGGCGTCCACCCCATTCCAGTTCTTCACCTCCCATCCCGAACCGGAGCTGGGCCGGGCCACCGCGGAAGGCCGTACGGCGGAGTTCGCCGCGCACGGCTGGGATGCCGCGGACGTGCCCGACCCACAGGACCCCCAGACCTTCACCGCAAGCACGCTGGACTGGTCCGAACTCGCCGAGGCGCCGCACGACCGAGTGCTGGCGGTGTACCGGCATCTGTTGACACTGCGGCGTGCCCGGCCCGAGCTCACCGACCCGTGGCTGACCTCGTTCGACGTGACGTACGACGAGGACGCACGGTGGATCGTGCTGCACCGCGGTGACCTGCGGGTGGTGTGCAACCTGTCGCCGGTACCGGTCCGGGTGCCGGTCACCGGCGCGGTGCTGCTGGCCTGGGAGAATGCACAGAACGACTCCGCGGGCACCACCGTGCCCGCGGAGTCGTTCGCCGTGCTCGAGGTCAGGAGACGAAGTTCAGCTTCATCAGCACGGCCGGGTCGGTGACCGGTACCTCGAAGATCGGCGCCGGGCCGTCCGGATCGATCACGGTGGCACCACCGGAGGCGAGGAACGTCGACATCTGGGTCTGGCCGAGTTCGTTGCCGGGCACGAACCTCGGGTCGAGCAGGAACCCGTGCGGGTTCATCGAGGCGTTCGCGGTCTTGTCGTTGCGGTACAGGGTGGTCCGCTCCTCCAGGCCGCCGGCGCGGACCAGGGTGCTGGCCGTCGGGTTAGGCACCGTCTGGTCACCGAACGCCGACTGCACCAGGGTGCGGCTCTTGGGCAGCAGCGGGGCGTAGGTCTCCGGGCTGCCGGACCGGTTGATCCAGGTACCGTCGGCGAGGAACTGCTGGATGGGCAGCGATCCCGGCGCGGGGCTGGTCACCGGGGGCTCCCCGGCCAACGGGAGCGACTCGGTGAAGCCGGCCTTACCACCGTTGAGCAACTGAGGCTGTGCCGCGGCGAGCGACTGGGTGACCAGTGGCCGGAACGCCGGGGACAGCCGCGCGATCTCGCTGATCGGCCCGCCGGGCACGTTCAACCCGAAGGCCTGGATCGTGCGGTCCACGCCACCCAGCATGGACCCGTAGATCCCGCCGAAGCTCTGGCCGTAGTACGTCACCCCGGTCGGTCGCAGCGCCACCCCACCCAGGTTCGGGGCGGCCGCCACGGCCCGCACCAGCGTGCCGACGTCGGCCACGGTCTGCCGCAGCCCGTCCCGGCTGTTGATCTGGGCCAGCGGCGCCGGCTGCGGCAGGGTCGCCACCCCCTCGGTGCTGTCAATCGAGCCGTCTCGGTTGCGGTCGACTCCGCGGGCGTGCGCGGGCACGGTGGTGGTGCCGGCAGCGCTCGTGACGTTCCAGGTACTTTGCGGGCCGTAGCCGTGGCCCACCACGTCGGTGGCGATGGTGGCCAGGCCCCGGGTCGCGTTCTGGGTTGCCGCCAGGAACAGGTCGGCGTCGGTGCGGGTGAAGCCGTGCCCGAAGACGGTCACCGGCCAACCCCCTGCTGGCGGTTGCCCGGCGGGCAGGATGGCGACGAAGGGCAGCCGCGCCTGGCCCCGCACGCGTGGCCCGGCGTCGGCCGTCGGGGTCTGGGGGATGTCGCCGTCAGAGGTGAGCCACGACGGGGCGAGGTAGGAGCCGAAGACGTAGGTCCCGGCGGCCGCCACCGAGGTGTTCGGCACTGGGTCGGTGACCTTCTTGTTCGAGCCCAGGTCCCGGGTGTAGGTCATGGTGGTACCCGCAGCGGGGAACGCGGCGTCGACCTGCAGCCCGCGTGAATCGCCGTGGATGCCTGCCGCCCAGTAGGCACTGCCGTTGTCGAGCTGGCGGACCATGTCGGTGAGCCCGTCGGTGGCTGACAACGTGGTGAACGTGCTCTGCGCCCGGGGAACCGCCCCGCGGTCCCCGCCCCAGTTGCCACCGCCGTTGTTGCCGGCGTTGTTGTTGCCGTCGTTGTTGCCACCGTCGTTGCCGACCCGCAGCCGGTAGGTGGTGCCCGGGCTCAGCTGCTGGGCGGGGTGCGCGTAGACGGTGTTCGTCGCGGCGTCGTACACCACCCGGTCGACACCGGTGCGGGCACCGTCGCGGCTGCCGCCCAGCTGTTCGACCACGGTGGCCGCGGCGATGGCGGCGGGGTCGACCGGGGCAGCGAAGCGCAGCGCCAGCCGGGGGTCGAGGTCGAAGCCGTCGAGTTGGTTCAGCAGCCGCACCGTGTTGCAGTCGGTGGGGCGCGCGGCGCAATCCGGCAGCGGCAGGTTCACCCGCCGCCCGGTGAGCTGGGTGCGGTCGCGCACGGTGAGGTCGTCGGAGGGGAACACCGACACTGCCTGCGCCACGGTCGTTTGGGTGGGGGCAGCTACGGCTGTGGCCACCCCCGCGCTCATGGCCACAGCGCCGCTGGTGAGCAGGACGACGGACCGGGTCAGTGCACGCACAGACAACTCCTCATCGAGTGGACACCTCATCGAGTACGCACCCGATCGTCCCACACCGGCGCCAGGCCCCCGGGATCGACTGGGTGTGCCTCAGCTCAGGCAGCCCGGGCCCAGCAGCGCTTTGAGGTCGCCCATCAGCGCCGACGTGGGCGTCACCCGCAACCCGTCGTCCAGGCGCAACACCATGGGCTCCTTGCGGTCGGACACCAGCCGCAGGTGCACATCCGAGGCGCCGGGGTGGTTGGACAGCACCCGCTTCAGCGCGTCGACCTTGGTGGCCGTGCACTGGCGGGACTGCAGGGACACCTGCAGCGGCTTGTCCATCCCGACCGCCGAGAGGTCCGGCACCGCCAGGTCGTTGGCGATGAGCGAGATCCGGTCGTCGCGCACCGCCACCCGCGCCTTGACCAGCACGATCGCGTCCTCCGCCACGTCCATACCCAGCACCGAGTAGGTCTTGGGGAAGAACAGCACCTCGATGCCACCGACCAGGTCCTCCAGCTGCGCCGAGGCCCACGGCTCGCCGTTCTTGTTCACCCGCCGGGTGACGCTGGCCAGGATGCCACCGACGGTCACCTGGGCACCGTCCTTCACGGTGCCGTCCAGGATGTTCGGGATGGGCGTGTCGGCCTGCGCGCCCAGCAGGTACTCGACGCCGTTGAGCGGGTGACCGGACACGTACAGCCCCAACATCTCCCGTTCCAGCACGAGGCGATGCTTGGTGTCCCACTCCTCGTCGGGCACCGCGACGTCGAATACCGAGGACATCGAGTCGTCCCCTCCCCCGCCGCCGAACAGGTCGAACTGCCCGATGGCCTCGGCCTTCTTGGTGCTCATCACCGCGTCGATCGCGTCGGAGTGCACCAGCAGCAGGCCCTTGCGCGGGTGCCCGAGCGAGTCGTAGGCCCCCGCCTTGATCAGCGACTCGACGACCTTCTTGCCACAGCCCGCCGCGTCGACCTTGGCCAGATAGTCGGAGAAGTCACCGAACTTCCCCTTCTCGGTGCGGGAGGCGATGATCGAGCAGATGACGCCTGCGCCCACGTTGCGCACGCCGCCGAGGCCGAATCGGATGTCGTCGCCGACGGAGACGAAGTTGTGCGCGGAGGAGTTGACGTCCGGGGGCAGCACGGTGACGCCGAGGCGCCGGCAGTCGGCCAGGTACACCGCCGACTTGTCCTTGTCGTCGCCGACGCTGGTGAGCAGGCCGGCCATGTACTCCGCCGGATAGTTCGCCTTGAGGTAGGCCGTCCAGAAACTCACCAGCGCGTAACCGGCGGCGTGGGACTTGTTGAACGCGTACCCGGCGAACGGCAGGATGGTGTCCCACAGCGCCTTGACGGCCGAGTCGGAGAACCCGTTGGCGCGCATGCCGTCCCGGAACCCGGCGTACTCCTGCTCGAGCACCTCCTTCTTCTTCTTGCCCATGGCGTTGCGCAGCACGTCCGCGCGACCCATGGAGTAGCCGGCGACCAGCTGCGCGATGCGCATGATCTGCTCCTGGTACACGATCAGGCCGTAGGTCTCGGCCAGCACCTCGTGCAGCGGCTCCGCAAGCTCGGGATGGATGGGCGTGATGGGCTGGCGGCCGTTCTTGCGGTCGGCATAGTTGTTGTGCGCGTTCATCCCCATCGGGCCGGGGCGGTACAGCGCGATCACCGCCACGATGTCGTTGAAGCCGGTGGGCTGCATGCGCCGCAACAGGTCTCGCATGGGACCGCCGTCGAGCTGGAACACCCCCAGGGTGTCGCCCCTGCCCAACAGCCGGTAGGTCGCCTCGTCGTGCAGGGCCAACGTGTCCAGGTCGACGTCCACGCCGCGGTTGGAGCGGATGTTGTCGATGGCGTCACCGATTACCGTGAGGTTGCGCAGCCCAAGGAAGTCCATCTTGAGCAGGCCGATGGCCTCGCAGGACGGGTAGTCCCAGCCGGTGATGAGCGCACCGTCCTGCGGCCGCTTCCACAACGGGATGGCGTCCATCAGCGGCTCAGAGGACATGATCACCGCGCAGGCGTGCACCCCGGCGTTGCGGATCAGGCCCTCCAGGCCCCGGGCGGTCTGGTAGATCCGCGCCACGTCGGAATCGGTCTCGATGAGCGCCCTGACCTCGGCGGCCTCCTTGTAACGCTCGTGCGCGGGGTCGGTGATGCCGGCCAGCGAGATGTCCTTCGCCATGACCGCCGGCGGCAGCGCCTTGGAGATGCGGTCGGCGATGGCGAAGCCCGGCTGGCCGAACACCACCCGGGCGGAGTCCTTGATGGCGGCCTTGGTCTTGATGGTGCCGAAGGTGATGACCTGCGCGACGCGGTCGGCGCCCCACTTCTCGGTGGCGTAGCGCACCATCTCCCCGCGGCGGCGGTCGTCGAAGTCGATGTCGATGTCCGGCGCCGACGGACGCTCCGGGTTGAGGAACCGTTCGAACAACAACCCATGCGGGATGGGGTCGATGTTGGTAATGCCCAGGGCGAACGCGACCAGGGAGCCGGCGGCCGAACCACGTCCGGGACCCACCCGAATGCCGACCTCCTTGGCGTGGCGCACCAAGTCCCCGACCACGAGGAAGTACGCCGGATACCCCTTGCCCGCGATGACGTCGAGCTCGAAGCCCGCGCGCTCGACGTAGCCGTCGGGAATCTCGCCGGGAAAGCGCCGATCGAGGCCGGCGATCACCTCCTTGCGCAGCCAGCTGTCCTGGGTCTGTCCCTCCGCCACGGGGAACAGCGGCATCCGGTCGCGGAAGCTCCACACCTCGGTGTAGGGCTGCACCCGCTCCGCGATGAGCAGCGAGGTGTCACACGCCCCGGGGACCTGCGCGTCCCAGAGTGCACGCATCTCCGCGGCGGACTTGAGGTAGTAGCCGTCACCGTCGAAGCGGAAACGGGTGGGATCGGAGAGTGTCTTGCCGGTCTGGATGCACAGCAGCGCCGCGTGGTTCTCCGCGGCGTCCTTGGTGACGTAGTGGCAGTCGTTGGTGGCCAGCGGGGCCAGACCCAGTTTCCGGCCGACTTCCAGCAGCCCGTCGCGCACCCGCCGCTCGATGGACAGCCCGTGGTCCATCAGCTCCAGGAAGAAGTTCTCCGGGCCGAAGATGTCCCGCCACCGGGCCGCCGCCTCCAGCGCCTGCTCGTGGTGACCGAGCCGCAGCCGGGTCTGGACCTCACCGGAGGGGCAGCCCGTGGTGGCGATGATGCCCGCCGAATGCTGCGCGACGAGCTCGGCGTCCATCCGCGGCCACTTGCCGAACTGACCCTCGATGGAGGCGAGGCTGGACAGCGTGAACAGGTTGCGCAGCCCGGTCGCGTTCTCGGCCACCATCGTCATGTGGGTGTACGCCCCGCTGCCGGACACGTCGTCGGAGCGCTGACTCGCATCACCCCACAGCACCCGCCTGGTGCTCAGCCGCGACTCGGGGGCGACGTAGGCCTCGACGCCGATGATGGGCTTGATGCCGTGGTCGGTGGCCGACGCGTAGAACTCGCTCGCCCCGTACATGTTGCCGTGGTCGGTCATCCCCACCGCCGGCATGCCCAGCCGCACCGCCTCGTCGAACAGCGGCCCGATCTTGGCCGCGCCGTCGAGCATGGAGTACTCGGTGTGGTTGTGCAGATGGACGAACGAGCCGGCCACGCGAACCCTCTTCCTGCCGAGCTGTGAGTGCGCCGAGTGTAGGGCAACGGGCACCTGATTCTGGCCGTCGCCACGGGGGCCGGACCGGTAGCGTCTGCCCCCATGACGACCCCCGATCCCGCTGACCTGCGGCTGGTCGCCGCGCTGGCTGAACTGGGGCGGGCGAGCCTGTTCGACGTCGCCGCGCGCGCCGGAATCGCCCCCGAGGAGGCCGCCATCAAGATGCTCCGGCTCAACGCTGCGGGGCTGCGCCTGGTGCTCGGGGTCGAGGGTGACCAGGCGGCCCTGCACGCCTGGGTGACGGCCCGGCGACCCCATCCGGCACCCCCCACCCCACCGGCCCAGCCGCAGTGGGGTTCGGCGTCGGCAGCCCCGGTGGGGTGGGGCGTTCCACCGTCCAGCGGGTGGGTGCGGCCCGGGCCGGGGACACCCCAGGGGCCACTCGCACCCCAGGGGCCGCCCGCACCCCAGGGGCCGCCCGCACCTCAGCCTCCGCCCGCACCGGCGCCGGTGGGCACCCGATTGGGCGGCGTCGGGCCCCACGGCGCCCCGGTGTGGGTGACGCCGGTGGAGGTGATCGACACCGCCGATGCGCTCGTCGCTGCCGCGGGGCACACCCTGGCCACGGGCTCGCGGGCGTCGGTGGTGCACACCGAGGTGACGGCCGGCGCCGCGGGCTACCCGACCGCGCCCGACGCCGGCCTGGTGCTGGTGCTGGCCGACGGCCGCGAGGTGTCGCGCTCATCGGCCACGCTCACCTCACGGCCCCCGTTCCGCGGCGGTTTGGCGGCCGGCGAGACGGCGGTCGGCAACACCGTGTTCGAACTCGACACCCAGGCCACGATCGTCGGGGTGCGGTGGCGCAGTGTCCCCCACGCCGTACCGCTGCAGTGGCGGCTGTAGTCAGGACGCGGGCACGTGGCCGTCGTCGGGCCCAGGGCCGACCGTTGCGGTCTGCTCCGGCAGCAGCGGCGTCACCGCGAGCCCGCCGTAGGAGGTGCCCACCGGCGCCGCCTGCACCGAGCGCACCCCGGCCCGGCCGGCAACTGTGCTCAGCTGCTGCGCCGTGCCGCGCAGCACCAGCCCCACCACGCACGCGCAGCCCGCAGCCAGCCGCGCCGCGGAGAGCGCCGCCACCGCGGCCTGCCGCCCGGTGCTCACCGCAGCCAGCTCCTGCGCCCGGCCGGCGGCCCGGCGCGCGGAGTCGGTGAGTTCGGCGCCGAGGTCGGCGGGGCCGCGCTGATCGGCCACCTCCAGCGCCACTAGCGCTGTCTGCACCCGCGGCACCGGAACCCGCAGCAGCACCCGCGAGGTGCGCACCCCGGAGGTCAGCTGCGCGGCCTCCACCGGGGTGAGTTCCTGCGTCGGCGCGAGCAGCGCCCACAGCTCCTCACCCGTCGACCCACCGCGGAGGCTGCGTGCCGAGCGCTGCAGGTAAACGCTGACCAGCTCACCGCTGTCCGGCCCCAGCACCGCGCCGGGATGGGTGCGCTCCTGCGCCGGGGTGCCCACGCCGAGCACCAAGACGGCGACGACAAGGACGGTCACCGCGGTCAACCACACCCGGATAGTGCCCACCGCTGTTCTCAGGGGGCGGGCCGCAGCACGTCCAGCGCGCGCTGCAGGTCGTCGGGGTACGCGCTGTCCACCTCGACCCGGTGTCCGTCGGCGGGGTGCGCGAAGCCGAGCGTGCGGGCGTGCAACCACTGCCGGGTGAGCCCCAGCCTGGCCGACAGCGTGGGGTCGGCGCCGTAGGTGGCGTCCCCGCAGCAGGGGTGACGCAGCGCCGTGAAGTGCACCCGGATCTGGTGGGTGCGCCCGGTCTCCAGCGCCACGTCGAGCAGGCTCGCGGCGGGGAACGCCTCGAGCGTGTCGTAGTGGGTGACGCTGGGTTTGCCGTCGGCCAGCACCGCGAAACGCCAGTCGTGTCGGGGGTGGCGCCCGATGGGGGCGTCGATGGTGCCGCTGGTGGGGTCCGGGTGCCCCTGCACCACCGCGTGATACCGCTTGGTGACGGTGCGCTCCTTGAACGCGCGCTTGAGCTGGGTGTACGCGTGCTCCGATGCGGCCACCACCATCACCCCGGAGGTGCCGACGTCGAGCCGGTGCACGATGCCCTGGCGTTCCTGGGCCCCCGAGGTGGCGATGCGGAACCCCGCCGCGACCAGACCACCCACCACCGTCGGCCCGGTCCACCCCGGGCTGGGGTGGGCGGCTACCCCGACGGGTTTGTCCACCACCACGATGTCGTCGTCGGCCAGCAGGACGCGTAAGCCGTCCACCGGCTCGCTGGGTACGACCGGGGCGCGCTGCGGCTCGGGCAGCGACACCTCGAGCCACGCCCCGGCTCCCAGCCGGGCGGACTTGCCCACCGCGTGCCCGTCCAGGGTGACGCTGCCGTCCTCGGCGAGGGCCGCCACCGTGGTGCGGGACAAGCCGAGCAACCGGGCCAGCCCGGCGTCCACCCGCAGGCCGTCGAGCCCGTCCGGTACGGGCATGGACCGGGTGTCAGGCACTGGCGTCGGCCTGTTGCCCAGGCTTGTGCTCGCGGGAGCGCGCGGTGTGGGTGCCGTCGGGTTCGCGACCCAGGAAGGCCATGAGCACGAGCAGGGTGCCCCCGGTGACGATGCTCGGATCGGCGAGGTTGAACACCGGCCAGATGCTGCGGCCGTCGTGGACCAGGGCGACGAAGTCGATCACGTGGCCCTGCAACGGCCCTGGCGAGCGGAAGACCCGATCGACCAGGTTGCCCAGCGCGCCACCGAGCACCAGGCCGAGCCCGGTGGCCCAGCCAGGTGAGCGCAACCTGCGGGCCATCCGCACGATCACCACGACCACCGCCACCGCGACCAGGGTAAGCAGCCAGGTCATGCCCGTGGCGAGGCTGAAGGCCGCCCCCGGGTTGCGTAGCAGCCGCAGCTCCAGGAAGCCACCGGGGATCCGCACCGGACGCCGCGGATCGATGACGGCGACCGCCGCCACCTTGGTGAGCAGGTCCAGGGCCAGCACCGCGACCGTGACCGCGCTGAGCAGCCGGATGCGGCCGCGGCCGCTCGGCGCCGACGTCGGCTCGGGGGACACGGGTTCGGTGCTCACCCCCCCATCATCGCGCATAGCGCGCGGGGTCCGGTCACTGCGCACCGGTGATGCCCTTCCAGCGGGCCAGGCGCCCACCGGCGTCGACCGCTCTGATCCGTGCCTCGGTGGCCTCCCGCGCGGCCGTGGTGGTGACGACGAGCAGCTGGTCGCCACGTCTGAGCCGGGTGCCGGGATCGGGGGTGAAGCCCTTGCCCTCCCGCACCACCAGGCTCACCGTCGCCCCGGCGGGTAACCGCAGCTCACCGAGGTACACCCCGTGCAGCTGCGAGGTGGCGGGCACCCGCACCTGCAGCAGGTCGGCGTGCAGGCTCTGCAGCGGAGCGGCGTCGACCGAAACCTCCTCCACCTGCTGCACCGTCACCCGCAGCCGGCGGGCGACGAAGGGCAGTGAGGTGCCCTGCACCAGGGTGAACACGACCACCAGCACGAAGACCACGTCGAGCAGCCGCTGCGCCCCAGCGACCCCCTCCACCAACGGGATGGTGGCCAAGACGATGGGCACCGCTCCGCGCAGGCCGGAGAACGACAGGAACGCCTGCTCCCGCCAGGGCACCCGCAGCGGCACCGCAGCCGCCAGCACCGACAGCGGTCGCGCGACGAGCAACAGCACCAACCCGATGAGCACCGCGTCGCCGATCGCCGCGGGCAGCCTGGTCGGGGAGGCGTAGAGGCCGAGCAGCACGAACAGCCCGATCTGCGCGAGCCAACCGGTGCCCTCGGCGAAGCTCACCGTGTCCGAACGGTGCGGCAGGTCGGAGTTGCCGAGCACCAGCGCGCAGACGTAGGTGCCCAACAGCCCGCTGGCGTGCAGCAGCTGCCCACCGGAGTAGCTCAGCACGCACACCGACACCGCGGCCAGCGGGTACAGCCCCGTCGCCGGTAGCGCGACCCGACGCAGCACCCATGCGCCCCCGAAGCCCAGGGCGGCACCCACCGCGGCGCCGACCACCAGCTCGTAGATCACCACGCCCGGCGTCCACCACGGGATCGGCCCGGGGCCGGCGAACAGCACCACGGCGATGACGACGGGCGCGTCGTTGAATCCCGACTCCAGCTCGAGCGCCCCGACCAGTCGCCTGCGCACCGACAGGCCCCGGAGCACGCTGAACACCGCGGCGGCGTCGGTGGACGAGAGCACCGCGCCCCACAGCAGGGCCACCCGCCAGTCCAGGCCCAGCAGCAGGTGGACCGCGGCACCCACCACCCCGATGCTCACCACCACGGACACGGTGGACAGGGCGACGCCGAGCCCCAGGGCCGGTCGCACCGTCGTCCACCGGGTGGTCATCCCGCCCTCGGTCAGGATGAGCACCAGCGCAGCGAGCCCCAGCTCCTCGGTCAGCCTGGCGTCGGAGAACTGCACCCCGAGCCCGCTCTCACCGATGACCAGCCCGATCCCGAGGAAAAGCAACAGGGCGGGCAGGCCGAGCGAGGACGAGGCGCGGGCCCCGAGCACGCCGAGGATCAGGATGACCGCACCGGCTCCGAGCACCAGCTCCAGCGCCACGCCGGCACCCGCCCTTCCGACACCGTCCCGCACCCGAAGGTCTCAGTCTCCCAGGCGCCGAGGTCACCGTCTCCCCGGCGCCACACACCCCTGTCTGCGACGGGCGCGCCGCGGGGGTGGTTACGGTGGCTGGGTGCGCAGGCGCCAGGTAATCAGCCAGCGGCTGCGGGGCGTCGCGATGTGCGCCGGGACGGTGGCGGTGCTGGCCGGGTGTTCGTCGGGCCCGAACATCGCCTCCCCGCCGAGCCCCACCCCGGTGAGTACTGCCGTGATCGCGCAGCCTGCGGTGACCGTGGCGGTGACGAGCCAGGGCGCCCAGCCGCTGCGGCAGTTGGCGCTGAGTCCGGCCGCGGACTCCGGGCAGGTGGTGATGCTGAGTACCACGTCGTCGATTACCCAGACCGTGGGCAGCAACCCGGAGCAGAACCTGTCCACCCCACAGCTGCGGCTGCCGCTGACCGCCACCGCGCCCGGCGCCGGCACCGTCGGTCTCACGCTGGGCGAGGCGACGTCGCCGGACCCCGTCCTCACCGCTGCCCTGGCTAAGGCGAACGGGTCAGGAGCGCAGCTACTCGTGCAGCCTTCGGGGGCAGTTCAGGAACTCCGGATCACCCCAGCCGCCGGCGTGAGCGACTCCGCCCGAGCCGCCGTGGAGCAGGCGCTGCGCCAGGCCGTGCAGTTCGCGCCGGTGCTACCCGACGCGCCGGTGGGCGTCGGCGCGGTGTGGACGGTCACCACAGTGATCGACAGCCTCGGCCTGCAGATCTCCCAGGTCACCACCCTGACGCTCACGGCGGTGCATGCCAGCACGCTCACCCTTGGCGTGCAACTCACCCAGACCCCACAGACGTCGACCTGGACCCTGCCCGGCCAGGGCGGGACGCTGAACGTCGATGCCTATCCGGTGGCGGGCTCGGGCACGCTCACCGTCGACCTCACCAAGCCGCTGCCGGTGGGCGGGGCGGTCGAGGTGGGCGGCAACCAGGTGTACAGCGATCCCGCCTCGGCCCTGCAGCTCAAGCAGACCGTGACGAGCACCGTGGCCTGGCAGAGCTGACCTCCCCCCGACGCGGTGGTCGCCTGGATGCCGCCGCAGCGGCTCAGCTGGCCGGCGCGTCCGGCTTAGTGGTCAGGTTTGTAAGTTCGTCGGGGGTTGGTCAGTCCGGGGATTGTCGAGGTAGAGGCCGGCGGCGCAGTCGAGGGCGTCCTCGGGGGCACCGGCGAAGTCGCCGGTGGGTAGGACGGCG